>ENA-OQCO01000571-OQCO01000571.1-human-gut-metagenome-genome-assembly--contig:-NODE-571-length-19487-cov-6.523605_pt1 | contig 19487 bp, 16 predicted proteins | sample MGYA00242500_ERZ504582 | MGnify/ENA primary metagenome ERZ504582 (study PRJEB26092, sample SAMD00036346) | human gut metagenome | host: Homo sapiens | study: EMG produced TPA metagenomics assembly of...
CTTTTTCTTTTTAAAGTTATTTACTTTTTTTCTTTTTGAAATTACCGCTGCGGACAACAACATCAAGAAGAACTGCTCCAACAACGATCACACCGATGATGATACGCTGGAAACCAACCTGTGCATGGATCAGGTTCAGACCATTTTCAAGAGTCTGCCATACACCTGCACCTGCAAATGTTCCAAGAAGGATACCAGATCCACCAAGTGGGGATACACCACCGATAACACCAGCGGCAACACCGTACATTTCGTACATGTTACCAGCATCCATGTTACCCATACCAGCCTGTGCACAAAGGACAAATCCAACGATTGCAGAACAGAAACCACTTACCATGTAAGCTTTCATTGTTGTTTTAACTACGTCTACACCGGAAAGTCTTGCTGCATCTACGTTAGAACCGATTGCATAAATATGACGTCCGGATCTGGTTCTTGCAAGGAAAAACCAGAAAATAAGGAAAATAATAAGTGCGATCCAGAATGTATTGAAGATTCCTGCTGTCTTTCCATAGTAGAAAATATTCTGGAATCTGTCTCCGGCTTCTTTACCGATTCCGGATGCAATGTTGTCAGTGTTTCTGTTATTATTTACGATGTAAGCAATACCACGTGCGATGAACATGGTTCCCAGTGTTGCGATGAATGGTGGAAGTTTAAATTTACCAACCAGATAACCGTTTACAACACCTACAACCAGTGCAAGAACAATTGTTACAATAATTGCTACGACCGGGTTCATTCCCTTTGTCATCATGGTTGCTGAGATCATGGCACTCATACCAACAACAGAACCGATTGACAGGTCAACGTTTCCTGTGATCATTACAAAACTCTGTCCGATACCGATCAGCAGGTATTTAGACATTGAACGAAGAAGGTTCTGGATATTCAGAAGTGTAAATACCTTCGGGTTCAGAATACCAAATGCTATATAAATAATAATTAATCCTATGAAGGCTGTTACTACCGTACCGGCACCCTTTGCCCCCATAATTTTTGAAAAGCCGCTTTTTTTCTTCATGATTATTCCTCCTTGTTGTTCTGGCTTTGAGATCCAAGTTTATTCTCAAAGGATGTTGCATATTTCAGAATGTCATTCTGTGTGGTTTCTTTTGCCATTACCTCACCGGTAATACGTCCGTCACACATAACGATGATCCTGTCTGCCACACCCATAACCTCCGGCATCTCGGAGGAAACAAACATAACAGCGATTCCCTGCTTTTTCAGCTGATTCATCAGCTGATAAATCTCAACCTTGGCACCTACGTCAATACCTCTTGTAGGTTCATCAAAAATTACAACTCTTGAATTCCTTGCCAGCCATTTACCAACAACGACCTTCTGCTGATTACCACCGGATAAGGTTCCGGCATCAACATCCAGATTCGGAGTTTTGATCGTGAGGTCTGCTACAGCCTTGTCACAGAGTTCTTCTTCTATTTTTGTATTGATCACCCCGCCTTTTCCACAGATAAGGTCAAGGTTTGGAAGTGCAATATTATGACGGATACTGAGTTTTGTACATAATCCGTCTTTCTTTCTGTCTTCCGGAGCAAGTACAACACCTGCTTTGATAGCATCCATCGGATTGTTGATCGTAATTTCTTTACCATCCAGGATCAGTGTTCCTGATTCTTTCGGATCAACACCGAAGATAGCTCTTGTTGTTTCTGTACGTCCGGCACCCATAAGTCCGGCAAATCCAACAATCTCACCTTCATACAGTGAGAAATTGATATCTTTTACCAGACGTCCTGCGTTCAGGTTCTTGACCTCGAATATTTTCTTGCCTTTCTTGCACTCAACATGAGGGAACTTTTCTTTAATCTCACGGCCAACCATGTTGGCAATGATTTCATCCATTGTAAAGTCTGTGAAATTACCTTCTGTTATGTAGTGACCATCTCGCATAATCGTAACTCTGTCTGTAATATGTGCAAGCTCTTCCAGACGATGTGAAATATATACGATTCCGCATCCCTGGCTTTTCAGCTTACGGATAATATTAAACAGTTCATCGATCTCACGGGATGTAAGTGCCGATGTAGGCTCATCCATGATCAGGATTTTTGCATTGATTGAAAGTGCTTTTGCAATCTCGATCATCTGCTGTTTTGAAACCGGTAGTTCTCCAACAATCTCATCCGGACTGATATCTACTCCAAGTTCTCCAAGATATTTTCTTGCGATGTCTTCCATATTGGAGTTATTTAACACGAAGCCCTTACGTTCTTCTCGTCCAAGGAACATATTCTGCGCAACTGTAAGATCCTTACACATATTCAGTTCCTGATGAATGATTGCAACTCCGGCCTCTCTCGCTGAACTCGGAGTAAGTGATGAATAATCTTTGCCAAATATCTTCAAACTTCCCTGATCCAGAGAATATACACCACTCAAGATTTTCATCAGTGTTGATTTACCTGCACCGTTTTCACCTAACAGTGCCATAACCTCACCGGCACGAAGATTAAATTTAACATCATCAAGTGCTCTAACACCCGGAAACTCTTTCGTAATGTGTTCCATGGAAACAATTACATCTCCCATATCTTCACCCTGCTTTCCGAAACATTGTTCTCTCTTGTTTATGTACTTATTATACACAGAGGTGTTTATGCAAAAAAAGGGGGGCAAAATATGGTTTTGAGATGGTAAATTATTTATTTTGTATAAATTACCGTAATTCTATCACCCGTTATTTGTTATTTTATATAATGCTATTCTGATTTTCTTGTCTGTAATGTGTTAAAAAGTACAGCAATCAGTACAAGGGCACCTTCTATTCGTTCACCATAATCGCTTTGACCGCTTTATCTTTCTCCGCAAGATACTGAGCCATTGCTGTTGGAAGATCCTCCAGTTTGAATCGATGCGAGATCAGTGATTTTACATCGACCATACCTGCCTCCAGAAGATCAATACATCTCGGGAAATACAATGCCGGAATCGCATTGGATCCGATAATGGAAATTTTTCTGAGATGTACGATATTTGAATCAAACGTTGCCTTTGCCCTGTCACCATATCCGATTCCAAGAAATGCAACTTTACCACCCGGATTGGTAACTCTTGTTGCAAGGTCAATCGTACTCGGCGGTGAAGTTACCAGAACTTTATCTACGCCACCTCGTGGGAATGGATATTTTTCAAGATCTTCTTTATCTGTAAATATTACATCATCAGCACCAAATTTGTAGGCCAGATCTACACGTGCTTTACTTCCGGAATGCTGTGCTACATATATATGACGTGCACCACTCTTCTTGGCCATCTGCATTGCCATAAGTCCAATCGGACCTGCCCCCAGAAGAAGAACATCATCATTCAGATGAATATCTGCTGTCAGGATAAGATCTGCTGCAACTCCCATTGGTTCCAGAATACACGCTTCCTCAAAAGAAAGATCTCGGATATTTACAACCAGGTTTGCAGGTACAATCGTTCTCTCTGCAAATCCCATGGTATCTCCTTCCTTACGTTTCATATAATCCGTACAGTCTGTACAGAGATCCGGTCTTCCATTCAGAGCAGCATCTGAATATGGATTAAATGTTGAAGTTTCGATTGCCACACGATCACCTACCGCAACATTCCGTACATCTGCTCCTATTTTTGTTATAACTCCTGCAAATTCATGACCAAACGGCTCCCACTCAGTTGCTGCATAATTTGCCAGAATATTATCATGCCCACAGAAACCACAAGCTTTGACAGCGACTTCCACCTCGTTTCTGTCAGGTTCTCTTAACCCTACATCTCTGAGTTCAAACTGATATTTCGCCTTTAAATATGCTGCTTTCATCAACCGTTCCTCCTTTTCTGATATAAAAAGCCCGCCCTGATATCTGATATCAGAGCAGGCAGCATTGCTTCTAACAACAATTTATTCCAGGATTTCTCTTACCTTTTTTTCCATCAATTCAGCCATGGATGCATGTCCCTTTGCTGAATAGTGGATTCCGTCGAGTTCATTTGTCTCTATTGCACTTCCCGGATTAAGATACTCTATCAGATACCGATTTGCAACTTCTTCATAATAATGTGCCAGTGCCTGACTTCTCTCTTCCACATCAAAGAACATGTGATCCAAATCATCCCGTCCTACGCTATGAATTGGAACAGGTGTCACCAGCAGAACCTTTGGTGGCTGGTAGTCTATTCCTGCATCAGATTTTAAAAGCACTTTAACCAGATTTTCAACAGACGCTCCAATATCAAAAGGAGTTAATGAAAATCTTGTTTTGAGATCATTTGTACCCAGCATAAGTATCACCAGGTCAACCGGCTTATGGCTGTCTAGACAAGGCAGGAGATATTTTTTGCCATTTTTATGTTCCTCAATCGGATCATCCCACAACGTCGTTCTTCCTGAAAGTCCTTCTTCTATTACATAATAATCCTCACCAAGCTTTTTCTGCAAAATTCCTGTCCATCTTACATCCCTAGGATAACGGTCCGGGCTGTCCGGCATGAGTCCATATGTATTCGAATCCCCATAACATAAAATTGATTTCATCCTCAGTTCCTCCACTTTTAGAAATACCATTTTTTATATTATAGCAAATTCATATTTCACGGAACAGGGGGATAAAATATGGTTTATGTATTGTTTTTATACGTTGGTTGCATCTTTTTATTTCACCGAATATTTCTTATAAAGTTCTTTTACTTCTTTCACACTTCGAAGTCCGCTCACGGAATCTTCCGCTGAAAAGAAAAATTTACACAAAAAACTGTAATTCCCCCTTGAAAATACTGTTTACTACCAAAGCTGCCGCACCAACCAGCTGTGCCTGCTTGCCGAAATAAGCCTTCTTGACCGGAATATTCCATCCATCCTGTGTGATCTTACGGTCATTGATCAGTACCTCCAGTTTCTTTACGTAATCCTCTGGCCAATCTATTCCATCATATCCAAGTACGATCATCTCCGGCTGGAGCATATTGATAATGCTTACCAGTCCTGCACTGATATCCTGAATCATTCTTCCAGAATATCCTCAACTTCCGGTCTGTCATGAATCTTAAAGTAATCCGCATAAGGCAGATTCAGCCCGGTTATTTTTTTCAGTTTTTCTCTGACCACATAACTGCTCGCATACATTTCCAGACAACCTCTGTTTCCGCAGGAACACTGCAGTCCTTTACAGTTAATGCTGACATGACCAAGCTCTGTTTCAAATCCTCTGTGACTGTGAAAAACCTCTCCTCCACATACAAAGCCGGAACCAATGCCATTGGATACAGCAAGAAGAAGGAAATCCTGTTCCGCCTTGCCGATTCCAAACAGTTTTTCTGCCAGTGCTGCACAGTTGTTATCATGATCAAAATAAACCGGAAGATTATATTTCTTCTGGATTGCTTCTTTGATCGGGACATGCTTAACTCCATAAAATCGCGGTGGATTCAGAATAATTCCGTTGCGGATATCTACCGGCCCGATAGAAGCAATGCCAATTCCCAGAATATTTTTCTCCTCTTCCATCATCCGGTCAATCAGTTCAAAAGCATTCTGAATCAGAATATCCCCTGTCAGCTCGCCAAATTCTATGGTCTCTGTGCGGAATATCTGCATGTCCAGGCTGCAGAGTACAGCCTGGATATTTGTTCGGAAAACAAGAATTCCTATAATCTTCGGGGCCTGATCAGCAACTTTGAGAATGATCGGATTCCTGCCGCAGACTTCTGTAAGCTCTTCCTCACATTCCTTTACAATTCCCTTCTCCATGAACTCTGCCACAATATTGGTCACTGTGGTTTTGGCAAGGCCAGTCCTCCTCGAAAGTTCAATTCTCGTATTACAGGTTCCCGTAGCGATCAACTGAAAGATCAGTCCTCTGTTGAACTGTTTGGATGTTATGCTGTTCTTGCCATTTCCTTTTTTCATGTTTACCTGCATGATCATTTTCCCCTTCAAATCATGATATAATGCCAGGGCAAGATCCCCGGCCATTAAATACAGGGAGTATTATTTTTCTTTGATCGTAATACTCCATGTATTGGTATATTCCTGTCCACTTTCAAGCGAAAGCAGATCTGCCTGTTTTTCCAGATCCTCGACTACATTTTTGCGTGAAGGAAGCGAACTCCACGGCTCAATACAGACATAATCTACTTCTACATGTGGCCAGTGCCAGATTCCAAGATAATCCATATCCGGAAATGCGACTGTGATCTTTTTGCTGCCTTTTGCACTTTCAAGTGTTACTTCCCTCGGCATTTCTTTCAACACGATCGCATCATCATCGAACAGATTATGCTCCAGATTCAGATAACGGCCTTCTTCCAACGCAAAAGTCTCATCCTCCTCCAGTACGAAACAGTCCTCAGAAAAAAGAATTCTGCGCGGTTTCGCATCTTTTCCAAAATCAATTCGATAATCCTCAAACTTCAGATTCTTCTCAATCGGAATCTGGAATCCCGGATGTCCGCCGATACCGAAATACATCTTCTTATCATCGGTATTCTTTACCTGATATGTAATTGTGATTTTTTCTCCTTCAAGTTTCCATGTGATATCAAGTGTAAACTCAAAAGGATACTGTTTTCTTGTTTCCGGTGAGCTTACAAGGCGCAGCGTCAGGGAATCTGCTTTCTGCTCAACAAGCTCCATCTCATCATACGGAAGAAATCCGTGAATATCCATATGATAAACGGTATCCTGGTATTTATAGCTTTTTTCTGTCATTCGACCGATATAGGGAAATAGATTCGGCCCTCTGTCTGTCCATGTTGCAGCATCTCCCTGCCACAAGTATTCCTGTCCTTCTGCATCTTTGACAGACTGAAATTCTCCCCCCTTGGAAGAAACCACCAGTGTAAGTTTCTCATTGCTGATCGTATAGTTCATGTCTTCACCCTCCTTGTGTTTTCTCATTATAGCACGTCAAACTTTCAGTTTCTATCTTTTTATAACAATCACCCTTTTATAGTCTGTCTTTTTACCACATTTTATCTTTTTATTGCAATTCCATTCTCATTCTTTTATAATAAGAATTAGATTGTTTTACAGACAAATTGAAAAGAAACGAGGAATCCATATGAGCGAAAAAACTGTCGTTGTTGCTCTTGGTCACAAAGCCCTGGGCGCAACTCTTCCAGAACAGAAACAGGCTACCAAGGCCGCTGCAAAAGCCATTGCAGATCTTGTAGAAGATGGTGCACACGTTGTCATCTCCCACAGCAACGGACCTCAGGTCGGCATGATCCATACAGCTATGAATGAATTCGGTAAGGCACATCCTGATTATACCTTTGCGCCAATGTCTGTATGTTCTGCCATGAGTCAGGGATATATCGGATATGATCTTCAGAATGCAATCCGTGCAGAACTGATCTCCAGAGGAATCTACAAACCGGTCGCAACGATTCTCACCCAGGTTGTGATCGATCCTTATGATGAAGCTTTCGGGGAACCAGAGAAAATCATTGGACGTATTCTTACTTCTGAAGAGGCAGAAGCAGAGGAGGACAAGGGAAACTTTGTTACAGAAGTTGGAAATGGCGAATATCGCAGAATCCTTGCAGCCCCGAAGCCACAGAAAATCGTGGAACTTGAAACGATCCGTACTCTTGCAGATGCAGGACAGGTCGTGATCGCAGCCGGCGGCGGCGGAATCCCGGTCATGGAACAGGGAATCGATCTCCATGGTGCAAGTGCTATCATTGAAAAAGACTTTGCAAGTGAGCTTCTCGCAGAGGAATTAAATGCAGATACGCTTCTGATCCTCACCAGCGTTGAGAAAGTCAGCCTGAATAAAGATACCGACAAAGAAACTCTTCTGGACACTGTTTCTGTTGCAGATGCCCGCAAATACATTGATGAGAATCAGTTTACAGCAGGCTCCATGCTTCCGAAGATCGAAGCTGCGGTCGCATTTGCAGAAAAAGGCAATGGACATCGCACCATCATCACAGATATTGCTCATGCAAAAGATGGCTACAAAGAAAAGGCCGGTACTATCATTAAATAATTGGAGCATTCTTAAATGGAAATAAAAAACAGAACTTTATCGAATTTTGCAGAACTGGTACGAACCGGAGAATGCAAGAAATTCAGAGGCCGTCTGAAGGTCGGTGTGGATCTCGGTACTGCCAATACGGTCCTTGCGGTTGTTGACAGCACAAACAGACCGATTGCAGGTGTCTCCGCACCTTCTCATGCAATTCGTGACGGTGTGATCGTAAACTATTATGAATCCGTTCAGCTTGTCACAAAGCTGAAAGCAGAGCTCGAGGAAAAACTTGGCACCGAGCTCCCCTATGCTGCTGCTGCCATCCCTCCGGGAGTTTCCGAGGCAGTGTCAAAAGCATCGGCTATGTACTGGAAGGTGCCGGATTCGAAGTGATGAATATCGTAGATGAGCCGACTGCTGCCGCTGCTGTCCTCAAGATCACAGACGGTGCAGTTGTGGATGTCGGCGGCGGCACAACCGGTATCAGCATCCTCAAAGATGGCAAAGTCATCTACACCGATGATGAAGCAACCGGTGGAAGTCATATGACCATGACAGTTGCCGGGCATTATAAGATTCCTTATGAAGAAGCAGAAGTTCTAAAGACTACTCCTGAGAAAGAGGATGAAATCTTCCCGGTCGTCAAGGCTACCATAGAGAAAATGGCAACCATCACTGAGAAATTTCTCAATGGTTATCAGGTGCCTGCAGTTTATGTTGTAGGTGGCTCCGCAAGCTTCAGGGAATTCACAAATGTATTCGAGAAGAAGCTGAAATTACCGGTATATCGTCCGGTTCATCCACTTCTTGTAACTCCACTCGGAATCGCATATAATTGCGAATTGCCGCCAGTTACACCGAAGAAAAAATAATAATTCTGCAAAAAATTGCCGGTACACTATGATGTACCGGCTGTTTTATTATTTTTCTGATTTACATTGATTTACGTTCTGCAATCTCTGCCATCTTTGCTTCGTTCAGTCGTGTATCACCATGGACACGACTGTAAGAAAGATATCCATTCATTCGGTCGATCTTGGTCAGGTTACGCGAACCGCATACCGGGCACACATCCATCTCCAGTTCCTGGTGACCGCAGTCATCACAGTATGCCAGAGAAAGATTGACACCTTCATAATATCCCAGATCCATTGCTCTGCGAATCAGAGTACGGATGGCTTCTTTATTATAGCCAATCGGATAACGTACATACTGGATCTTACCACCATTACAGAGTTCCCAGAATCGTCCCTCCAGATCCTGTTTCTCGATTGGAGTTACATCCTCTGTTACATGGCAGTGGAAGCTGTTGCTGACATACGGTCTGTCAGAAACACCCTCAACAATTCCGTACATTTTACGGAACTGCTCTACCTGCAGACCGCAGAGACTCTCTGCCGGTGTACCGTAGATCGCATACAGATATCCATCTTCCTGCTTGAACTGGTTTACTTTATCGTTGATATATTTCAGGACTTCCAGGGCAAACTGTCCGTCTTCACGGATTGACTTACCATTATAAAGCTCCTGCAGTTCATTCAGTGCTGTAATACCGAAAGAAGCTGTCATCGGCTTCAGAAGCTTGCCGATCTTTTCGTTCGGTTTCAGATGTCCGCCATAGAAACCGCCCTCACAGTATGCCAGCGGATTCGTGGAAGCACGCATCTGTCCCAGATATTCATAAGTACGGATATGCAGATTACGGATCATCTGCAGATAGAAATCCAGCACCTCATAGAAATCTCTGCTCTCGGCTCTTGCTTTTGCCAGGATCATTGGAAGATGAAGGCTGACTGCACCAATATTGAAACGTCCGACAAATACCGGTGTATCTTTATCATCTGCCGGATACATACCGCCGCGTTCATACCACGGACTTAAGAATGCACGGCACCCCATTGGGCTGATAACTTTGCCATACTGTTTATACATGCTGGCAATATAACCCTTGCCTGTCAGAGACAGCCAGTCCGGATACATCGTCTTTGCTGAACAATCCACACCGGCTTCAAAAATATCTTCACATGATTTTCCAGGTCCATGAAGATTTTCATCATAAAGAAATACGATCTTCGGGAACAGTACCGGTTTCTTGTGCCCCTTCTTACCCTGTCCGCCTTTGTGTACCTCCAGAAGAGAAATATTACACATCTTCTCAAACTGTCCGGTTCCAAGTCCCAGTGTAACTGTCACAAACGGATAATCTCCACGGGAAGATCCTACAGTATTCAGTTTGTACTCGATTCCCTGCCAGCCCTGGTCAAAATCTCTGCGCACCTTATCAAGTGCATATTCGATTGCTTTTTCTTCTCTGCCCGTCCAGCTCTCATCCGCATATTTCAGAAATTCACTGATATATTTGTCATAGCTCTTCTGAGCATATGGTCCAAGGATTTTGTCCACTTCCGGCACAGTAAAACCGCCATACTGCTGTGCCGCAGTACTCAGGATAATATCTCCCATAACATCAAATGCAGTATCCAGTGTCTTCGGCTCATTGTACCAGACATTACCCATCTCAAATCCGCCTTTTAATACGGAGCCAACGTCAAACAGACAGCAGTTCATCGTATCCAGACGTGCTGACTGGTCATGAATATAGATATATCCATCTTTACATGCCTGCAGTTCGTTGCGGTTCATAAAAAACTTACGATACAGTTCCTTATTCAGTTCATTAAAGATCAGGCTTCGCTTCGTAGCAACCAGCGCACTGTCGGTATTTGCATTGCTCTTGTCCCCGATGTAACGGATTGCCTGGCTCTTTGTATATACGTCGTCCATCATGTGGATAAAATCAAGTTTATAATTACGATAATCACGATAGCTCTTGGCAACTGCCGGATTCACACGCTCCAGAGCTCCTTCAACGATATTATGCATCTCCTGGATCTCAATCTCATTTTTTCCAAGAGAATCTGCATGCTCCTGTGCAAAACGACAGATAAAATCTTTTTCTTCCGGTGAAAATTTATAAAGGATTCGTGCAGCAGATTTGTTTACTGCTTTCACGATCTTCTGCGGATCAAATTCTTCTCTTGTTCCGTCTTTCTTAATTACATAAATCATACCTTGTCTCTCCTGTTTGCTGCATTTATGAGGTTTTGCCACTGTTCTTTCGTTCACAGTGACGGTTCCTTTACCCCCATTGCATTCTCCCCATATATTGTGTCGCATATGAGAGTATAGCACAATATCATGTGAAATAAAAGGGGAAATTTCATTTTTTATTGTCTGAAATCTTCCCCCAAAAATCGCTTATTAAACTAATATTTTAATCTTCCCACTCCATCAGATAAACACTGTCAAAGTCACTCTCTTCGGATTCTACCTGAATCGTGTCACCTTCTTCAAATGTCAGAAACAGTGTATCCTCACCATCTTTGAGTGTATATTGTTCGTTGTCTGCTTTCTTTCTGGTAACAGTAAGTGTCACTTCGGCGCTGGAAGTAAAAACGCCATATTTTCCTGCTTCAAACTGGACACCAGCCTGTGCCGGTCCATATCCTGCGCCGATCGAATAATCCTTGTATCCCTGCTCATCATCCCAGCTGTAAAAATATGTACCCGGATCTGTGGTCTCAGCGGTATCTGTCTGTATCTCACTGCTATTCTCAACCTCAGACTGAATTGCTTCTTTTATGACACCACCCAGATCTTCAGCCAGTGGTGCAACTGCTGCAAGAATAATAATGATCACCCAAAGTATCCCAAGTTTTGAATGCTTCTTAGTTTTTGCAGGCCGGATTTTTTCTCTGCCAGAGGATGTATTCCGATTGCCAGCAGCCTTTCCGGTGCTTCCTTTCCCCAAGGATCCGACTCCCTGTGTCTGCATGATCTTACGGGCCTTATCTGATGCATGTCGATAGTGATCACTCCGGCTCTCATTCAGATGATACAGGATTTCATCATTGCGGTATGGCATACCACACTCTTTACATCGTCCATTTACAACCGTTCCGTCACATAACGGACATTTCATAGACAACACCCCCTTAGTTCAAATCATTTCTCCGATTTCACTTCAAATTGCTGTATTCATTATTGTATCCTTTTTATTGCAATCTTACAAGGTAAAAAAATTGCAATACCGACTTTTTCTTGCTATAATAGTTACATTAAATCTAGGAGGATTATTATGGAACAAATCAAGATTCCTGACGGGTATCATTCAGATCTGAATCTGCATGATACACAGGTTGCAATTAAAACTGTCAAAGACTTTTTCCAGCAGACACTTTCCCAGAAGCTGAATCTTCTCCGTGTTTCTGCTCCTATCTTTGTATCTCCATCCTCAGGTCTGAACGACAATCTTAACGGTGTAGAACGTCCGGTAAGCTTCGACATCAAAGGCCAGGACGAAAATGCTGAGATCGTACATTCCCTTGCCAAATGGAAACGCTATGCGCTGAAGAAATACGGCTTTGCTCATGGCGAGGGCCTTTATACAGATATGGTCGCGATCCGTCGTGATGAAGACCTGGACAACATCCATTCTGTATATGTTGATCAGTGGGACTGGGAAAAGATCATTTCCAAAGAAGAACGTACCATGGAAACTCTGATCAACACAGTCCGCTCTATCTACAGTGTACTCCGCAAAACAGAGAAATACATGGCTGTACAGTATGATTATATTGAAGAGATCCTGCCAAAAGAAATTGCCTTCGTTTCCACCCAGGAACTGGTAGACATGTATCCGGATCTGACTCCAAAGGAAAGAGAATACAAGATCGTCAAAGAAAAAGGCGCTGTATTCCTTATGCAGGTTGGTAAGACTTTGTCCAACGGAGAACGTCATGACGGACGTGCACCGGACTACGATGACTGGGAACTGAACGGAGATATCCTCGTATACTATCCGGTTCTTGACATTGCTCTGGAACTTTCATCCATGGGTATCCGTGTTGACGAAGAAGCACTCGACCGTCAGCTGACAGAAGCCGGATGCGATGACCGCAGAGAGCTTCCTTTCCAGAAAGCAATTCTGAATAAAGAACTTCCATACACTATTGGCGGTGGAATTGGCCAGTCCCGTATCTGTATGTTCTTCCTTCGCAAAGCTCATATCGGAGAAGTCCACGTATCCCTGTGGCCGGAATCCATCACCAAAGCAGCCGAAGAAGCCGGAGTAAATTTATTATAAAAGAAGTGAGCAGTAACGTAAATCTGCTGTAAAAGTTACTACTAAGCATTTCTTCTATAGTATGATTTCACCAAATTTTAATAATTGAATTATTGACAGACAGGTACCTTCATACTATCATATCAATAGCAACTGACATAAATTGTTTCAGTAAATATACATCAGCTGTTCACAGCTGCAACATATATGAAAGACCGAGGTACTTACCGTGAATATTTTATTTTTCCTGACACCCAAAAGTGATGTAGCCTATATATTTGAGGACGAGACACTTCGCCAGACTGTTGAGAAGATGGAGCACCGCAAATTCTCCTGTATTCCTCTCCTAAGTATGGATGGCCGTTATACCGGCACGATTTCCGAGGGGGATATTCTATGGGGCATCAGGCGACTGAATATCAACAGCACTGACCTGAAGGAAATGGAAAATGTCTCCATCATGGCTATCCCGCGACGCGCCACTTATAAACCGGTACACGCAGATGCTGATATGGAAGACCTTCTGGATCGTGCGATCAATCAGAATTACGTCCCGGTAGTTGATGATCAGGGATATTTCATCGGAATCATCACACGTAAAGAAATCATCAAATACTGTTACAAAGAAATGAAAGAATTAAGCATTCTTCGTAAAAAAGAAGAAGCCGACTCCTGAATGGAGCGGCTTCTTTTTTAATCTTTAATCCGGAATCACCGGAACTGCATCCGCCGGTATCGGGCAGACAAAACCATCTTTTGTTCTCTTTTCAAATTCTGCTCTTGCCTCATCCAAGAGAGATGTATCTTCAATCAGATCAATTGCGGTTGCTGCAATAACTTTTCCTGCGTGAACCGCTGCTTTATGGCCAATCTCTGTGCGGTCACAGGAAACATTCTGCCAACTGTGTCCCGGGCATCCATTCGGCCATGCTGCCACATGGATCTGGGCTGTCGGTGTCAGCCAGCTTACATCTCCAACATCAGTAGAGCCAGCCTTAAAGGCATCCTTCTGATACAACGGTGTAAGGAATCCATTCATTGCATGTCCGTATTCCTTCTGCATCTTCTCCACCTGTTCTTTTGCATTCTCATCATTTTCTGCTGCAACTCCAGGTACACCGCTGGAATCATAAGTCTCAGCCAGTGCATCCGCATATGCATTTTCTTCTTCTGTATATTTCGGCACACCAAGTTCTTCAAAATTCTTGTAGAGAACTCTCTCCAGTGCAAAGTTGCTTACGGTATCTGCAAGACCGTCTATGAATTTCTTTTCATAAGTAGTCTCTGTCATCAGAGCAGCACCCTCTGCGATCTTATCCACACGCTTCTGAAGCTCCACTGCCTCTGCCACATGGTTGGAACGGACCATATAAAGAACGCTTGCACGAGGCTGTACCACGTTCGGGCTGCATCCGCCGGCATCTGTGATCGCATAATGGATACGTGCTTTATCACTCATGTGCTCACGAAGGAACTGCACTCCGATATTCATAAGCTCAACTGCATCAAGAGCACTGCGTCCCTTCTCAGGTGCACCGGCGGCATGTGAAGCGATGCCGGTAAATTTATACTGTGTCTGGATACAGGAATTTGAAGAGCCTGTAGCCACCTCATTTACATCTTCCGGATGCCAGGTAAGTGCTGCATCCAGTTTTTTCCAAAGACCATCACGAGCCATAAATGCTTTTGCAGCACCACCTTCTTCTCCCGGGCATCCGTAAAGGATCACTGTACCAGAAACATCATTCTGTTCCAGATATGCCTTGATTCCAAGAGCAGCTGCAAACGCACCTGCACCAAGAAGATTATGTCCGCATCCATGACCATTTCCACCAGCGTTTTTTTCTTTACGCTCGATAAGGCCACCTTCCTGAGAAAGTCCTGAGAGAGCATCGTACTCTGCAAGAATACCTATATATGGTCGTCCGTGTCCATATGATGCTGCAAACGCAGTCTCAATATTGCAGGTTCCGCGTTCCACATCAAATCCTTCTTTTTCCAGTGCTTCACAGTAGGTTTCCGCGGATTTGAATTCCTGAAGAGAAAGCTCTGCGAATTCCCAGACTTTATCGGCAATGCCAACGATCAGAGACTTTTTTTCTTCAATTGTCTGCAGTGCAGACTGTTTTTGTGCTGTCATCGTATCGTACCTTCTTTCTATAAAATTAAGAAAAGACAAAGGCAACCAGAGTATTCCGGTCGCCTTCATTATTATAATACCTTAGATAAAAATTCCTGCAGACGCGGGTTCGTCGGATTATCAAAGATTTCTGTCGGAGTGCCATCTACAAGAAGCTTTCCGTCTGCCATGAAAAGAACACGGTTTCCAACTTCACGCGCAAATCCCATCTCGTGCGTTACTACAACCATGGTCATACCTTCCTTGGCAAGCTCTTTCATAACATCCAGAACTTCTCCTACCATTTCCGGGTCAAGCGCAGATGTCGGCTCATCAAAGAGCATCACTTCCGGTTCCATCGCAAGTGCTCTTACGATCGCAACACGCTGTTTCTGTCCACCGGAGAGCTGGATCGGATATGCCCCTGCACGGTCTGCAAGTCCGACACGTTCCAGAAGCTCGAGTGCTTTTTTCTCTGCCTCTTCTTTGGAAACGCCTTTGACTTTCATCGGTGCCAGAGTCATATTGTCCAGAATGGTCATATGCGGAAACAGGTTAAAATGCTGGAAAACCATTCCCATTTTCTGACGAAGTCCATCGATATCAAGTTTTACGGTCTTGCCGGAAGCATCTTTGTATTTCTTCTTGGTGATGTCCACACCGTTAAAAATTATCTCACCGTCTGTCGGCTCTTCCAGAAGATTCAGACTGCGAAGAAATGTGGATTTACCGGAACCGGATGGTCCGATGACTACCATTACGTCGCCTTTGTTGATATCTGCTGTCACACCGTCCAGTGCTTTAATCGCGCCTCTGTGATAATGTTTCTTGAGGTTTTTTACCTGAATCAGACTATCGCTTGTCGCCATGGCTCATTCTCCTTTCGAAATATGCAATCAGTTTGGAGGTTGGGAAGCACAGGCAGAAGTAAATAGCTGTAGCTACCAGCAACGGCTCGATGATAATGAATGTCGCACCTTTGACTGCGTTTACGGCAGACATGATATCCTGTACACCGATGGTGTATGTGATCGCGGATTCCTTGATGATAACAACGAATTCGTTTGCGATCGCCGGAAGGATATTCTTGAGTGCCTGCGGAAGGATGATATAACGCAGGTTCATGGTCTGGGAAAGTCCCAGGGAACGTGCTGCTTCTGTCTGTCCCTGGTCAATAGACTGAATACCAGCTCGCATGATCTCGCAGAGATATGCGCCTGAGTTCATACCAAGTGCAACAACACCCGGGAAGAAACGATTGAATTTGATAAATCCAAACAGCTGGAATGATGGAAGATCGATCATTCCGAACACACCATAGTAGATGATAAAAATCTGTACCAGTACCGGAGTGGAACGAAGAATCTCTACATAAGCAGTTGCGATAAAAGAAAGGGGATTAAATTTGGACAGCCACACCAGCGGTCCTCCCTCTCTCAGATGTCCATTACGGTCTACTGCCAGAGCACGGAACGGACGGATGTTTGACATACGCATCAGTGCGAGGATCAGAGCAAGAACAAAACCAATCGCTACTGTAAACAGTGACAACAATACAGTTACGAGAAGACCCTGTCGAAACAGCTGTGCATATGGGGCAATTTTGCCAAAATTAGATAATTTAATAAAACTGTCCATATAAACTCCTTTCATTGTATAGTTAATTTTCATATATCATTGCTGAATACTGAACTTAATTACTTAAGTTTAAACAGCAACAATTCCTCCCCATATATATCTGGGGAGGAATCTATGATTTTTGTTTGTGTTGCCTGAAATATCTTATAAAATATTTTTATAAGAAATCTTTCTTAAATATTATTCAGCGTCATCTGCTGCATCAGCTTCCGGAACTGCACCGTTCTCGTCCAGTGTTCCTTCATATGTCTGACCTGCTGCAAGCTCTGTTGCATCTGCTACGAATTTATCTATAGAACCATCATCAATAGCATCTGCGATCGCTTCGTTTACAGCTTTAAGAAGTGCTTCGTTTCCTTTTGCTACACCGATTGCCGATCCTTCTGTATCATATGGTACATCACATACGATTTCAAGATCCGGATAGTTTTTCTGGTAGCTTTCTGCTACAGCTGTCTCAATGAATGCACCGTCCATCTTACCTGTCAGAAGCTCAGTGATGATATCTGTAACCTTCGGGAGAGATACGATATCTGCATCCGGAGTGTTTTCGTTTGCAAGATCAAGCTGGATAGAACCTGTCTGTGCACCGATAGAATAATCTTTGTTGTTTGCATCTTCAAGAGTCTTGAACTGATCAGCTTTGTCTTTTACTGTTACGAAAGACTGTCCGCCCTTGTAATACAGATCTGAAAACTCCATAGCATCTGCACGAGCCGGATCCGGTGAAAGACCTGCCATGCCAAGGTCAACGTTTTTCTGTGAAAGCTCGCTTAATACACCGTCGAAGTCCATCGGAACTACTTCCAGTTCCAGTCCCATCTTGTCTGCGATGTACTGAGCCAGATCCATATCAAATCCGGAAAGTGTCGGGTTGCCATCTTCATCGATTGAATAAAATTCATATGGTGCGAAGTCCGGGCTTGTTGCAACTGTAAGCTTACCATCTGTAACAGTCTCTACCTTATCATCAGCCATTGCCGGAACTGCCATAGAAACAGCCATAACTGCACCAATCATAATTGCTGTAATTTTCTTTAAGTTCATCTTCTCTTCCTCCTCGATTTTCCTTGAGAATATTTATGCATGAAAATGCATAATTTCTTTTCATTTTTCTTATTGTATCATACTATCCCAAAATTACAAGCACAACTTTTATTAATTAGTACACAAAAATTATGCAATATTTTAACATTCACTTGTTAAAACGCATAAATATACTGTTTTGGCATTGCTTTCAGGCGCAAAAACATTCTCAGATACATGTATTTCACTTGAATCTGTTTTTATATTTTTCTATAATAAAAGAATACTTTTATTTCAGATCATACTGAATCCATATTTTAGTGTATTATAAATTTTTATGCATTATACAGGAGGGCTGTTCTATGGGAATGAATCAGACACCCGCTTCTGAACGGGTACATATCAGTTTTTTCGGAAAAAGGAATGCCGGTAAATCCAGTGTTATCAATGCTGTAACCGGACAGGATCTCGCAATTGTTTCTTCCGTTATGGGAACAACCACCGACCCCGTCTACAAGACCATGGAATTGCTTCCACTTGGCCCGGTCATGGTCATTGATACTCCCGGTATTGATGATGAAGGTGAACTTGGTGCGCTCCGCGTCCGCAAAAGTTATCAGGTTCTGAACAAAACAGATATCGCAATTCTTGTTATCGACAGTACGGCTGGAAAAAGCGAAGAAGAACTTGAACTGATTCACCGTTTTCATAAAAAAGGCATCCCTTATGTGATCGTATATAATAAGATTGATCTGCTTTCTACCGAAAAGATCAAGGATCTTGCCATGTCTGTCCGTGCCGGAGAAGTTCTGGTCAGTGCTTCCGACGGCATGAACATCCAGGAACTGAAAGAAAAAATTGCCTCTCTGAAACCGGGAGACACGCACAAATACCCACTGATCCAGGATCTGATCGAACCCCTCGACCTGGTCATTCTCGTTGTCCCAATCGATAAAGCTGCCCCAAAAGGCCGTCTGATTCTGCCACAGCAGCAGACAATCCGCGATATTCTGGAACGTGGTGCTCTCTCTCTTGTTGTACGAGATACAGAATTAAAAAGTACCCTGGATCATTTTCTTGCACAAGGTGCCTGTCCGAAACTTGTCGTTACAGACAGTCAGGCATTTGCACGTGTTTCAAAAGACGTGCCGGAAAACATCACCCTGACTTCTTTTTCGATTCTTTTTTCAAGATATAAAGGAGAACTGGAAATTCAGCTGAAAGGTATTGCTGCTCTTTCTTCTATTGAAGATGGTGACCGCATCCTGATTGCAGAAGGATGTACACACCATCGCCAGTGCGGAGATATTGGAACATGCAAGATGCCTGAATGGATTCGAAATTATACCGGAAAGAAGCCTGTTTTTGAATTCACTTCCGGAACAGAGTTTCCGGATGATGTCTCTTCCTATAAAATGGTGGTTCACTGTGGTGGCTGTATGTTAAACGAACGTGAAATGAAGTACCGTATCGCCTGCTGCCAGGATCAGGGTGTACCGATTACCAATTACGGAATCCTGATCGCACAGGTGACAGGTATTCTGAAACGAAGCCTCGGGCCTTTCCCGGAAATGCAGAAATTGATCTCGAGACTAGCCTCAAAGGCATCAAC
>ENA-OQCO01000573-OQCO01000573.1-human-gut-metagenome-genome-assembly--contig:-NODE-573-length-19481-cov-1.420688_pt1 | contig 19481 bp, 21 predicted proteins | sample MGYA00242500_ERZ504582 | MGnify/ENA primary metagenome ERZ504582 (study PRJEB26092, sample SAMD00036346) | human gut metagenome | host: Homo sapiens | study: EMG produced TPA metagenomics assembly of...
GGCCGCCGCCCTGTTCTCATCCGCACCATCTAGCCGCAAAAAAAGGCACCAGCCTGAGCTGATGCCTTTTGTTGGCGGAGATGGTGGGATTCGAACCCACGTGCCCGGTTAAGGACAAAACGATTTCGAGTCGTTCTCGTTACGACCACTTCGATACATCTCCCTATTCACTTTGCGCTCCAGAGCGGCGGGCAGAAGCTGCCAGAGCCGCTTGATAGCCCTATTATTATAACAAAGTTCCCGCTTTCCGTCAACTGGTTTTCTTCTGCGTCTGCCGGGTATATTTTCAGGGGCTGTGCGGCATCCTGTGAAAAAGCAGCGGCGTCGTTGCGCCTGCACTTGACAGATGCCGTGATTTCTGGTAATGTATCCAAGCTTGGCAAAAGTTTAACGATTTCGCCCGGCAGCCTCTCCCGGCGGGAGAGGTCTTGGAATGAATGGAGCCGCCGTGGGCGGCAGAAGAGGGAAAGCAACCTATGAACAACGTCAATTTACGCAAGATCGCCGTCATCGGCTGCGGCTTCGTCGGCTCGGCGTCCGCCTTTGCGCTGATGCAGAGCAAGCTGTTCTCGGAGATCGTCCTGATCGACGCAGACCACGCCAAGGCCGAAGGCGAAGCATGGACATCAGCCACGGCATCCCCTTTGTGGGCAACATGAAGATCTATGCCGGCACCTACGATGACATCGTGGATGCCGCCATCATCGTCATCACGGCAGGCGCAGGCCAGAAGCCCGGCGAGACCCGGCTGGACCTCGTGCACAAGAACCTGAACATCTTCAAGAGCATCATCCCGGAGATTGCCAAACGGGAATGCCGCGGCATCCTGCTGGTGGTGGCGAACCCGGTGGACATCCTGACCTATGCCGCCATCAAGCTGTCCGGCTTCCCGGAGCACCGGGTCATCGGCTCCGGCACCGTGCTGGACACCGCCCGCCTGAAGTATCAGCTGGGCGAGCACCTGTCCGTGGACAGCAAAAGCGTCCACGCCTTCATCATCGGCGAGCACGGCGACAGCGAGATCGCGGCCTGGAGCAGCGCCAACGTCTCCGGCATTGCGCTGGACGATTTCTGCGAGATGCGCGGCCACTACAACCACGACCAGTCGCAGGAGAACATCGCGGAGAAGGTCAAGAACAGCGCCTACGAGATCATTGAGAAGAAGCGCGCCACCTACTACGGCGTCGCAATGGCCGTCAAGCGCATCTGCGAGGTCATCATCCGGGACGAGAAGTCCATCCTGCCCATCTCCTCGATGATGCACGGCGACTTCGGCGTGGACAATGTCGTTCTGAGCATGCCCGCCGTGGTGGGTGCCGACGGCCTCGAAGAGTTGGTCCCCATCGCACTGAGCGAGAAGGAATCCGCCGATCTCAAGAAGTCCGCAGACACCCTGCGCGGCATCCTGGACGAATGCGGGATCTGATGCAAGCCTGAAAACGGCCCCGGCAGCTGCCGGGGCCGTTTTCTTCTGCACAAAAGCGGGCCGGTCGTTGGAATTTTCACAAAATATTACTATTTTGACGCGATTTTGTACAAACGTTCCGGTGGTTTCCTGTGATATACTAATCTCACAACGAGGTCTGCGCCGCAGACCCACACAGAGAAAAAAACTGAGAAGGAGTCGTATCAATGAGAGAGATCATTTCCTTGAACGAAAACTGGACCCTGTCCTTCCCCAAGGGCGACCATGTGACGGAGCAGGTCAACCTGCCCCACACCTGGAACGCTGTGGACGGCAACGACGGCAACGGCAGCTACCTGCGCACCACCGGCGTTTACACCCGCACCTTCGAGCAGCCCAAGCAGCCCCGTGAGGGCGGCCGCACCTATGTTGAGGTGCTCGCTGCTGCGCTGAACGCCACCGTGAAGGTCAACGGCACGGTCGCCACCACCCATGAGGGCGGCTTCTCCATCTTCCGTGCCGATGTCACCGATCTGTGCCACGAAGGCGAGAACGAGCTGACCATCGAGGTCTCCAACGAGGACACCCCGTCCATGTACCCCGCTTCCGCCGACTTCACCTTCTACGGCGGTCTGTACCGCGGCGTCAACCTGATCAGCGTGCCCAATGCACACTTTGATCTGGACTACTACGGCGGCCCCGGCATCATGGTCACCCCGGTCCCCATGGAGGACGGCGGTGCAAACTTCACCATCAAGAGCTTCGTCACCAACCCCGCTGACGACCTGACCGTTCTGTACAGCATTGAGGACTGCTTCGGCCGCGAGGTTGCTTCCGCTGTCCGCGGCTCTGCCGAGACCGAAGTCACCATCTACGTGCCCGATGCACAGCTGTGGAGCATGGACGAGCCCAATCTGTACACCGTCACTGCGACCCTGCAGCGCAACAACGAGGCCGTCGATGAGATCTGCGCCAACGTCGGTGTCCGTTCCTTCAAGGTCACGCCCAACGAAGGCTTCTCCATCAACGGTGTGCCCACCCCGCTGCGCGGTGTTTCCCGCCATCAGGACCGCGTGTTCGAGGGCAACGCTCTGACCGCCGAGGAGCACTATGACGACGCCCTGCTCATCAAGGAGCTGGGCGCCAACACCATCCGTCTGGCACACTATCAGCACAGCCAGGACTTCTACGATGCCTGCGACGAGATCGGTTTCGCCGTCTGGGCTGAGATCCCCTTCATCAGCGTCTTCAAGAAGGGCGAGGGTGCACACACCCACGTCATGGAGGAGATGAAGGAGCTCATCATCCAGAACTACAACCACCCCTCCATCATGTTCTGGGGCATCTCCAACGAGATCCTGATCGGCGGCATCTCTCAGGAGCTGGTGGACACCCACCACGATCTGGAAAAGCTCTGCAAGGAGCTTGACCCGACCCGCCTGACCACCATTGCACACGTTTCTCACACCCCCGTGGACGGCCCCATGCACCACATCACCGACCTGGAGAGCTACAACCACTACTTCGGCTGGTACGGCGGCAAGATGGAGCAGAACGGCCCCTGGCTGGACAAGTTCCACGCTGACCACCCCGACATCTGCATCGGCATCTCCGAGTACGGCTGCGAGGGCATCATCAACTGGCACAGCAACACGCCGGAGTGCAAGGACTACACCGAGGAGTATCAGGCACTGTACCACGAGCACATGGCACAGGTCTTCGAGGACCGTCCCTGGGTGTGGGCTTCCCACGTCTGGAACATGTTCGACTTCGGCTGCGCTGCCCGTCATGAGGGCGGCGTGAGCGGCCGCAACAACAAGGGCCTCATCACCATGGACCGCAAGACCAAGAAGGACAGCTACTTTGTCTATCAGGCTTACTGGACCCAGACCCCGATGGTCCACATCGCTGGCCGCCGCCACGCACAGCGCGCAGGCGAGACCACCGAGATCAAGGTCTACTCCAACCAGGACACCGTCGTTCTGTACGTCAACGGCAAGGAAGTCGGCCAGCAGACCGCGCACCGCGTCTTCAAGTTCGACGTTGCTCTGAACGAAGGCTTCAACACCATCCTGGCTGTGGCCGGTGATGTGAAGGATTCCATCACCCTGGAGAAGGTCGCCGAGGAGCCCGCTTACTACACCCTGCCGGAGTTCAACGCGCGCCAGGAGGGCGTTGCCAACTGGTTCAAGCAGGTCGGCAGCCTGGATCTGGACCTCAAGGCTCCCATGGAGTTCCCAGAAGGCTACTACAGCATCAAGGACAACATGGAAGAAGTCGCCAAGTGCCCCGAAGCCTTCGCTCTCGTTGCCAAGGTCGTGAAGCTGACCACCAACTTTGATGTGAAGCCCGGCTCCGGTATGTGGGATATGATGAAGACCATGTCCCCGGAGAATCTGGGCAACGTCATGGCTCTGCCCGATGGCTTCCTGGAGAGCCTGAACGCACAGCTCATCAAGATCAAGAAGGTCTGAGCGTTCCCGGATAGGACCCAAAGTTAAAGCCCCATAAAACCGCCCCGGCAGATGCTGTGCAGCACCTGCCGGGGCATTTTGTCGTCCGGTTCGGATGCTCCTGAGAGGGGGAGAGCCGCAACGCCAAAAGCCCGCAGCGAAAGCTGCGTTTTGGTGTTTCTTCGAAAAGAAAGGAGGTAAATGAGATGAATGAATAGAGGGAAATGTCGTAGAAAGTTCAGCCGCTCAGCGCTTTTTCTTGTGCTGGGCGCGGGGCTTTGCCGAGGCGGCAGAGGTCTTGGTGCTGCCGCTGGAACGCCGCTGATGAAGATACTTGGCCACCGAGGGCGCAACGATCGCAAGGATGGCCAGAATCACGATGACCTGCAGATCAGGCAGCTCGTGATTGGTGTTGAACAGGGTCTGCAAAACGTTGCTCATAAAACTGTACCTTTCCGGTCCCGGCGGAACCGCTCAGAAGAGGTGGGGGGTCACAGCCAGATGCTGCCGTTCTCGTCCGGCTTCATGGGAGCCGCGATGACAGCATCCACAATGGTCATGGCTGCCGAGAAGCCGGTCCAGAAGGTAGCCAGATACAGCACCCCCAAAACCGGGCGCCTGGCGTAGAACTGGTGCGCCCCAAAGGCCCCCAGAATGCAAAGGCGGAGATACTTTTTCCGGTTCACCTCATGGCGTTGGCGGTTTTCCTTCCAATAGAAGTAATGTTCGATGGAATTCCAGATAAAACCGTGGTCGGGATCTTTTGTCCATTGGGTATTTGCCATTGTCGTACCTCTGTCTTTGTCTCATAAAATCGGGAAAGCCGCCCACTGCGCACTTGGCCGGTGAGCGGTCTTTCCCATGGGATGTAATTTCCGCAGAATCAGAAAGCGTGGCAGCTTGGATTATGCGTTTTCAGCCATTGCCTTCATCTTGATGGCAGCAACTTCGTCCTGGATCTCAGCCATCTTCTCCTTGGTCAGGGGATAGAACTTCATGGCGATCAGGTTGCACAGCAGGCCGATCATGATGATGCCGCTGTAGCAGAAGGCGCAGCCGATGCGGAGCTTCATGGTAGCCACGTCGCCCTCAACGGGGTTGTGGTCAGCGAAGCCGCAGATGGTGAACATGACACCGGCGATCATGGGTGCGAAGGAGGAGACCAGCTTATCAACGAAGCTGAACAGGGTGCCCATCAGGCCGGGGACGTACTTGCCGGAGCGATAGACCTCGTAGTCGGCGCAGTCCGCAGTCATGGGGATGACGATGTTGCCGGAGATGCCCTGGAAGCCTGCGTAGATGATGCTCAGGCCAACATGGAGGATCAGGAAGTAGCCCCAGTTCAGGGTGCCCTTAGCGGGGTCAGAGGTCATGGTGGTGGGGTCGCCCAGCAGCCACAGGGCGATGGTCAGAGCGTTGACGACCAGACCGCCGACGGAGCCGATGATCATGGCCTTGCGCTGGCCGAACTTGGTAGCCACCAGAGAGATGGCCAGGAAGGTGACGATGACGCTGGGGATGGTGGTCAGAGCGGTCACGTTGCCCTGCAGAACGGTAGAACCGGCGATGCAGGCGAACATTGCAACGGAGACAGCGCTGGTACGGGCAGAGGAGCCCAGCTTATCGGTAGATGCAGACAGAATCAGCATCTGGATGGCGCGGTTGTTCTTCAGGGTATCCCAGTAATCCTTCAGGCCGACCTTGACCGGCTTGCCGGTGCCAAAGAACTCCGGACGGTCCTTCGGGGCGATGGCGATGACAGCCAGCAGGGTGAAGATACCGGAACCGATGGCGGTCATGACCCACAGGCTGTGGAAGAACTGGGTGGAAGCATAGCCGCCGACATCCTTGTAGCTGTTTGCCATATTCGCAAACACAACCGCCAGACCAGCGAACAGAACGGTGTTGAACACGCCGTCGAAGGAAGCGAACATGGGGCGCTGCTTGGGGTCGTTGGTCATGCAGGACTGTGCAGACTTGGTAACGACGCACTGGCAGGTGTAGCCCAGATAGTAGATCATCAGGACCACAACGTAGAAGGGGAAGCGGACTGCCTGCGGCAGCTGGTGGGTGACGTGGAACAGGATGAAGCTGGTCACGGCCAGAATGATGTTGCCGATGATGATGAACGGGCGGTTCTTGCCGAACTTGCCGTTGGTCTTATCGACCATAAAGCCCACGAACGGGTCGGTGACACCGTCCCAGATGCGCATGATCATGCTCAGGGAAGAGGCCATCATCATGCCGACGCCGACCCAACCCATCAGGTAGTAGGTAGCGTAACCCATCATCATCATGTACAGGTTGGTAGCCGTGTTGTTCAGTGCAAAGCATGCGATGCGCCACAGCGGAACGCGGTGGATGCCGTTGTGCTCGTAGTCTTTGTCGTAGTACTTATCCGGCAGACTTCTCGTTTTTGCCATTTCGTTTTCTCTCCTTAATTTGTAAACAAGGCGTTCTCCGTTTTTGCCCCGTTTGAAAACCGCACCTGCACTGTGCGGCACATCGGGACTTTATGTCCTTATTATGAACGATATTTTGAAATTCTGTTAGTAATATTTTGAGGTAAAACAGGACGATTTTACTATTTTGAAGCAATTTTCACAACTTTATAAAAACCTATTGGTCAAATTGCACATGGTATTGATATATTAGTACAGCACATTGCCAGTTTTTTCTGCCTGCGTAGAAAAGAATATTAGGAAAGTGCGGATTTTTCCAAAAATTTTTCTAATCCCTTTCTGGGGTCTGCCATTATAATATAGGTATCACGAATCCCACCGCAGGCGGCGTAAAATAAAAAGGAGAAATCACATGGCAACGAAAGCATCCCAGCGCGTCCAGCGCTATGTCAACGCAAACGGCCCCACCATCGGCACGGTGGAGCGCCGGGTCATCGAACAGGACGGTCTCTATTTCAAGGATATCGACGGCACCGGCACCGTCAGCGCCGTCAATGACTGGCGCCTTGCCCCTGAAGAGCGCGCCGAAGCCTATGTCCAGACCCTGACCACCAGCGAGAAGATCGGCCAGCTGTTCACCTCGGACTGGCGGATGGGCCCCAAGTACCCCTCGCCCCGTCTGGCTGCCAACGGCCACAAGCCTGTGGGCGATGACTCCGGCCTGCTGGATGAGGCACCGGTGGACGTTTCCGACAGCATCTTCGGCCATCAGGCGCTGCCCAGCACCTCCGACATGGTCAAAAAGTGCTTCAACCGCCATGTCATCCTGCGCGAGAACCCCACCCCCGAAGATCTGGCCGACTATCTGAACCAGCTGCAATACCTGACCGAGGCCTGTGAGCATTTCGTGCCCATGCAGGTCATGTCCAACAGCCGCAACGAGAACGGTGAGGTCGTCTTCGGCATGAACGATGCCGCCGGTGTCTTCGCCACCTGGCCCGGCACTCTGGGCATCGCAGCGGCCGTCAAGGGCACTGCCCGCATCGACATCATCGACAAGTTCGCCGACACCATCCGCCGCGAGTGGAACGCCTGCGGCCTGAAGAAGGGCTACATGTACATGGCCGACTGCGTCACCGACCCTCGTTGGCAGCGCACCTTCGGCACCTTCGGCGAGGACCCGGAGCTGATCGAGGAGATCTTCGACCACCTCATCCCCGGCATCCAGGGCGGCAGCAACGGCGTCACCCCGGACGGCGTGTCCGTGACCGTGAAGCACTTCCCCGGCGGCGGTGCCCGTGAGAACGGCTTCGACCCCCACTATGCAGCAGGTCAGTGGAACATCTACGCCACCCCCGGTTCCTTGCAGAAGTACCACATTCCGGCCTTCCGTGCGGCCATCCGCCACAGCGCCGAGTCCATCATGCCCTACTACTCCAAGCCGTCCGCCGAGAAGAGCGCCCCGCAGGAGGACTTCGAGGGCAACCCCATCGCGCTGGATCCCTATGGCTTCGCTTACAACAAGGTCTTCATCGACGGGATGCTCCGCAGCCAGATGGGCTTCAAGGGCTACATCAACTCCGACACCGGCATCGTCCACAACATGTGCTGGGGCGTCGATATGCTGGATGAGCCGGAGCGCATCGGCTACGCCGTCACCCAGAGCGGCGTGGACCTGATCTCCGGTCTGCTGGACAATGCGTTCGGCGAGGAGAGCTACGCCCGTGCTGCCAACGGCTACTACGACACCCACGAAGTGCCCGCAGGCTTCCGGAAGGAAGACCTTGTCCTGACCGACGAGAGCCTGAACCGTGCCGTCCGCCGCACCCTGACCGAGCTGTTCCGTCAGGGCATGTTCGAAGACCCCTATGCAGACCCCCGGAAGGCTGCCGAGGTCGTGGCCACCAAGGCCGACTGGGAAGAGGCCAGCCGCGTCCACCGCGAGAGCGTCGTCCTGCTGAAGAACGACGGCACCCTGCCCCTGAAGGACGGCTGCAAGGTCTACGCCGAAGCCTTCGGCAAGAGCGCCGAGGCCGGCGAAGCTGCCACCAAGGCCCTGCGCGAGATGCTGGGCAATGTCACGCTGGTGGCCGACCCCGCCGAGGCCGATGTCGCCCTGCTGATGGTCAGCCCGCAGTCCGGTGCATACTTCAATGCAACGCCGGGCTATCTGGAGCTGGACATCTGCGAGGCAAGACCGTCTGCAACGTGGATGAAAGCGGCAAGCCCACCGCCGAGACCCATCAGGAGACCACGCTGGTCGGTGCCAGCCGCCATCCCGGCATCGCCGAGGCGATCCACGCACACGGCGGCAAGGTCGTTTCCAACATCAACTGCCCGCTGGCCTGGGAAGTCGGCAGCATCGAAAAAGTCTCCGATGCGCTGACCGTCGGCTTCGATACCTACCCCTCCGCAACGCTGGACGTCCTGTTCGGCCGCTTTGCCCCGGTCGGCAAGCTGCCGCTGACCCTGCCCAAGGGCGACGAAGTGCTGGCCGTCAATGCAGACGGCGTCTGCATCAGCCCCAACGATGTGCCCGGCTACGCCAAGGATGCCTACATGCCCGACTGCATGAAGGACGAAAACGGCAAGGCTTACGCTTACCGTGACGCCGTCGGCAATTACTATGAGTTGAATTTCGGCCTGTCGTATTAAAATATGCGGTGGCCAGCACCTCTTTTCGGGTGCTGGCCGCCCTTTTCATGCAAGGAGAAACCAATGGCACAAACACAGAAAAAACAAGGAGATATGGGCACCGGAAGCGTCAAAAAGCTGCTGCTCCAGCTGATGATCCCGGCCGTGGTGGCCCAGATCGTCAACCTGCTGTACAACATCGTGGACCGTATCTACATCGGCCACATCCCCGGCATCGGCGCAGCCGCGCTGACCGGCGTGGGCCTGTTCACCCCCATCCTGATGCTGCTGAACGCCTTTGCGATGCTCATCGGTGCCGGTGGTGCGCCCCGCACCGCCATCGCCATGGGCCAGGGCGACAAAGACCAGGCGGAAAAGATCGTCAGCAACAGCTTCACCATGCTGCTGATCTTCTCGGCGCTGCTGACCGTCGTGTTCTACGCTGCTGCACCGGCCCTGCTGCGGATGTTCGGTGCCAGCGACGCCACCCTGCCCTATGCGCTGGCGTACAGCCGCATCTACATCCTCGGCTCGGTCTGCGTCCTCATCGTGCTGGGCATGAACCCCTTCATCACCGCACAGGGCTTTGCCAAGATCAGTATGCTGACCACCGTCATCGGTGCGGTCATCAACATCGTGCTCGACCCCATCCTCATCTTCCTCTTTGGTCTGGGGGTGCGGGGTGCTGCCATCGCCACCGTGCTCAGCCAGGCTGTGGGTGCCATCTGGATCATCCGTTTCCTCACCGGCCCCAAGACCACCCTCCGGCTGAAGAAAGAGTACCTCAAGCCCGAAGGAAGATCGTGCTGCCCGTCCTGGCGCTGGGCATCTCCACCTTCGTCATGATGTCCACCGAGAGCTGCTCTCGATCAGCTTCAGCTCCAGCCTGGCCCGCTACGGCGGCGACGTGGCCGTGGGCGCAATGACGGTCATCACCAGCGTTTCCCAGCTGGCCAGTATGCCGGTCTCCGGCGTCTGCCAGGGCGGCCAGCCGGTGATGAGCTTCAACTTCGGTGCCGGCAAGAAAGAGCGCGTCAAGGAGGCCTTCCGCTTCCAGCTTCTGGTCTGCTTCGGCTACACGGCCATCTTCTGGGTGCTGATGATGCTGGTGCCCGGTGTGGTGGCCGGCATCTTCACCTCGGACGCCACCCTGATCCAGTACACCACCTGGGCCATGCGCATCTACATGGCTGGCATCTTCTCGCTGGGCATCCAGATCGCCTGCCAGCAGAGCTTTATGGCGCTGGGTCAGGCCAAGGTCAGCCTGCTGCTGGCCTGCCTGCGCAAGCTGATTTTGCTCATCCCCCTCATCTTCATCCTGCCGCATGTGGTCGCAGACCCGGTGTTCGGCGTCTTCCTGGCCGAGCCGGTCAGCGACATCATCGCCGCCGCCGTCACCGCCGCTACCTTCTTCTCCCGGTTCGATAAGATCCTGGACAGGGGCGCAGGCAAAGTTTAAGCAACGAAGAGAAGATCTGTTATGGAAACGAACGTTCTGAACAACGCCGCCGCCGGGTTCATCACCGGCATCTGCCTGCCCGCAGACGGCGGCTTCTCCGCCTATTCGGGCGTGTAAGGCTCTGTAAACACCTGTCCGGATCGGTTACGGCTGCCCGGCCAGGCCGAAAAAACATCAAGTCCCATGTCTGCACCGTCACGGTGTCGGCATGGGACTTTTTCATATCCGAAGCGCATACACCGCTGGCAAGGTGCCGCGCACTGGACTTTGTACCGGAAGGGTGCATTTCGGGCAAATTCTCATAGATATGAGTGGTCATTCGACCGCGCGTGTGGTATACTCGGCTTAGTTCAACAACTCGGAATTTGGAGGTACACGATGATAATAAAAATTGTTACAATTTCACTGATGGCAGTGTTCTACATCTGCTATTTTGCAAAGCTGATTAGTCAGAAAAAGCAAGGCATAAAGACAGACCAATTAGGAAAAGGAAAAGAGGGATTTGTCAAATTTATAGAAGTAGCTCTTAAAATAATCACATATTTGCTTCCTGTAATACAGATTATCAGTATTGTGTTTTATTCGGGAACAGCACATATTATGTTGCAATTTACAGGAGTTGTAATAACGATGTTCGGTGTACTTGCTTTTATTGTTTCTGTTACACAGATGAAGGAGAATTGGCGAGCAGGTGTGCAAAAAGAAGAAAAGACCAATTTGGTAACAACGGGAATCTATTCTATTAGCAGAAATCCTGCATTTTTGGGTTTTGATTTAATGTATATAGGAATATTGTTTTCGTTCTTTAATTGGTTCCTTTGCTTTGCCACAGGTTTTGCAGTGGTATTTTTTCATTTACAGATAGTCAATGTAGAGGAAGATTTTTTGATAGAAGCATTCGGAAATGAGTACCTGCAATACAAATCAAAAGTATGCCGATATTTAGGAAGAAAAAGATAAATTCCAGTTTGACGGAGTAATGGATATGAAAATCCGAGAAGTGAATGAGAATAAAAAGCAGTTTATATCATTATTGTTATTAGCTGATGAACAGGAGAGCATGGTTGATCGGTATCTTGAAAAAGGAACTATGTATGTGCTTGAAGACAATGATGTAAAAGCTGAATGTGTTGTCACCGATGAAGGTAACGAAATACTTGAAATCAAGAATATCGCAGTCGATCCGGAAAATCAGGGAAAGGGCTATGGCAAAGCACTAATTGATTTTCTTGCCGGTAAATATGCAGATGAATATTCTGTTTTGCAAGTTGGAACAGGTGACAGTCCATTGACGATACCATTTTATGAAAAATGTGGATTTGTTCGTTCTCACAAGATTCCCAATTTCTTTACCGATAATTATGACCACCTAATTTATGAGGGCGGTGTACAACTAATAGATATGGTATATTTGCAAAGACATATATAACTTCCAGTTTACCACACGGTACATAGATTTTGCTGCGGTACAAAACAAGCCGGGCGGTGAGATGAATCGCCGTCTGGCTTGTTGGCTGTGAGGGAAAGGCCTACGATGGACCTTCCTGCATGGGGGTAAAACGCTGTCTCTGATGCGGCACTCCGGTCTTTTGCAGCCTGCTCCCTGCCAGAGCTGTGTGCAAAGCACAGTACACGGGCGGGTGCTGTTTTGTTGGGGTTTGTTCACGCCGTCAGAAGGGGGTAAAACATAATTTTTGTGGAGTTCCGTCCAGCAGATACCGGATATAGAGACGGTCGTTTTCCGTTTCCACCTGCACCTGCGTGGCGTGCTCAAAGAGGGTGCGCAGACGGCGGTACTCTGCCCGCTGCGCCTCTGTGTAGTGGGACGGCATATCCGAGGTGAGGAACACATTGCCCAGCAGGGCGTTGACCGTGGCAAGGGTGCGTTTTTGCTCTGCCGTCAGCTTGCAGTTTTCCTCCCGGAGGAAGAATACATCCGGGTCGCTGCCATAGGCACGGCCATTGAGCTGCCGCCGGAATAGCGTGTTGTTGATGGCCTGCTTTGTGGACACCCGCTCCCGGTGGAACAGGCGCATATACCACACATCGTCCCAGTCCAGCCCTACGTCACAGCTGACACGGCAGTAATCCACCAGCCCGAAGGCGGGCATCACCGGTACGCCGCAGCCGAGAATCTGCTTTTGCCCGCACCATGTGCGCAAAAGCTCCATAGCACGGTACATCCGGGCTGCCCGGCTCTCGCGGGCGTTGCCAAAGGGGGCAGCGCCGTACAGAAAATCCAGCTTGACAAGGTCGAAACCCCAGTCGTTCAGCACCCGGTCAAATACCCGGCGCAGATAGTCCAGCACGGCCGGGTTGTCGAGATCCAGCGCATAGAAACTACTCCAGTTGCAGCCGCAGCACCACGTGCACCGTTCACCTTCAGCAGCCAGTCCGGGTGTTGCCGGAAAAGGGCAGAGTCTTTTTCGCACACAAAGGGTGCAAGCCATAGCCCAGCCTGAAATCCGGCAGCGTGAATTTCCTCCACCATGCCTTTCAGCCCATGGGGGAATTTCTGTGCATCCGTTTCCAGCCAATCGCCTACCTTCGGCTCCCAGCCATCGTCGATCTGGAACAGGTCTCCCGGGCAAAGCAGGCTGCGACATCCGGTCAGATCCTCCCGGATGGTGTCCTCGGTGATGTCCTGATAGCGGTTGTACCAGCTGGAATAGCCCGCCAGCTTCTTTTCAGTCCGGGGCTTGATGCCCATAGCCTGAAACCAGCCGTCGAACACCTCGGTCTCGCCGCCCTCGGCAAAAAACAGGTCAAGGAGTGGGAAACTGCCGCCGGGATGCTCCACCCCGGCGCAATCCCGCTCCAGCGTCAGCAGGGCTTTGCGGCTGTCGTACCGGAGGATGGTGTAGCCCGGCTTCTCGTCCAGCGATGCCACCAGCCGGAACTGTGTACCCTTGCGGAAATAGCAGTAGGAAAAGCCGTGGCTCTGCCCCTTTTGATGCCCATAAGGCGCAAAATGATAATCGCCGTAGCGGTCAAAGGCGTACTTCTTGCGCAGAAAGCCGGGAATGTGGTCGGTGCCGCGCAACTTGCCGTTCCGGTCCAGCTCCGGGCTGTAGGTCCATGTCTGGTAGCCGTTCATGAACAGACGCTCGTCTGCGGCCATCGTCCACGGCAGCGTGGCACGTACCGCCTTCAGCGTCCCGGCGGGCAGGTCTGCCGTCAGATGCAGCGCACCGCCATTCTCCGTGACCGTGCAGTTGCCTGTCTGTACGCCGCCGGAAGTTTCCGCGTACCAGTGCAGCGTTTCAGTCATGGTGCGTTTCCTCCCCGTGGAGCTGTGCGCTGATCTCGGCAGCGTGGGCATCGGTCAGAACAAACTTGCGGCGGAACAGCACCAGCGCACCGGCCAGCACCAGCATGGGCAGAACGGTCATCATCAGGCGCAGACCCAGCAGGGTTTCGGCGCTTTGTACTGCCACCGGGCCGGTCTCCTCCGTGTTGCCCACAAGACCGATGAGGTCCAGCCCGATGCCGGTCAGGAATACCGCCACACCGGAGGCAGCCTTGACCACAAAGGTCTGCATGGAAAAGATAACGCTCTCCTCCCGGCGTCCGGTCTTGAGCTGACCGTAATCCACGCTGTTGGAAAGGAACAGGGTGGTCAGCACGGTCAGCATTCCGTTGCAGGCGAACACCACCACGCCCGGAATGCACAGCAGGGCAAGGCTATGGGAAAGGCCGGTCAGGCAGAACACCAGCAGCATGCCGTAGCCGCACAGCGCCAGCAAAAGGCTCAGGTAAAATACCTGCGTACTGCTGAACTTTTTGCGCAGCAAGGGGTAAAGCACCATCATGCCAAGGATCTGTGCCGCACCGCCCACGGTGGAAAACAGGGTGTAGGTGGCTTTCCAGCCTGCACCGCCAAGGTCGTATTTAAAGAAATAGATGATGAAGTTGGAGGTAAGGTACAGTGCCGAGTTGATCAGCACGATGCTGCCCACCACTACCATAGCCTGATCGTTGTGGAACAGGGCGGAGAACATCTCCTGTACGGTGGCGGTCTTCATCTCACTGGGGGTGGTTTCTTTCATGGAAATGCAGCACACCAGCTCTGTCACTGCAAAAATTACCGCTACGATCAATGCCACCCAGCGGAAGCCAGCGCGCTCGCTGTCGCCGCCAAGGGCTCCCACCAGCAGCATGGTGAACATGGCAATGAGAGCCGAACCAACGCCTGCGCAGGTACGGCCCACCATGGAAAGGTTCTCCCGGTCTTTTGGGGTGCGGGTCACGGCCGGGATCATGGACCAGTAGGGGATATCCATCATGGTATAGGTGACGCCCCACAGGATGTACACCACGCTGAAATAGACCATCAGCGCCGCTTCGTCCAGCACCGGGGCGGCAAACAGGGCGTAGAGTACCAGTGCATTGAGCAGCGTGCCGGAAAAGATCCACGGACGGAAACGCCCCCAGCGAGTGCGGGTCTTTGCCACCAGAACCCCCATAAAGGGGTCGTTGAAGGCATCAAAGAACCGGGCCGCCATGAGCACGACGCCCACAAAGCTGGCCGAAAGCCCCAGCACATCCTGATAATAATACATGACGTAAGAAGCCGACAGGGCATATACCATATCCTTGCCCACGGCACCAATACCAAATGCGGTTTTCTGTTTCAGGGTCAGTTCCATACAACATTCTCCTTTTCAATGGTAAACCGCAGCACAACAGGCTGGGTCTGCGGTGCAGAAACGGTCAGCAGGGCTTCTCCTGCAGTGCCCACGGTGCGCAGATAGGTTCCGGTCATGCCGCCCTCGGCAACGGCGGTCTGTGGACCCACAAGGGCAGCGCTGCCCTCCACCGCAAACTGCACCGGGAACTGTGCGTAGGGGGCAGGGGTGCCATTCTCGTCCAGAATGCGTACCCGGACAGCCGCCATATCGTAGGTATCTTTTTCCCGAAGAGCCGTCCGGCTGACCTTGACTTCCAAGTGCAGCTTTGCACTGGGGCAAAGGGTCACGCTGCGCACCACGTTGCCGTCCTGCACGGCATCGAACCGCCATCGGGTAGCTTCGCCGCCCCAGTTGCCCACATATTTGCCGTAAAGCGCCACGCCATCCTCAAAGGTCATTTTGTAGTGCAGCATACACCAGCCGAATTTGACCTTGTAGGCAAGCGGCAGTCCCGCCAAGCCGTATTTTCCGGCGGCCAGCAGGCAGTCCCGCACAGCGGCTGCCTTGGCGGGGGAAAAGTGCTCCTGCGTTTCCAGCAGCTCGCCAATGGGATCGTCCATCACAAAGGGAGGGTGGGGCAGCGCCGTCCACTCGCTTTGGCGCAGGGCGGTGACGAACACATCGTTTTTGTACAGCTTTACCTGCTGGGCATTGCTGAAAACGTAGGCTGTGCCCAGCTGCCCGGCGGGGTTATCGCCGATGTCCATGGAGGAGCTGACCGCCAGCACCGGGTCAGCGTCACCCTGACTGGCATAGACTGCTGCCGCCAATTTGGGGTTACGGAAGCTGTCTAGCACCCCGTGGTAGCAGATGCGGTCGCCGGAGCCGAAATCCTTATGGGTCTGGTAGTCGAACATACACCAGCCGAAGCACCCGGCGTGCTCCTTGCTGGCATAGGCGGCATTCTGAACCCGGACATGCCGCAGGGCGTGTTTCCTGTCGATGGGGCCATCGTCAAAGGGCTTGGTGGGGTACATGTGGCCGTTGCACTCTGAGATGAGCAGTGCCTTGCCCATATCCGGGGTCACGTCCTTTTTGGGCTTTGCGCCGGGCGTTACGCCGTTGTGGGAAAAATCGTTGTAGGCGTAGACATCCTCCAGCAGATGGCTTTTTTCCAGATACCGCACACCGGAGGTAGCACGGCTGGGGTCCAGCTGATGGGCGATCTGATTGGTGCGGGTATAGAAGGCATCGTCGTCCACGCTCTCGTTGATGCGCACGCCCCACAGGATAATGCTGGGGTGGCTGCGGTTTTGCAGGAGCATCTCCCGCAGCATCTCGCAGGCGGCGTCCTTCCAGTTATCATCCCCGATGTGCTGCCAGCCCGGCAGCTCGGTGAATACCAGCAGACCCCGGCGGTCGCACTCATCCAGAAAATACTGGCTTTGGGGGTAGTGACTGGTGCGCACGGCGGTGCAGTGCAGTTCCTCCCGCAAAATGCGGGCATCCTCCCGCTGTAGGCTTTCCGGTGCGGCGTAGCGATGTAAGGGTAACTCTGGTGCCGGTTCAACCCCCGCAGGAAGGTCTTTTTTCCGTTGAGGTAAAAGCCATCCGCCCGGAACTCTGCGGTGCGGAAGCCAAACGTCACCTGTTTGCGATCGATGGGTTGTCCGGCTGCGTTCAAAAGCTCTGCCACGGCATGATGCAAAACCGGATTCTCTGTATCCCACGGCTGTGCGTCCGGGACGGAAAACTGCATCTTCCCGGTTTCTGCCGCCTGTGCGGTCTGCTCTGCCAGCAGGGTGCCGTCTGCGGTCTCCAGCCGGATGCGGACCGCCACGGCTGCGGGTGTGAGCTCTGCCGTCCACTGCACCACGGCATCATGTAGGGTGGGCGTGTAGACGAACAAATCGGTCAGGCGGCTCTCTGCCGTAGCTTCCAGCCAGACCTCCCGGTACAGCCCGCCGTAGGTCAGGTAGTCGATGACAAAGCCAAAGGGTGGAATGGCCGGGTCTTCACGAGTATCCAATTGCACGGTCAGCAGGTTTTCACCCTCCCGGTCCACAAGGTCGGTGATCTCCACCGTAAAGCCGGTATAGCCGCCCCGGTGCTGCCCGGCAACCCTGCCGTTGACCCGCACCACCGCCTGATGGGCGGCTCCGTCAAAGCGGAGGAACAGCCGGGGCGCAGCCTGTACCGGCGGCACCCGGAACCGCTTGCGGTAGCCGCAGACCATCTCGTAATCGGCAGGCGAGGCATAGTGCAGCGGCACCTCCCGGCAGGTATGGGGCAAGCGAACGGCTTGTTGTTTTGGTACAGGCAGTCCCTTGCCAAAGGCTTCCGTCCAGTGTCGTGTAAACTCCCAGTTCTCGCAAAAGCTGTGTTTCATCGCAGCAGCACTCCTTCCAGTAAGATCGAGATCATTTCTTCCAGCACAGCCACATACTGCACCCCGCTTTCTGCCAGACTGCGGTCTGCCAGAAAACTCTCGATGGATGCGGTGATCATCTGCCGCAGCACCGGCAGGGACACCGGACGCATGACCCCCTCTGCCACAGCCTGTTCCAGCAGCGCCATGGTGGGTTCCCACCCGTTTTCCAATTGACTGCGCACCCGCGCCGCCACCACCGGATATTTCTCGTCCAGCGCCTTCATCTGCCGCAGGTCCAGCGCGGCGTATTCTGTCGGCATGGCAATGATGACTGCCCGCAGCTTTTCCTGCAAAGTACCGCTGCCTGCCAGAATTTCCTGCTTGCAGTGGTGGATCTCCGCAAAGGCATGGTCTACCATGTCCAGCAGAAGGGCCTCCTTGGAGGGGTAAACGGTGTAGATGGTTTTTTTGCTGATATGCAGCGGCTCTGCCACCTGCTGCATGGTGAAATGCAGCCCCTGTTGACGGAATAACTGCATCGCCTGTGTGCGCACCAGCGCATCGAGCTTTTCCTGCATGAGTGTCCTCCTTATGGAAACTGTATTTGTCTTTCTGGTTTCCATTCTAGTGCAGAAACCGAGTCAAATCAAGCGGTTTCCGCATTTTCTGCGTTCTGCTGAGAAAATGCGGACATTTGCAGCAGAATAACAAAAGCGACCCCGGCGTGGCTTGAAAGCCGCCGGGGTCTTTTGCGTGAGGGAGCTTTTCCGTAGCGGCAAGCCTCGTCAAAACTCCGGGTGCCATTCATCCCGGATGCCAATGTCGGCACAGACGATTTTGCCGCAGAGCGGTGCGGACGATACTGCCGTGTGCAGCGGCTTGTAACTGTCAAAGGTGACGGTCAGGTCGGCACGGACGGCACCTTCGGCTACCTCGCCGGTGTCGGTGCTGATGCCGCTGGGCAGGTCTGCCGCCAGAACAAATGCGCCGTTTTCATGCTGACGGTTCATCAGCGCACAGGCGGCAAGGCCGGAAGGCCGCAGTTCACCATGGACCCGGTGCCGTAGAGGGCATCCACAACGGCAGCAAAATGCTGGGTTCCAGTACAGAGCAGTCGGTGCAGATGTGCACCGGCAGGGAGCGCAGACGCTCAAAATTGCGGATGGCGTCAGCGGTTTTCGGCTCGCCCTCGGCCAGAAGAACGGTCACGCTCCAGCCGTCTTTTGCTGCGGCACGGGCAATCACGAACCCATCGCCGCCGTTGTTGCCCCTTTCCGCAGACCACCAGCAGCCTGCCGGGATGCGAAAACTGCTTTTGCAGTTCGGCGTAAGCCGCCAGCCCGGCATTTTCCATCATTTGCAGGTAGGGCAGACCGTGGGCATCCCCGGCTCGTTCAATTTCCTTCATCTGCGCAGCCGTCACAATGCGATGTTTCATGTTGGCACCTTCTTTCTATCTCTATTATAATGGATGAGAATGTTTGGAACAAGATGAAAGATACCGGTGCATAGAATCTGTCCCCGGAGAGTTGGAACAAGCCCTCCGGAGGCATTTTTGTTTTTCACTCTCTTTTCCGTAGGGGAAAACCATGGTATACTGAACGCAACAAATCCAAAGTAATAAACCGGGAGGTACCGTTATGAAGTGGGGAATTTTAGCCACCGGCACCATTGCCCTGACCCGTCTGATGTATGATATCCGCATGAGCTGGGGCATGAAGTTTGCGGGTGAGGTGTAAGCGCACACCTTGCACAGGGGGCTTTTTGTGTGCGGAAATTATGGTATACAGAGAGAACGACAACTCGGAATTTGTGGAGGGAAGCCCGATGAAAGAAAAGACGAGTCAAATTCGTTGCGGAACGATTCACTATTGGGTGAGTATGTCAAACCCGGATACAATTACTCTTGTTTTTTTGCCAGGATTGACGGCAGACCATCGATTGTTTGATAAGCAGATTCAGTATTTCGAGAGCAGATATAATGTTATCGTCTGGGATGCGCCGGCACACGGTTCCTCATGGCCGTTTCGATTGATTTTGATCTGTTCGATAGGCAAAATGGCTGAACGATATCTTAAACCAAGAAGGAATCACAAAGCCTGTTATGATCGGGCAGTCTATGGGCG
>ENA-OQCO01000574-OQCO01000574.1-human-gut-metagenome-genome-assembly--contig:-NODE-574-length-19464-cov-2.132027_pt1 | contig 19464 bp, 16 predicted proteins | sample MGYA00242500_ERZ504582 | MGnify/ENA primary metagenome ERZ504582 (study PRJEB26092, sample SAMD00036346) | human gut metagenome | host: Homo sapiens | study: EMG produced TPA metagenomics assembly of...
CTTGCCCGCCCACACCACGCTTTTGACCAGCTATCTGTGGTTGTTCCTGGTTCTGTTCGGCATGGTGCGCCTGCTGAACAGCAACTTCGGCAACGTGCTCAAGGCCGTGCGCGACGACGAGGTGGCGGCTCAGGTCATGGGGATCGACGTATTCCGCAGCAAGCTGTTCTCGTTCTGTCTGGGCGCTTTTTTGGCCGGCGTGGGCGCGGTCCAGAAAGCAGGCACCTGATGCCACAGGCCAGAGCCGCCGACACGCTTACGCACCTTTTTCTTCTTACCGTTCGCACCGACCGTCTCATGCACCTCGACGATTGCGGCCTCACGCCACACGCGCACGTCGCGCAGATCGGCGGCGGTCAGGTTGAACAACCCGGATTCGTTAGACAACACCGGCTTCTGCGCGGCCGGCAATTCCAGCCCTTCCACCGGCTCGTACGGGTCAGGCTCTTCGCCGGGGGCGACCAGAACCTCGGTGATGTTCGGCGCGTAGGTCGCCACCGAATCAGGCCGGTTCTCCTCCGGGTTGGTCAGAGCGATGGCCGATTGTTCGCCCAAGTGCTCGATGTCGAACGCCTTGCGTGAGGCCAGCGAAATCACGCGCTCGGTCAACTGGGCCGGGCAGCTCTCCACATTCGGGCAGCGAATGTCCTTGTCACCCTCCTTGGCGGGTGACAGTTTCGCGCCGCATGAAGGGCAGAACTCGGGCATGACGAATTCGCGCAGCTGGTCCTCACGCCCTTTGCGCCGTTCAAGCACCGGGCCGACCAGTTCGGGAATCACATCGCCGGCCTTGCGCACCACCACGGTGTCGCCGATCAGAATGCCCTTGCGTTTGACTTCAAATCCATTGTGCAGCGTGGTACGAGCCACGGTGGAGCCGGCCACGTAGACAGGTTTGAGCACGGCGACCGGCGTCACACGGCCGGTACGCCCCACCTGCACGGTGATGTTGAGCAGTTCGGTGTTGACCTCTTCGGGCGGGTATTTGTAGGCGATGGCCCAGCGCGGCGCGCGCGAAGTGGCGCCGAGGGTACGCTGCAGGCCCAGGTCATCGACCTTGACGACGATGCCGTCAAGTGCATGCTCGATGTCGCCACGATGCTCGCCGTAGTACTCGATCATGTCCAGGATCTCCTGGAATGAGGTCACCGCACGATTGTGCGGGGAGACCGGCACGCCCCACTTGGTGTATAGATCGTAGGCCTGCGACTGGTCGGCGACCACATCATGGGTGCCGCGCGGATGGTCCGGCCCCCAAGTGAGCTGCCCCAGACCATGCGCATAGAAGCTCAGGCGACGGGTGGCGGTGATGCGAGGGTCTTTTTGACGCAGCGAGCCGGCGGCGGCGTTGCGTGGGTTGGCGAGGGCGCTCGTCCGGCGTCCTCCTGCTCGTTGTTCAGGGTGTGGAAATCATCCCAACGCATGAACACTTCGCCTCGGATTTCCACGAAGTCCGGAACGTCTTCCTTGGGGCCGCCGAGGTTTGCGGGAATGGAGCCGATGGTTCGCACATTCAGGGTGATGTCTTCGCCGGTAACGCCATCGCCGCGCGTCAGGCCCTGTTCAAGCACGCCGTTGCGATAGATGAGGTTCAGGGCGAGGCCGTCGATTTTGACCTCGCAGCTCATGGGCAGGGGCTTGGATTCGGGCCAATCGAGGTCGCGAATCACCGAGTCGTACCAATCCTTGAGTTCTTCGATGGAGAAGACGTCGTCAAGGCTCATCATGCGGCTGGGGTGGCGCACGGAGGCGAAGTCGTTGGAGAAGGAACCGCCGACGCGATGGGTGGGCGACTGCGGATTGTCCAGTGAGGGGAACGCCGCTTCGAGTCGTTCGAGGCAACGCATGCGCGCGTCGTAGGCGGCGTCGGAGCTGACGGGTGAGTCGTCGATGTAGTAGGCGATCTGATCGGATTCCACCCATGCGGCCACGCGAGCCCACAGGCGGGCGGCGGCCTCAGCGGTCATCGTGTTCACGTCGAAACGGTCGAGGCGTATCGCGTCGTCGTCAGTGGGCTGCAGTGCGGCTATCCATTGTTCGGAGCCAGGGGCAAAACGTGCAATACCGGTATCAGGCCGGACCTCGGCCACATCCCCATCGTCGAAATCCCATGCCAGTTGTTCGTTCGTGCTCATGGTTGTCTATCCTAGCGGGCTCGGCTCCCCTCGGCCGGCTATACCGTCAACTCCCCTCAGGCGGCTACGCGGATAGCGAGCGCAGGAACTGGGCTTGGATGATGTCGATGTTATCGCCTTCGCCGTCATTCATGCGGGCCACAGCCACCGAGAGCGTGCGGGCCGGCACGAACATGCCCTCATCCACGCACACGCGAGCGGCGTCACGCACGATGTCAGCCACTTCGATATGCGGCCAGACCGGCAGATCATGCGTGGCAAGCACATGGGCGGCGGCCTCCACCGATTCAGGCACCGGTATGCACTGCGAGTCCGCACGGGAAACCAGTTCCTGCAGTTCGCTTTCCAGCGAACCAATGGCCCCGGGAGCGATGTGATCGCTCATAATGTAGGCTGCGGCGGCTGTGTCGAACCGGTCAAGCATCCATTCGGCGTACGCGAACCGGTAATAGGCGAACGCGGCATCGTCGCGGTCCAAGGCCACGCGCAGAGCATTCAGGCAGGCGGCGCGTGCCGAATCCCAATCCTCATTGCGGGCCAGTTGAATGGCGAGCTTCAGATGTGAGAGCGGGTAGGCGGGCGCGTACGCCACCATACGGTTGAGATGCGGGATGGCCGCCTCGGCACCCTTGATCTGACTCAACACGTCAGCCAGCTCCATGTGCGCGTAGAACAGATTGTCCGGGATAAGCACCGTACGCTCGTCCAATGTGGCGAACAGCCGGTTGTAGACCACGCGCTCGGCATAGGAGTTGAAGTATCGAGGTACGCCATGGCCTGCCGCATACACCTGGTCCAAATGGGCCACGGCCGCTTCGGCCGCTTCGATGGCCTGATCGGCTTGGCCCGAGAACAGCATATCTCGGGCGCGCAGACGCTCCTTGTCAAGATCGTCGGCAAGCGTGAACGTGAAGTCCGGCGTGTCCTTGCCATCGATCAACGCACTGGTGACCTGAGAGGCCAAACCGGTCAGTTCGGGATCGCATATCGATTCGATGACCTGCATGGCTCGCTGGGCCTTTTCCACGGAGCCGAGCGACGTGTTCCTGGCGATATCGTGGAATTCGTTGACGCCATGCTGCAGCAGGTCCACTCGCTGGATAGCCAGTCCGGCACTATTCTGTGCGCCCAGCACGTGAGCGGTCGCCGGGCTGAATTGACGGTCGGCCAGTTCGGGCTCCTCCTGGGATCCGGTGGGAGAGAACCGGCTGTCCGCCAAGTCGAAGTCGGCGCTGATGGGTTTCAGACCACCTTCGCCGTCCACGTCCATCACGGCACCGAACATGCGGTAGGTTTCCTCGGGATTGTCAAGCCCAGCGGTGTCCAGTCGCTTGAGGAAGGCATCACGGGTGAAGGTGACGGTGACCATATTGCGCACGGTGGGATTGCGGCGCAGCACACTCATCGGATCATCGTCCATGCCGGCGGCCCCATCAGCACCGTCAGTGCCGACGCCCTCGCCGCCGATACCGCCCAGGTCGTCGCCTGCGCCAGTATCGTCCGGCATGCCGAACGCCATTTCGTCGATATCGATGCCCTTCATCAGGTCTTCGAACTGCGAATCGATGGACGCAGCGCCATCGGCGTCAGCAGATTCGGCCGCGCTGATCCGTAGCATCCGCAGACGGTCCGGTACCGTTGCCTGCTCCCCCGGCCGTGCCGCGTTCGTCACCGGACGCCGTCTGCCCGAACGTCTCCTCATGGGTGATGGGGCGGGTCGGGTCGCCATGGAAATCACCATCTTTGGGGTCGGCTTTGGAACCCACACGCCCCAAATCGCCACTGCGTAGATGTTCGAAGGCGCTTAGGGCCTCGCTCATCATCGCCTCGATGGCGGAATCCTGTTCGGCAATCGCCTCTTCAAGACCAATGGAATCGATGTGCAACGACACCTGGCGCACGGATTCGCTGGTGCCGAAACTTAGCGCGGCCATCATCAGGCCGACACGCAGGTTGTAGGCGGCGCTCATCGACGCGCGTTCGGCGCTACTCAGCGCACGCCACGTACGTCGAGTGGTGTCATACCGGCTATCGGGCATCATCGAGGTGCCGGCGGTGGTGAAGCCAATGGCCACTTCACCCGAATCCAAGCGCGACCGGAACTCCACGTCAAACCGATACGGCAACCGTAACCGGCGCAACAGTGAAGAGAGGGTCTGACGATACACCCATTCGTCGCTCCTCGCCGGCGAATACGAAGGACGAGCGGCTTGAGTGTGGTGTCGCTCTTATCGGTCCGTTCTACAGCGCCCTCAGCACTCTCAGTACTTTCAGCGCCCGCAGCATTCGTCACACCCGAATCCGGCACGTTCTGCTGGGTCAGCACATCTCGAGGATCGGGGAATTCACTGCGAATCTGTCCAGCCGTGCGTGCGGCGATATCGATCAGGCTCAGCACGGCCCGACGCTCCTGCTCGCCATCATACGGGTCAAGCGCCATAATCGCAGGGTTTTCGATGAGTTTCATGTCGATTTGCGCGGCCTCGGCACGGGTCACCGTATCTTCCGTAGGGTTGCGTCCCAAGGAAGCGTTGCGCTCCAACCAAGCGCTCACCGCAGCGAATCGGTTGAGGTTGCCTTCGATCTTCAAGGATTTCAGCGCCTGCCCGAATGCCAAGGACTTATCCCACGTAAAGAAATAGCCGCTCGAATACGTCGAGGTGTACAGGTGCAATGGTTCGGCGCCATGCACCGCTTCCAGTCCCGGCGTGGTGTCGAGAGCGCCGGCTTCGCGCATCAGATCGGCGAAATGATCCTCCAGACCGGAGGCCCGCATGCCGTGGGCACGTGCCGCCAAAGTGTCACGCACCGAACGGCGAATCGCACCGATTGGCGCCTCACGGTTGAGACGGCGGAAGATATTGCCGGAACCGAATCCGATGAGCAGACCATTGATCTGCGGCAACATATACGTGGCGAAGAACGCGATGGTAATGGCATCGCGGTATTCCAAATCATGACGCATCGCAGGCGGCAGATTGGCACGCATCTGCTCAAGCGTGTACCGGTTGCCGGCCTTGAGCCATGAGGCGAGCCACGTCATGCGTCCGGTGTCGTCACGCCCCACCACGCCACCGGTAATGGCCTTCACACCGTCAGCACCATGACCAAGGCCACGCCCCAAACCACGCCCATGATGCAGCGCACTTCCCAGGCCACGGTCTGTACGGGAGAAACCGGAACGTGAACGAGGCTCGTCGCTTTCGCCCAGCCGCTCACCGTCCGGCAATGTCACTTCTTTTTCCTTGCCGAACATAAATCGCGCCTGCATATCCTGCACGTCCATGTCGGGGTCGGTGCCCACGAATACGCGGCCATGCGTATCGGCGAACGCCACCTGCGCAAAATGATCGCGGTCGGGGAAAATGCCAAGCGAGAAGCCGCGGCCTCTGGTGGAGGGCAGCTGCGCCCATCCAAGCACCAGCCCTTCCGGCACGTTCTCCAATTCGGGGAAGGTGCGTCGCTTGATTACAGGACTCAGCGCCACTGCATGGCGAGTCAGTTCGTCGATAATGCCGCCTTTACGCTCACTGGTCTCCTGCAAGGCATCGCCGAACGGATTCGTATCGTGCTTCTTCGGCTTGGATAGTCCCAGATCGGCCGCGAGCGCGTTCATCGAATCCTTCAGTCCGCCCAGCAGTGGCGTGCGGTTGTGCTTCCCATGGTCCGATGTACGTTTTGGCATGATTCACATTGTCTCTTGTTTGCCCGACATCAAGCCCGAATAAAGCCTATAGAATAAATGCGTGCATTCCATAGACCACACTCGCGCAGATCGTCCGATGCCGTCGAATCATGAACGGCGCCTGCCCAGCCGTCCGGATACCCGGCACCGGCTGCGTTTGGTGCGCCTGCTGATCGCCTTGCTGGCCGCCGTCGCCGCCATCGCCGCCATGGAGTGCATCGTGTTCAACCTGCCGTTCTGGCGTACGCTCGGAGCGAGCACGGATACGAACGCCGTGCATAACACGCTGGGTTCGGGTCTCACGCGCCGGAATGATGGCATGTTGACCGTCACCGATCCGACCAAGGCCTATCTTGAACTGACCGCGGACGGCACGTCGGATTACCTACGCATCGATACCGCGAGCAGCAAGGTCATCGATAAGGCCCGTGAGCAGGCCGAGGCCGAATCCGAAGCGAACGACGATAAGGAAGTCTTCAAACCGCTGGCGACCATTCATGTGCGCGCGGATGTCGATGGCATCACCGGCCAGGCCCAGTCGATGAATCCCGACGCTATTCGCAGCCATTATGTCAAGGCACCGGGTGCCGGCATCGTGCGTATTTGGATTCAGGAAGAGCGCGGCGCGATCGTACCGGTCACCGACTCCCGCGCCAACGTGCACGTACCGTTCGTCATCAATTGGATGCGCGTGCTCGCCATGGCCTTGGTGTTGCTGATGATTGCCGTCTGGAGGCCGGGATCGCACCTGTGGCGTATCACGCTTGACCCGTCCAGCACTCGGCAACGACTTGCTTTCGTGGGGCTTATGGCGATTCCTACCCTGCTTATCGGCGCATCCATCATCCACGAACTGTGGTACGCGTCTCCGCTCGTCTTCCACGTTTCCGGCGATTACACCTATGATTTCGACCAGTATGGGCATGTGGCCGATGCGCTGGTCGCCGGCCGGCCCTGGCTCGACTTACCGGTTCCCGAACAACTGGCCGCCACCGAGCACCCCTATGACGTAGCCACACGTGCCCAGCTACTCGCCAATGGAGCCAGTCCGCTCTACTGGGATTACGCGTATTATGACGGTCACTGGTATTCCTATTTTGGCGTGTTGCCCGCAGTGCTGCTGTTCGTCCCCTATCGTCTGCTGACCGGTCATAATCTGCCGACATCCGCCGCCGAGTATATTCTCGTGCTGCTGTTCATCATCTTCTTCTCCTTGCTGGTGCTGCGCGTCATCCATCGCGTGATGCCGAAGACTTCGGTGGCGGCCGCGTCGTTAGTAGTGGTCTCATCGTTGGTGAGCGCGCAAGTGGGGTATTTGCTGTATCGCACGAACTTCTATCAGATACCGTTCGCCGCATCGCTGACGTTGACTTCGCTGGGACTATGGCTATGGCTCGGCGCGGACACGTCCCGCCGTCCGCTGAGACCATCGGACCGATGGCAGGCGGGCGATGCCAAGCCTCTCTCCCCTGCCACGACGTGGCCTTGGGCGCCTTGTGCATTGCGGCGAATTTCGGATGCCGACCGACGTTCACCTTGGCCGCATTGCTTGCGTTCCCCCTGTTCTGGCCGCAGATTCGCGCGCTGGGCACCGGTCTGCGCACACGCCGCATCAAGCCGTTGCAGGCGTTGCGCGCGCCGCTGGCGGTAATCATTCCCGCCATTCTCGTCGTGACGCCTCTGATGGCGTGGAACATGGTTCGGTTCGATTCCCCGTTCAATTTCGGCAATGCGTATCAGTTCTCCATATCCGATATGACCCGGTATACCACCCCGTCCGCGGATATGCCCGCCAACATCTGGTATTACCTGTTCCTGCCGCTGCGCTTCATGGATCGTTTCCCGTGGCTGGCGGGCTCTCCCGCCCCGATGCCGCAATGGGGTTATTACGAGGTGATGGTCGGCGCGATTTTCACGGCCACGCCACTGACCTTGATGGCTTTGGCGCTGCCCCTGCTGCGCAGATTGGAAACACACGGCATGCGGCCATGGCTGATGTCTTGCTTGGCCGTGGCGGCGGTGCTGGTCGTATTCGACAGCCGCGTCGGCGGTTTGGGATGGCGGTATTCCGCCGATTTCGGCTGGCTGATCTCGCTGGCGTCCATACCGGGGCTACTGTGGCTGGTCAATGGGCGCGAACCGAGCCGCTCATTGGCGGGGGCCAACGACGCCGCTTCAGGCGATGGCATCGCCCGCGTCACTCCGTGGCGTTGGCTGATGCGCTGGGTCGTGATGCTGGCCGTATTGTGGGCGCTGGGCATAGCCATACTAAGTTGCTTCGTGCAGTCGCGCAGCGATTCGATGATCGCCAACAATCCGACGCTCTGGCATCAGGTTCAGTCTTGGTTCACCCTGCTATAGGACCGGACCGCTCGGCGACCCGCCAAGCTTCAGTATTTTCCCAGCATTCCGGCCGGTGTTTTCCAAGACCTGCGGCATAATGTATGTGACGTAATTCACTAATCGTTTACCCATACTGTCGTGAGGGTTTCCCCGTGTCCACTGCCGTCCGTAGTCGCGTCTTCAAAATATCCGCAGCAGCCGTCACCGCAGCCATCGCCATTGGTCTGTGCCTGTTCTCACAGGACGACGTCAGCGCCTCCATCAAGGAACGCCGCGTGGAGCGGCTCAACGCCCAGATCGAGAACGTCTATACCGACGAATACCAGCAGATGATGGACACCGAGATCGCCGACGAGCGCGACGCCAAAGAACGCACAGTCGACAGCATCTACACCAAGGTGAACCCGTACGGCACCAACACCACGTCCATGTACGTGTACTTCACCACCGATCAGGCCTCCACCGTCAGCTACACCGTTTCCGCTGAGGGGTACCCGGATTACACGGCCAACGCCATCACCAGCGATGAGGCGGCCGCCGCATACCGTGAGGCCGCCGCCGGCGACGCCGACGGTTCCGGCAATGTCGGCGGTACCAGCACGGCGAGTCAGACGACCACGGCATCGAGCAATGACATCGCCTCCACCGAGCACGAGTTTCTGGTGTTGGGACTGATCCCCAAGGTCAAGAACACCATTACCCTGACCATCACCGACACCGACGGCAACGCCACCACGCGCACCATCGAGCAGACCGGCCCGAAACTGCTCGGCGAGGAGGAAGTACGGCTCGAACAGGCCGTCGCCCCCGACGAATCCACGGTCACCACGCTCGGCAATGGCCTGTACGCGATTCTCGGCAATGATTCCAACGAGCAGGATTTCATGTACTACTATGACGCGAACGGTGTGATTCGCGGCGAAATCCCGGTGCTCTACTACCGCTCGCACCGTCTGCTGTTCGACAATGACGGCATCATGTGGTTCTCCGCCTCCACCAAGCATTTCGTCGGCATGAACCGCCTAGGCAAGCTGGTCAAGATCATCAATCTGGGCGACCAGTACATCCTGCACCATGATTACGCGCTGGATTCCGACGGCAATATCGTCTCTCTGGCCACCGATCTGAAACATTCGGACCATGCCGTGCAGGATCAGGTCATCAAGGTGGACACCGACTCCGGCGAGGTGAGCCTGCTGGTGGATTTCGGCGACCTGTTCCCCGATTACAAGCAATCCACCGATCATTCCGGCATCGACGAATCCGATCCGACCGCCACGAACCGTTGGGACTGGATCCACTTCAACACCATCCAGCTCATGGATGATGGCTCCGCGTTGCTGTCCGCACGTGAGACCTCCACGATGATCAAGATCAATGACATCGAAGGCACGCCGTCGCTCGACTACATGATCGGCGAGCCGAGCGTATGGAATGGCATGGATGCGCAGCCCTCCTTCCTGACCAAGGTGGGCGATTCCGGCGACACCGGCGGCCAGCACTCAATCACTGTGCAGTACGATTCCTCGCTGGAGGACGGCCAGTACTACATCTACATGTTCGATAACGACTTCGGTTATGCCATGACCCGTCCTGATTTCGATTGGACCATGATCGATGGCATTTCGACCGCGCAGAGCTCCAAGGATGAGAACTCGAACTCCCAGTTCCGCAAGTACCTGGTCGACGAGAACGCCGGAACCTACACCGAAGTGCAGGACTTCGATGTGCCGTATTCGCCGTATGTCTCCTCCGCACAGGAACTGTCCGATGACCTGAACCTGGTGGACATCGGCATGCAGGGCCTGTTCGGCGTCTACGATGACGACGGCAACCTCAAGGCACAGTACAAGATGGTGCTCAGTTCGGGATACATCTACCGCGTCTACCAGTACGGCTTCCGCGGCTTCTACTTCGCGTGAGGATTGGCATCGACCTCACGGCCGATGCCAATCCTCCAACGGCCGATTCCTATCTGCTACCGCTTCGCAGCCTCATACTTGCGGCGAATCAGATCCTCATAAAACGCCACAGCCTCAGCCGGCGCTCCGTCAAACGCGACCGCGTGCTCGTCCAGCACCAGTACGCGGTCGATGGCGTATTCGGGCCGGCGGATCATATCCGTGTCATGCGTGGCGAAAATCACCTGCTTGTTGTAGCTGAACAACGCCTTGGCCACATGCGCGGCGCCAATCTCATCCAATCCCTTGCTCGGCTCATCCGCCACAATCGCACTCGGCTCAAAGCTCAGCGCGGCCGCAATAGCCAGCAGGTGCCGTTTCTCGGAGTCCAGTTCGCTGGCCTTGGCCTTGGAGACCTGCGCCAAATCAAAATGCGCGAACAGATTGCCGATGCGCGCATGACGTTCTGACTCGGGCACCTTGTGCTTTTTCAGCGCTTCGGAAACAGCCTCGGAAATATTCGCCGCTTGGTAAAAGCTGTTCGGAATCTCCTCGCGGCGAACTTTGCCGACCAGATTATCGATGCGCTTCGCGTCCTTCTTCACAGCCGGGTCAAGACGTTCCTCACCGCCCGCAATGGTCACCGTGCCGGCGTTGGCCTTCAACGAACCGTCCAGCAGACCCAGCAATGTGGATTTGCCTGCGCCGTTCAGTCCGATCACAGCCACCCGCAGCTCGCTGATGGTGATGTCCGTGGGAGCAAGTCCCACGTGCCCATCATCATACGTATGCCCGGCCTGATCCAAAGTGAACGTCAGCGACGCCGGGCGTGGCAGTTCTTTCGGTCTAAACAAGAATCCCATGCCGCTATTGTACGTGGAGTACAGGCGTGGTGCCGGCAAACACCGGCCTATCGCAGCAAAGCGGCGACGGTATTGAGCACGGCGCGGATGCCACGCTCGAATTCGTCCGGTTCGGGTAGCAGGGAAACGGCCAGGTATCCATTGGAAGTCATGTCGAAGAAGTAGCCGGGCTGTCCGGTCAGTTTGTGCTCGTCAATCAACCGCAGCACCAGCTCGTTCTCATCGATGACTGAAGGCACTCGTAGCAGCACGTTCCAGCCGCCTTCGGCCCGTAGCACGCTGACCAGCCCGTTGGGATCGGCGTCAAGCAACTCGTGCAACTTGGCCAGGTTATTGCGCACGCGCTCCCCCACCCGTCTGGTCTGTGCGGGCGCGGCGTTCAATAATGCGGGAATCCGTTCGGCGATGATGTCACTCATCGGCAGATAATCATCGGCGATGACGTCCAGTCGACGCTGTGCCTCGGCAACGTCCTCGGCAGGTCCGGACACCTGAATCCACCCGACTTTGGCGTGCGGCGCGGCCAGCATTTTGGAGAATCCGTCTAGGGCGAAGGTGAGCACGCCGCGCTCCCCTGCGAGCCGTGCGTTGCCGGGGAAAGGTTCGAGAGAGTAATCGAAGAACACTTCATCGGCGATAAGGCGATGCCATGCTCACGGCACAATGTCACGATACGTGCACGCTCGGTTGGTTTTACGTACGAACCGGTCGGATTGTTCGGGTTGATGAGCACCAATGCTCTGATGCGTTCGCCACCGGGCTCGCTGAGCAGCCGCTCGAGTTCGGCGATGTCGATGAACCAGGAGCCGTCGAATTGCAACTGGTATTCGACCGTGTCAACGCATTCAAGCCGTGCAATCGACTCAATCAGCGGATAGCCGGGTTTGGGTGCCAGCACCGCGTCGCCGGCATCGCAAAGTAACTTAATCAGCCACGAATACGCCTCGGACGTGGAGCTCAGCAAGTACAGGGCGTCCGGGTCAACGCCCTCGATGGCGGTATTCGCATTGTTGAAAGCGGCATGGCGCTCGTTCCCGCCCTCGCTGGCGGCGGGCGAAGTCGACTGAGGGCTGCTTGCGTCTACCGCCTTTGCCGTATTGAGGAATGCGGCCAATGCTTCTCGCGCCGCACGCGGTCCACGCGGGTCGGCCGTATACACGCTCGGCACCAATTCAGGTGCCAGCCCGTGGCGGGTCGGATTGGAATCGTTGAGTTTGCTGAGTGCGATGCCGTTTACCTTGGCTGCCGCCTCGGCCGCCGCAATGGGATTCGGCGCAGAAATATCCACACGAGAAGAGAAATGCACGCTCATACCCTCCCACGATAGAGCGTGGTGCCCCCTGCCCCGCTCTCAAACGCGCAACATTCCCGGAAATGCGTCGCTCTGGACCCGAATCACACCCTCAAACGCGACACATTCCCGGGAACGCGTCGCCACAGACCTCCATACACACGCCCACTTTGCGCAACATTCCCGGGAACGCGTCGCATACCTTTCCTATGCAATGCAAAAGGCCGCCCGACTAGTCGGACGGCCTGAAGCATATTCGCGGGTCAGCGCTGCACACCCACGCTCACTGGCTCACTGCTGCTTGGTGCTGGCATAGTAGGCGGCACCGACGATGCCGGCCTGGTTACGCAGCTTGGCGGGCACGATCGGGGTCTTGATATCCACGTACGGCAGGAACTTTTCGCTCTGACGGCTCACGCCGCCGCCGACGGTGAACAGGTCCGGGTTGAAGTACTTCTCCATAAGGCCGTAGTACTTGGTCAGACGCTTGGCCCACTTCTTGTAGCCCAGTTCCTCATTCTCGCGAATCGCGGAGGAGGCATACTTCTCGGCGTCCAGATGCTTGGCGCTCAGGATGATGTGTCCGAGTTCGGTGTTCGGGATGAGCACGCCGTTGTAAATCAAGGCGGTGCCGATGCCGGTGCCCAGTGTGGTGGCGATGACCAGACCATCCTGGCCCTTGGCGGCACCGAACTGGACTTCGGCCAGGCCGGCGGCGTCGGCGTCGTTTACCACGACGACCGGGCGGCCGCAGGCTTCGGAGAACACTTCAGTAACGTCCACGCCAATCCAAGACTGGTCAAGGTTGGCCATGAAGTCGAGCTTCTGGCCGGGCTTGATCGGCGCGGGGAAAGCGATGCCAACGGGTGCGGATTCAGGCACTTCGAAGTGGTCGAGCTGCTGCTTGACGATTTTGGCCACGGCCTGAGGAGTGGAGACCTCGGGAGTGAGAATCTTCAATCGTGGCTCGGCGAAATCGCCCTTGGTCAGATCGACAGGTGCGGCCTTGATGCCGGAACCGCCAATGTCAACACCGAAAGCCTGTGCAGTTTCAATCATCGTTGACCTTCCTTTCCATACGTTTTCATCAGTTCGTAAGGTTGCGCCCAGTTTAACGCGAATTACGCTCAACACGAAACCATTACACACCAATTGTGCAAACGTGTGCATCGTCGCCGGTCACTACGTACCCTATTCGTATCGTTTTTCAAGCCTGACAATGGGCAATGCATGCGATTTCGCATACTAGGAAAAATCGGCGTCTATGGTGGCCTGACTCTGTGTCGCGCGCGATAATGGGAGGTATGGCAGAACATACCCAACTTATTGATGCAATTAACATCCGCACCGCCGTACGCGCCTACGATGATGAGCCGATCGACGACGATACGGCCCGCCAGCTCGAGATGGCGCTTCAGCCGATCAACTTACTCGGCGATCTCAACATTCAGCTGGTGCGCGACCAGCCCAAGGTGTTCGCCGAAGCCAATGCTTCAGGTCATCTGACCAATGCGGCGAATTATCTGGCCATCGTCGGCCCCGCGAACGATGAGGAAGCCAAAGAGCGTGCCGGCTTCTATGCCGAACGCATGGTGCTCACGGCCACGTTGCGCGGCCTCGGCACCTTATGGGTCGCCGGCTCATGGGACAAGGCGGAGGCGGCCAAGCATTGCCGCGTCACCTCTGGCCAGGAGCTGTATCTCGGTGTGGTGATCGGGCATCCGAAGAATCATCTGGATTATCAGGCGAAATCCTATGAGGAGCTATGCGAAGCGCAACGCACGCACCGCGCCACCAAGACCTATGAGCAGTTCACCGCCACAATGAGCGATGAGGGGCGCGAGGCCGCTCCGGATTGGTTCAAGTCCGGCGTCGAGGCTGCGATGAAGGCGCCGAGCGCGATGAACCGTCAGCCAATCACCTTCTCGTATAATCCGGCCGACGATACCGCCGCCGCGCATATCGATCAGAGTGCGGAAGATGAGCATCACGCGTTCAATGACATGGGCATCGCCAAGCTGCACTTCCAGATCGGTGCCGGCCAAGGCCAGTGGGCTTGGGGCGACGGTGGCCTGTTCATCCATAAGTACCTGTAGTGACCCCCCCTCATAGAGGGGAGCCACTACTACGGCTACTTCAGCGACGGCATGGGCTTCCAGGTGGGGTCGTGCATCAGCTTGCGCGAGTCCCACCAGCCCTTGGCAATCTGTACCAAACCGGTCTTGAGGTGCTCGCGATCCACCATCACCAGGCGAATGACTTCCTTGGCCGCGGTGAGCACGGTACCCAGTCCAAACACCAGCGGACGGAAGTCACCATAGGTCATGAAGTACCGGGCCATGTATCCGCGGTTGCGCATGATGTGATACCGGTTCATGTCGGATGTGGAGTTGAGCTGGCGCACGCCGGCGATATCCCAATTGCCGATTTCGCGCGTACGGCGCAGGATCACGTCGGGCACCACAATCGGTTGGTGACCTTGCTGGCGCGGTAGCCATACATCGTGTCATCCCAGTAGATGAAGAAGCGCGGGTCCGGCAGACCGATTTCCGTAACCACACGGCGGTTGAACAGGCCGCCTTCGAAGCACAGCGTGTCCATCACTCGGTATCCGGCCGGGCCGAATGCGGCGGGCGCAATCGGGTTCGGGATGCCCAGCGGCACAATGAAGTCGTACTGCCAGTAGAACGGGCCGCCATCGTAGTCGAATCGGGAGCCCTGAATCACCTCGTGCTTGTCGGTCCACTTGGACAGCTTGGCAATGGCGTCCGGCAGCACGGCCACATCGTCATCCATCACCCAGAACCATGCGGCACCCAGCTCGTAGGCTTTGGCCACGCCGGCGGAGAAACCGCCCGCACCACCCAGGTTCTCGGTCTGCGGCGCATAGACCACACGTTCTTCGTTACCGGACTGGTCGGCCACGGTGGTGCCCCATTGGCCGGTCACCTTGCCGGCAAACGCAGCGACCATGTCCGCCGTCTGATCGGACTGCTCATTGTCCACGATGACAATGCGCCACGGTGCCTGTTCAAGCGCCAGAATCGAATCGAACAGTGTCTCAAGCAACTGCTGACGTTTGTAGGTGGTGACGATCAGGGCAAGCTTGTCGATGGTGTTGTTGGGTTTCTTCACTTCAGCCATGGCTCCCATTGTTGCACTTGACCGGCACAAGACGAATTTCTGCACAGTGAAACGCGGGTTGCATACGTCCGGCGCATGGCGTATGAATAAGCCTGTCAGTTTCAGGGAAGGTGCAATTCCTTACTGGCGGTAACCTGCACCCCGGGTTTCATAACGGGGATGGCAGGAAGCCCGCGACCCGCGCAAGCGGCTGATCCGGTGAGATTCCGGAGCCAACGGTATAGTCCGGATGGAAGAAACGAGGGCTCATTATGAGTGTATCTTCGCGTATTCGCATGCAAGTTGTTCGTTCTGTGGCACCCGAGGCCGAGGGTTCGGCCAGCACGTCCACCGCCAGCACCAGCGCCAAACTTGGCTCACACACCACTGGTGTGGCCGATTCTGGCCGCTGGTCCACGCGCCGTATCGCCATGTATGCACTGTTCGTGGCGCTGGCGATGGTCACCAGCTTCATTGAATTCCCGATTACGCCGGTCACTTGGCTGAAGTACGACCCGTCCGGCATCGTCTGCCTGATTGCCGGCTTTGCGTATGGCCCGGCCGCCGCCGCAATCGTGTCTGTGCTCGGCTTTGTGCCGCACATGTTCGCCAATCCGTGGGGTTCGCTGATGGCTGTGCTGGTGGCGCTGTTCCTGTCTGTGCCGGCCGCGTTCATCTACCGTAAGATCCGTACGCGCAAGGGTGCCGCCATCGGCATTCTGGTGGGTGCGGTGCTGGCCATCGTGGTGGCGCTGGTGAGCAACCTGATTGTCACGCCGATTTACGCGCACATGACCTACCAAGCTGTGGCCGCGATGATTCTGCCGATTCTGCTGCCGTTCAACGTGGCTAAGATGGCGATTCACGCCGTGATCACCTTCCTGATCTACAAGCCGATCTCCAACCTGCTGTCCAAGCAGCAGTGACTGGCCTGAGACGGGCCGATGCCCGCCACGACTAACGACCACTCAAAGACCACTCAAAGAACCAGAACGCAGAATCCCGGCACGGGCCGGGATTCTGCGTTTTCGCCTATCAGTTACGGATTGCTGTTTCATGACCGTTGCACCCCATTCCTTCGACGCCGACGAGTTCCACGATTCTGCCGAACCTCACGCTTCCGCCGAGCCTGCCTCCCCCGCCGCCGTGCTCAAGGACATTCGTTTCAGCTATGACCGCGGCACCTCATGGGCTTTGGATGGCGTTTCACTCACGGTCCATGCCGGCGAGCGCCTATGCTTGGTCGGTCCGAACGGGTCGGGCAAATCCACGTTAGCCCGTCTGATTGCGGGATTGACCGCGCCGGACGGTGGTGAAGTGACGTTACTGGGGCAACGCGTGTACGCAGCCGGCCTGAATGCCGATGCCTATCGTGCTGCCCGCCACGGCATCGGTATGGTGTTCCAGAATCCCGAGGATCAGCTGGTCACCACCGTGTTGGAGGATGACGTGGCCTTTGGCCCGGAGAATCTCGGGCTGGAGCGCGAGCTCATCGGCGAGCGTATCGTTGATTCATTGCAGGCCGTGGGGTTGGCGAACTTACGCCAGTCCGACCCGACCCGTATGAGCGGCGGGCAGCAGCAACGCGCCTCCATCGCCGGCATGCTGGCCATGAACCCGGCAATGCTGGTATTGGATGAGCCGACCGCCATGCTGGACGAATCCGCACGCGCCGAAGTTATGCGCATTTTGGATGATTTGCAGGCGCGCGGCACCACTATTGTGCATGTCACGCATCATCCAGATGAAACCGTTCATGCCGATCGCATCGTGCACATGGAGGCCGGGCGAATCATTGGTATCACTGCAGCCGTCGATAATCGATCCCCGCTAGCGGAGGCTGTCTCGCAAAGCGAGACTGAGGGTAGTATCGGCACAGAAGCCGCCCCCAGTCGCCCTACGAACGACAGCCCCCGCCAGCGGGAGCGCGAAGACGGCTCCGAACTGCCGCTGCTCTCCGATGGCATCGGTGATATGACGAACCCCATTATTCGCGTCTCGCATCTGACCTATCGCTATCCTTCGGCCAAACGGGCGGTTATCGATGACCTGTCGTTCACCATCGCGCGCGGTGAAACCGTGGCACTGATGGGCGTGAATGGTTCGGGCAAGTCGACGCTGGTGCGCATGTTGTGCGCACTGACTGCGCCGACCGCCGGCAGCATCGAAGTGGCCGGTGTTCCGGTGGCCTCGACCGGCAAGCGCGGTCGCAACGTGCGCCCGAAGTCGGCGAATCGCAAGCAATTAGCGCAATTGCGCCGGCATGTGGGTTACGTGATGCAGCATCCAGAGCATCAGCTGTTCGCTGACACGGTAGCCGAGGACGTGGCGTACGGCCCACGCAACCAAGGGCTTGGCGAGACCGAGGTAGCCGACCGCGTGCGCGAATCACTGGAACTGCTGCATATCGGGCATCTTGCCGACCGCTCCCCCTTCGACCTGTCCGGCGGGCAACAACGATTGGCAGCCATTGCCGGCGTGCTGGCTTGCAATCCTGACGTGCTCATCATGGACGAGCCGACCGCGAGTCTGGACGCCCAAGCCAAGAAGCGTATCCATGAGCTGTTGCGCACGCTCAAATCGCGTGGCGTGACCGTGCTCATCATCACCCATGACCGGGAGGAGGCCGAGCAAATCGCCGACCGCGTGGTCCGTATGCCGATTGCCGCCCCCGCATCCGGCGGCCCCGTCACGGCCACCGTCACCGAGCCGGCCGTATCCTCCAACGGCCCTGCGCACTCAGTGATACACCGACTTGACCCGCGCGTGAAGATGGTGGGCTTCCTGGCCGCCATGTTCACGATGTTCGCGGTGAACACGCCAACCCAGCTCGCGCTGGGCATCGCCATCACCCTGGCCGTTATCGCGGCGGCACGCCTGAACCCGTTACGGGTGCTTGAATCCATTCATCCGATTCTGATCCTGCTGGTGCTGATGGGCGTGGTCAATCTGTTTGTGGTACGCACCGGCACGCCGGTGGTGGCGCTTGGCCCGCTAAGCATCACCGATCAGGCGTGACCATAGCCGTGCTGTACGCCTGCCGTTTCGCATTGGTAATCATTCTGGGCGCGGTGTTCCTCACTACCACCACGCCTACCGCCATGACCGACGCCTTCGCCACCTTGATCAGTCCGCTCAACCGGCTCGGTATCCATGCCCAAGAAATCGCGCTGGTCATGAGTCTGGCATTGCGATTCATTCCAACGCTGACCGACGAAACCCGCGCCATCGTCGACGCCCAATCCGCGCGTGGCGGTTCCATCGAAACCGGTTCACTGGCCCAGCGCATCAAGGCGATGAGCGCGATTATCGTGCCGATTTTCGCCGGCACGTTGCGTCACGCGGACAACCTGAGCCTCGCACTTGACGCCCGCTGCTACGAGGAGGGCATCCGCCGCACCCACTGGCGTGCCCTGACCATCGCCGCGCGAGATCTCATATTCGCCGCTGCCGTCATCATCTACATCGCGGCCATCATCGCGCTGTAGGGCGGCAAACAGCGCAGACAGCACCGGTTGCTATGCTGGTGTGGTTATACGAAAGATGTAAGGAAATTCCCATGGCATTGACCAAGAAGCAAATCAAGCAGCTGCGCGCGATGGCGAACTCGCTGAAGCCCCTGTTCTATGTGGGCAAGAACGATTTGACCGAGTCGGCCGTCAATCAGGCCGATGAGACCATTGAGAAGCACGAGCTCATCAAGTGCGCCGTGCAGGACGGTTCTGGCCTGACCGCCAAGGAAGCCGCCGCCGAGCTTGCCGAGCAGCTGAACGCCGAAGTGGTGCAGTCCATCGGCAATCGTTTCGTGCTGTTCCGTCGCTCCCGGCGCGACGATGTGGAGCATATCCGCTTGGTGCGCGAGTAATGTTCGCCCCGCTCGATCCCGTAGCTTGATATGAGTAATGGCGTGATAGTCCGATCCAACCGCCATTACTCATATTCGCCCAGCGAGCACCGTCACTGATCCAAGATGGACCCGACGATTCCCGCAACAATGGTCAGGACCAAGGACCCAGTACCGACCACCAGAACCGTGTACGAAGACGCCCACGCCGAACAGACTGACCGCCAGCCAGCTGGCGAGTCGCATGAACAGCCAATTGATAATCAAGGTGACCAGCCC
>ENA-OQCO01000575-OQCO01000575.1-human-gut-metagenome-genome-assembly--contig:-NODE-575-length-19459-cov-3.240482_pt1 | contig 19459 bp, 14 predicted proteins | sample MGYA00242500_ERZ504582 | MGnify/ENA primary metagenome ERZ504582 (study PRJEB26092, sample SAMD00036346) | human gut metagenome | host: Homo sapiens | study: EMG produced TPA metagenomics assembly of...
CAGATGAAGAAATAGAACAGGCGCTTGTGGAATTTGATTATAAAATTCAGAGCTATAAAAATGATGATATTATTGTAAGTTCAGGCAAAATTCATAAATATTCCGCTTTTGTGCTTGAGGGTGCGGCTCAAATACAAAAATATAATTCAGACGGAGTTCGTGAAATTTTGGGAAGAGTTTACAGTGACAGCATAGGTTGGCTTATCACCGCCGCACCACGAACCACACATTGCGATATTGAAATAGTGTCGCATGGGGAGTCGACGATTCTTTTTCTTGATTTTGCGAAAATTAAAGAAAATGATTATAAAAAGATTATTATTCAGCAAAAATTACTTAAAAATCTTTTTGTATTGTTTGAGGAGATGGATTTGCGCTCTCTCGAATATAAAATTGTGCTTTCAGAGCGTTCCATACGCAAAAAAATAATGCGTTATCTTGAATTCAGAGAAAAGCGTGACGGAAGTTCTTCTTTTTGCATTGAAGGCTCAAGACAGGATTTTGCGGATTATCTAAGCGTTGATAAATCGGCGCTTTCCCGTGAGCTTAATAAAATGAAAAAAGACGGATTAATAGATTTTAAAGGTGATAATTTCACCATATTGCAAAAATTATGAATTGTGGGGATATTATAAAACAGTAATGAATATTGCTTGTGTTAGTCTTGATATTAATTAAATCTTGGCATATTAGTGAGTATTCAATAAAATTTATTACTGTATTTTTATACAGTTTCTTGAAAATCGTTGCAAATGCAATTTCCAAAATAGTATTATTCTGCTATAATTTTAAAAGAAACAGCGAATGAGCTGTTAAAAATATGCTATCAACTACATAACATAAATTTCTTCTATAACCCTATTACCCCTAAAAAAGCAACAGACGAGTTTATTCTCAACTGTTGCTTTTTTCATTTGTAAAAATCAGCATAGAGCAAAAATGTAATAAATTTGTAAATAAATATTTATTGCCTTGAATTTTTCGGTATGTTATAATATTTTTAGAATATTTGTGATTTAGGGGAGCTTTTTATGAAATGCCCATATTGTTCATTTGAAGAAAGTAAGGTTGTGGATTCCCGTTCGGCAGATGACGGGGAAAGAATACGCAGAAGAAGAGAATGTCTTAAGTGCGGAAAGCGTTTTACAACTTATGAAATTATTGAGAATATTCCTCTCTATGTTGTCAAGCGTGACAAATCAAGAGAAGTTTTTGACCGCAATAAGCTGACTGCAGGTATTCTTCGTGCTTGCGAAAAGCGCCCTGTTTCTGTTGAACAGGTAGAAGAAATGGTCACTGACATTGAGCTTACTGCACAGAACGGCTTTGAACGAGAAATTACTGCCGAGCAGATCGGTGAACTTGTAATGGAGCGCCTTAAAAAGGTTGATGAAGTTTCATATGTTCGTTTTGCCTCGGTTTATCGCCAATTCAAGGATATTAATACATTTATGGAGGAGTTAAACAAACTCCTTACCGAAAAAAAGTAATATTTTAAGAGTCTGATTATCCAAAAAAATCAGGCTCTTTTTGTTTATTAGGTAGGAATTTTTAAAATAATTGTAAAAAATCTCAAAATACTATTTATTTTGCTAAGAAATAATGTTATAATAATTTTATCCTTGTGGCTTATCGCACTCGGATTAATTGTGAAATGAAAGATGGTGATTATTTGTTTAAAAGAATATTATCAGGTCTGTTGGTTTCTGCTATGCTCACAGGTTCTGTCGTTTATTTGACAGGCTGTTCAAATTCGCAGAACGGTTCAGATGATAATACTTCAACCAATACTTCTACCGAGTATGCTCACGCAGATAAGATTGATAACGGTACAATTTTGCAGTGTTTTTCGTGGGATTTCAATACTATAAAGGAATCTATGGCTGACATTGCGGCTTCAGGATATACGGCGTTGCAGACTTCGCCTATTAATGCTTGCCTTGAGGGCGAGAACGGCGGAATGCAGCTTTACGGTGATGGCAAATGGTACTATCATTATCAGCCCACCGATTTTAAAATCGGTAACTATCAGCTCGGAACTCGTGACGAGTTTAAAGCTATGTGTGACGAGGCGGAAAAGTACGGTATTAAGGTTATTGTTGATGTTATTGCTAACCACACAACACCGACCACAAGTGCAGTAAGTCAGGATCTTATTGATGCAGGCGGCGGAAGTTTGGACACGCTTTATCATAAAAACAATGCGTATGACCTCAATGACTTTTCAAACAGACTTGCTTGCACTACTTACAAAATGGGTGGTTTGCCTGATATTAATACAGAGCGCACATCTTTTCAGGATTATTTTATTGAGTATCTCAATGACTGTGTCGCTTGCGGTGCTGACGGTTTCCGTTATGATACTGCAAAGCACATCGGCTTACCTGACGATCCTAAGGAAGATGACGGCTTTACAAATAACTTCTGGCAGAGAGTAATCACCGAAGTAAACAATGCTGACAATCTGTTTATATACGGAGAGGTGCTTCAGGGCAACAATGAAAGAATTGCCGACTATATTGAGGCAATAGGTCATACTACAGCAAGTACATACGGCAGTAAAATCAGAGGCGCAATTACAAACAATATTTTGTCAAAAGGTACTGTAAGTGATTATTGGCTCGGTGACGCACCGCTTAATATGGTTACATGGGTTGAATCTCACGATAACTATATTAATGACGGCAACTGGTACAATATGACTAAGGAACAGGTTATCCTCGGTTGGGCAGTAATTACTGCAAGAAAAGACGGCACACCGCTGTTCTTCGATCGTCCTTACTATTCAAGTGTTGAAAACGAATGGGGAATGAACCGTATCGGCACAGAGGGTGACGATATGTACAAGGATAAGAGTGTAAAAGCCGTAAATTTCTTCCGTACAGCTATGATTGGCGAAGACGAAAATATTGTAAATCCGAACTCCGATTCAACCGCTGTTATGATTGAAAGAGGCACAAAAGGAGCGGTAATTGTAAATACAAAAGACGCTCTTAAGACAGGATTTGAAACAAATCTTGCCGACGGTACATATGTAAACAGAGTTGACGGCAAGACAGAATACACCGTTAAAAACGGTAAACTTACTTCTGATGCCGATATTCCGGCAAACAGTGTGGTAGTTCTTTATAACGACGGTTATAATGAATATGAAGCTGCCGCCGAAGTAGGCGTTGCCGAGGACACCGTATTTAATATTCAAAGCGGTAAAACCGCAACAGTCACACTTACTTGTGCAAATACGGATAATGCGGAATATGCTCTTAACGGAGCAGCGGCTGTTTCATATAAGAACGGAGAAACCGTAACCGTTTCTGTACCGAGCGGAAGTGATATAGCAACACTTGAACTTACAGCTAAAAATTCCAAGGGTGTAAAAACCTACGAAAGAGTTGTATTTGCTACAGAAGTAAAATATTCAATTTCAAGCGGCACAAAGGTATATTTTGAAAAGCCCGACAGCTGGGGCGATCAGATTTTTGCATATGTTTACAACGATGAACTGTATGAAAACGAAACCTGGCCGGGAATTGAAATGACAAAGGAAAGCGACGGAAAGTACAGCTATACCTTTACAGAAGATTGGGAAACACCGTATATTATTTTTAATGACGGTGACGAAGACGGTTCTCAGCAGTACCCGGCCGATAATGGACTTACTGTTGAGGACGGCAAAACATATACTATAGAATAACTGTTGGAGGATATATTATTATGAGCGAAATGAAAATGGAAAACAGCAGAGTACCTGCTGAAAAGATTTTTAACCCTGATTTAAAAGAAGCAATTGTAACTATGCAGGAAGACAACTCAAAAGAGAATGTCGATAAGATGATTACAGAAGTCGTAAAGGCTAAGTTTATTTTACCTGCAAAGGTTGTTCCTACAACACAGGCTGTTACAGAAAACGGTCAGACTGTTATGAAGCAGGCAACACAGGTTCAGTTCAGACTTCTTGAAAATCAGAAAAAAGAAAAATTCTTTGGACTTTTTACAGATACAGAAGAATTATTTAAGTGGCAGGATACCCAGAATGCTCAAAAAGTAGTTACTGATTTTGACAGCATTTCTCAAATGGTTATGGATCCACATTCGGGTGTTGTCGGTTTTGTTATCAATCCGTTTGGCAAGAGCGTTACTTTCCCTAAGCCAATGATTATTTCAATCAAGCAGCAGAAAGACTTTAACACACTTAATAAAGATTTGTTCAAGCCGGGTGAGCAGATTAAAATCGGCGAACCAAAGGATTATCCTATTGACCTTATGGCTACACTTATCAATCATTTCAGCACAGAGCCAAATGTAAACGTTGCTTTCTTAAGAATGATGGAGCACAGCGACAAAAAGAGCTTCCTTGTTGTAGTTGACTTTATCGGCGATATGAAAAAGATTTTTGACGCTATAAAAGAAACCGCACAGCCATACCTTACTGAAGATGTAGACATTGTTGTAATGCCTGTTACTATGGACCTTGCAAGAAATGCAATAAACGGTGTAGAACCATTCTACAGAAAAGAACAATAATAATTTTTATTTTAAATAAAGCTTCCGATAAACTCGGGAGCTTTATTCTTTTAAAAGCAGAAATAATTAGCATTTTTTACAACATATTTTATAACATTGTTAGCTATATTGCCTATGTCATAATTTATCAAAATATGGTATAATATTAGATATAAGAAATATAATAAGCATAAACTGTTTTCCGCTTTGTCAGACATTGTTTTAAACAATTACTAACGAATGAGAATTAAGAATAGGAGAGAAGTATGTTTTATCGAAATAACGCTTACAAATCTGCGCATGGAGGTGCCGAAAATGTTTGAGGTATCTGATATTGTCGCATATGGTGTTAACGGTGTTTGCACTGTTACCGAGATTACAACAAAAAGAATAGACAAGGTAAATGTAGAGTATTATGTTCTTAGTCCTAATGCGACAAAAACCGCAAAGGTTTTCGTTCCCGTACAAAATGAAAAACTTGTCGGAAAAATGAGAGCCGTACTTACTAAAGATGAGATTATCGACCTTTTGGATAATATGCCGAAAGAAGAAGAGTGGATTTCCAATAAGAATATAAGATTTGAAACATTTAAAAATATCATTTCAGAGGGCAAGTCATCTGAATTGCTTAGATTAATCAGAACTTTAAAACTTCACGAAAAGCAGCAGTTAAAAAGAGGCAAAAGATTACATATGGCTGATGAACGCTTTTTGAAAGAGGCAGAGAAAATGGTACTCGGCGAGTTTGCTTATGTGCTTAACGAGTCTACCGATGATATACTTAACAGAATAGTAAATTGTGCATAAATATTACACCTTTCACTTTAATTGTGAAAGGTGTTTTTTCGGTTCTTTTTAAATAGTTGGGGTAAATTATGGTTTAGCGGAACAAATCAGAAAAGCAATTATAAAAGTTTGGTCGACCTTTTCAAAGGTCGTGGGGTGTGGGCAAAGCCCACAAATACTTTCCGCTTACGCAATCTAACTATAGCCAAACAGCTTGCTGTTTGGCGGCTTGAACACAACGGCGAATGCCTTTAAATGCGAAAGCAAAAAGAAAAGACATTCACTATATAATGAAAAGTTAATCATTTCTTTTATAAAAGGCTGTCGCCTGTTTTAACAAACTTAGTTTTAGCACGCAAACAGCGTGGCTGTTTGCGCCTGATAAATTGTTATATCGGAAGATTTTTATGGGCGCTGCCCAAACCCGCAATTTTGAAAAATTGAGTAAACTTTTTTGCTTTTGGGAGGATAATTTAGCGTTAGCTAAATTTCAATCCCCGACCGACACTCTGCTAAACCATACTTTATTAATATTATCCCAATATTTAAAATACAACCCAAAAATCTATTTTAACTTACAAGTCTGTTTATCCTCTTCTTCGGCTTGCAAAAACATAAGAAGAAAACCTACAAAAAGCAATATGCAGCTGCACCAGATTGTATATTGTTTCCAAAATCCGATTATAACATTTTCAATAACCGCTCCGAAAGCAAAGAAGAATATAACTCCGTAGTATATAAGCGATTTTCTAAGACATTCTTTATCTTTATTAAAAATAAAATTAAATAAATTTTGTGTACCTGAACGCAGGTTGCCGATGCACATTGTGGTTGCCGAAGCATTGCCTTTTACTTTTCTGAAACTTTCAACCTGTATACCGCAGGCGAACGAAACAAGCGAGTCGCAATCATATTGTATTCTTGGGATATAAATCCTACAGAGAATAAAATAATACATTCAAGCAAGACGGTGTATTGTCGCCAATGCAGGATATTGTCAATCGTGCAAAAGCGGTGCACTATCTCCGCAAGAATTATTCCGAACGCAAAGGCAATTACCGGAAAAAGGTACTGCAACATTTTCTCAAAATTTCCTTCCGATAAATTGATTGCAAGCAAAATTATGTTGCCCGTCTGCGCATTTGCAAATACTTCACCGCGAAAAGTGTAAGTATAGGCGTCCATAAATCCGCCCGATACCGCAAGCAATATTGCAAGTCGGCGTGATTCCGAAATCTGTCCTCTTAACTTTTTCATAATCTATTTCTCCTAAAAATTTTTCCAATATGTATTATAGCCTTTTTTGTTAAAAATGCAAGTATATGGATTATAAAACAGAAAATTAAGTTAATCGTATAATTTATAAAAGCAACGTTAGATATAGTTTAAAACTATATCTAACGCTATTTTTTAGTATTAACACTTTTTTTACTTTAGCTGTATAATATTTACAGACTTCTTTGAAAGGATTTGTAAATAAATATGAAAACTTCGATAATCGGTTATCCGAGAATAGGTAAACTTCGTGAACTTAAATTTGCGAGTGAAAAATATTTTAGAAATGAAATTGCACAGTCAGAGCTTTTCGATACAGCAAAAAAGTTAAGAACAGAAAACCTTACAGAACAAAAGAACAGCGGGCTTGATTTTATTCCCTCAAACGATTTTTCTTTTTATGACGGAATGCTCGACACGGCTTTTCTTTTGAATGTTGTTCCCGACAGATACAAAAACCTCGGTTTATCTCCGCTTGACGAATATTTTGCGGCTGCAAGAGGTTATCAGGGAGAAAAGGGAGATGTTAAAGCTCTTGCAATGAAGAAATGGTTTAATACAAACTATCATTATATGGTACCTGAAATTGACGATAATACGGTTTTGAAATTATCCGATAACAAACCTTTTGAACTTTTTACCGAGGCATTGGATAACGGAGTAAAAACCACTCCTGTAATAATCGGTCCGTATACTTTCCTTGAGCTTGCAAGATATATCGGCACAAAGACCAAAGAAAACTTTTTCGGCAACATTACAGACGCATACATTCAGATTATCGGTAAGTTTGTAATTCTCGGCGCAGAATGGCTACAGCTTGACGAACCTTGTCTTGTAAAAGATATGAGCAGAGAGGACATAGAGTTCTTTAATTCATTGTACATCAAGATTCTTGAGAATAAAAACGGTCTTAAAATCCGCTTGCAAACTTATTTTGGCGATGTAAGAGATTGCTACAAAGAAATATGCGCTCTTGATTTTGACGGAATAGGTCTTGATTTTATTGAGGGTAAAAAAACACTTGAACTTATTGAGAAAAACGGTTTTCCGTGTGACAAAGTGCTTTTTGCAGGCGTGGTAAACGGCAAAAACATTTGGAGAAATAACTATGAAAAGACAGTGGAGTTATTAAAGAATTTACAGAATAAATCAATTAATACTGTAATCAATACTTCGTGTTCGTTACTTCATGTTCCGTATACACTTAAAAATGAAGTTAAGCTTTCGGATACATATAAAAAACATTTTTCATATGCAAGCGAAAAGCTGGTTGAATTAAATGAAATCAAAAAAATTATCGAAACCGAGGATTATTGCAATTTACTTGAATATACAGCAAACATCAAATTGTTTTCTGAAGAAAGAAGCGGCTGCAATACAAATGTAAAAGAAAAGGTAAACGCTTTATCGGAAAAAGATTTTACAAGATTGCCTGTATTTTCGGAGCGTGAAAAAATACAGAAAGAAGAGTTTAAATTACCGCTTTTACCTACAACAACCATAGGTTCTTTCCCGCAGACTTCCGATGTTCGTCAGACAAGAGCGTCATACAAAAAAGCAAATATTTCCGAAACCGATTATGAAAAGTTTATGAAGTCAAAAATTGCGGAGTGTATTGAGCTTCAGGAAAACATTGGTCTTGATGTACTTGTTCACGGTGAATTTGAAAGAAATGATATGGTAGAGTATTTCGGTGAATGCCTTGACGGATATATCTTTACCGAGAAAGCCTGGGTACAGTCATACGGTACAAGATGTGTTAAACCTCCTGTTGTATGGGGTGATATTTCAAGAGCAAAACCAATGACTGTTAAATGGTCAACTTATGCTCAAAGTCTTACAGAAAAGCCTGTTAAGGGTATGCTTACAGGCCCTGTTACAATATTAAACTGGTCTTTCCCGAGAGAGGATATTTCTTTAAAAGAAAGTGCATACCAGATAGCTCTTGCAATTCGTGAGGAAGTTTTGGATCTTGAGGCAAGCGGAATTAAGATTATTCAGATTGACGAAGCTGCTTTAAGAGAAAAATTACCGTTGCGTAAATGCGATTGGAACAAGGAATATCTTGACTGGGCTATAAAAGCATTCCGTCTTGTACACAGCGGCGTAAAATCTGAAACTCAAATTCATACTCATATGTGTTACAGCGAATTTGCCGATATTATTGAGGATATTGACAATATGGATGCCGATGTTATTACTTTCGAGGCAAGCCGTTCTGACCTTACACTTCTTGATGTACTCAAAGCAAAGAAATTCCGTACAGAGGTTGGCCCGGGTGTATATGACATACATTCGCCGAGAATCCCTACAGTTGAGGAGATTAAATCGGCGATAAATAAAATGCTTTCCAAGGTATCTTATAATAAATTGTGGATTAACCCCGATTGCGGTTTAAAAACAAGAGGTAATGAAGAAACTGTACAAAGTCTGAAAAATCTTGTAAAAGCAACAAAAGAAATCAGGGAAGAAAATAATTTATAATTCAGATGAATATTTTAAAAGTAACCTGTCCATACTCCTTAAAAAGAGAGGGCAGGTTATTTTTATGAAATTACTTATAAAATCACTTTGTATCGCATTTGTACTTACCGTCATTTATTCTGTAATACCGTTTCAGGCAGAGTGCGAACAGATTTCCGAAGAAGTGTTCAGACTGCATATTCTTGCAAATTCCGACAGTGCGGAGGATCAGGCATTAAAGCTGAAAGTGCGTGACGCTTTGCTTGAATATACCGATATGCTTTTTGATAAAGCCGCAGACAGTGATGAGGCAGAGAACATTGCAAGGGAAAATTTAAAAACTTTGCAAACCGTTGCACAAAATGTTGTTTATGAAAACGGATATGATTATAAGGTAAACGCTCAAGTTGTAAAAATGTATTTTAATACAAGATATTATGATAATTATACAATGCCTGCGGGTATATATGATGCATTGAGAATTACTGTGGGTGACGGTAAAGGGCATAATTGGTGGTGTGTAATGTATCCGTCAATTTGTATATCATCTGCGGTCGATACGGATGAAAAGGTGGAAAAAACTTTTTCGGAAAATCAGCAGGAAATCGTTAAAGGAAATGATTATCAATATAAGTTTAAGGTTGTGGAGATATTTGAAAAAATAGTTTCTTTTTTTGAGTAATATCCTTTAAATGACACACCTGTTATGGTATCATAGTAGTATAATTTACCTAAATTGCCAAAGTGAAGTTCGGATTTTTGAGGAAAAAAAGAGAAATACCACGGGTTCACCTTGACAAAAGAGTATGGTAAAATGAAAACGGTTACTGTCTGCGGAAAGCAGGAAAATATGAGTCGTTTATCATTGTCTGAAAGGATAGTTATTGAATGTGGAATTTACCAAAAATTAAGTTTAGGAAAGATAGCAAAAAAGATAGGAAAAACTACGGAATGTGTTTCAAGGGAAATCCGAGCAAATAGAACAATCGCACCGGGAGAGCATTTCTTTGGAAATGATTGTCACTATGCAGGAGAGTGCAAAACCAAAGGATTATGCGGAAAGGATGGATGCTCAAGGCGGTGTGTGACTTGCCGTGAATACGATTGCAGAGAACTTTGCACAAGATACAACAATACCCCTTGCGTTGTACTTTCCAAACCGCCGTATGTTTGCAATGTTTGTGTGCGGAGAAGAAAATGCAAAGCAGATAGAGCTTACTACAATGCTCAGCAAGCAGATGCAATGGCAAAGCGGAGATATTCCAACTCCAGAAGCAAGATACAAACCCGTGGTGAAGACCTTGAAAAACTTGATGAATTGGTTTCACCGTTAATTTTGAAAGGGCAACCACTGACACATATATGGTCGGAACACGGCGATGAACTTGGTATTTCACAAAGAACTCTTTACCGTTATATCGACCAAGGTGTTTTAAGCGTAGGAAACATTGACCTCAGACGAAAGGTGGCATACAAGCCAAGACGGAAGAAAAAAGAAGTGTCCGAAGGCTTTTTGAACCAAGAATTCCGCAAAAACCGAGGCTATGATGATTACCTGAAATATATGGAAAAACATCCCGATACACCCCTAATTCAAATGGATACAGTAAAGGGATGTCGTGAACAAGGGAAACGCCTTTTGACACTGCATTTCTGTAACACCAATATGATGCTGATGTTTCTTATGCGTGACGGCAAAGCCGATACCGTAGTGGAACAATTTGATATGCTGACAGGCCTTTTAGGACTTGAAGAATTCCGCAAAGTCTTTCCTGTAATTCTCACCGATAACGGCAGCGAGTTCAAGCATACAAGAGATTTAGAAACTACCGAGGATGGTAAGAAGAGAACCAAGGTCTTTTACTGTGACCCTCAGGCATCCTGCAAAAGCCACAGATTGAGAAGAACCACGAATTTATCCGTTACGTTCTGCCAAAGGACAAGACGTTAAATCCATACACGCAGGAAGATATGCTCCTTCTTGCCAACAATATTAACAGTATTCGCCGAGAATCTCTCGGCAACAAATCCCCTTATGAAGCCACCACCGACAAGAGCATACTTCGGTTGATGGGGCTGATGGGATTACATACCGTACCGGCAGACGAAGTGAACTTAACACCGGCACTGCTGAAACGGTAACTTTAAACAATTGCAGATGGTGACCGCAACATATTTTTAAGCTAAGGCAGGTTGCGTTCACTTTGACAAAACGAGATTTCAATCTGTCTGCTTTGCCATGCAAAAAAGACAGTGAGATATATTAAATTTCGGCTTTTTGAGGGTATATATCCTCTTAAAAGCTACATAAAACCGCTTATTTGGCTTTTTGTTGTGAAAAGGGTATATTTACCCTAACTTCACTTTGTCATTTAAGCGTAGTATAATTTATTTACTACACTTGAAACGGGGGATAGATTTGCTTAGATTTGTACTCGGAAAAAGCGGTACAGGCAAAACGGAATACCTGTATAATATGCTTACAAAACTTGCGGAATCGGGAGAAAATCGCATAATTATGCTTATTCCCGATCAAAGTTCTTTTGAAACAGAAAAAGTGTTTCTCGACAGGCTCGGCGCAAAAAAGTGCCAGAATGTAAAAGTATTCGGTTTTTCACGCTTTTGCAGATATGTTTTTGATACGATTAATTTTGAACAGAAAAATGTTATAGATGACAGCACAAGAGCGGTAATTATGAGCCTTGCACTCGAACAGCTTGACACAAGCCTTGAAATGTTTGCAAACAGCAGCGGCAAAAAGAGTGTGATTGAGGCAATGCTTTCTGCGCTTAAGGAATGTAAAAAGGCGAAGATTTCTACCGAGATGTTAAGAAATGTATCGGCTTTGGTTGATGATAAAACATTGAAAACCAAACTAAGGGAAACTGCGTTAATAATAGACACTTTTGACGCTATTGTTGAACAAAGTTATATAGACCCACTTGATAATCTTACAAGAGCAGCGGAAATTTTAAAAGAGAAAAATATTTTTGACGGTTTTACACTTGCTGTAGATTCTTTCAGCGGATTTTCAAAACAACAGCTTGAGGTGTTAAGACTGTTATTTATGCAGTGTGAAAGCGTTTTTGTCGCACTTACATTAAATCCTTTTGAAGATGAACAACAAAGCCTTTTCAGCACCACAAATGATACATATAAAAGTCTGAAAGCTATTGCAAAGGCAGAAAATATTGATATAAAATCGCCGATAAAACTTGAAGAAAATTTCAGAAATGAGAGTGAAGAACTAAAAATTCTTGAAAAGAATTTTTATCAAAACAAAAATAATAAATATGAGTTAAAAACAAATGCAATAACTGCTTTTTCTGCCGATACCGTGTACGGAGAATGTGAGTTTGTTGCAAAACAGATTAAAAAACTCATTATCGAGCAAGGGTATTTGTATTCCGACATTGCCGTAATTTGCAGAGATATTGCACCGTATGCGGGTGTTTTGAATACTGTGTTTGACAAATACGAAATTCCGTATTTTATGGATATGAGCTACGATATTTATATTAAGCCCGTTATTCGATATGTATGCTCGATTTTCAATGCTGTTTTGAACGGTTGGCAAAAAGATGATTTACTTGCAATTTTAAAAACAGGACTCAGCAATAATTCCGATGAAGAAATATCAGCCTTTGAAAACTATGTTTATGTGTGGAATATTAACGGTTCTGCCTTCTTAAGACCATTCGAGAACAATCCTAACGGTTATTCAGACAAATTTACACAGTCTGATTTTGAACAACTGGGAATGGCTGAAAAAGTCAGAAAAAGTATTGCACATCCTTTGCAGGATTTTAAAGAAAATATTAAGGACAAGACAGGAAAAGAAATAACTGAATTACTCTATAACCTTTTATGCGAATTAAAAGTTACAGATGCTATTTCTAATATGTATGACAAACTTAAGGCAAACGGTAAAATTGCACAGGCAAAAGAGCAAATCAGACTGTGGAATTTGCTTATGGGCACTCTTGACCAAACCGTTGCGGTTGCAGGTGATTTAAAAATATCTTTGAAAAGGTATTTTGAGTTGTTGTCGCTAAGATTGTCGGCACTGCAAATTGCAGATATTCCCCGTACGGTTGACAGTGTATCGGTGGGTACGGCAACCCGTGTAAGACTTAATAATGAAAAAGCCGTTTTCCTTATAGGTTGTATTGACGGAGTATTTCCGGCAGTACCTTCCGCATCAGGGCTTTTTTCTGCATACGAATTAAAAACGCTTATTGCCAATAATCTTCCTTTCGGAGATGAACCTGCCGAACTTGCGGATTTTGAAAATTATATGGCTTACAAATCCGCAACAGCGCCGTCGCAAAAACTTTTTGTTTCATTCTATAAAACCGACCTTACGGGCGGCACATATATGCAATCTTCAATTATAAATGAAATAATCGCTGTTTTTCCGAATATTTTATTGCACAGAGAAGAAGAATATTGCTCGGTTGCGGACAGCACATGGGCTATATTGCCTGCGTTTGAGGAGTGTGCAAGAAATTTTAACAGTGACAGCAATGAAGAAAGAGCGTTAAAAAAATATTTTTCCGATAACGAAATATTTAAAGATAAGTACAGTGCCGTTGCAAACGCAAGCAAAGCAAAGCCTTTTGTATTTGACGATAAAAGCAATGTAGGTCTTTTGTTTGGCAATGATTTAAACATATCCGCCTCGCAGGTTGAAAAATTCAGTTTATGCAGATTTTCATATTTTTGCAATTACGGTCTGAATGTTCGTGAACGCAGAAAAGCGGAGATAAATCCCCTTGAATACGGTACTTTTATTCATTATATTATGGAAGTATTTTTCAGCAAATACTCTAAAAACGAATTCTCAAATATGAGTGAAGATGAGATAAACAAGGAATGTGACAGTATTCTTGATGATTATGTCAATAAACATTTCGGAGGTTCAAAAAAAAATACTCCCCGCTTTATGTACAGGTTCAATAAGATAAGAGAAAATGTACATTTTCTTGTTTTGCATATCATAGAAGAACTTAAGAACAGCGGTTTTGAACCCGTGGATTGTGAACTTAAAATAGACGGAGATATTCCGGGGTACGAAGTCGTTTTGCCTACGGGGCAGAAAATATTGTTGAGAGGCAGTGTTGACAGGGTAGATATTCTGAAAAAGGCGAGGAAAATTATATCAGAATTATTGACTATAAAACAGGTTCAAAGGAATTTAAACTGTCTGATATTTTGTACGGACTTAATTTGCAAATGCTTATCTATCTTTACGCCATTACGCTTGGCGGTGAAGAGCGTTACGGTAAGGTTACTCCTGCAGGAATACTCTATATGCCTGCCACCGTAAAGCCGATTTCTGCCGATAATACCATAAGTGACGAGCAGATAAACGAGCAGGTTTCCAAGGGACTTAAAATGAACGGTATGCTGTTAAATTCTCTTGATGTTATTGATAATTCGGATGCCGCTTATATTTCATTCAATACCAAAAATGGAACGCTTACAGCGGGCGGAAGTCTTGCGAGCTTGAAGAATTGGGTATGATTTTCAAAAAACTTGATATGACGGTTGCCAAAATGGGTACAACGCTTTATTCGGGCAATGTAGAGGCTTCTCCGCTTAAAGGCGGTAAAGATTCCTGCGAATATTGTCCGTATGACAGTATTTGTGCATATCATATGAGTGACTGCAGAAACAGTTTTTCACTTAAAAACGACGAGGTATGCAGAATACTTGAAGAAGAACAGGAAAACGGGGGTGAGGAGTAATGGCTGCTTTTACTGATGCGCAGACCGATGCGATAAATGCTCAAGGCGGCAGTGTGCTTGTATCTGCGGCTGCGGGTTCGGGCAAAACTACCGTACTTATCGAAAGAATTATAAGAATGATAACACGCAGAGAAAATCCCATAGATGTTGACCGATTGCTTATTGTAACTTTTACGAGAGCAGCGGCAAGCGAGATGAAAGAAAGACTTGCCAAAGCCATTAATTCGCTCCTTGAAAATGACCCGTACAATTCTTTGCTTTTGCGCCAGCGACAGCTTATGTACAATACAAGCATATGTACAATAGACAGCTTTTGCGGTTCTGTGGTAAGAGAGTATTTTCATATTCTCGGCGTGCAAAAGGATTTTCGCCTTGCCGATGAAAACGAAATAAAAGTAATCGGCAGTGAGGCGCTTGAAAGCGTACTCGAAGATTTTTACAGAGAAAATACCTCCGATTTTACGGCGCTTGTTGACGCTTTTGCAAATAAAAACGGTGACGATAATTTAAGGGCGGCGGTGCTGAAAATTTCTGATTTTCTTGCAACCCAACCGTTCGGCGACAAGTGGCTTGACGATATGTTGTTAAATTACAGTCCCGAAATTCCCGTTGAACAATCGCTTTTTGGCAAAATATTAATTAAATATGCAAGGTCTATGGTTGACCACTCGCTTTTGATTACGATTAATTCAATTAAATTGCTTGATGGAGACGAAAAACTCCGAGATGCAAATTTGCCGCTGCTGCTTGACGATAAAGCGTATTTTGAAAAATTGTCGGAGCGTTTTGAGGACGGTTCGTGGGATGAAATAAAAAGATTTGCCGAAACTTTTGTGAAAGGCAGACTTAAAACTCCTAAAGGATATAAGGATGACCCGATAAAAATTTCGATAGCAAATTCCCGTGATGATGTCAAGAAATCGGTTGAAAGTATTTGCAATATCTTTATGTGGAGCAGTGAAGAAATAAAAAACGAGATTGGTTATTTAAGCAAAACAGTTGCCGAGCTTTTTGAGGTAGTGAAAGCGTATTTAAGCAAATTTTCTGAAATGAAGTATGCAAAGAATATTCTTTCCTTTTCGGATGTAGAGCTTTTGACCGTAAAATTACTTGCCGAGCCTTGCGGTGACGGATATACAAAAACCGAGCAGGCAAAGGAAATTTCAAAGCGTTTTGACCAGATTATGGTCGATGAATTTCAGGATGTAAACGATGTTCAGGACCTTATCTTTAAATGCGTAAGTACGGACGAAAACAATATGTTTGTTGTCGGCGATGTAAAACAGAGCATTTACGGATTCAGACAGGCAAAGCCCGAAATTTTTATTGACCGCAAGGATAAATACAATAAATATGACCGAGAAAAAGAGATTTTCCCTGCGGCTATAATTCTTGATATGAATTTCAGAAGCCGCAAAGAGGTTTGTTCGGCAGTCAATTTTATCTTTAAAAATCTTATGACGAAAACTTCGGCAAAAATGGATTACGGTACTGACGAATATCTGAATGTCGGTGCGGCATATCCTACGAGTGACGGCTGTAATTTTGAAGTTGACTATATTCAATATGAAAGTTCGGACGAAAGCGTAGAGAATGAGGCTGTATTTATAGCAAACAAAATTCTTAAAATGAGGGCAGAGGGATTTACCGTAGGCAGAGATAAAAAGCCTCTTGAATACGGTGATTGTGCAATTCTTTTGAGAAGTACAAAGGGCACGGCGACTGCCTTTGTAAATATTTTAAACAGCCTTGGTGTGCCTGCAAGTTCAGAGATAAAAGAGAGCTTTTTTGATGCGAACGAAATAAAGGTTATGCTTAACTTTTTGCGCTGCATAGACAATCCGTCGCTTGATATTCCTTTGCTTTCTGTAATGTGCAGTCCTGTTTACAGCTTTACCGTTGACGAACTCGCAAAAATCAAAGGCAACAACAGGCATACTAATTTGTATTCGGCAGTTGCCGTTTACGCTAAAAATGACAGTCGCACAGCCGAGTTTTTAAGGGAACTTAATTTGCTCAAAACATATTCCTGCACCTGTTCCGTTGATGAACTGTTGGGCAGAATTTATGAGCTTACTTCTTTTTCTGCAGTCATTTCCGCAATTGACGGTTCAAAAGGCATAAAAAATCTTAATCTTTTAAGGGAATATGCCCGTGGCTTTGAGTCGGGCGGTTACAGGGGATTGTCGGCATTTATAACATATATGGATAAGCTGATTGAAAACGGTGCCGACCTTGAATCGTCATCGGGTGCAAACGGTGAAACCAAAAACACAGTAAAAGTAATCAGTATTCATAAATCCAAAGGTCTTGAGTATCCTGTCTGCTTTATTGCCTGTTCATCAAAAAAGTTTAATAAAACCGATTTGAGCGCAGATGTGCTTATTGACAGTAAGGCAGGTCTTGGCATAAGGAGAGTTGACGGATTTTGCAGATACAATACATTGCCGAGAATGGCGGTGGGAGTGGAAATATCGGAAAACGAAATTGCCGAGGAGATGCGTGTTCTTTATGTTGCTCTAACCCGTGCAAAAGAAAAGCTGATTGTAATATCATCGCAAAAAGACCCGAAACATTATCTTGTAAAATTAAATTCAAAACTTGCAGGCGGTGTAATTGACCCGTATGCGGTTATGAAAGCAAGGTCAATAAGCGACTGGGTGAGTATGTGTGCGCTTGTTCATCCGCTGCATAACGAATTGAGAATGAAATTGCAAATAGGTGAATCGGATTTAATGGGCACGGCATCGGAAGAATTGCGTGGCAGATTAATTTTATAAGTCCGTCTGATTTTGTAAGTGAAACAGATGAACGAAGTAATGATGTAAAAAATAATTCCGATAACGAAACATACGATAATTCCGTAATAGATTTATTAAAAGAGAGAACAGGTTTTGTATACAGAAATCAAGCTGTTCTAAAAATTCCTCAAAAAGTCAGTGCCTCTGAACTTGCCCATAATGAGGGCGACAGCTTTGATAAAATTTTCCTTAAACCTGCATTTATGTCTAAGGGGAATACATCGGCTGTTGAAAAAGGTACGGCTCATCATAAATTTTTGCAGTTTTGCAATTTTAAAGATGCTAAAAATAATTTGCAGGCAGAACTTGACCGACTTTTATCCGAAAATATTTTGACGCAAGAGCAGTTTGACGCCATTAATAAAGATGAAATTCAAAAATTCCTTGACGGCAGTCTTGCAAAGCGAATTACAGCTTCGCCGTTAATTATGCGCGAAGAACGCTTTACCGTAAATATCAAAGCAGGTATGCTCGACAGCACGCTTGAGGGCAATTCTGCCGACACAAGAGTGGTAATGCAGGGAGCTGTTGACCTTATTTTTAAAGAGGATAACGAACTTGTTGTGGTTGATTATAAAACTGACCGTGTTCGTGATATAAGCAGATTGAAAGAGCTTTATGCTAAGCAGTTAAATCTTTACAAACTTGCGGTAGAGGAGTTTACCGACTATAAGGTAAAAGAATGTATAATTTATTCAATTCACCTTAACGATTATATTTCGGTCGACTGCTAAATAGACAATTAACGGGAAATATGGTATTATTTTACAGGGTGATATTTTGAAACTAAGGCTACCGCAATCCCACTTGCTTTAGACGGTGGGTTAAGGTAGCCAAAAGTAGAGGTTTGTGTTATACTTATGTCATGGGAACATTGAAATCAAAAAACAGGCACAAATATTTGCTCAAATATCATATTATATAAAATTAGTTTTTTATAGGAGGAATATTTTTGAAAAAATTTAAAGCTATATGTGAATCTGTGGGTTATTTTTTAGTTTTTTCATTTACACCAATAATATGTGCATTAATAATTTCACTTATATATATATTCTTTAATTTATTAAATTTAAATCTGCCTCAAATGTCAACTTATGTTATGGAGATAATTTCTTGTATATTGATTATGATAATTTTTTATTTTATCCTTAAAGTAAAGAGAGTTAATTTTGTTGATAGTATAAAACTAAATAAAATTACTGTGCATTCTGCATTATCTTTTATTTTTTTAGGGTTATCAGTATATTTTATTTTTATAATTCTACTGAATTGTATACCATTCTTTCAGGGGAATGATACTGTTTCGAATACAAATGATTTGCATAAATCAGTAAATGGAATAAATGTAGTTTTTTTGTTTGTGGCCAAGAGTATATCAGCTCCAATTGTCGAGGAGGTTACATTTCGTGGTTTAATCTATTCAAAACTAAAATTGGCTTTTCCAAGATTGGTATCATCACTTTTAGTTTCGATAATTTTTGGTATTATTCATTTTTCGTCATCTTTTCTCACAGTGATATTAGCAATTTTATTGAGTTTGATTTTTAATTATCTTGTTGACAAATATAATTCAGTAGTACCGGGTATACTAATACATTCAGCTTATAATTTTATGGTTACATTTATAAAATATAATATTAATTATTTGGATTTTGCGACATGTGAGATTCCGATTATTGTTGTTTCAATTTTAACTTTTATCGTTTCTATAATATGTATTATTTTTGACACAAAGAAATTAAGTAGTAATTAGGTGGAGAGAAGTAAATGGAACTAAAATTACTTAAAGATTTTAATATTAATATATTATATATGCGATATTAATAACTATATATATTTACAAGATGATTCGATTATAAATGAACTAGATATAGATAAAGA
>ENA-OQCO01000576-OQCO01000576.1-human-gut-metagenome-genome-assembly--contig:-NODE-576-length-19440-cov-1.475535_pt1 | contig 19440 bp, 18 predicted proteins | sample MGYA00242500_ERZ504582 | MGnify/ENA primary metagenome ERZ504582 (study PRJEB26092, sample SAMD00036346) | human gut metagenome | host: Homo sapiens | study: EMG produced TPA metagenomics assembly of...
ATTATTTTTCTCAAATATGCCTGCATCTTCTGAAATATTTAAATGTCGGGAGTTCGAATCCTATCAGCCGGTGTTTTTCGGCTTTTTTCATCTATGTTTTTTAACTTCTTTTTTTCGCCGTTTGGGTATCAAAAAAGCCCGTAGCTACGGGCTTTTTGGCACTTTCATCTATTTTGTCAGTGCTATATGGTGCGCCAGGAGGGATTCGAACCCCCGACCTACTGGTTCGTAGCCAGTCACTCTATCCAACTGAGCTACTGGCGCATTTCATAAAGCTTTATTATTATAACACATTAGATAATAAATGTCAAGAGAATTTTATTATTTTTTCTTATTAACCAATATTTAACTTGATTTCAAAAAAATAGTTGCTATTTTTTCATAAAATGTATATAATAAATATATGTATGATAATTTTTGGAGGCAAGAAATGAATAGATCTGAACGGTTTTTTAACAGCGTTAAAAATAAAAAAACAGCGGTTATAGGCGTTGGCGTTTCAAATACAGATTTAATAAAATTATTTTTGAAAAAGGTATTGACGTAACTGTATGCGACAGGAAGAGTCAAAAGGAAATGGGCGAAACCTATGAAGATTTGAAAGAAGTCGGCGCCGATTTTATTTTGGGAGAAAAATATCTTGATTCTTTATGTGATTTTGACATTGTAGTCAGAGCGCCGGGAATGTATTTTAATAATCCTGCTTTGATTGAAGCGAGAAAAAACGGCGTAGCTGTTACATCGGAAATGGAGCTTTTTTTTGATTTATGTCCATGTAAAATATATGCGGTTACCGGCTCTGACGGAAAGACTACCACAACTACAATAATTGCGGATATTTTGGCTCGTTTCGGAAAAAGGTATTCAAGGGCGGAAATATAGGAAAGGCTCTTTTGCCGGATATAGAGAAAATAAACGAAAACGACGCGGCAGTCGTGGAGCTTTCCAGTTTTCAGCTAATATCAATGAGAAAATCTCCCGACGTGGCGGTGCTGACTAATATAGCGCCTAATCATCTTGATGTACACGGTACAATGGAGGAATATATTGACAGTAAAAAGAATTTGATTTTGCATCAGGGCGCTTTCAGCAAAACGGTTTTGAATATGGATAACGACATAACAAACGGACTATCCGATCTTGTAAGAGGCTGTCTTATAAAATTTTCAAGAAAGGATGTTCCGTATTGCGGAGCCTTTCTGGATAGCGAAGGATACCTTTGTTATAACGATTACGGCTCGGTCAGCCGTATAGTCCATAAGGATAATATCAGAATCCCCGGCATTCATAACGTTGAAAATTATCTTGCGGCGATTAGCGCCGTATGGGGCGAGGCTGACGCTGAAATAATAGCAGAAACGGCGGAAAATTTCGGCGGAGTTGAACACCGAATAGAATTTGTGAGGGAGCTTAACGGCGTTAAATGGTATAATGACAGTATAGCCACAAGTCCGACAAGGGTTCTGGCGGGACTTAATTCATTTAATCGTAAGCTTATAGTTATAGCGGGAGGATACGATAAAAAAATACCCTTTGAGCCTATGGCTGAAACTGTTTGTAAGAAGGTTAAAGCGCTTATATTAATGGGAGCTACCGCAGATAAAATTGAAAAGGCGGTTAAGTCGTCGGCAGGTTTTAATCCCGGTGAGTTGAAAATAATTCGTGTCAATTCGATGGAGGAAGCAGTTTCACAGGCGCATGCTATTGCTGAAAAGAATGATATTGTAACTCTTTCGCCGGCTTGTGCAAGCTTTGATAAATATCCTAATTTTGAGGCTAGAGGAATACATTTTAAAAATTTAGTTAAGGAGCTTTCCTGATGGATATAAAAGAAATACTTTCAGATTTATCACAAGCGTACGGAGTTTCGGGAAGCGAAGGAAACGCGGCAGAAGTAGCGTTGAATATACTTCGTAATTATACGGCAAACTGCTATATAGATAAATCGGGAAATGTAATCGGAGAATTCGGAGAAAGAAGAGCCGACTGTCCGTATTTAATGATAGATTCTCACATTGACCAGGTGGGACTGATTGTTACTTCCATAACGGAAAAGGGATTTATACGATTCGGTAATGTAGGGGGTATAGACAGACGTCTGCTGTCGGCACAGTCAGTAATTATACACGGAAGAAAAAAGCTGAGAGGCGCTGTCTGCTCGGTTCCGCCGCATCTTTCAGGCGGCGATAGGGATAAGGTATTGAAAATAGAGGATATGGCTATTGACGCGGGTTTAGATTACGAAAAAGCGAAATCGTTGATTTCTCCCGGCGACGCCATATCTTTTGATACACGTTTCAGAGAACTGCTTAATAATGAAGTTACCGGCTGCGCACTTGACGATCGCTGCGGAGCAGCGTCAGTATTCTATGCGCTTGAGCTTCTTAAGGATATTGAAACTCCCGGCTTTACAGTCGTATTTTCCGTACAGGAGGAGCTGGGCGAAAGAGGAGCGAAAACGGCTGCGTTTAATGTGGAACCGGATATTGCGTTGGCGGTAGATGTAAGCTTTGCATATACTCAGGGCGACTGTGAATATAAATGCGGAAAGTTGGGAATGGGTCCTATGATAGGCATTTCGCCGTCTCTTTCAAGAGCGTTATCCGATAAACTTATAGATATATGCAAGGATAAAGAAATTCCGTATCAGACGGAGGTTATGAACGGTCTTACTTCCACGAACGCTGATCAGTTCAGCGTGAACAAAAACGGCTGCATGGCAGGAACTGTTTCTATTCCTTTAAAGTATATGCATACTCCCTCCGAAATAATTAAGATAGATGATTTGGAATATACCGGACGCCTGCTGGCTGAATTTATAAAAGGAGGGATTTTGAATGCTGAATAATCTTAAAGAGCTTTGCCGCTTAAACGGAGCTTCCGGAGACGAGGGAGCCGTTCGAGCCTTTATAATAGATAAAATAAAGGATAACGCGGATTATTCCGTTGACAGTATGGGAAACATAATAGCTTTTAAAAAGGGAAGGGAAGTTCCTAAAAATAAAATTATGCTTGACGCTCATATGGACGAGGTAGGATTTATTATTACCTCTGTTCAGTCTGACGGCGCCCTGACTTTTTCTGAAGTCGGAGGAATTGATCCGACAGTAGTTATAGGAAGGCAGGTAACGGTTGGCTCAAAGGGTTTGATTGGCGTGGTCGGAGCAAAAGCGGTTCATAATCTTTCGGCAGAAGAGCGTGATAAAACTCCGGAAATGGATTCTCTTTATATAGATATCGGCGCGGCTGATAAAAAAGAGGCTGAAAAATATGCGGCTCCCGGCGACTATGCGTATTTTGTTTCAGAATATGCGGAATTAGGAGACGACATAATAAAATCTAAGGCGATAGACGATCGTTTTGGCTGCGCATTATTGATAGATATGATAAACAGCGAGCTTCCGTACGACTTGTATTTTACGTTTACAGTTCAGGAAGAAATAGGGCTCAGAGGCGCTAAAACGGCGGCGTATACAGTTAATCCGGATATTGCAATTGCTGTGGAAACAACGACTGCCGCAGATATTGACGGTATATCTGAGAACAAACAGGTCTGCAGGCTGGGGAAGGGAGCCGTAGTATCTTTTATGGACAGAAGTACGATGTATGACCGTGATTTATTTAACGCGGCTGTTGAACAGGCCGAGAAAAAGGGGATTCCGTGGCAGACTAAAAGCCTGATTGCAGGAGGTAACAACAGCGGAGCAATCCATACCTCAAGAGGCGGCGTTAAAACAATTGCCGTTTCGGCTCCATGCCGTTATCTTCATTCTCCGTCGTGCATAGCAAATAAAAAGGATCTAAAAGCCTGCGCGGATATTATTTATGCAATTGTTGAAAAGGCGGCTGAAATGGACATATGATAAGACTTATAGAAAATCCCGAAAATATATCTTATGAGCTTCTTAAAAAAAGCTGCTGCGGAAGACGGATGCTGTCTTATTTAAACGCTTACGGAACAGGATACGATTTCTGCCGATTCTATAAGAGCGGAAACGGCGTTATTCTTGTGATTAATTCAACTATGCTGATTTACGGTGAGGATTTTGACCAAGATGAGATAAATTCCTTTGTTGATATGTATAAACCTTTTCGAATAGAAGGCGCCAGTCAGGCAATCGGTATGATTTCCAATAGGGAATATAATCGGCTGCACAGAACCACGTTTCAGCTTGCGTCTTCCGAACAGACTTTAATCGACGAGTCTGAAATTGATTTTAATCCTGCTCTTGACGATGTTTACGGTATATTGACCGAGGGCTTTCCTAATCTGTCTGATTATTCGCTCTGGCTTGCGGATACCTCGCATAGAATCAGGCATGGAATAAGCCGAGTTATGACATATAAATCATGTACGACGGCTTCAATTTCATATGATATAGATAACCATGTCCTTGTGGGACAGGTTGCAACCAAAATCGCTTCGCGGGGCGGCGGTTTTGCAAGAAGGTTTCTTACCTGGCTTGCAGCTTATCTTGAACAGCAGGGAAAAACTGCGGTCCTTTATGCTTTGGATATACGGGAAAGCTTTTACAGGGAAATTGGATTTAAGGCTGTTTCAGAGGAATATGTTCTTGAGAAATCAAAAAACGGCAGCGACAATATATTGAAAGGAAAATTGCAGTATAATGACTAATACCAAATTTTTTAAATTCAGTCCAAGGCTTATAAAGCTTGCTGAAGAGGCGGAAAAAAAATGCGTATTCAGTGAGATAGATAAAATTAAGGAATATAACGGAACCAAGGTTTTGTCGGCGTTTATTAATAATCGTGTTAGCGAGCAGTGCTTTTACGGAAGCAGCGGTTACGGCTACGGAGATATAGGAAGAGAGATTTTGGACAAGGTCTATGCTGAGGTTTTCGGAGCTGAAGACGCTTTGGTCAGACATAATTTTGTTTCGGGCACCCATGCTCTTTCTACGGCTTTGTGGGGAATTTTAAGAAAAGGGGACAAGCTTGTTTCAATAACGGGAAGTCCTTATGATACTCTTGAGGAAGTAATAGGTATCAGAGGAATAAAAGGCAACGGTTCTTTGACCGATTTCGGTGTTACATATGACAGCGCTGAACTGAAGGAAGACGGAACCCCGGATTATGACTTAATATCTGAAAAGTCTAAGAATGCAAAAGTCGCTTACATACAGCGTTCGAGGGGCTATTCTCTTAGACCCGCTTTTACGGTTTCGGATATTGAAATGATGTGCGCGGCAGTAAGAAAAGCCAATCCGGACGCGGTTATTATGGTGGACAACTGTTACGGAGAATTCGTTGAAGCCGCTGAGCCGATTCAGGCGGGAGCCGATATAATAGTCGGTTCGCTTATCAAAAATCCCGGCGGAGGAATTGCCCGTACGGGTGGATATATTGCCGGTAAAAAAGAGCTTATTGAGCTATGCTCTTACAGATTGACCTGCGTCGGCATGGGAAAGGAAGTAGGCTGTACGCTTTCGCAGAATAAGGAAATGTTCCTCGGTCTGTTTTTAGCTCCCGATATAGTGGCAAACGCTAAAAAGACCGCGGATTTTGCCGCCGCCTTATTCAGTCTTTTGGGATTTGAGTGCTTTCCTGACGCCAAGGAAACCAGAGGCGATATTATAACGGTAGTAAAGCTTGGAGAGCCGGAGCTTTTAAAGGCGTTTTGCTGCGGAATACAGAAGGGCGCTCCGGTGGATTCTTTTTTAACTCCTGAGCCGTGGGATATGCCGGGATATGAAAATCAGGTTATTATGGCCGCCGGAGCCTTTAATATGGGGGCTTCAATCGAGCTTTCGGCAGACGCTCCGCTGAGAGAGCCTTATGCTGTATGGATGCAGGGCGGAATTACATATACAAGCGGAAAAACAGGAGTTATGCTGGCAGTTCAGGAAATGATGAATCGAGGGCTTATATAATACGGCATTAATTTACAATAATCCTGTAAATCTATTTAAAAATAATAAAAAAAGATTACAGAAATAATACAATTAGGAAATGAAACGGTAATTAATAGCCTTAGATATTGACAACCTCGGGATAACTGATAAAATAATTTATGATGTGTTAATTTCTTAATAATGATTTATTGTTTTTATAAATTACGGAGGTCAGAATGGTTGAAAGAAAACTATGTATGGGGTGTATGGAAAATAAGGGTTCGGCCAAGGTTTGTCCGAATTGCGGCTATGTAGAGAATACCCCGTCTCTTCCGTCATATATTATACCGGGAACTGTTCTTCATGAAAGATATCTGGTCGGAAAGCTTTTGAGCTCAAACGGTCAGGGAGCTACTTATATAGCGTATGATACGGCAGTTAGCTGCAAGGTGCTGCTTAACGAATATATGCCTGACGGATTATGCGTCAGAGTAAAGGGCAAGCCTACTATAAGCGTAAATTATAATAATCTTGCACAGTACAAGGCGCTCATGGCTGAATATACCGAGCTTAATAAATCCCTTGCCAAAATGCGAAGCCTGAGCAGTCATTTATCGCCTACTCTTGATTTGTTTGCGGAGAATAATTCGACTTATGCGGTATATGAATATATTGACGGAGTCAGGCTTGTTGATTATCTGAAGGAAAATGCAGGCGAGCTGAGCTGGAGCGAGGTTTCCGCAATGTTTCCGCCTCTTTTTACTACCTTGAGTCTTGTACATAATGCCGGAGTTTTACACAGGGGAATTAGTCCGGATACTATATATGTTACTGATAAGGGCGAATTAAAGCTTACTGACTTCTGTATATCGGCAGTCAGAACGGCTAATACCGAACTAAAAAATGAAATATTCTCAGGCTATGCTGCACCCGAGCAGTATTCAGCGGCAAGCCGCCAGGGAACATGGACGGATGTTTACGGTATATGCGCTGTTCTATATAGAATTTTAACGGGATCCAAGCCTGATTCTGCAAATGTAAGATTGGAGAAGGATAATCTATATACGCCTCAGGAGCTAAATTCAAATATACCAAAGCATGTATCGGATGTTATTATGAAGGGCATGAGTCTTTCGGGAGATGACAGGATACAAACAATAACAGAGCTTGTTACAGCGTTGTTTGATCAGCCTGCAATAGGTATCGGTCAGACTCAGACGCTTACTATATCAAGAAACGGTATATATGAAAACGATCAGTATACTGATGATGAAAATTTGTATTCGCCTGAGGAAGACGAAGACGGATATTACGATGATGAATACGACGATTACGATGATTATGACGAGGCTGAGGTTGAGGGAAATGATGTTTCAACCTTTGATAAAATAAAGATTCCTGTTATAATCGGCGTATTGCTTGTGGCTATAATTCTGGTGATAGTCGTAATTTTATTTAAATTATTTACCGGAGATAACAGCAGCAGGCTTCGAGATAATTATTCAAGCGACGAAAGCTCAATAAGCGATAATATCGTAGATATTACTGAAGAAACAGAGCCGGAGGAAACCAAGGAATCTAAAGCGGAAAATAAAATGCCGGATCTGATTGGACAGAGATATGAGGATATTAAATCAAAAATCGAAGAAAAATATAATATCAAAATCAGCGCTGATTTTGAATATAACGGAGAATATCAGGAAGGCTTGATTTTCTGGCAGGAAGTTGAGAAGGGAAAGAAAATCAAAGAAGGAGATACGGTAAAAATCAAAGTCAGCAAGGGAACTGAAAAGGTTGAGGTTCCTGATTTTGAAGGCTATACATTTGATGAATATACGGAGCTTCTTGATGAGTTAAATATACCTTATACCGAAGTAACTGAGATTAATTATGAATATGAGGACGGATATGTTACTAAAGTAAGTCCGGGTCCGGGTAAGGAAATTAATATAACCGATGATGAAATTTTAACGGTTTATTACGCTAAGAATCCAGAGCCTACGGAAGCGCCTACAGAGCCTCCGACGGAAGCGCCGACCAAGGCTCCCGAACCGGAGACGCCTGCAACAGATCCCCCGGCAGACGAGCCCGAGGAGTCTGTTCCTGATGTAATAATTGAATAAAAATAAAACTGACGCTTTACAGGGCGTCAGTTTTTTGTTATTTATATTGATAAAGAGCGACGTTTTCAAAGCCGTCAAGAAGACTGTCCAGACGTTTGAAGGCTTGAATAGTTCCCCTTGCCACGCATCCCATAGGATCCTTGGCAATATTACATTTTACACCGAGAGTTCTGTTAATAAGCTTGTCGATACCTCCTAAATTTGCTCCGCCTCCTGTCAGCAGAATACCGTTTTCATAAATATCGCCTACTAATTCAGGAGGAGTATCCTCAAGCAAATTTCTTATGGCGTCAACTATCTCAAATACCTCGTCTTCAATGGCGTCGAATACTTCAAGCTCACTTATATTTATCATTTCCGGCAGACCTTTAAGCAGATTCCTTCCTCCGATGTTCATTCTGACATCGTCGCTGGGATCATAAAGATTTGTAAGCTCTTTTTTTATCTGTTCGGCTGTTCTGTCGCCTATAAGCAGCTTATGCCTTTTCTGTACATATCTTACAATAGCCTGATCAAGCATTGTTCCGGCGGTTTTTATCGAACGGGAGGTTACTACTCCGTTCATAGAAACGACCGCTACGTCAGTAGTGCCTCCTCCGATGTCTACTACAAGATGACCTCTTGCCTTAGACATATTTACACCGGCGCCCAGCATTGCGGCTATAGGCTCTTGAATAAGATAAACCTTTCTTGAGCCGGCGTTCATGGCTGCTTCAACAACTGCACGGCTTTCAACGTCAGTTATAAAAGACGGAACGCAAATAACTATTCTTGGTTTAACAAGCCTGTGACCGCTGGCCTTATGTACAAACTCTCTTATTAGACATTGAGTCATTTCATCGTCGGAAATAACTCCGCATGAAAGAGGACGTATAACGGAAATATACTCCGGCGCTTTACCCACCATTCTATATGCCTTTTTGCCTATTGCCACTATTTTATTTGTCCTTTTATTAACTGCAATTACGGAAGGTTCGTTTAATACGACTCCTTTTCCGTTTACCGCAATAACGATATTAGCGGTTCCCAAATCTATTCCAATATCCTGTGCCATATTTCTTTCATTCCTTTTTCAGTTTTGTTGTTGTCCCTGCAGCCGCGAAAATAACAGACGCGCCCAATTCCTTTAATAACTCGGCGCATCTGTTAAGCGTGCTTCCGGTAGTTATAACATCGTCGCATAAGATTATTTTCATATTGTCAAGCCGTCGGCTGCCACGGCCGTATGCAGACGTATTTTCAATACGGTCCGATAACCCTAAGGTATGCTGAGCCGCTGATTTATTTTTATAAAGACTGTCGGTTATTATGGGAAGGCTGCAAACGGAAGATATTCTTTCAGCTATGATTTCCGCCTGATTATAGCCGCGCTTTCTGTACGATTCTCGTGACATCGGAACGGGAACCACAGCGTCAGCCCGTATTCCGCTGTCTGAAATTTTTTCACCTAAAAGATTTCCAATATAATATCCGAATTCCTTGTGACCGTCCTTGAGAGATAAAATACCGTCTTTTGCTTTGCCCTCGTAATAATAGCATGTAAAGATACGATCAAATTGAGCGGTTATGCAGCTGCGTTCGTTTTCCGTATCTTGCCGGCATATACCTCTGTATATGTTTTCAGAACGTTTTCACAGTCTTTGCATATGAATTTATTCCATTCGATATATTTTCTGCATATTGGGCAGCGGTTAGGAAAAAAGATATCCAGAATAAAACGTGAGATATTATTCATTGCTTCTCATTTCCTCTTTCAGCATAGCGGTAAGGCATGTATAACGGTTTGTTCTCTTGTTGTTCAGAACCATTTTGGATACTATTTTCTCGTCTCCTATGATTATGAGTAATCTTTTGGCTCTGGTAACGGCAGTATAAAGGAGATTTCTATAATAAAGCTTGTCAAAACCTCCAAGCAGCGGAATTATAACAGCTCAAATTCACTTCCCTGACTTTTGTGGGCAGTAACCGCATATGCAAGCTCAAGCTGATCAGCCATATCAAAGGTATAGACGGCTATACGTCCATCGAAATCAACTATTAATTCAAGTCTTGCACGATTTATACTAAGTATTTTTCCTATGTCGCCATTATAAATGCCCGCTCCTTGTTCGCCGTCCTTGCTCCAGACAATATCATAATTATTCTTAGTCTGCATTATTTTGTCGCCTTCTCTGAAGGTATAAATCTGCGATTTAACCTCTTTTTTGGAAGGACCTTTAGGATTAAGCTGTTCCTGTAATGCCTTGTTAAGCTCTACAACGCCAAGTATGCCTTTTCTGGAGGGTGAAATCACCTGAATATCATCAGTCGGAGAATATTTATATGCTTTCGGCAATCTTTTTTTGACAAGATCTATTATAAGATTCAAAGCCAATGAAGGATCTGTGCGTTTAAAAAAGAAAAAATCGTTATTTTTCTGAGAAAGATCCGGAATTTCACCCTTTACAATTTTATGCGCGTTTGTAACTATACAGCTTTTTCAGCCTGCCGAAAAATTTCTTTTAATTCTATAACCGGCAGACATCTGCTTTCTATAAGTGATTTCAGTAAATTTCCGGCTCCTACTGACGGTAACTGGTCAATGTCGCCTACCATAATAAGCCTGCAATTAAGCTTAAGTGACCTGAGCAGACTTTCGAATAAGATTATGTCTACCATTGACATCTCATCCACAATCACGACGTCTCCTTCAAGAGGATTGCTTTCGTCATGCTTGAATTTGAGTTTTCCGTTCTGATCATATCCTACTTCAAGCATACGGTGTATTGTTCTTGCTTCTCTTCCGGTGAGATCCGACATTCTTTTTGCCGCTCGTCCCGTAGGAGCCGCAAGCAATACTGTTTCTCCTTTTTTCTCATATAATGATATTATAGCGTTGAGAGTAGTTGTTTTTCCTGTTCCGGGCCCCCCCGTCATAATCATGATGCCTCTTGAAAGAGCCGTAGCTATAGCCTGACGCTGAAGCTTTTCATATTTTATATTATTCTGTTCTTCTTCCATGTCTATAAGCTGTTCATAGTCGTAATCCTCAGGACTTGAAAAAGCTTTCAAAACAGATATTCTTCCGGCAATATATCTTTCCGCATTATAATAATCTGCAAGGTATACAAAGCCTCTGTCATTTTTCAAATATTCAAAAATAAGCTCGTCGTCTGTCATTTCATTATAAACGTCGTAAAAGTCAGACTGACGGATTTTGAGATACTGACAACAGATTTTTTCGAATTTATCTATCGGAATACATGAATGCCCGGCCTTAGCGTTTTCTTCAAGTATATATGTATATCCCGCCTGAAGCCGTTTATGCGAATCTGAAGGAATGTTCATTTCCTTGGCAGCCTCTTCAGCCTTTTTAAACGGCATGTTAATCGGATATCCGCATAAACAATAAGGATTGCTTTTAACAAGCTCAATTGCCTGCAATCCCCATTGCTGATATGCTTTCATAGCGTACCCCGCTTTAATTCCATATTGAGAAAGAAAAATCATAAGGTGCCTTAAATTAAATATTTTTTGAACCTCGTTGGCAATGTCTTCGCATTTTTTGGGGGATATGCCTTTGATTTCAAGGAGACGCCTGGGATCCTTTTCCATAATTTCAAGAGTCTGTTCGCCGAATACGTCGACAATTTTTTGAGCCAGTGCAGGACCGATACCCTTTATAGCGCCGGAAGACAGATATTTGCATATGTTTACAGATGTGTTGGGAAGCTTGCGTTCACAGTATTCGGCCTTGAATTGTACTCCGAATTTCGGATGCGTAACATAAATTCCTTCGATAATCAGTATTTCTCCGCTTTCAACATCTCCTAATTCACCTACGGCGGTTACAAGCTCTCCGCCTGTATCGATATCAAGAACGGTATATCCGTTGGAATCGTTGCGGAACAAAACATTTTCTACCGTACCCTCTATTTTTAAAGTCTGATCTTCCATTGCAAGTCCTTTCAACAAAATAACACATCATATCTTATATTATACATTTTTTTTGCATGAAATGCAATTATTTTACATTATTTTTTTCAATAGAAAATATTAGATTTTTAAGTTCGTTTGGTTTTGCCACTTCAAGAAAGTTATTTTCAATGCAGTAGTTTCTGCAAATATCAAGCTGTTCTTCCGACATGCCGTTATCTACTATAATCAGCTTGCCTATAAGCTCTTCGTCTGTCCATCTTACTTTATGTATTACGCTGTCAAGACGTCTGCTTATATCGTCATTTTTATCTAAAATAATCAGCGCGGTAAATCCGCAAGAGCAGTCACGGCACGGCAGTTTCATAAAGATATTCACCGCTTCAATAACTGCGATTGTACTTATAATAACGATAACGGTCACAGTAATACCGTCCATAGCTGTCATCTCCTTAAAATAATCTTATTTTATACTATGAACTGAAATTAGCGAATGTTACAAAAAATTTAAGGGACGCTTGAAACGTCCCTTAAAAATTATTCCTGATTATCCTTATCTTTTTCTTTTCTTATTTTGTTCTTGCTTCTATCATAGCTTTTGTTTTATCCGCTCTTGCTGCCGCGGCTTTTTCGCTGACAGTAATATTTTCCTGAATAGCCCATACTTTTATACGGAGTTTACTTTTATCGCCGCCCGTTTCAATAACAACAGTATCCTCAGTTTTTTTCACGACAATTCCGACAATTCCGCCTATAGTCATGATTTCATCGCCGATCTGAATGCTGTCCCGCATTGCCTTGGCTTCCTTGTCCTTTTTTTTCTGCGGTCTTATAAGCAGAAAATAAAAGAAAAATATAATGATTACAAACGGTATCAGCATTGTGAACATGCTGTTTGTAACGTCTGTATTCTGAGACATAACCGTTATAAAATTATTCATTTAAAGTCCTCCGTTATTTCGATTTAATATATTCGTCAATTGATTCAGCGGCAGTCTTTCCGGCGCCCATAGCAAGAATAACTGTGGCGGCCCCTGTTACCGCGTCTCCGCCTGCGTAAACGCCCTCTTTAGTGGTAAGCATATCTTCATTTACAATTAAACAGCCTCTTTTATTTGCGTCAAGTCCGTGAGTAGTAGTTCTGATAAGAGGGTTGGGGGAGGTGCCTATTGACATGATAACCGTATCGACTTCGAGATTATAGTTAGAGCCTTCAATCGGGACAGGACTTCTTCTTCCGCTTTCGTCAGGTTCTCCGAGCTCCATCCTGATACATTCCATAGCGCAGACTCTTCCGTTTTCATCTCCTATAATTTTTACGGGATTATTAAGATTGAGGAATTCAACGCCTCGTCCTTTGCGTGATGAACCTCTTCCTTTCTTGCCGGCATTTCAGCCTCTGAACGTCTGTACACTATGTAGACATGCTCGGCGCCCATTCTCAAAGCGCTTCTGGCCGCGTCCATGGCAACGTTTCCGCCGCCTACTACGGCTACTGATTTTGACTTTATTACGGGAGTATCATATTCGTCAAGATACCCCTTCATAAGATTGATTCTTGTCAGATATTCATTTGCAGAGCACACGCCTATAAGCGATTCGCCCTCGATTCCCATAAATCTCGGCAAGCCTGCGCCTGATCCTATAAACACAGCTTCATAGCCCATATCCATGATTTCGTCTACTGAAAGAATCTTGCCTATAACCATATCCTGCATTATTTCAACGCCGAGATCCTTCAGCTTTTTTATTTCCTTCTGGACAATAGACTTTGGAAGTCTGAATTCCGGAATACCGTACATTAAAACGCCGCCCGCGGTATGAAAAGCTTCAAAGATTGTAACCTGATAGCCCATTTTAGCAAGGTCGCCCGCGCATGTTAGACCGGAAGGACCCGCGCCGATTACCGCTACCTTATGTCCGTTAGAAGCCGGCTTCTGCGTATTGCTGACTCCCTTTTCCATTATATAATCCGCAACGAATCTTTCAAGACGTCCTATTGCTACCGGTTCGCCCTTTATTCCTCTTACGCATTTGCCTTCGCATTGATTTTCCTGAGGGCAGACACGTCCGCAAACTGCCGGCAGTGAATTTGTTGAAGTTATTATATCATACGCCGCGTCGAAATCGCCTTCGGCGACCTTAGCGATAAATTCCGGTATTCTAACGCCGACCGGGCATCCTGAAACGCAGGGCTTGTGCTTACAGCTAAGACATCGCTTGGCCTCCTCCATAGCCATAGCTTTGGAATAGCCGAGCGTTACCTCTTCAAAATTTCTTGCCCTGACCTTGGGATCCTGTTCGGGCATAGGAACCTTTTCTAATGCCATATTAGCCATTGTAACATTTCCTCCTGTTTATTTCAAGTTATTTAGCATACGGCAGTTATGTTCCTGCTCTCTGTATGTTGAATTTCTTTTCATAAGTTCGTCAAAATCAACCTCATGTCCGTCAAAATCGGGCCCGTCTACGCAGGCATACTTTATTTTGCCCCCGACTGTAACGCGGCAGCCTCCGCACATACCGGTTCCGTCAATCATAATCGGATTTAATGAAACGATGGTTTTTATATTGTAAGGCTTAGTTACGCTGCATACGAATTTCATCATTGGAACGGGTCCTATTGCTATTACGGCGTCATATTCGTTTCCGGCCTCGATCAGTTCTTTAAGGGCGTCTGTTACAAATCCCTTTTTGCCATAGCTGCCGTCGTCGGTACAGACAATAAGATTATCGCAGGTTTTTTTAAACTCGTCTTCAAGTATAACAATATCCTTGTTTCTGAAGCCCGTAATTACATCGACTTTCAGACCTCTGTCATATAATTCCTTAGCCTGAGGGTATGCAATAGCGCAGCCGACTCCTCCTCCGATAACGCATACTTTTTTTGCGTTTTCATCAACATGGGTAGGGATTCCGAGAGGACCCGCAACATCAAGAAGTACATCTCCCTCGTTTAATGAAGCCAAATGCTCTGTAGTTTTGCCTACTATCTGAAAAATTATGGTTATGGAGCCCATTTCTCTGTCATAGCCGGCTATCGTCAGAGGAACTCTTTCGCCCCTTTTCATCTATTCTGAAAATAATAAATTGTCCGGCCATTGCTTTTTTTGCGATAAACGGAGCGTGAATGTCCATCAGAACAACCGATGGATTCAGTACGCGCTTGTGAACAATTTTAAACATACTTTTCTCTCCTAATCAATATTACATTAAAATTTATTATAGCATAAAATCAAATCGTTTGCAATAGAATCGAGAAAACTTAAAAATTACTAACGATATTTTTGATATTTATAAAAATTCTCTTGAAATCCAGCCTGTAGCAAGGCTGAACCATTGTGCGGCTACAGGATTTATATGTCCGTCATAGCCTGCTGTTGAAGCGTCTGAAAGCGCCAGACCATGACCTCCATATGGAAATATATGACATTCAAATGAGACGTTATTTAAGCTTAAAGCCTTAACAAAATCAAAAGTGTTTTCCGGAGGAACGCAGCCGTCGTCCGCACAGTGCCAGATAAATGTTTTAGGGGTATCCGGCGTAACCTGTTTTTCAAGTGAAACCAGTTCGAGCATAGCATTGTCTGGATTTTTGCCTATTATACTTTCTATTGAGCCTTCGTGCCGGAATTGTCCGCTTGTTATAACGGGATAGGATAGTATCAGACCGTTCGGACGGTATATTTCAGTTTTTCCAAAAATGCTTTTTAAATAGCTGCTGTTCCACAGCGTACCCAGACTTGCTGAAAGATGACCGCCGGCGGAAAATCCGCATATAAGTATTTTATCAGGATCAATATCAAATTTCTCAGAGTTGTCCCTTAAGAATTTAACCGCTTCGGCAAGTTCAAGCAGAGCCGCTGGAAACGCGGTGCATATGCTGTATTTTAAAAACAAACGCGTTTATGCCGAATGATGAAAACCTCATGGCAACCGCCTGCCCTTCCCGGTCGGAAAGATATTCGTAACCGCCTCCCGGGCATATTATAACCGCCGGACGTTTTCTGAGACCGATTTCCTGAGATATAGCCAGAGAATAGTCTTCAAGTACGGCGTGAAGTCCTTCGCCGGATAAACCTGCTTTTTCGTAATCGGGATTTATATTGTAAATCTGATTTGTTTGCATGAATAAAATGTTTCCTTTCTTGAATTTAATGCATTTAATACAATTTTTATTATATCATTTCTAAGAAATCTGTCAATAAATATTTTTAAAAAACAGATGATATTTCATGAAAATATGTTATAATGATTTTAAAATTATAAATTAGGGGATAAAAATGAGAATAAGATGTAAACCTTGGGCGAAGCCTGAGCTTGAAGCCTGCGGCTTCTGCATAAATGATCCTGAAGCAATTAAGGGGAAATGGAGGAATGAATTCGGAAATTCCAAGCCTGTGTATCTTGAGCTTGGCTGCGGAAAGGGCGGATTTATTTCAAAGGCCGCCTCGTCAGACTGCGGAAAGAATTTCATCGCAGTAGATATAAAGAACGAAATGCTTGTGTTGGCAAAGAGAAAAATAGAGGCGGAATATGAAAAAAACAGCTTGAAATTTGATAACATAAGAATATTCATAAAAAATATAATGCAGATAGACAGCGTTTTCAGCAAAGAGGACGGGATAGAGCGTATTTATATAAACTTCTGCAATCCTTGGCCTAAGTCGAAGCACAAAAAAAGAAGGCTGACTCATTATAGGCAGCTTATAAAATACAAGGAATTCCTAAACGGAGAAATATGGTTTAAAACTGACGACGACGACTTGTTTGCCGAGTCAGTTGAATATTTTGAACAAGCAGGGTATAAAATAAAATATAAGACCTATGACCTTCACGGCAGCGGATTTAAAGAAAACATAGTAACCGAGCATGAGCAGATGTTTACAGACGAGGGAAAGAAAATAAAATTCCTAATTGCATCTACGTAATACATATCCGGATAAGGAAAGGATTTTTATGAACAGCAGTATTAAAGAGCTTATAATTGACGGCAGCACTGTCGACCGTAATCCGGCCAGCGCGTTCAGGGGTCTCGGAGCGGTTACAGGTAATAATTCGTCCAGACTTCTAATGGACTATAAGGCGAAATCCCCCGATTCATACTGGGAGATTATGGAGCTTTTGTTCAGACCGGACTACGGAGCCGGACTGACTCACGTTAAGATTGAACTGGGTGCGGATATAAATTCATCGTCGGGAACCGAACCCTGCGTAAAAAGGGATTTGGAGGAACCAGCGGACGTTACGAGAGGCGCGGGTTTTATGTTTGCTGCTGACGCTAAGAAAATCAATCCTGAAATAACCGTTGATTTTCTGAGATGGGGAGAGCCGGCATGGGTTTCAAAGGCGTTTTCAGACGGAATTGAAAGCGGCTTTGACGCAAGATACAGATGGTATAAGGAAACGATCGACGCCGCTTATGACGAATCGGGCTGAAAATAGATTATGTCAGCGCTGATTCTAACGAAACCGGAAAAGCGGACGCTCAATGGATTATATATTTTTCGCATAGGCTTAAGGAAGAGAAAAATACAAGATATGATTATAGCGCTATAAAAATAGTAGCTTCGGACGAAGTCGGCACAAGAAATATTGCCGCGCAGATGATGGAAAACAGCAGCCTCAGGGAAGCGGTAGACGTAATAGGACTTCACTATACTACTTATGGAGACGAAAACACTGAAATTTTAAATTCAAAATACGGCAAGGAAATTTGGTACAGCGAAGGAATATCTCCCTGTAATATTTCAAGTCTATCCATAAATTGCGACGGTTCAGGAATATGCGGAATAAATTCTGTTATAGACGTAACAAATAGAATCATAAACAGCTACTGCCACGGATCAATGGTAATGTATGAATATCAGCCGGCGGTATCTTCTTATTATACGGGTTCTAATTATACGCCGAAATATCTTATTTCAGCGGAGCAGCCATGGTCCGGTTTTTTTGAAATAGGATCCGGACTTTGGGGAGCCGCTCATATAACGCGTTTTGTAAAAAAAGGATGGAAATTTATAAAAAGCGGATGCTTCGGAGACGGAAAGGAAAATCATCATATAACGGAGACAACGGAAAATCACATAGCTTTGATGTCCGAAAGCGGAGACTATACATTGATTTTAACTAATGATTCCGATAAGCCAAGGTATTATGATGTCTGCGTCAGGAATATAGAAAAATGGGATGAAGAGCTTCACTGCATTGAAACCAGAGGACCGGAGGCAGGCGGCAGGTTTGATTCGTCATGGTTTAGGGTTATAGATAAAATAATTCCGGCGAATAATAAAACGGGCTGCTTTTACAGACTGGAAGTAAAGCCATTTTCGATTATGACATGCACCACTTTGGGCGTTGAATCTGTAAACGGAACAGAATCGGTTAGAGCAAGGGATAATTGTCCGTCTCATCTGGAGCTGCCCTATTCGGATAGCTTTAATTACAGCAGCGAATTTACAAGGCTTCGCGGAGGAGCTCCTCTTTATACCACGGATCAGGGAGGGGCGTTTGAAATCCGAAAATGCGGAAATGAAAATATACTCGAACAGATAATAACTGAAGACATAATACCGACGGACTGGCGCTTCAGGGGAACTCCGACGCCTGCCACAAATTTAGGAGACGATAGCTGGAGCAATTATACCGTAAGGGTTGAGGCGGAGTTTGACGGATTTGATCCTGAAAACTATGTCGGCGTCGGATTGAGATACAATTCGGCAGTAACCTGCGATTATAGCGCGGAATGCGGATATCAGCTCAGGATATTCCCGGATGGAAAATGGCAGCTGCGATATTTTGATAATGTGGTTGCCGAAGGAAAAGACGGATGCGTAAATCAGTCCGGATGGAATTCAATGAGAATCACAGCTAAGAAAAACAGGATCAAGTGCGTTGTAAACCGTCAGATACTGTGTGAATATATAACCTCTCCTCCAATGATACTGTCGGGACGCGTTTCTCTTTACAGCGCCTATTATAACAACAGATTCAGAAATCTTTCCATAACTCCTGTAATTGGTTATCCGACCTATTCGTTAAGGGAGGATTGCCTGTCAAACGGTGTCGTATATTCCGACGGCTGGAATAAAAACGCTATGGACAGCTTTCGTTTTTATAACCGTACCAGCGCCACAGCCGAGAAAAAAAGGAGCTTATTTTGAATATGAATTCAGCGGAGAAATGGTTGCGCTTATGGGCGAGGCTGAAAATCTCAGACTGAAAATCGAGATCGACGGCAGAATAATGACAGCGGGGCTTTTTGTGGAAAAATGCGGTTCAAAACAAGTTTTTTATTATAAAAACGACCTAAATGAAGGACGTCACAAAATGAAGGTTATTGTTTTGGAGGGAAGGCTTTCTCTTGACTGTATTCTGACCGACGAGACACAATCTGTGAACAGAAAGCTCAAAAGCATTTCACATCAGAAAAAGAAAAGCGGCAATAAACTTAAGAAAAGCACTCTTTTAATCGGAGCCGGCCTGGCTGCGGCAGGCGCCGGTATTATATTATTGGGGAAAAAGTTCAAAAAAACAAAATAGAAATATTT
>ENA-OQCO01000577-OQCO01000577.1-human-gut-metagenome-genome-assembly--contig:-NODE-577-length-19425-cov-2.658151_pt1 | contig 19425 bp, 22 predicted proteins | sample MGYA00242500_ERZ504582 | MGnify/ENA primary metagenome ERZ504582 (study PRJEB26092, sample SAMD00036346) | human gut metagenome | host: Homo sapiens | study: EMG produced TPA metagenomics assembly of...
GGAAACTCCTGAAACAGAAACACACGGTGTGTGGTCATCTGTTTCAGGAGTTTCCTGTTTTTATTGTCAGAAAAAATATAAAAAAAACTATAAAAACTCTTGCATCCTGCAAAATAAGTGATATTATTAGTTGGTCGACGAAACATTAGCTGACTAACTAATAAGAAAGGAAGAAATCGAATGAGTGAAAAAGAACATTCCGTAGATTTTCTGATGATAAAATTGCTCCATGTGTATGCGACAAAGATATTTCATCAGCTTTCACATGTGAATCTGCACCCGGGGCAGATGCCGATGCTGGATATTCTTTATCGGCAGGAGGGACTCAGCCAGAGAGAAATCTGCAGCCGTCTGTGTATCAAACCGTCTACGGTGACGGTGTCCCTGCAGCGAATGGAAAAAGCAGCTCTGATTTACCGGGTGGCTGATGCGAAGGATAAGCGGATCCAGAGAATCTACCTAACGGATTCCGGAAAAGAAATTCACCGGGAAGTGGAAAAGATCCGAAAAGAAGTGGGTAGTGTGATGCTTCAGGGAATGACTCCGGAAGAGGTAGATCATCTGAAAAAACAGATCCTTCAGATGCAGGAGAATATGGAAAAATGCCGGGAAGTACTGAGATTAAGGATTACCTGTAACTGTGAATATAGCGAACAGTTACGGATATTTTAAAGAAGGAGAAGAATAGGTATGTTACGAATGTTTAGGGAACTGAAAGGTTCTTATCGTTATATCGTACTGATTTTTGCACTGCTGTTCGGACAGGCATTCTGTGATCTGGCGTTGCATCGTACACTTCGGATATTATCAATGTGGGTGTACAGCAGGGTGGTATTCCGGACAGTGTGCCGGATCAGATCCGGGAAAGCTCCATGGATCAGCTGTTTTTATTCATGGACAGTGATCAGCAGCAAGAAGTCAAAGAATATTATACGTTGAAAGATGGGGTATATACCCATAAAAAACTGAAAGAAGAAGAAAGAGATTCTCTGAATACTATATTCGGAAAGTCGATGCTGGCAGTAAGCAGTCTGCAGCAGCCAGATACACAGAATGCTCTGGCAGAGAAGATGCAACTTCCGAACGGTGCGGATGTGCCGGAGACAATCGCACAGCTTCCGGATGAGGCGAGAAGGCAGATAATGGAACAAATGACAGAAAAACTGGATGGTATGCCGGAATCTATCGTAACCCAGGGAGCCATTCGGTATCTGAAAAATGAGTATCAGGAAATGGGCGAAGATCTGGACAAGATTCAGATGCAGTATGTGCTGTGGTCCGGAATTAAGATGTTGCTTCTGGCAGCACTGATCATGATCGCTTCTGTCTGTGTAACGTTCTTTTCCAGCAGGATCGCGGCGAAACTTGGTCATGATCTGAGAAATAAGGTGTATAGAAAGGTATTATCTTTTTCAAGTCAGGAGATGGATAACTTTTCCACTGCATCTTTGATCACCAGAAGTACAAATGATATCCAGCAGGTACAGATGGTATATACCATGTTGTTCCGTATCGTTTTATATGCGCCGATCCTTGGTATTGGCGGTGTTCTGAAAGTGTTGCACACAGATGCAGCGATGACATGGATCCTGGGCATCGCAGTAGCAGCGATTCTGATTCTGGTGGCAGTCCTCTTCGGAGTTGCTATGCCGAAGTTTAAAAAGCTGCAGGATCTGATCGACCGTCTGAACCTGGTCAGCCGTGAGATCTTGACCGGTATTCCGGTGATTCGTGCGTTCAGCCGGGAAAAACATGAAGAAGAACGGTTCGAAGAAGCAAATCAGAGACTGACGAAGACCAACCTGTTTGTCAATCGTACGATGACTTTTATGATGCCGCTGATGATGCTGATCATGAACGGGATCAGTGTACTGATTATTTATACCGGTGCACACAGTATCGATGCCGGTAATATGCAGGTGGGTGATATGATGGCATTTATCCAATATGCGATGCAGATTATCATGTCGTTCTTGATGATCACGATGATGTCTATTATGCTGCCCCGTGCAGGTGTGGCTGCCAATCGTATCCTGGAAGTACTGGATACACCACTTTCTATTGAAGATCCTGAAAACTGTGTAAAACCGGAAGAAAAGGAGAAAGGAACGGTAGTCTTCGATCATGTAAGCTTTGCTTATCCGGGAGCGGAAGAAGAAGTGCTGTCCGATATTACCTTTGAAGCAAGGAAAGGAGAAACCGTTGCCTTTATCGGAAGTACCGGAAGTGGTAAAAGTACTCTGGTGAATCTGATTCCGCGTTTCTTTGATGTGACCAAAGGAAGTGTCCGGGTGGACGGCGTGGATATCCGGCAGATGAAACTGGGAGATCTGCGGGAACGGATCGGTTACGTACCGCAAAAAGGTGTGCTGTTTTCCGGCACCATCGATTCTAATCTTCGTTATGGAAGAGAGAATGCGACCAGAGAAGAACTGGAGAAGGCAGCAGCCATTGCTCAGGCAACAGAGTTTATCGAGCAGAAAGAAGAAGGTATGGAAAGCCCGATCGCACAGGGAGGAAGCAATGTGTCCGGTGGTCAGAAACAGAGGCTGTCGATTGCAAGAGCCATTGCAAAACAGCCGGAAATCTATATTTTTGATGACAGTTTTTCTGCGTTGGACTTTAAGACAGATGCGGCACTTCGAAAAGCATTAAAAGAAGAAACCGAAGAAGCCACAACCCTGATCGTTGCACAGCGTATCAGCACGATTCTTCATGCTGACCGGATTCTGGTACTGGATGAGGGTAAAGTTGTCGGTATGGGAACGCACAAAGAACTTCTGCAGTCCTGCGAGGTATATCAGCAGATTGCACGTTCACAGCTGTCACAGGAGGAACTGGATTATGAGTGAAAATAGCAGACGTCCCTCCCGGGGACCTATGGGACGGGGAAGAATGAATGGAGAAAAGGCAAAGGATTTCTCCGGAGCAGTAAAAAAATTGCTGCGTTATATGAGTAAGTATAAGATTCGTCTGATTGGCATGATGATTTTCGCCATTGTCGGTACGGTATTTAATATTGTGGGACCAAAGATTCTTGGTAAAGCGACCACGGAACTGTTTAACGGTCTGGTGGCAAAGGTCAACGGAACCGGAGGGATTGATTTTGATAAAATCGGAAAAATTCTGTTGTGGACACTGGGACTGTATCTGTGCAGTGCAGCCTTTTCCTTTGTGCAGGGATTTATCATGACGGGAATCTCCAACGATGTCAGTTATTCTCTGCGGAAAGATATTTCCGGAAAAATGAACAGACTGCCGATGAAATATTATGAAAGCCGGACATACGGAGAGGTGCTCTCCAGAATTACCAACGATGTGGATACCCTGCAGCAGGGGTTGAATCAGAGCATTACACAGTTGATTACTTCCGTTACAACGTTGATTGGTGTATTTATCATGATGCTTAGCATTAATGTATGGATGACTTTATGTGCACTGCTGATTCTGCCCTGCTCGATGTTTATTATCAGCAAGGTGATGAAACGGTCACAAAAATACTTCCGGCAGCAACAGAAATATCTGGGTGATGTGAATGGGCAGGTGGAAGAAGTTTATGCCGGACAAAATATTGTAAAAGCGTTTAATAAGGAAGATGCTGTGATGGCCACTTTCGAGGAGACGAATAAAAAGTTATATGAATCCGGCTGGAAATCACAGTTTTTCTCCGGCATGATGATGCCGATCATGCAGTTTGTAGGTAATATCGGATACGTAATGGTAGCTCTTCTCGGTGGCTTTATGACTATCAAAGGAGCTATTGAAGTCGGTGATATTCAGTCTTTCTTCCAGTACATTCGAAACTTTACCCAGCCGGTACAGCAGATCGCACAGGTTACCAACATGATGCAGTCCGCAGCCGCAGCTTCCGAGCGTGTCTTTGAATTCCTGGAAGAAGAGGAAGAAGAACAGACGGTGGAACATCCGGTGACACTGGAAAATGGTGTGGAAGGACACGTAACCTTTGAACATGTAGCTTTGGCTACCGGCCTGATCAGATCATTATCAAAGATTTTTCTGAACAGGTACAGCCGGGACAGAAAATCGCCATCGTTGGACCGACCGGTGCCGGAAAAACCACGCTGGTGAAACTGCTGATGCGTTTCTATGATGTCAACAGTGGAAGGATACTGATCGACGGACACGATATCAGGGAATTTGACCGGAGAAATCTGAGAGAGTGTTTCGGTATGGTGCTGCAGGACACCTGGCTGTTTAACGGTACGATCATGGAAACATTCGTTACGGAAGACTGGATGCCACCGATGAAGAAGTGATCGCAGCGGCGAAAGCAGCACACGCACACCGGTTTATCCAGACACTGCCGGAAGGATACAACACCGTGTTAAATGAAGAAGCCAGCAATGTATCACAGGGACAAAAGCAGCTTCTGACGATCGCGAGAGCGATTCTTGCAGATAACCGGCTGCTGATCCTTGATGAAGCAACTTCTTCGGTAGACACCAGAACCGAAGAGAGGATTCAGAAAGCAATGGATAACCTGATGAAAGGACGAACCAGTTTTGTAATCGCTCACCGGTTATCGACAATTAAAGATGCAGATGTGATCCTTGTGATGAAAGACGGAGATATAATAGAACAGGGAAATCATGAAGAACTCTTGGCAATGAACGGATTTTATGCTAATCTATATAATAGTCAGTTTGAGAAGGTAGGATAAAATCTATGAGTACAGACTGACCATGAGGTTTTCAGCAGAAAATCACAGGTAAGAAAAAAAGGGGATGTTGCGATGACACAAAGAACATCCCTTTCTTTATGCATTCTTAAGGAGGAAATCAATGAGAAATCTTTTAGTAGCACAGTCCGGAGGACCCACATCAGCAATCAATGCGACGATCGCAGGAGTGATCATGGAAGCGCATGCATCCGATCAGGTTGATACGATCTACGGTGCGGTAAACGGCATCAAAGGTGTTCTGGAAGAACGGTTTGTTAATCTGAGCGAGAAAGTACCCGGTGAGGATGAACTGGAGATTCTTTGTCAGACACCGGCAGCAGCACTGGGTTCCTGCAGGGTAAAACTGAAAAATCCGGCAGAAGACGACAGCCAGTTTCAGGAAGTCATCCGGATTTTCCGCAAACATGAAATTATGTATTTTATTTATGCAGGTGGAAATGATTCCATGGATACAGTAGATAAACTGGCGGCATACTGTAAAGAACACAAAATTGAAGATATTCATGTTATGGGAGCACCGAAAACCATCGATAACGATCTGGTGGGAACGGATCACTGTCCGGGATTTGGTTCCGCAGCAAAATATATAGCAACTACATTTTCAGAACTTGAAAGAGACTGTCATGTATACGATACCAAGGCTGTTACCATCGTGGAAGTAATGGGAAGAAATGCAGGATGGCTGACAGCAGCATCTGCACTGGCAAGAAATAACGGTGCAGCGGGTCCGAGCCTGATTTATCTTTGTGAGCCGGCTTTTTCAGTGGAAAGTTTTCTTGACGATGTGAAGAAAAAACTGGAACAGCAGGACAGCGTACTGGTAGCGATCAGTGAAGGAATCAAGGATAAAAATGGTGTTTATATCTCCGAGCAGGTACAAAGCGGGGCCGTGGATAATTTTGGACACAGTTATATCGCAGGAAGTGCCCGGGTATTGGAAGACATTGTGAGAAGAGAGATTGGCTGCAAAGTAAGATCCATCGAACTGAATCTGATGCAGCGATGCGCCTCCCATATTGCGAGTAAAACAGATATCCAGGAGTCGAAGATGCTAGGTATGACAGCCTGCCGCTGTGCGTTGCAGGGAAAAAGCGGACTGATGGCTTCTGTGGAGAGACTCGGCAGTCATCCATATCAGGTACGCTATACTGCAGTTCCTGTCTGTGAAGTGTCTAACCAGGAGAAAAAAGTCCCGGACGATTATATTAATGAGGCAGGAAATGATGTGACAGAAAAGATGATGGAATATTTAAAACCGTTGATCCATGGTGAGACAGAAATAATCTACGAAAACGGAATTCCGAAACATTTGTACCTTTATTAAGTTTTTCTGAAGGCTTTTGTCAAAAAGTTATTGAAAAAAAAGCAAAAAATAGTAGAATTATAATCGGCTGAAATTTTGTTTTCACTTAAATTTTTTATAAAAATGGAGGGCTGAAGTATGAGCAATACAGCACAAAGCGCAGCAAGCACAAGGATAGCCTCTTTGCTTGATGCAAACAGTTTTGTTGAAATTGGTGGACAGATTACTGCAAGAAGTACAGATTTCAACTTATCTGCAAAAGAAACCCCGTCAGATGGTGTCATCACCGGATATGGTGTGATCGACGGAAGCCTGGTGTATGTATACAGCCAGGATGCTACCGTACTGAATGGAACTGTTGGTGAGATGCATGCAAAGAAAATTGCAAGACTGTATGATTTTGCAATGAAAACAGGTGCACCGGTGATCGGTCTGATCGATTGCGCAGGTATGCGTCTGCAGGAAGCAACCGATGCACTGAACGGTTTCGGTGAGATCTACATGCAGCAGACAAAAGCAAGCGGTGTGATTCCACAGATCACAGGTATCTTCGGAACCTGCGGCGGTGGAATGGCTATGATTCCGGCACTGACAGACTTTACTCTGATGGAAGAGAAAAAAGCAAAATTATTTGTCAATTCTCCAAACGCCATCGAAGGAAATGAAATCTCCAAATGCGATACTTCCGCAGCTGAGTATCAGGCAAAAGAAGCAGGTCTGGTAGATTTCAAAGGAAGCGAAGAAGATGTTCTGGCACAGATCCGTGCGCTGGTAACTATGCTTCCTGCAAACAACGAAGATGATATGTCTTACGAAGAATGCACAGATGATCTGAACAGAGTATGCAAAGATCTGGCAAACTGTGCAGGAGATACTTCTATCGCACTGTCTCAGATCAGCGATAACAACGTATTCTTCGAAGTAAAAGCAGACTATGCAAAAGATATGGTTTGTGGATTCATCAAACTGAACGGTTCCACTGTAGGTGCTGTTGCAAACAGAACAGAGATCTACGATGCAGAAGGAAACCTGACAGAAACCATGGATGCAGTATTATCCGCAAGAGGAGCAAGAAAAGCAGCAGACTTCGTAAAATTCTGTGACGCTTTCAACATCCCGGTTCTGACACTGACCAATGTTACCGGATTCAAAGCAACCAAATGCTCTGAAGCAAACATGGCAAAAGCAGTTGCTGAACTGACTTATGCATTTGCAGATGCTACTGTACCGAAAGTAAACGTGATCGTAGGAAAAGCTTACGGAAGCGCTTACCTGGCTATGAACAGCAAATCCATCGGTGCAGATATGGTTTATGCATGGCCAAACGCTGAAATCGGTATGATGGATGCAAAACTGGCAGCAAAGATCATGTACGCAGATTCTGATGCAGCTACCATCAACGAGAAAGCTGCTGAATATGCAACCCTGCAGTCCAGCGTGGAATCCGCAGCAAGAAGAGGATATGTAGATACTATTATCGAAGCTGAGGATACAAGAAAATATGTGATCGGTGCTTTCGAGATGCTTTACACAAAGAGAGAGGATCGTCCAAGCAAAAAACACGGAACAGTATAATGAGGTGAGCATAAATGAAGCAGAGATGGAAAAAAATTGCCAGTCTGATGCTGGTTACAATCTGTGCATTTTCTCTGACTGCCTGCGGTAAAAAAGAAGAAACAGCTGCTTATCAGCAGATTACCGATGATATGGTAAGCAACTGTGCAGAGGTATCTCAGAGTGCAGTAGAATCTCTTGCAGGTTTCGATGATGAAACTCTGAATCAGATGACTGCAAACAGAGACACATTTACCAGACTTGCAGTATCAGCATGGATGGACCAGGAAAACGAACTTGGTAAATATGAGGAAATGGGAACCCCGACAACAGATATTGACCGTGAAGAAGGACAGGTAACTGTTGATATTCCGGCAAAATTTGACAAAGGTGATGCAGAAATCAAAGTTGTATTCAATTACAGCAGTGATTATGACCAGATGGTTCCTGCTTATATGACTATTTCCGAAGTTGAAACTACCGGAATGAAATTAAACGGTGCCGCTGTCAATACCGTTATGGGTGTCGGCTGTGTATTCGTTGTTCTGATCTTCCTGATTTTCGTTATTTCCTTATTTAAGTATGTTGGAAAGATCGGACAGAAAGAGACAGCACCGAAAGCAGCACCAGCACCTGCACCAGCAGTACCGGCTGCACCTGTTGAGGAAGACCTGACAGATGATCTGGAACTGGTAGCAGTTATTTCCGCAGCAATTGCAGCATCTGAGAACACATCCACAGACAGCTTTGTGGTTCGTTCCATCAAAAAAGTGAACAGAAGTAAATGGCAGAGAGCCTGAGCATAGGAGGAATATCACATGAAAACTTATACAATTACTGTTAATGGCAATGTATACAATGTAACTGTTGAAGAAGGACAGACAAGCGGCGCACCTGCAGCAGCTCCTGTTGCAGCACCAAAAGCAGCACCTGCAGCAGCTCCGAAAGCAGCAGCACCTGCAGCTTCCGCTGGTTCTGTAAAAGTAACAGCCGGAGCAGCCGGTAAAGTATTTAAAGTAGAAGCAAGCGTTGGACAGGCTGTAAAAGCCGGTGATCCAGTGATCATCCTGGAAGCAATGAAGATGGAAATCCCGGTTGTTGCTCCGCAGGCGGAACCGTTGCAAGTATTGACGTTGCTGTTGGTGATGCAGTTGAAGCTGGTGCTACTCTGGCATCCTTAAACTAAGACTGAATTTGCAGACAATGTAAATTCCCAAACAGCGACGACTTGCTGAATTCAACAACGGGAGGTTAAAAACATGAGTATAATGAAAACATTGTCAAACTTATGGGAACAGACTGCGTTCATGAACCTGGAGTGGGGCAACTATGTTATGATCCTGGTTGCGCTGGTATTCCTGTATCTGGCAATCAAACACGGATTTGAGCCACTGCTGCTGGTGCCGATCGCATTCGGTATGCTGCTGGTTAACATCTATCCGGATATTATGGCAGATCCTTATGTAGATGCTATGGGTATCGAACATGCCGGTGGTCTTCTGCATTACTTCTTCATCCTGGATGAGTGGAGTATCCTGCCGTCCCTGATCTTCATGGGCGTTGGTGCGATGACAGACTTTGGTCCGCTGATCGCCAACCCGAAGAGTTTTATTCTTGGTGCTGCAGCACAGCTGGGTATCTACAGCGCGTACTTCCTGGCTATTTTCCTGGGATTCAACGGAAAAGCAGCAGCAGCAATCTCTATCATTGGTGGAGCCGATGGTCCGACCTCTATCTTCCTGGCAGGTAAACTGGGCCAGACAGAACTGATGGGACCGATCGCCGTGGCAGCATATTCTTATATGTCCCTGGTTCCGATCATTCAGCCGCCAATCATGAAACTTCTGACAATTTTCTGAAAAGAAAGAAAGATCAAGATGGAACAGCTTCGTCCGGTATCCAAACTGGAGAAGATCTTATTCCCGATCGTTATCACAATCGTAGTTTGTATGATCCTTCCTACAACTGCTCCTCTGGTAGGTATGCTGATGCTTGGTAACCTGTTCAAAGAGAGTGGTGTTGTAAAACAGCTGACAGAGACAGCTTCCAACGCGCTGATGTACATCGTAGTTATCCTGCTGGGTACTTCCGTAGGTGCATCTACAAGCGCAGAAGCATTCCTGAACGTAGATACTCTGAAGATCGTTCTTCTGGGTCTGGTTGCATTCTGTGTTGGTACAGCTGGTGGTGTTCTCTTTGGTAAGATCATGTGCAAATTGTCCGGTGGAAAGCTCAATCCTCTGATCGGATCTGCCGGTGTATCTGCCGTTCCTATGGCAGCCCGTGTATCACAGAAAGTCGGTGCGGAAGCAGATCCGACAAACTTCCTTCTGATGCATGCTATGGGACCTAACGTAGCAGGTGTTATCGGTACCGCAGTAGCGGCCGGAACTTTCATGGCTGTATTCGGAGTATAATACGGTAATACAAAAGCCACAGATCCCGATGCGGGCTGCCATGTCCGCAGTCGGGTATAATAGAAAGAAAGGATAAGACTATGACAGATATTGCTAAAAAACCAATTAAAATTACTGAAACAATTCTGCGTGATGCACATCAGTCTCTGATTGCAACAAGAATGACAACAGAGCAGATGCTGCCGATCGTAGATACTATGGATAAAGTAGGTTATCATTCTGTAGAGTGCTGGGGTGGTGCAACATTTGATGCTTCCCTGCGTTTCCTGAAGGAAGATCCATGGGAAAGACTTCGTAAATTCCGTGACGGATTCAAAAACACAAAACTGCAGATGCTGTTCCGTGGACAGAACATCCTGGGATATCGTCCATATGCAGATGATGTAGTAGAATATTTTGTACAGAAATCTATCGCAAACGGTATTGATATCATCCGTATCTTTGACTGTCTGAATGATATGAGAAACCTGCAGACAGCAGTAAAAGCAGCAAACAAAGAAAAAGGTCATGCACAGGTTGCACTGTCTTACACACTGGGTGATGCTTATACTCTGGAATACTGGACAAACATTGCAAAAGAGATCGAAGAGATGGGTGCGGATTCTATCTGTATCAAAGATATGGCTGGTCTGCTGCTTCCTTATAAAGCAACAGAACTGGTAAAAGCTTTGAAAGAGACTGTTAAGATCCCGATTCAGTTGCATACACATTATACTTCTGGTGTGGCTTCCATGACTTATATGAAGCTGTTGAGGCTGGTGTTGATGTGATCGATACTGCAATCTCTCCATTTGCGCTGGGTACTTCTCAGCCGGCTACAGAGGTTATGGTAGAAACCTTCAAGGGTACTCCATATGATTCAGGTCTGGATCAGAAACTCCTGGCTGAAATCGCTGACTACTTCCGTCCGATTCGTGACGAGGCTCTGGACAGCGGTCTGCTGAATCCGAAGAACCTGGGTGTTAATATCAAAACTCTGCTGTATCAGGTACCGGGTGGTATGCTGTCTAACCTGACATCTCAGCTGAAAGAACAGAATGCAGAAGATAAGTTCTACGATGTTCTGGAAGAAGTTCCGAGAGTAAGAAAAGACCTGGGTGAGCCGCCTCTGGTTACTCCGTCTTCTCAGATCGTTGGTACACAGGCTGTATTTAACGTACTGATGGGTGAGAGATATAAAATGGTTACAAAAGAGACAAAAGCTGTTCTCTCCGGTGAATATGGTAAGACTGTTAAACCGTTTAACAAAGATGTTCAGAAGAAATGTATCGGTGATAAAGAGCCGATTACCTGCCGTCCTGCAGATCTGATCCCGGACGAACTGGATACTCTGCGTGGCGAGATGGCTCAGTGGTCTGAACAGGATGAAGACGTTCTGTCTTACGCTCTGTTCCCACAGGTTGCTACTGACTTCTTTAAATATAGAGAGGCTCAGCAGACTAAGGTTGATGCTACTGTAGCGGATAGTAAGAATGGGGCTTATCCGGTTTAAGATTGGGTAGGATTCCTTTTTAGAAAAATAGAAGAAAGTCTCACAAGATTTTTGAGTTTATCAGAGGTCTTGTGGGGCTTCTTTTTTTTGTATTGGCAAAGGGGACGCCAGGACACGGGACTCCAAGGTCGGCAAACGTGGGCAGGGCAACTTTAAGCTAGCCGCTAACTTCGGCTATAGTTCACGAGGGGTCAGCCTGACCCTACGCGAAAGCCTACGTAAGCGTCGGATCTTAAAGCTTCACCTAGCGCCCACAAAGTGTTTGCTGCCCCTGGAGTCCTGACTACTTGCTGGATTTTGGGAGAAACTGGAAAAAGAACTGGAAGTTTTGAAAACGTGGGAGGGAAGGGGAAAGATTAATGCATGTGTCCACTGTTATGGGTACATTATAAATTTCGTGGATTAGGGTTTGATTATATGGGGGAAGGATGGTAAGATAGTGCTGTTATGGATATTTTATGGTAAATGAGGAGTTTTGGATGAATATTATTAATATTGAGCATATCAGTAAGATTTTTGGTGAGAAGGTTATTTTTGAGGATGCTTCGTTTGGGATTCAGCAGGGGGATAAGATTGGTATTGTGGGGGATTAATGGTACCGGCAAGTCTACCGTGTTGCGGATGATCGCAGGGGAGGAGGAACCGGATCAGGGACAGATTATTCGGCAGAATGGATTGAAGATTGCTTATCTGCCACAGAGTCCGCATTTTCCGAAGGGGGCTACGGTGGCTTCGTATGTGCTGAGCGGGAATGGAGATAAGGACTGGTTGGTGCAGAGTAATATGACGAAGCTTGGAATCGAAGTGTCGGAGCAGGAGGTGGAGAATCTCTCGGGAGGACAGCGGAGAAAGCTTGCGCTGGCGAAGGTGCTGGCGGGGGATTTTGATGTGTTACTGTTGGACGAGCCTACGAACCACCTGGATGAAGGGATGATCAACTGGCTGGAAGAATATCTGAAAGGATATAAAGGAGTGCTGGTGATGGTTACGCATGACCGGTATTTTCTGGATAAAGTGTCTAATCGGATTCTGGAGATCAGCCGAGGAAATATGTATGGGTATGATTCCAATTACTCTCGATTCCTGGAGTTAAAGGCGGAGAGAGAAGAGATGGAACTTGCCAGTGAGCGGAAGCGTCAGAGCATCCTTCGGATGGAACTGGAATGGGCGAAACGCGGATGCCGTGCCAGAAGCACGAAACAGAGAGCAAGACTGGATCGACTGGAAGCCTTAAAACAGGGAAAAGCACCAATCAGTGATGCGGTTGTGGAGATGGATTCTGTAGAAACCCGGATGGGTAAGAAGACAATTGAGCTGTATAATGTGACCAAACGATATGGTGATCAGTTGCTTTTGAAGGATTTTACCTATACTGTTCTTCGAAATCAGCGTCTCGGAATCGTCGGTCCGAATGGTTGTGGAAAATCTACCCTGTTAAAGATTATGGCAGGACTTGAACAGCCGGATGAAGGTCATGTGGAAGTAGGAGAGACGATCAAGATCGGATACCTGGCACAGGAAGAGCTGCCAATCAAAGACAGTAATCAACGAGTGATCGATTATGTGAAAGAGATAGGAGAGTATGTGCAGACAAGAGATGGCAGAATCAGTGCATCGCAGATGCTGGAGCGGTTCCTGTTCACGCCGGATATGCAGTACACTCCGATTTCCAAACTCTCCGGTGGAGAAAAGCGGCGGTTGTATCTGTTGTCCGTGCTGGTCAGCGGGGCAAATGTACTGATTCTTGATGAGCCGTCGAATGATGTGGATATCCCGACAGTTACGATTCTGGAAGATTATCTGAATGCATTTTCCGGTATTGTAATCACGGTTTCTCATGACAGGTATTTTCTGGATAATGTAGTGGATCGCATCTTTGAATTTGACGGAAACGGAACACTGCGTCAGTACGAGGGCGGTTATACGGACTATCGGGAAGCGAAAGAGCGAAGATTTGGAGAGACGGGAGCGATATCCAGTGTGCCGGGTGGAGAAAAAGAGAAGAAAGAAAGATTTACCGGAAAGGACTGGAAGCAGAACCGACCGACCAAATTGAAGTTTACTTATAAAGAACAGAGAGAGTATGAGACCATAGACGATGATATCGCAGTGTAGAGGAGAAAATCGAAAAGCTGAACCGACGATATGGTAAAAAATGCGACGAATTCCGGAAAGCTGGCAGAAATTATGCGGGAAAAAGAAGCTGCGGAAGCACAACTGGAAGAAAAAATGGATCGCTGGGTGTATCTCAACGATCTGGCGGAACAGATTGAAGCGCAGAAAAGTGGAAACTAATTTTCGGTTGCCGTAGCCCGCTACGCCGCCCTCATTCGGATAAAATCTCCCACAAATTGGGACTCGCAGCTCACGAAAAGCCTTTTTCAGACACGCTCTAGCGTAAATTAAAATAAGATCGCGCATCAGAAAAGATGGGCGATCTTATTTGTAAATAATACAAAAGGTTTTCTTGATAAAAACCACACTAGGAAGAAGCAGAATGTCAGCAGATACAGACATTCCAGATTGCTCTCAACCGAAGTCAGAATAGAAGAACCGTATTTGAGGCAGCTGTAGACGAAACCGTGAAAGATATAGATTGCCATGGTACGCTCTCCCAGATAAGAGTAGGATTTCTTTTCGGTCGGAAGTACCAGCATGAACAGGTAGATCAGAAGAAAAGAGATCATATAACAGCCGATGCGGACAAGTACGCCTTCGACGGAACTCATATCCATATCTGCGTAAGAGTATCGTCCATAGAAAATCTTCTGATTCAGACGGTGATGGTACTTGTCAGTAAATAAAAAGACGGCAAAACTTCCCAGGATGGTCAGAGCACACAGATATCCCTTCCGGTTCCGAAAACGTGCGAGGGAAGAAGAATCAAATTTTTTCCCGGCAAGAAAGAACGGGAAGAAAAACAGAATACGCGGAATGGAAAGAAAATTTCCAAAATCAGTGAATCCAATAAGAAGTCCGGCAATGACTGACAAAACCATGCAGCCTGGAATTTTCTCAATCAGAGGAGACAACAGTCTCCAGGCGAACAGTGCCATCAGATACCAGAGGGAAAATTTCGGCCTTGTAAAATAAAAGCCGGTCTCTTTGTCCAGTATAAAAGATAATAAAGAATCTCGTATACAAAATAGGGAATGACCAGTCCACAAAGCATTTTTTTTAAGGATGGGATCCGTTTGGAAAAATATCCGGAAATAAAGATAAAAGCGGGCATGTGGAACGCCACGATTCCCCATTTTAATTCGTAGAGGAACGGATTCTGATCATTGCTCGGTTCAATAAAGTGACCGATGACTACCAGAAGAATCAATAATACTTTATAATTGTCAAACAGATATTCACGCTGATGACCGGATACGGCAGTTGCCTTTACAGTAGTGTCCATGAGGAATCCTTTCTATAATAAAAGTGAAATGATTACAAATCAGTAACCATACGTATTCTAAGAGTCATGGAGAAAAAATGCAAGAAACAATATGGAGAAAATTGATGGGGAAAAGTAAAATCTGTTGTAAAAAATGACAGTATTTTTTAATGAAATTGACAGAAAGAAAAAGATATCACAAAATAGAAAAAGACAGTAGCAGAAAGGAGCAGAAAAATGGAACAACAGAAGAAGAAAAAGCGGGCTGTTGCCTTTGGACTGGTAGCAGTTGTATTGATTTTCTGGAATTTGATGCAAAATACAGCGGATCAGCAAAAATTAAAAGTGGCATGTATAGGGGATGAATTAACTTTTGGAACTGCTGTGGAAGAGCGGGAAGATAACTGTTACCCGGTACAGTTACAGAAATACATGGAACAGGCAGAAAAAAAATATCGGATCGGTAATTTCGGTGTGGAAGGCGCTGCGGTTCAGAAAAAGAGTAAAAAGCCGTATACAAAGGAAGAACGCTATGAGAGCAGTATGGAATATAAAGCTGATCTTGTTGTTATGATGCTTGGAACAAACGATACTACAGAGGAAAACTGGACGGATATCGATACGTTTCAGAAAGATTATCAATCCCTGATCAAAGGCTATCAGGATTTAAAGAGCAGTCCGGAAATCTTGCTGGTCACGCCGCCGATGATACAGTCTGATGGAAGCACAGAGATGGAAGAGAGGGCAAAAAGAGTAGAAGAAATTAAAAATGCGATCGAAACCATTGGTGAAAAGAATAAGCTGACGGTTCAGGATCTTTACAGCTACAGTCAGAAACATCCGGAATGGTATCAGGAAGACGGTGTTCGTCTGAACAAAGACGGAGCACTGGCAGTAGCGGATATGGTAGGCGACTGCATCATAAATAAGACGAAGTAGAACAGGACGGAAACACGAAAATTTGCACACATTCATATGATAAAGAGAAACAAAACTCAGAAGTAAGGAGAAGAGAATGGATTCTTATCGTATGAATTGCCGGAATGTTTCCGGTAATTGCAGAAACCGGACCTGTGGCAATATGACAGGAAACAGAGAATCGATGATTCCGATGGATTCTACCAGTAAAACCTGCACAAATATATGTGATTGTATGCAGGAAACATCCGTACAGGAACATTTGCAGAAGCTTCCGCTGGCAATGGCATATGTGCCAATGCAGAAATTCGGAAAGGTATATGAACCTGCCCGTGGATTTCAGCTCGGAACAATTTTCCCGGAACTTTGTAAACCATTTTGTGGAAAAGGAGGCGGATGCAGGCGATGATGGGACGAAATAACTGTACCTGCCAGGGAGAACGAAGTAAAGCACAGCTGATGGAAACCATCGGGCAGTCGGCATTTGCAGCTTATGATACTCTGCTTTATATGGACACTCACCCACAGGATCAGGAGGCCATGGCATACTACCATAAACAGGCAGGGATACGCCGGGAAGCGATGGAAGAATATGCCAGACGTTTCGGACCGTTGACAATGGATCTGATCGATGAGACCGACTGTCATTCATGGGAATGGATGATGCAGCCATGGCCATGGGAAAGATCCGGGAAAGGCAGGTGTTAGTGTATGTGGATATATGAAAAACGATTGCAATATCCGGTAAATATCACAAAAACGGATGCAGGGATCGCGAAGATTATTGCATCACAATACGGTGGCCCGGACGGCGAGATCGGTGCCTCGATGCGCTATCTCTCCCAGCGTTTCACCGCTCCGAACCGTGTCTGCATGGCGGTTCTTACCGATGTAGCGACAGAAGAACTCGGGCATCTCGAAATGGTATCCACGATCGTTCATCAGCTGACTGCCAACCTCACTGTGGAAGAAATTGAAAACCAGGGATTTGCAGATTATTATGTGGATCATGCTGTAGGGATCTGGCCGCAGTCGGCGGGAGGGATTCCGTTTAACTCCTGTGAGTTCCAGTCCAAGGGCGATCCGATCACGGATATGTTTGAGAGCATGGCTGCGGAACAGAAAGCACGGAGCACCTATGACAATATCCTGCGGGTTGTGCGGGATATTCCGGAGATTGCGGACCCGATCCGATTTCTGCGGGCGAGAGAAGTGGTACACTTCCAACGGTTCGGTGAAGCCCTCCAGTCTCTCCAGGATCAGCTGAACAGTAAGAACTTCTACCAGATGAATCCGAGCTTTGATATCGGGCTGACACGGGAATCATGCGATTGTCAGGGAGAATGTGTACAGTAAAAATGTAGAAAATTAAAATAATAATTTATGGAAAATGGACAGAAGTGACAAATATAAAAACTATAAAATTTTTATTGACAGGATAGAAACTAAGGTGTAAGATACACCCATACAAAGCAAAGGCGCTATGGAAAAACATCCGTAGTGCCTTTTGTCGTATCAAAGAAAATCGCACACTCTGTTTTCGATGATACGGCAGGGCTTGAAAAAAGCGAAACAACGGCGTTTTGCAGCTTCTTATCTTATATTATATATAGAAGCAAAGCGTCGTTGTTTCGCTTTTTTCATTACAAAGAAAGAGGAGGACAAAAGTATGACAGAAGAAATTATGGAAGTTCTGAACGGTCAGGTATTTGGCGTATGGTTCCTGATCGGCGCTGCACTGGTATTCTGGATGCAGGCAGGATTCGCGATGGTAGAGGCAGGTTTCACCAGAGCGAAAAACACTGGTAACATTATCATGAAAAACCTGATGGATTTTTGTATTGGTACCTGTACCTTTATCCTGATAGGTTTCAGCCTGTTACTGGGAGAAGATATGGTAGGGCTGATCGGAAAGCCGGGATTTGATATTTTTACAAGTTATGCAGATTTTGACTGGTCTAACTTCGTATTCAACCTGGTATTCTGTGCAACAACCGCAACTATTGTTTCCGGAGCTATGGCTGAAAGAACAAAATTCTTATCCTATTGTATTTACTCCGGTGTGATCTCCGCACTGATTTATCCGATCGAAGCACACTGGATCTGGGGCGGCGGCTGGCTTGCCCAGATGGGATTCCATGATTTTGCAGGATCCTGTGCGATTCATATGGTAGGTGGTATCTCAGCACTGATCGGTGCCAAGATTCTTGGACCGCGTATCGGAAAATTCACGAAAGATAAATCCGGAAAAATCACAAAAGTCAATGCATTTCCGGGACACAACCTGGCAATCGGTGCACTTGGTGTATTTATCCTGTGGCTTGGCTGGTATGGATTTAACGGCGCAGCTGCAACATCTGTAGAACAGCTTGGTTCTATTTTCGTAACAACAACCATCGCTCCGGCGATCGCAACTGTAACCTGTATGATCTTTACCTGGGTTCGTTACGGAAAACCAGATGTATCTATGTGTCTGAACGCTTCCCTGGCAGGTCTGGTAGCCATCACGGCACCATGTGATGTAACCGATGCACTCGGAGCAATCATTATCGGTATTGTATCCGGTCTGCTGGTAGTATTTGGTGTATGGTTCCTTGACTATGTATTACGTGTAGATGACCCGGTTGGTGCAGTCGCAGTTCACTGCTTAAACGGTATCTGGGGAACGATCGCAGTTGGTCTGTTCGCAACCACATCCGCACCTGGAAATGATGATCTGGTTGATCTATTCTACGGCGGTGGATTTACTCTTCTTGGAAAACAGCTGATCGGTTTTGCAGCAGTAGCATCATGGACCGTAGTAACCATCACCATCACTTTCCTTGTGATCCGTGCTGTTGTAGGCTTGAGAGTTACCGAGGAAGAGGAAATTGTAGGTCTGGATGCAATGGAACATGGTCTGGCATCTGCTTACTCAGGATTCAGTATCATGGATGTTTCCAACACCATGATGATGGATGTCAATGAAAATACAAACCTTGGTACAGATGATTACAAAGCAGCATCTGATGCACAGAAAAATGCAGCAGTTAAAGTAGTAAAAGCTCCGGCAGCAGCAGATACCGGTATGTATAAAGTAGTTATCATCTCGAAACTGTCAAGATATGACAAACTGAGAAAAGCTATGAACGATCTGGGTGTCACCGGTATGACCGTTACACAGGTTATGGGCTGTGGCGTTCAGAAAGGTGCCGGCGAGAAATACCGTGGTGTTGAAATCGATGCAACCCTGCTTCCAAAAGTAAAAGTAGAAGTGGTAGTCAGCAGCATTCCGGTCGATCAGGTCATCGAAGCTGCAAAGAAAGTTCTGTATACCGGACATATCGGCGATGGCAAGATCTTTGTATACAATGTTGACAGAGTCGTAAAAGTCCGCACCGGTGAAGAAGATACGGATGCACTGCAGGATGTAGAATAAAAAGTAAACATTCTCCTTAGATAAAACAGAACCTCTGGACATCTCAGAAACATAAAAAAAGAGATGTCTGGGGGTTTTTTTCTCTTTTTAATAGTGATATACTGAACAAAGATATCCGGCTGAAACCTCCGGCAGGATACCGGAGCGTGGAAGAGGTATATAGGAAAATCATTTTCAGACACGCTCAAGGGGAGCATGGAAAGAAATGAGGGTATTACATGGAACAAAAGAGAAAAAAG
>ENA-OQCO01000578-OQCO01000578.1-human-gut-metagenome-genome-assembly--contig:-NODE-578-length-19423-cov-1.825922_pt1 | contig 19423 bp, 20 predicted proteins | sample MGYA00242500_ERZ504582 | MGnify/ENA primary metagenome ERZ504582 (study PRJEB26092, sample SAMD00036346) | human gut metagenome | host: Homo sapiens | study: EMG produced TPA metagenomics assembly of...
ATGTCGGTATAGTCACTGCTGGAGTAAAGGGTATTTAGGTACTCTTCAAAGTTGGTTTCACGCTGGGAACGGTAGGTATCTGCATAAATCGTGCCGCTAAGGTTATTTAACTCCATTTTAGCGCCGTTGCGGATGTTGATACAGGTGATCCGTATGGAAGCGTACAGGAGCAGGAAGGAAATCAGCATCACGATGCCTACTACAAAAAAGCAGGCGAAAAAGGTGATCTCGCCCCGTTCGTTTCGCAGCGGCTGTTTCAGTCGCAGGAATATGCGTTTCATAGGTCACCTCACTTCCAGTAGTGCTCACTGACGCCGCTGCCGCGGGCAACCACTGTAATGTTTACCAGGTCAAAATTCCAGAACCCGCCCAGTTTGGCATCTCCCTCGATAGTAATGAAGAAGGGGGTGCCCAACTGGATGGCATTTGTCATACCGGATGGTCTGGGTGATGTGTAGGTAGCGTCAATGGAGTAGGAAATATTTTCGGCTCCTTCGATCTGAGAACTCAAAAATTCAAACAGCTCATCGGTCTCACTGTTGACGCCGCCGGAAAGCTGGATCTGTTTGACCATCTGATCGGCGGCATGGTCAAGTTCCTGCTTGGTGGAAATGATGCTGAACAGGTCAATAATGAAGGCCAGCAGCAGGACAGCGATGAAGATGAAGACCACCGTACTGAAATAGTTGGCCTCGCCCCGCTCGTTGTTCAGCACCTTCCGGGCTTTTTGAAAGAGAATAGAAACCACCACCTTTACTGAAATTGAAAACAGCCGCTCCAAACCGGAGCGGCTGCTATGCAAAGTTTTGACTGTACCAAGTATAACAGATATGGATTTACGGCGAAAGGGCAGGACTGTGCCAATGTAGAGACAATTTTGTGCCAACCATGTTTCTTTGCAACATTACAGCAGTGATTCCACCAGCTGATAGATGTCGGTAAATGGATTGACAGCAATTCCAAACGGTTTGCTGCTGTCATTTTGAAGATGGTATTGCTCTACACGTTTGGCGTTCTGAATCGCAATGGCTGTATGCTCTGCTAACTGGTTATATACATCGCCAGCTTTCTCATAATCAGGGAGATAAGTGGTCAATGCGTTTTTCACTGCGGGGTAGTCTTTGAAAAATTTGGTGGTGTACTGGAAATGCAACAGATACCAAAATTCAAAGCAGGGATTGGAGAGTGCAATCTGAATCCCCTTCGCATCTGCATTTTCCTTGCCTTGGAGAGCAGATTGTCCTTTGCAGTGATGGGGTCAGGGTTGTTGTAGTTCACATCGCCGTCTGCAACTACCCATACAGAGTCTCCCCTCTGATACGGAAATCTGATTTTTTGTTCTGATATTCCACGGCTTTCCGGATCAGGCTGAGGTAATCAGTTTCACCTCCGCTGGTGCGGCTGCCGACCACACGAATATCAATGTTTGTCTGACGGTTGCGGTAGTGTTCAAAATACTTAGGCTCAGTTTGAGAGCCCTCCGTCACAATCAGAATGACAGGCTTTATTTTTCTGCGTCGCTGTCCACGCTTTTCAATTTTTCCACGTGCCATTTTACAGCCCTCCCTTGATAAAGGGGATTGCACCATAACGGCCAATCAGATAGCCTTTCTCCACCTTGGCATCCTTGCGGATGGAAAAATCGTAAAGGGAGAACAGATCGGTAGCCGCTGTTTGCTCGTCTTTTTCGGTAAACCAAATCTGATCTCTCCTCAGTACATCCAGGTCAAGAAGATTGGTGTTGTGTGATGTGAAAATCAACTGGGCTCCATTTGGATTGAACTCCACGCTGTTAAAAAGCGAGACCAGATGCTTTGTCAGAAGAGGATGCAGATGAGCGTCCATCTCGTCAGCGACAAGAAGCGTTCCTTCATCCAGCACCTTTTTTACAACACCGATCAGTTTGAAATAACTGTTGGTGCCATCAGATTCCTCTGCCATGTTCAGCGCGTAGGAAGAAGTATTTCCCTCTGTATCCTGTACCGTGTGAATGGCCTCGATATTGGTAAAGATATCATTACGCTGAGAAGGAGCGGGTTCTGTATCACGCATCTGAAGGGACTGTATGCCAAAATCTGCAACACGCAGCATAGAGGCGATCACATGCCGGTAGTCATCATCTTTGAGTTGTTCTGCTTCAAGGCCGTAGGCGTCTGCAACAGAATTTTTCGTGATGATCTGGCAGGAAGCAAACCATTCCAGAACCGGAATCACTTTGGAATAGCTCCAGTTTGATGCGACAGACAGATAGAGCTTGTTGGCCGAAGTGCGATCCTTGAGAGTATTTTGTTCATCGACATCAACGGTAAAGCGAAAATCTTTTGTGTCTTTTCGCTCAAAAATGAGTGCCTGCCTGCCATTGGGATAGTAATACAGATATTCTTCAATAACAGCTTTGTCTGTTACAGAAAAGCCATACGCATATCGGATGCCATTTGTGGTGAAGATGACCTCAAAGCTGCTGGGGCGAGAGGGTGTTTCCCGGTCAAACTTGAACGGCGAACGCTCAATGGTTTTGTGGAGCTGCTGGTTATGCGAAGTCAGCACATAATTTACCATGAACCAAAATGCATTCAAGACATTGGACTTTCCGGAAGCATTGGCACCGTAAATCACGGCAGACTTCAAATGCTTTTTGTTTCCGTCCACAATCAGGTGTTCCGGATGTTCGTTATCCTTACTGGCAAGCAGGGATAACACGACATTATCTTTGATAGAGAGAAAGTTCTCTACACTAAATTGAATCAGCATAAAACAACCTCCTAAATCCTTGCTATAATATATTATATCCGCATTTTTGTGAAAAATCAACGCAAATGAAAAATAAAAATCTATATAGAGGATTTAAGAGAACAGTCGTGTGGAGAGGATATGCGGTGGGAGTTTCGGTAATGATAAAAAGCAAGCCTGGGAAACAGTTCGCCGCTGCTTCCCAGGCGCTTTGCTTACAGGTTCTGACGGATGATCCGGGTGATAATACCTACGGCCACACCCCGCTCCATATCCAGACGGGTGACGGCAAAAGATACATCGTCCTTTTTGCCGGGCATCCGGTAGTCATAGCAGGAGTGGGCTACCGCATTGACGCCATTGGAGAGGCGCACATAGACAACGCCCTTGTGGACATCTGTGACACGGCCGGCATACTTGCCTTGGATACGGCACTTCTGCAGGTTGTCCCTGTCGGTGTTCTCGGAAATACTCTTGATGTCAGCCTTGATGCCCAAGTCCTCCAGACTGTTGCGCCGCACGCTGAGAATACGGACCAGAACCTCATCGCCTACGGAAAAACGCTCATGGGCATCACCGATCCAATCCCAGGCAAGGTCACGGGCAAGGATGGAGGTTTCAACGCCGAAAACTTCCACGCGCACAACCTTTTCAGCCACTGCAATCACACGCGCCTGGACGATGCGGCCCTCATAGACACGGTACATACCGGCAGCATCCGTATCCAGATAGAAAATCTGCGTTTGCGCAGCATGGCCTCCTTGCGGCTGGCAACTACGCTGCGGGTCTTGGAGTCGATACCACGCACGATGAAGTCAATGTCAGCACCGAGCATGTTGCCAAGGATCTTATTTTGGCGCAGCATAAGGTCGGCGTATTCCTGACCGGAAGGACTGCGGCCCAGATTGATCATCATTTCCTTGATAGGGATAATGACACGGAACCCCTTGTAATCCACAACTGCCACCGTCTTGCGGTTGTCCAGCTGTTCAATGCCGCCCAGCTTGCCGGTGATGATCTTGCGGGTGCGGTAGGCATTATGGATCTCATGCCAGATTACATCATCACGGTCTTCGGCAGTCTCGACATCATCCCGGCTGCGGATGGTAAGGACGGGGGCCTCGCCGCGCTGGGGGCGGGGCTGGCGCTGGGGAGGAGAAGGAGTAGGGGCAGGAGCGGCAGCTTCTTCCACGACAGGAACATCAGGCTCCACAGCAGGTTCCTCCGTATCAAGAATAGAGTCGGCTGTATCCGCCGACTCTGTTGTTTCGGCAGGGACTTCCTCTGTGACAGTTTCTTCAGGAGCAGCAGCTTCTTTCTTCTTTCGGCTGGTACGCTTGGGCTTGGGAGATGCAGGGGGTTCCTGCACAGCGTCGGCGTTATCTTCGTAAACATCAGGCGGCTGCACATCAAAGTCTTCCGGCATATCAGTGGGAGCAGCGCTTTGATCGTCTGTTTCAGCAGGCGTATCTCCGAACATTTCCTCCTCGGTGAGTTCAGGAAGGGGATCTTCAGCCATATATTCGGCAGAGGTGTCCTCCAGGGGCTGATCCATCTGCCCCAGCAGTTCGTTCAAATCCAGACTATTGCCAGTATCAGCAGGAAGGGATTCAGGTTGAGCAGTATCGGCCGGCAGAGTTTCGCCTTCCGACATAACGGTTTCGGTAACAGGAGCCTCCTGTTCCAGAAGTTCTTTTTTCTTGGTTGCCATAGATTAAAACCTCCTATGAATTTGATAGTTTTGTTTAAGACAGGATGGAATCCTTGTCTGTGGTGATAATGCCTTCCGGCGTACCGGCAGATTTGGGGGCCGGAGCCTCTTTGGGTGATTTATCCGTGGGGGATGCCGGTTTGGTGGCTTTGCGCTTTGCCGGCTTCTTTGCTGCAGGAGCCGGTTTCGGCGCGGGCTGCGGTGTTTTGGCGGCTTCTTCTTCCAAGCGGCGCCATTCCGGTACATGGGCAGATGCTTTGCAGGAACGCAGGTACTTGGCTTCCGGGTGTTTGGAGTAATCCATTTTGTCTACCTGCAGAACCTTCTTGCCACGGATGATGATGAGCGCCTGATCCAGCGGGAGCCGCAGGACTTCATCAGGAGTAAGTACAGGGCGTTTTCCAACACCAGAGGTCTCACGAAACTCCGGTGTATAGTTGGAGATACGCCAGGTGCCCAGCTGTTTGGACTTACTGGATACTGCTACGGAGGCAAGCCCTGTCCTGGCAGAAATAAATTCGGCAGTAAGCTGGTCTGTACAGCCTAAAAACAACTGCGCGTCACAGTTTCCAATGATCTCCTGCCACAAATTCTGCGGGTATCGGTTCTGCAATCCTGCGAGATTTTGGAACACACAGGACATGGAGATATTCCGGGAGCGTATTACGCTGAGCCGGCGGGAGAGGTCGGGGATCGTGCCGCACGCTGTCAGTTCTTCCCCAAGGATATGGACAGGCACAGGCAGTTTGCCGCCCTCGCAGTTGTGGTCTGCATATCGCACCAGTTTGATGAAGCAGAAAGATAGAAACAGCGAGGCCAGAAAATCAAAGGTGCTGTCCTGGTCGCTGGTAACGAGGAAGTAGGCACAGGGCTGCTGACCCGGAAGCTCCAGATCGATCTCATTCTTAGCGGTAATTTTTTTGATCAGCTCAGACTGGAATACCTGCAGGCGGCTGCCCAGACCGATAATCACGCCGCTTCGCACTGTGTCGCTGGCCTGCTTGAACAGGCTGTAGGGTGCTTTGGCAGGGTGCGTGGAAGGAAGCGCCTCGAACAATGTGTCAAGTTGGGATTCCCCATTGAGAGTCAGCAGCCGGTAGACTTCGCCAATGTTGCGGTTTTCTTCCGCATAGCCTTGATCCACATACAGTACCAAGGCCTTGAGCAAATTCATCTCACAGGCATCCCAGAAATGGTCGCTCTTGCCGTTGTTCGTGGTGTTCTTGATGATGACATCTACAAAAAGCTGGGCCATTAGTTCCTGTCCCTCAACTTCGGCAAGGCAACACCAGGAATCTGAGTTTTCAGGCGAAACGAGGTTGAATACCTTGACACAATAGCCCCGGCTGCGGAGAAATTCGCTTGACTTCTCGTACAATTCCGATTTGGGATCGCAGATGATCAACGATTCTCCGGCGCCATTTTCACCTCGGACAGTGGCCTGAAGGATACGGTTCATACAAAACGAACGGGTTTTCATGGAACCACTGGCGCCGTAGACTGCCAGATTACTGTTGATTCTGGTATCTTCCGGTATGCAGACTGCTTTGCCATCCAGCATACCCAGTACAACACCCTTGTGTTTGCGCAGATCGGGCACCAGATCCAGTACGCCGGACATTTCTTTGCGGGACATCCAGCCGGAGGTGCCATAAGTGCCTTTGGCGGAGTAGGAGAAATTGCGGTCTTCATCATACTCACCGGCATCACCATATCCCATGCGCATGACCATGATGAGCAGCACTGCTAACAAGCCAATGCAGATCAAAATGCCATACACGCCATAAGGCGGTCTGAGCACAGAGGAAAGGCAGAGAAGGAAGTCGGGCGAAGCGGCCAGCGGTGAAGTACCGTCGCCGGGAATACCGCCGCCCTGTTTCCAGGTTGCATAGTTACCCAAAAGCTGTGCCAGAAAGCCGCCTGCGTATAGAATCGCAAGAATGGCAAAGGGCGCTGCAATCAGGCTTACGATCAGTTTTTTCTTGTTTATGGGAACAACCTCCCCTCGAATTTTGTGAAATCAATGGTCTGGAAGCGCACCCGGGAACCACAGTAGCTGCGAAGTACCTCTGCCTGGAAGTCAAAACAGATCAGTGTGCCTGGGCGCTCGGATAGTTCGAGGGAGGTGTTGAAGCGTGCGATACGGGGCAGATCGCAGAAATAGCCAAACAGGACTGGTGAGCCATCCGGTGAAACACCGTCATGCTCAATAGCCAGTCCGGGCTGCCTCGCAGTAAGACCTTGGAGCAGAATGCGGTCCAGCTCCGCAGTTTTCACAGGGTCGCACAGCAGTGCAAGTATCACCTCCCCCTGATGGTTGTTGGTAAGATAAAGAAAATGCTCATAGCTGCCATCCAGCATGAAGAAATCATGTTTGCGTCCTCCGGTGCTGGTCAAAATCTGGTAAGCCAGATCCATGCTGTTGCCCAGAATCAGTCCATGAACATCCTCATGGCGAAACTGTGGGGCCAGGCGCTGTTGGCAGATTACGCTCCAAATCAATGCCTTGACCCGCATTTCCGATTTGTAGCGCCACTTCATCAGGGCGCTGCTGCTGTTGTAGGTCACGAAGATGCCGGAGGGCGCAAGGAGTATTCCAGTGGAGCGGGAACTGCGGATCTTCGTGGTGTCGATCCCCATTTCTTTCACTTCTCTGGAACTGAAAAAAGCAGGATAGACAATCCTGCCGCCAGCGTAACCATCCGGCGCAAAAATTGCCGGTTTTTCATCCCGATACACACATACACCCGCATTATCCATGGTCACATAGGTTTCTGCCAGGCGGTGTAGCCGGAGTCTTCGGTCAATTTCGCATTTCAAACGGTTGGTGTCGGTATCTCCTGTCAGGTAGCTGGCAAACCTGTCCGGCCGGCTTTCCAGCAGAGTGGCTTTGGCTCGCGGCCCCAGACGGTAGCCGCGCAGTTTATCCCGGTAATAGGTACGCAGCAGCCCGTCTTTTTTCAGTGCAGTGACAACAGACTCCAGATAATATGGACTGCCGGGAAGTCTGTTAAGCTGGTCTGTGGGGAACTCGCCGGAGATGGCAGTCAGAGAGAGAAGCCTGTACGCCATCGTGTCTGGCTGTGGGAATTTCCCAAGTGATCACCTCCTTGTGGTGTGTGGCTTTTACCGAGACTGCAAGGAACTTCGGTAAAAATCCGTGGTGTAACGACAGAAAAAAGCCCCGAAATCCGGGGCTAAATACGATGTTGCGGCAGGTCGGACAAGCAATGGCTGAAAATGCTCAAAAATCCGAGATGGATTTTAGGGTGTTTTCATGCTCAGCAAGCCAGGCGGGAAACCGCTTTTTTTCCATGACACTGATTCTGGTACAGTCCTTTTCGCCCAGCGCAGCGGTGTTGTAGGCATCGCAGAGCAGGCCGGTATCGTCAGCCATGACGAAGGTGGAGAGGACATCCAGAAGCTGCTTTTCTTCCAGATTGTCGTAGTCACGGATACGCCGGGTGGGAAGGCACTGGTCATAAACCTGCGTAAAGCACACCACACAATCGCTGAAGCGGGGCATGGGATGCTCTTTGGCGTATTGCTCCAATGAGAAGTAGAACGGGTCGAGCAGAAACTCAGTGTTTTGCCTCTGCTTGCGTTTTGGGAGCAGACCAGGCAGGGTGACCTCCAGTACACCGTCCTCATAGACAACCTCAATTCCGTGTACAATACCGGCGGATGTCAGGTAATCGCCTTTGCGGATGGTGGTGCTGGAATATATCAAATGCCGCAGCCTGCAGGCAATTTTCTCTGCCCGCAGGGCGGCATCAGTGGATAAGACTTCATAGTTGTCCGGATAGCGCTGAATATCCGTGGTATCCATCGCGTAAAGAGCATTGCTCAAACGGGATATATCATCAAGAATGCTTCCGATTCGGTGTGAGATGATTTTTCGTTCCAATCAAGTTCCTCCTGTTTTCTTAAAGTAATGCACCTGGCCCGCTGCATCCACGGTGCAGAAACCGGAAATGCCAGGGCAGTCAATGCGGCGAATGTCTTCCGGATTATCGACCAAAATGATGCGGCGTCCACCGCTGCGGTCATCCCGAAGCGCATGGTTGATCAGGGCCTCCTGGCCGGAAGCTGAGTAGACGATTTCGTATAGTTCACCGTTTGCAAAGAAGATAAGCTTGACCGGAAAATCACCGGGAGCATGGTATTCCACCTGCCCGATAAAATCCAAGAGTACCCAGGCAGCCCGTATCAGGGAGTTGTCTGATTTTGCTGCCCAACCAGACGGAAAGTAACCGCCTGTATCAGTTTGAAAAATACGGCCCTGCTTTTGTAGATGGGAGAGCAGGGTCTTGATGATTTCTTCTTTGCCAGGGTGAAAGCAAAGAAGCTGCTGCATATTGAGACCGGGATACATCGTGACGATCCGCAGCAGAGCCGCAGCTTCATTTCCATAGATTTCAGCCCTGGTCTTCATGGGTATCACCTCCAATGGCGTAATATAGGCGTATTCAAGACGCATTAAAATAGGAAGGAAAGCCAGTCAGTGTAAGCCAAAAGATGATCTGGTTGGCAAAACTGGCTTTTAGGCGTAATGCAGACGCAAAGCAGACGCATAGCGGCGTCTGGCAGGAAAGTTGCACATGGGAATCACCTCGCTCTTCAAATTGTTATATCTGCTGTTCGGCAGATGTGGATTGTTCACGGCGTTTTCGCTCTACGATTTCACGCAGCTCGCGGCGGTCGGTAGTAATCAGATCCTTTTCCAGAGGGCTGGCTTTGAATTCCACCATAATATTGTTGTTATTGGTAGAAATCAGACCGTGACCTCTTTCAAAGTGAGTGATCTCCATTGTTTCAGCATCGGACAGGTGCAGGGCTTCCTGTACCCGCTGGGCTTCGTCGTCCTCCAGATTCAGAATGATCTTGGTCTTGGAGTTGTTGATGATGCCCTTACCAAATCTGCCGCCGTCAAGGTCAAAGAAATCGGCAAGATCCTGGCTTGCAAAAATCGAGGCGCCGCCGTAACCGCGTATGGTTTTGGCAATTTCCAAAAGGAAATCGCCAGCCAATCTTACACCAGCAGCACCGGCGCCGGATAGAAGCTGCCAGCACTCATCGATGAAGATGGCTTTTTCTTCTGTACGGTCGGCTTTGGCTCTGTCCCAAACAAAGTCCAGCGCCACAAACATACCTACGGTGAGCAGATCTCCCGTGAGGGAGGAAATATCCAAAACAGTGTACTTGTTGTCGAGCCGAACATTGGTCTGCTTATTGAAGGTGCTGGCGCTGCCGTTTACCAGACGGTTTAGAATGTGGGCCATGCGCATCGTTTCCTTGGAGGTTTTCAAAATTTCGTACAGGTCACCAAGCACCGGCATTTCACGGTACTGGCCGGGCTGTGCAGGGTCTTCCAAAGAGGCGTTATCATGAGTGATGCCTTTTGTGTTATAGGTACGAACAAGGGCTTCGTCCAAAAGCTGTCGTTCTTCGTGAGACATATCGGGGATCAGCAGACTGAAAAATATGTGGAGCTGCTGGATCTTTGCTGCAAGTTCAGATAACTGAATGCCTGGACCGTCCAGAATTTCATTCACCGAGCGGTCTACCCGCCGAATCTCCATAACATTGATGCAGTGGGGACTGGCCGGTGAAATCTGGATAAAGGAGCCGCCCACATTGGAGCAGGCGCGATGGAATTCATGGCCTTTTAGGGGCGCAACAATGAAAATGGGGATATTTTTCCGCCTCATTCGCAGCGCCATCAACTGCATGGTAAAAGTTTTGCCGGCTCCGCTCGTGCCAAGGATCGACATATTGGCGTTCTTATAGACCGCAGAATTGAAGATGTCCACGATAATAAGGGAGCTGTTGTACTTGTTGACGCCCAGCAGGATACCGTTATCATCACACATCTCATAGGAGGTAAAGGGATAACAGCTTGCCGCACCGCCTGTCAGCAGGTTGCGTTTACCGCGCTCATACAGTTTCTTTTCCATTGCCACCAATGGAAGGGCAGATAAAAACGCCTGTTCCTCCCGAAAATGGCAGGTGCAGGCGTTCATGTCTTGTGAGAGCAGGAGCTTTTTCATTTCGCTGACCTTCCATTCCAAGTCTTCCTCGTTGGAGGCAGTAATGGTAATCAGCAGATTCAAGTAGTAGAAGTCCTCGTTGTTGGCAAGGCCCTCTTTGAGAAAGTACCCGCTTCGGATAGCGCCATCAATGTCATCAAAGTCGGTGTTGGTGTCGCTGGCGTCCTTGATTTTGGAACGGTTGATACGCAGCTGCTGTCCGACTTTCTGGATGATGGTTTCTTTGGGCTGACGGGAGAGGAACATATCCATATCGATCCCGTCACCGGCATTGACGATAAGACTGAGCCAGCCGGCTGGAACCTGCGTTTTGTAGCCATCAGAGGGCACCAGCAAATAAGCATAATACAGACCGTCAATGCAGATATGGTGACCATGCGTGAAGTCAATGCTTTTTGGCGCACAGAATTCGGTGGCAGGGATATGGTCGATCTCACTGTCGCGCCCTTTGGCAAGGTACTCAGCCACAACCTCCTGTGCCCGGACGGAGAGCGGCTTTACAGCACTTTCATTTCTGCAGAGCAGGTTATAGAGGACATCTACGGTGAACTCATCCCAGTTTTCCGGAACGATGACCTCGTTACCGCACTGACGGAGGTAGTTGGTAGCAGTATGGACTGCACTTTGCAGGGCATTGATTGCCTCGCCTTCTTCATCAGAGCGCTTGGTGTTGCTCCACGGCTCATATTCAAAAATCAGGAAGAAACGTCGGGTAATTGCCTCACGGGAACCGATCTGCTGAACGAACTGGAGGTAGTCTTCCTGCATGAGCAGACACTGTTCATTGGTCTCCTGTTCCATCTCCTTCCGAACGGTATCCAGATGGCGGTTGATCTCTGCCCGACGTGTCAGTACCTTGATTTGCAGCTTGATGGGGCTGATTTTCAAGTAGGATACAAAGGAATAGATGATGTTCCGCTGTTCCTGGGCGCTGCGCAGCATAAAATTGATGGGTACTACCTCGACGACCTTGACATAGCGGTGGTCCTTCGTGTAGATGATGCCGTTTTCAATTTTGGAAATCGGCAGATAATCTGCTACCGGGTTAAGGCAGGCGGGCTTCGGCTCCTGGGTGCGGATAGGGCGTTTTACTTTGCGCTCCTTGGAGACCTTCTTTTTTGCTTGGCGGCTTTCTTCTCCTTGGCAGGCTTCTGCTTTTTCACAGGACGGAGTTTTTGGCGGATCTCGTAGCTACGAACTTCATCAAACTCCGCTGGGAAATCCTCTCTGCCGGAGCGCCGTGACCGTCTGGGAGCCTTGTCGGGCTTGTGTACCTTCTTTTTAATATGCTTGCCGCCATGCTCTGCCGCCGGAACCGCATCTTCTGCGCTGTTACCGCCTATAATGCGGCGGTTTCGCAGGTACTTTATGAAAATCAGCAGAAAAGAGGAAAGGCTCTCACCGGAAATTCCGATAAGCGCCACCAATGCTGCTGGCAGTGCGGTCAGGCACAAAGCGATGATACGGGCAGTCAGGCTAAGAGGGAGCAATGAAAAAACCGGCACACCAATGGCAAATGCCAGGATGCCGGCTTCAATCACATTTCGGGCTTTGAACATACCACCGAAGAAGGTGCCTGACTCGATGAAATTCGGTGGTATTATGTAGGTATCTCGGTCGATTTTATGATTCATGATTAACCTCGTTTCCGAAGCCGGGCGGGCACATCAGCCGATAATCCAGAACGGACCGCCAGCTCCAGCGCGCCGGCTGGCCTCATTTAAGATAATGGACAGATCCCAGAGCTGTTCGCTCCGTGTGTAACTGGCAGGGTCAGCCACCATGATCTTGCCGTCTTTTACGCCACGCAGGACAATGAAGTGACCGGATGAGGTAAAGTGGCCTTCAGACATGATTGCTACTACCAGTTTACCATTAGCCAGTGCGTCTGTGATGCGCTGTGGTTCCGCAGTGGTACAGCCGGAAACCGGAAGCCCCCATTCCCCAGCGGCGGCAGGTATCAGTGCATGGTAAGAACCACTGCTTTTACACCAGTAGCCGTTGTTGTAAGACCACTCGGCCATCTCCATAGGGTCAACCATATCGTCTGTCAGAGAGGACACCACGATTGCCATAGCGGTAGGGCCGCAGCCATAACCGCCAATATTGTCCGTGCCATAGGCTTTACCGGCATAGCGTTCATCCAGCTGATTGTAGTAAACAACAGGTGTGATCCCATCGGTGAAAGTAACATCGCCCAGAGAGGTGATGCTGTTTCCGGTCCACGCTTCCAGATTCTGCAGCAGACCATCGCCCAAGAACAGGCTTAGGTTGGAGGCATAATCGGCTGCAAGCTCCTTTTGGTCATCGGTAAGCTGGAATACAACATCAGAAAAATAGGACTCACCGTTGTAACGGACAGTATAGACCATCCATGTTTCTGGCTCTGTTGTTTCTTCCCCAGTCTCCGGATCGGTCACGGTGCTCTCACGAATCTCTTGCTTGCTGGTGTAGGAATATAGATGCTGCTTGTTTTCCCGCAGGGTGGCGGCAAGGTCATTTAGAGAAATGCTTTCAAAATCCTTGTCTTTGGCTGCACAATACTGAGAAATAAACAGGTTGGCGTTATAAATAGGCCCGCCGGAATAAGCATTTTTGACCTCCATATGGTCGGCTCCCGATGCCGCAAAGTCAGCTTCGATCCGGGCAAGTACATCATCCAGTGCCTCGCCCAAGATGCCGTTGAGGGTAAAGGTGATCTCGTTGGCGTTCTCAATAATCGCTGTTTCGCTATTCAAAATCGGAATTTCGGGGTCAGATGGCGAAAAGGCATTGGTCAGTCCGCCGAAAATAAGACCGGGGAGCATGAGAACAAATAATACCGGCAGCATAAGCAGGGCAATGACTGCCACAATGATTTTTCCGATATGCTTCCGACCTGCCCACACTGCGCCTGCAACTGCACCGTAAGGACCGCCTGCGGCAGCGCCTTTGGCAGCGGAGGAAATAGCTTTTCCGGTTTTGATTGCACCGCGGATGGTATGCGCTGCGGAGGCGCCGGTCTCCACAGCTTCGGAAAAACCGCTTTTCTGATCTTCTGGCATTTATATCTTGTCCTTTCTCCTCGGGGCTGGAGGCAGCTTTTTGACAATGGACTCGTTGAAGGCGATAGAACCGTCAGGGGCCATATAGGGCGATTTGTCAACAGCATCCACAGCGTACTGCTTATACCATGCTGTACCATCCACGGCATGAACGGTGGTGTACTGGCCTTCCGGGGCAACATATTGGTCTGCGTGGTACATACCAAAGGAGATACCTCGGGATGTTCTGCAGTTACTTCTGTACCGGTGATGCGGCCGCCGCCGATTTCGACATTCTGGAAGGTCGGAACATTTTCAGCTCCGGATTCCAGTGCCGCGTATCCCATGTAAGAGTGCAGGGCTTCGGCGGCTTTTTCACCGGAAATGGAACCCATTTGGCTGATACTGCCAGTGGCTACGCTGCCGATTACATTGTTGGCAAAATTGCCGCCCTTACTGACGGAAGAAGCGTACATATGGCCGCCGATCCCTCCGGCTGCAGCATCGCCTAAAAGACTGCCAAGACCGGAGGGCTTGGAGCCGGGAGTTGTGGTGGCTGTTTTGATGGCGCTGTTTGTGACTTTTCGGCTCACCACTCCAGCAAGACCGCCGCTGGCAAACCCTGCTCCAAAGCCGCCGCTGCCTTTACCACCGTTTGCGTTGACATTGGTGGAACTGCTGTTCCTCCCGCCGCCAAAGTGGTGACTGGAAAAGTTCTTGATGCCGCCGATGCCTCTGGCAGCAATCATAGCCTCAGCCAACATGCTGCCGCCGGTATGTCCTACATTGACACCCAGGCTGGAGAGGAAAGAATCGATTTTCTGACCGACTTTGAGAAAGCCGATAGCACAGAGAAACCAGATAAACACATTGCCGGAAACGGCTTCTTTTCCCACAGCGTCTACCTGAGCCTGCACATCGCTTTCGGAGATAGCGGCAAAAGCCGGCTGGCAGAGCAGGCAGGAGAGAATTGCGACTGTAAAGGCCGCAAATAAAAATTTTTTGAGTTTCTTCAAGGATAAGACCTCCTTATAACGAAAGCGGGTTCGCAAGGAAGGACCCCACCATGCTTGTGAACAGGCGCAGGCACCAGGCGTTCATGACCAATAGGAAAATTTGACCGCCAAGCATCCGGCACCAGGATTTCCAGATGTTTGCTGTGGTCTGGCTGGCGCCCATAGAAAAAGCCACAGGAGCCGTGTAGACCAGTACACCGAGCAGCACATACCGTTCGGCTGCCTCGAACAGAAGTTTTAGGTAGTTCCAGGCCAGGATGAGAACCAAAATCAAGGTAATCAGTGCCACAGCCCCATTGGCACACACACCGATGATGACCAGCATCACGGAATTGAAGTCTGCAAAGCTTAATGCAGGAAGGTCGGACTCCATGATCCAGTGGTAGGGGGTGCCGCCGATGGTAAGAACAATATTGACGATTTCATCTGAAAAGAGCGTCAGCAGGATAAAAATAACGGAACGGATACTCAGCTTTACCGGGTCTTCTGCTTCCACACCTGCGCCAAGACCGAAGTTTTTGAATAACTGCCAGACCCAGTTGAGCAGGATGATCCCGATTGCCAGAGCCACGAAAACAGAGTACATAGTCTCTGCTGCGGGAAAATAACGCAGAAATACAGCCATATCACAGCCCAGCGCACCCAAAACCGATGTGGTCACCAGATCAAGACCGGCCATTACCTGTTCTGCGATCCATTCCACTATGCCGTCTAAAATGCCCATAAATGCAAGCCTCCTTTCCGGCGAGCAGTCAGACGGTCAATCAGCCTGTCCATTGTCCGCCACTAAAGAGCGGCGTCACATACGCCATGATAAAGCCCAAGCCATTGAGGATAGCCCAGGTGATACAGATTCGTTTGAGCCAGGCGCGGCTTTCATCCACCGTCCGTCCGGAACGGGAGAAGTTCATGAGCAGCAAGGCTACCGAAGCAGTGACGATGGCGGCGATAGTGGAGATGGCAAGGATTTGGGTGTATACATCCTGCATGATCTCTTTGGCCTTGGTCCATACATCTGTTGCCGCATAAGCCGGCTGGCAGAATATCATGGACATCATCACACACAGGAAGGCGCTGTAAGCCACTTTGGGCAGCGAAAGCCTGCGCTTGGACTGGGTATCCGGCTCCTGAAGCTGCGGAGTTTGAGGGGTTTTCGTTTTCTTCAATTTGCGATCCTCCAATTCTGAATGATTTTTTGATGCTCAATAGGGAACAGAAAAACCCACACCTGTCAAAACAAATGTGGGCTTTCAAATGGCCGGGCGGCCATCTGGGCAGCAAAAAAGCACCCTGATGAAAGGTGCCGTTACTGTCCTGTTCGGTTTTGGGTGCAAGTTTGAGCATATTCAGTTTAACACATCGGTATTTACACTGAAAGAGCAGAACCATGCCAATTTTGTTCCCGAATTGTGCCAATTATTTGCCCGATTGTCCGGAAGATGATTTTGGCTCTGGGAAGAACTGCTCCAGCATGTCTAAACTGTCCTTGGAGGTATAGCCCCAAAGAACGGAACTGAGGGCTTCAATGGCTTCCCGGCGTTTGCGGTAGTAAGTTCTGAAACTGATGTCGCGGATATGCGGTCGCAGGGTCTCGATAATTTCCTCAACATTTTTGAGCTGCTGCGGCGAGAGGAAGGAGTAGTACAGCAACCAGTAATATGCCTCACCGTTTTTGTGCTTGGTACGCAGCAATTCGATTGCGGAATCCAGCAGCTTGAGCATTTTGTGGCTGCGTTCAATGCATTTGGCATGATGCTCGATGTCGCTTCCGGCCAAATCAGCGCCAGCCAGATAGACTGAATCCAGAAAATCCTCAATGGAGGTACCATACTCAATCTCAAACTTGGTGCGGACATGCTGGACAGAAAGCTCCAGGCTCCACACAACATCCCGGTATTTTTTCAGCAGTTTCCAGGTATCATGGTACAGGGGATTATCAGCAACATCAGGTTCAACAAATTTTCTCATTTCAGGTTCCTCCTATTTTCGTGCTCCTCAGAGGGAGTGAGTGTAAGTTCAAAAGTGGCGATTGAAGTGTTTGTGCCGCAGAGGATGGTCAGACCAAAGTGGACTGTAGATTTCCCTCGCGCACGCGGAATCAACTCTTCCCAGCAGTCGTCCGATAAGGGATATAACTTATAGCGGGAGAGTGGGCAAGAAAAGCAGGAAATCCCTTGCGTAGATAGGATGTCAGCCATCTTGCGGAGTATCGTTTCAATGTGCGATTTTGAAACGCTGGAAAGTGCATCCGAAACAATGACCTCATGCTCAGAGATAGAATGGCTCTCTTCGGTTTCAGCAGTTTCCGGAAGCTCCAGATGAATGTTTAAGGTCATGGCAACTTCCTCCTTGTCGATTAAAACATCGGAAATCTCAAACATGGTGGACAGGTAGTTCTGCAGGTAGATCACGCTTCCATGCCGGCCGGGAAACGACATGATAGAGATATACCCAAGACCGTCCAGCTTTTTCAGTATCCGGCATACGGTAGCGCGTGACAGCCCCCAGCGGCAGGAGAGTTCGGTATAACTGACCAACGGGTTTCCTGTACCATTGCGAAAGTAGGCTACCGGACCGACCTCTGACCCCTGCACCTGCGTATCGTTGTAGACAGCGGATACCCACAGATCCAGAACGATGTCCATTTCAGAGCAGCGGGCAGAGCTGACCAGTTCCAGGGCAACAGAGACTGGCAGGAAGAAAAAACCGGTATCCTTTTGGCAAGGGGCATTGTACTCCAGTGCGGAATTGTGGCGGGCCCAGTGGAGGATTTTATATTTGACTACATTGCCACGGCCCAGCAGTGTATAGGAAATCAAGTGCTGCTTCTGAAGGGTATCCAGCATGGACAGCGCCTGCCGATGAAAGCGGGTGCGGAACCAGCAAGACAGTTCCTTGACGGTGCAGACCCATTCGCCGGGGGAGACTGTGTAACTGATCCCGTCAATACGGCGATATGAGGTGCGGAAGTTTGCATAGCTGCAAAGTACAGTAAAATGAAAAAGGCCGGAGCCTCCGTTTATGCGGATGCTCCGGTCGTTGATCAGTTTGTGGATGAACTCACGATAAATCCGGCATCGTGGGTAATCTACCACTTGTTTGATTTGAAGTTGGTATTCTGGCATAGTGAACCTCCTAGTTTTTTATGCAGACAAGTAGTTCGCTGAAAAATGTTGACTTGAATAACTGATGGGGGTATACTCATATTTGTATGAGCTGCAAATAAGCAGTTTGTGCATTGCTGGTTTCCGCAGTTTTAGCATTGATACCTTATAATATAGGCTAAAAGCGATAAAGAAACAGTATCAGGGATGTTCTTCATGGCTCTACAATGTGCCAGTCCTTTTCATGGAAAATTTATCCAATTTTTGACATTTTGGAGCTGACACACTTTTTCACAAAAAAATATGCCTACAAACAACTACAATTTTTATACAACTTTTCGAGTGAAGCGGACGGTCAAATAGGACACAGGACGAATGATAAATAGTTTCAAAAACCCAGCAATTATGCGGATTTTGCGCACTACGGAGCGGCATGGGGCGGGATGGAGAGAGCAAAATTTTATTCCCCACGATGAAGCCTATCGACTAAAAAGCATTGACTTTACGCCTTTTATCAACCCGGTTTGGCTGATTTGACACCACATTGACACCAAACTTGCAGAAAAGACTTTACAAAAATAGCAGAGAGTTATCCTCTTACGGGGATGGCTCTCTGCTTTTTAGTCCAGTTGTGCATTTCTATATATAGTATGGAGAAAGTTCTATCTCCCTCTGTTAAATTCCCCCATAAATTGACGCAGGCGGCTTATCGGTGTATAATTTACAATAATTATAAATAGAATTGTGCCCTGCATAGGGCAGAACAGAGAGGTGAGAAACGATGGAGCGTGCGGATATTGCAATTATCGGCACCGGCCCGGCGGGCGTTTCGGCGGCCATTACGGCAAAGGTACGTGGCAAAACAGTGCTGCTGTTTGGCAGCCGGGAGCTGAGCAGCAAGCTGACCAAGGCCCATAAAATCCAGAACTACCCCGGTTTGCCGGATATTGATGGTGCCCAGCTGGCCCAGGCGTTCAAAAAGCACCTGGATGTGCTGGAAATCCCAATTACAGAGAAGCAGGTCACGGCGGTGTATGCCATGGGCGGCTATTTTGGCATCCAGACGCCGGATGCCATGTTGGAAGCATCCAGCGTGATCCTGGCGGGCGGTGTGGTGATGGGCAAAACGTTCCCGAAAGAGGATGAGCTGCTAGGCCGCGGTGTGAGCTACTGTGCAACCTGCGATGCGCATTTTTACCCCGGAAAACCGTTGCAGTCCTTGGATACAACGCAGAATCCTGCCGGGAAGCGAACTTTTTGGCAGAAACTGCGGGCAGGCTGCTGTATTTCCCTGTTGTGCCCCACGAGGTTGCTGTGAACGACCATGTGCAGGTCATTAATGAGCGTCCCATTGCCATTTTGGGCCAGACCCATGCCGAAGGCGTGCAGACGGAGCAGAATACCTATGCGGTGGATGGTGTGTTTGTATTGCGGGATGCTGTTGCACCGGACAAGTTGGTGCCGGGGCTTGCCGTGGAGGGGGCACATGTAAGGTTGGATGCCAACATGGCAACCAACCTGTCGGGCTGCTTTGCCTGCGGCGATCTGGCGGGGAAGCCGTACCAGTACATCAAGGCGGCGGGGCAGGGCAATGTTGCAGCCCTGTCGGCTGTGGAATGGCTGGCAAAACAAAAGAAGTAAGCGTGTGTTGTGCGGCACATGATTGCGGATTCGGTGGTCCGACAGCAGGCTTAAGGCGTTAAAAACGGCACTTTATCCTGTAGAGAACATAGGGGGAAAAGTGGTACAATAATTTTTAGCGCTTTGAAGCTACTGACAGGGGCACCAT
>ENA-OQCO01000579-OQCO01000579.1-human-gut-metagenome-genome-assembly--contig:-NODE-579-length-19416-cov-3.090777_pt1 | contig 19416 bp, 16 predicted proteins | sample MGYA00242500_ERZ504582 | MGnify/ENA primary metagenome ERZ504582 (study PRJEB26092, sample SAMD00036346) | human gut metagenome | host: Homo sapiens | study: EMG produced TPA metagenomics assembly of...
AACGGAAAAAGAATTGACAAAATAAAAGGAAAGGGACATAATAGTAGCATTAAAAAGCACTGACAAAGGCGTCAGAGATCCGAAAGGGTTTCTGACGCCTTTTTGCGTAAGCAACGAGCCAAAGTATGTGGCTGCATGAGGCCTTGGCGACTGTTGCGACAACCTGAGAAATTCGGAAAACGTATTTCTCATAGTTTTTTAAACGAGGAGGAAAATGTGATGGCAGTAAAATATGTGTTTGTGACAGGTGGCGTAGTATCCGGTCTTGGAAAGGGAATTACGGCAGCTTCGCTTGGGAGACTTCTGAAAGCCAGAGGCTATAAAGTGACTATGCAGAAGTTTGACCCATATATCAACGTGGATCCGGGTACGATGAATCCTATTCAGCATGGGGAAGTGTTCGTTACGGATGACGGTACCGAGACGGATCTGGATCTGGGACACTATGAACGATTCATTGATGAGAGCCTGGATAAAAATTCCAATGTGACAACTGGAAAAATCTACTGGTCCGTTCTGCAAAAAGAACGTCACGGAGATTATGGCGGAGGAACCGTGCAGGTAATCCCGCATATAACTAATGAAATCAAAGATCGTTTTTATAAACCAAAGTCAGAGGATGATAACCGCATAGCAATCATCGAGGTGGGTGGTACGGTAGGTGATATCGAAAGCCAGCCGTTTCTGGAGGCCATCCGTCAGTTTCAGCATGAAATCGGTCATGAAAATGCGGTTTTGATCCATGTGACTCTGATTCCGTATCTGAAAGCATCCGGGGAGATGAAGACAAAACCAACGCAGCAGAGTGTCAAGGAACTGCAGGGAATGGGCCTGTGGCCGGATGTTCTGGTATGTCGGAGCGAATATGAGATCTCGGAAGAGATGAAAGCAAAGATTGCACTGTTTTGTAACGTTCCGGTGAATCATGTATTACAGAATCTGGATGTGGATTATCTGTACGAGGCACCTCTTGCCATGGAAAAAGAACATCTGGCACAGGTGGTATGTGAATCTCTGCAGCTTCCCTGCCCGGAACCGGATCTGAGTGACTGGAAAGAGATGGTAGACAGTCTGAGAAATCCGATCTACGAAGTGGAGATTGCCATGGTCGGAAAATACATTCAGCTGCATGATGCATATCTGAGTGTGGTAGAAGCACTGAAACACGGTGGAATCGCAGCACATGCGAATGTAAAGATCCGCTGGGTAGACTCTGAAGAAATCACGCCGGAAAATGTAGCAGAGAAGTTAAAAGGAGTGGATGGTATTCTGGTACCTGGCGGTTTCGGAACCCGTGGTACGGAAGGAAAGATCGAGGCCATCCGCTATGCGAGAGAAGAAAAGATCCCGTTCCTTGGTATCTGCCTTGGTATGCAGATGGCGATCGTGGAATTTGCCAGAGATGTGATCGGCTATAAAGATGCCAACAGCATCGAGCTGGATCCGGAAACCGCACATCCGGTCATTGCGCTGATGCCGGAACAAAACGGTGTGGAAGATCTGGGCGGAACCCTTCGCTTGGTGCTTACCCGTGTGTCCTGAAAGAAGGAAGCAAGGCAAGAGAATTATACGGAACCGAAGAAATCAGCGAAAGACATCGTCATCGCTATGAAGTTAATAACGATTATCGACAGGAACTGGAAGAAAACGGAATGGTACTTTCCGGACTGTCACCGGACAAACGCATCGTAGAGATGCTTGAGATTCCCGGTCATCCGTTCTTTGTGGGAACCCAGGGACATCCGGAACTAAAATCCAGACCAAACCGCGCACATCCGCTGTTCCGTGGACTGATCCAGGCGGCAGTAGCGTATCACCAGTGAGAGGAGAAAATGTGATGAAAGAAAATCAAGGTTTATATCGACAGCAATTTGAGCATGATAACTGTGGTATCGGAGCGGTCATCAACAGCAAAGGTATCAAAAGCCACACTACTGTAGAGAATGCTCTGAAAATCGTAGAAAATCTGGAACATCGTGCAGGAAAAGATGCAGAAGGAAAAACCGGAGACGGTGTAGGTATCCTCCTGCAGATCTCCCACAAGTTCTTCAAAAAAGAATGTGACAAACTGGGGATCGCGATCGGAGAGGAGAGAGAGTATGGTATCGCCCAGCTCTTCTTCCCACAGGATGAACTGAAATGTAACCAGGCAAAGAAGATGTTCGAGATCATCGTGGAAAAAGAAGGCCTGGAACTGCTTGGTTATCGTGAAGTTCCGGTTTATCCGGAAGTTCTCGGACACAAAGCCAGAGTCTGTATGCCACACATCATGCAGGCATTTATCAAAAAACCTGTCCGTGTGGAAAAAGGTCTGGAATTTGACCGGAAACTGTACATCGCCCGCCGCGTCTTTGAACAGAGTAATGAAAATACGTATGTAGTATCTATGTCCAGCCGTACGATTGTATACAAAGGTATGTTTCTGGTAGGACAGTTGCGCACCTTCTTCGGCGATCTGCAGGATAAAGATTATGAATCAGCCATCGCCATGGTACACTCCCGTTTCAGTACCAACACGAATCCAAGCTGGGAGAGAGCACATCCGAACCGCTTTATTGTACACAACGGTGAGATCAACACTATTCGCGGTAATGCCGACAAGATGCTGGCACGTGAGGAAACAATGGAATCCTCCCATCTGAAAAATCAGCTGCATAAGATCCTGCCGGTTGTAGATACCAGAGGATCTGACTCTGCCATGCTTGACAATACACTGGAATTTCTGGTCATGAGTGGTATGCCGCTTCCACTGGCAGTTATGATCACCATTCCGGAACCATGGACGAACAATAAAACACTGGATCAGGATGAGAGAGATTTCTATCAATATTATGCAACTATGATGGAGCCGTGGGACGGTCCTGCCTCCATTGTATTTTCTGACGGTGATCTGGTCGGTGCGGTTCTTGACCGTAACGGTCTGCGGCCATCCCGTTACTATGTATTAAAGAGCGGGGATGTGATCCTGGCTTCCGAGGTCGGCGTTCTGGAAGTACCGGAAGAAGAAATCGTGTTAAAAGAGCGTCTGCACCCTGGAAAGATGCTGTTAGTCGATACTGTAGAAGGAAAAATCTATCAGGATGAAGAACTGAAAGAAATCTATGCGACCAAACAGTCGTATGGTGAATGGCTCGACAGCAATCTGGTAGAATTGAAAGAACTGAAGATCCCGAACAAACATGTGGAAGAATACGGTAAAGAGCAGAGAAAACAGCTGCAGAAAGCATTCGGCTATACCTATGAAGAATATAAGAATTCTATCCGTACCATGGCATTGAACGGCGGAGAGTCAATTGCAGCCATGGGTGTGGATACACCACTGGCAGTACTTTCTGAAAAACAGAGACCGTTATTTGATTACTTCAAACAGTTATTTGCCCAGGTAACCAACCCGCCGATCGATGCGATACGTGAGGAGATCGTCACCAGCACCACGATCTATGTAGGTAAAAAGGGTAATCTTCTGGAGGAAAAACCGGAAAACTGCCAGGTATTAAAGATCAATAATCCGATCCTGACCAATACGGATATGCTGAAGATCAAACAGATGCACAAACCGGGATTCAAGGTGGCAGTTGTTCCGATTACCTATTATAAGAGTACGAAACTGGAACGCGCGATCGACCGTCTGTTTGTGGAAGTGGATAAAGCATACAAAGACGGTGCCAATATTCTGGTTCTTTCCGACCGAGGTGTGGATGAAAACCATGTGCCGATTCCGTCCCTGTTAGCGGTATCTGCCGTACATCAGCATCTGGTCAATACAAAGAAACAGACATCTCTGGCCCTGATCCTGGAGTCCGGGGAACCGAGAGAAGTCCATCATTTTGCAACACTGTTAGGTTATGGTGCCTGTGCAGTCAACCCATATCTGGCCCAGGACAGTATCCGGGAACTGATCGAAGAGGGACTGCTTGACAAAGATTATTATGCCGCAGTGGATGATTACAATGCAGCAATCCTGCATGGTATCGTAAAGATTGCTTCCAAGATGGGTATTTCCACTATTCAGTCTTACCAGGGTGCGAAGATTTTTGAAGCCATCGGTATCTCTCAGAAAGTTATCGACAAATATTTCTCCGGAACCGTCAGCCGCGTGGGTGGTATCACTATGGAAGATATCGCAAAACAGGTGGATGAGAAACATTCTCAGGCATTTGACCCGCTGGGACTGGCCAGTGATCTGACACTGGACAGCCTTGGAAAACATAAAAGAAGAAGCGGTGGAGAAGAACACCGTTACAATCCACAGACCATTCATATGCTGCAGCAGTCCACCTGGACCGGAAGCTATGATATGTTCAAACAGTATACTGCAATGGTAGACGAAGAACAGAGCGGCTATCTGAGAAGTCTGATGGACTTTAATTATCCGGAAAACGGTGTGCCGATCGACGAAGTAGAAAGCGTGGATGAGATCGTAAAACGATTCAAAACCGGTGCCATGTCCTATGGTTCTATTTCTCAGGAAGCCCATGAGACACTGGCAATCGCCATGAATCATCTCCATGGAAAATCCAATACCGGTGAAGGCGGTGAAAGTGATGACAGACTAGATTCCGCAGGAAGCGATAATGACAGATGTTCTGCAATCAAACAGGTAGCATCCGGTCGTTTTGGTGTTACCAGCCGATATCTGGTAAGTGCAAGAGAGATTCAGATCAAGATGGCGCAGGGTGCAAAACCCGGTGAAGGTGGACATCTTCCGGCGAAAAAAGTATATCCGTGGATCGCAAAGACCAGACATTCCACACCGGGTGTGAGTCTGATCTCCCCGCCACCACATCATGATATTTATTCGATTGAAGACCTGGCACAGCTGATCTACGACCTGAAAAACGCAAATAAATACGCAGGAATCTCCGTAAAACTGGTTTCAGAAGCAGGTGTTGGTACGGTTGCGGCAGGTGTTGCCAAAGCCGGTGCACAGGTTATCCTGATCTCCGGATACGACGGAGGTACCGGAGCCGCTCCGGAAAGTTCTATCCACAACGCAGGTCTTCCATGGGAGATGGGACTTGCAGAGACCCATCAGACTCTGTTACAGAATGGTCTGAGAAACCGTGTCCGGATCGAGACAGACGGTAAACTGATGAGTGGCCGTGATGTGGCTATCGCAGCACTGCTCGGTGCGGAAGAGTTCGGTTTTGCAACCGCTCCGCTGGTAACCATGGGCTGCGTGATGATGAGAGTCTGCAACTTGGATACCTGCCCGGTAGGTGTGGCTACCCAGAATCCGGAACTGAGAAAACGCTTCAAAGGAAAACCGGAATACGTAGAGAACTTCATGCGCTTTATCGCTCAGGAGCTGCGGGAATATATGGCAAAACTGGGTGTTCGAACGATCGATGAGATGGTAGGAAGAAGTGACCTTCTGAAAGTAAAAGAAGACGCAAAAACACCGATGGCAGCAAAGATGGATCTGTCTCAGATCCTGTACAACCCATATGTGGGAGAAAAAGAGTGTGTTACGTTCAGTCAGGAAAAAGTATACGATTTCCAGCTGGAAAAAACGCTGGATGAGAAAGTACTGTTAAAGAAACTGGAGAAATCCGTAGAGAAGGGAACGAAAGCTTCTCTGGATCTGAAAGTCGGCAACACCGACCGTTCCTTCGGTACGATCCTCGGTGCAGAGATCACCCGTCAGCACAAAGACGGACTGCCGGAAGACACTATTACCATCAACTGTACCGGTGCCGGCGGACAGAGCTTCGGGGCATTTATCCCGAAAGGACTGACACTGCGCCTGTGCGGTGATACCAACGATTATTATGGAAAAGGACTTTCCGGTGGAAAACTGGTTGTCTTCCCGCCGAAGAACAGAGGATACAAAGCAGAAGAGAATATCATCGCCGGTAACGTAGCCCTGTATGGAGCCACCAGCGGTAAAGTATTTATCAATGGTGTGGCAGGGGAACGTTTTGCAGTCCGTAACTCCGGAGCCTGCGCAGTTGTAGAGGGTGTGGGAGAACATGGATGTGAATATATGACCGGTGGCCGCGTGGTCGTTCTTGGTAAGACAGGAAAGAACTTTGCAGCAGGTATGAGCGGTGGTATCGCTTATGTACTCGATGAGAACAGCCATCTGTATCGGAATCTGAACAAAGATATGATTTCCATTGAAAAAGTGGAAAACAAATACGATATCAAAGAACTGAAAGAACTGATCGAGGAACATGTGGAAGCCACAGGATCCGAGAGAGGTGCGTTGATTCTGGAGCATTTCCAGGAGTATCTGCCAAAATTCAAAAAGATCATCCCGAATGATTTCAAGAAGATGATCGCTCTTTCTGCAAAGCTGGAAGAGAAAGGAATGAGCACAGAGCAGGCACAGATGGAAGCATTCTATGAAAGTTTCCAGACCAAACCGACGGAGGAGTAAGAGAAATGGGAAAAGCGACAGGATTTTTGGAATATGAAAGAAAAAACGCAGCAGTAGAGGAACCTTTGAAACGAATCCGTCATTTTAACGAATTCCGTACTCCGCTGCCTTTAGAAGAACAGCAGAAACAGGGAGCACGCTGTATGGAGTGTGGCGTTCCTTTCTGCCAGAACGGAGCCATGTTAGCCGGCATGGCTTCGGGCTGTCCGTTGCATAATCTGGTACCGGAAACCAATGATCTGGTGTACAGCGGCAACTGGAAACAGGCCTATGAAAGACTTACAAAAACACACAGTTTCCCGGAGTTTACCAGCCGTGTCTGCCCTGCACTCTGCGAGGCGGCATGTACCTGTAATCTGAACGGAAAACCGGTATCCACAAAGGAAAATGAGCGTGCCATCATCGAACATGCTTACGAGATGGGCTGGGTACAGCCACAGACTCCGAAGATCCGTACCGGAAAGAAAGTGGCGGTAGTAGGAAGTGGTCCTTCCGGACTGGCAGCAGCGCAGCAGTTAAACCGCAGAGGACACAGTGTGACCGTTTTCGAACGCCATGACCGGATCGGTGGACTGCTCCGTTATGGTATTCCTAACATGAAGCTGGATAAAAAGATTCTGGATCGCAGAATCGAGCTGATGAAAGCCGAAGGTGTGGAATTTAAGACCGGTGTGGATGTGGGAAAAGATATCACGGCAGAAGAACTGAAAAGACAGTTTGACCGTGTGATCCTGGCATGCGGAGCTTCCAACCCCAGGGATATCAATGTGCCGGGAAGAGAGAGTGGCAATATTTACTTCGCAGTGGAATATCTTTCTTCTGTGACCAAGAGCCTGCTGGATTCAGGATTTGCAGATGGAAAGGCAATCTCTGCAAAAGGAAAACACGTGTTAGTCATCGGTGGTGGTGATACCGGTAACGACTGTGTGGGTACCGCTGTCCGCCAGGGAGCAAAATCCGTCACACAGCTGGAGATGATGCCAAAACCGTCCGTGGAGCGACTGCCATCCAACCCGTGGCCGGAGTGGCCGAAGGTACTGAAAACTGATTACGGTCAGGAAGAAGCTATCGCAGTCTTCGGTCAGGATCCGCGAATCTATAAAACAACGGTAAAAGAATTCCAGAAAGACAAAAACGGAAACGTGAAAAAAGCAGTGATCGTCAGCCTGGAGCCTAAAAAAGATGAAAAGAGCGGACGTATGATGATGGTTCCCGTTGAGGGAAGTGAGAAAGTTATAGATGCGCAGCTGGTATTGATCGCAGCCGGTTTTCTGGGAAGCCAGAAATACGTCACCGATGCCTTCAAAATCGATCTGAACCCGAGAACCAATGTTCTGACAAAACCGGACGAATACGAAACCAGCGTTCCGGGTGTTTTCACCGCCGGTGACATGCACCGCGGTCAGTCACTGGTTGTATGGGCTATCCGGGAAGGAAGAGAGGCAGCGAAAGCCGTGGATCGATCCCTGATGGGATATACAAACCTGTAAAATTTTTAATGAAGTATTGACAAGAGAAAGTCCGATTGCTATAATACGGAACATAAAAGGCAAGGGCGTCTTACCCGGAGGGGAAACTCTGGATAAGGTCGCCCTTTTTGAGTTGTAAAAAACGTAACTGTTCAGCAGACAGTAACGTGAAACTGTCGAACAGCTGCAATAGCATCCTTTGGAGCGACAGAACGTAACTGATAATATATGCGTAAGAAAAAGGAGAACAATATGGAGAATTATAGTAAATCGGAGATTCTGCAGATGGTGGAGGAAGAAGATGTAGAATTCATCCGCCTGCAGTTTACAGATATGTTTGGAGTATTAAAAAATGTGGCAATCCCGAGCAGCAGACTGATCAAAGCTATGGAAAACCGTTGTACCATCGATACCGCATCCCTGGATGGATTTACCGGTGGGGAAGAATGTGATCTGTATCTGAAACCGGATCTGAGCACGTTTTCCATTCTGCCATGGAGACCCCAGCAGGGGAAGGTTGCTCGTTTTCTCTGTGATGTGTGCAGAGAAGATGGCACAGAGATTGAGGACAGTCCGAGATCTATTTTAAAAAGAGTAGTAAAAAAGGCACAGGAAAAAGGGTACACACTGAAGGTCAATCCGGAGTGCGAATTCTTCCTGTTTCATACCGATGACAATGGAATGCCAACCACGCTGACGCATGAAAAGGCCGGTTATCTGGATACTTCCCCTATTGATCTGGGAGAAAATACGAGAAGAGATATCATTCTTACATTAGAAGAGATGGGATATGAGATCGATTCCTCCCATCATGAGATTTCTCCGGCACAGCATGAAATTGATTTTACTTATGAAAATGCGATGGCCACTGCAGATAAGATCATGACTTTTAAGATGGCAGTCCGTACAATTGCAAAGCGTTACGGTCTCCATGCAACTTTTATGCCGAAACCACGGGCAGAAGTTAATGGTTCCGGCATGCATCTGAACATGCGGCTGTTGAAAGACGGAAAGAATATATTCAAAGGTGAGGATGGAACATTAAGTGCAGAAGGTGAAGCATTTCTTGCGGGTATCCTGTATCATATACAGGGTATGACTGCGGTAATGAATCCACTGGTGAATTCTTATAAACGACTGGTTCCCGGATTCGAGGCACCTTCAGAAGTGACCTGGTCAAGAACACAGAGAAATGCACTGGTCCATGTGAGAAAAGAACATGGTGGAGAAGTGAATCTGGAACTTCGCAGTCCGGACTCCGCGTCTAATCCGTATCTGGTATTTGCCTTGTGTCTGGCAGCAGGTATGGAAGGTATTGAAAAAGGACTGCAGGTTCCGGAAGAACTTACCAAGGATATCCGGAAACTGAATGAAGAAGAGAAAAAACTTCTTGGAATCCAGATGCTGCCGGAAAATCTTGGGGAGGCCATCAAAGCCATGGGACAGGATACTCTTGTATCAAAAGTTCTGGGAGAAACATACCGTAAAGGATATATGAAGGCCAAACGAAAAGAATGGAAAGATTATCTGGAACAGGTATCCGAATGGGAACTGAACCGGTATCTTTATCGCGTATAGATAAGGGAGGCAGCTGATGAGTGTGGTGGTAATCGTCTTACCAAAGATGGAAGACGCAAAGAAAATCCGTAAGATCCTGATGGGACATGGATTTCCACAGGTATTTGCTTATGCTACCGCTTCCGCTGCTCTTTCGGAGATCAGGGAACATGAGTCGGGAATGGTGATCAGCGGGTATCATCTGAAAGATATGTATTATACAGAACTCGCTGACAGCCTTCCTCCTCACTTCGAACTGGTTCTTCTGGGATCTGCCAGTACTGTCAGTGCGGCAGACACCGGAATCTTATCTCTTACCACACCGTTAAAGGTCTATGATCTGGTCAATACTGCAGAGATGGTACTGCACCAGATGGAACGGATGGCAAAGAAAGCCAGAAAGCCGAAACGGCGCAGTGAACGGGAAGACAATTATATAAAAAATGCGAAAATACTTTTAATGGAACGTAATCATCTGAGTGAAGAGGAGGCTCATCGCTATATTCAAAAAAGCAGCATGGATAATGGAACCAACATGGTAGAGACAGCACAGATGATCCTGACCTTACTGTTTGAAGAAGGCTGACGGAAATTGCATGAAAAGGAGAATGTGATATGGAATTCATTACAGGATTAAAACAACAGGAAGAAGCAGAATTAGAAGATCTGCTGAAAGCAGAGGAAGGAACAACGATTATTCTGGAAGGGGCAGTGCACAGCATCCGTGATATGGGTGAAATCGCATTTGTGATTTTGAGAAAAAGGGAAGGACTGATCCAGACCGTATGGGAAGAAGGAAAGACAGATATGGAACTTTCTGAGATCAGAGAGGGAGATTACATCCATGTGACCGGTCAGATCAAAGACGAAGAGCGTGCTCCCCATGGGAAAGAAGTACGACTGTCCACCATCCGTCACCTGTCTCACGTATCCTGTCCATTGCCACTTCCCATTGACAAATGGAAATTAAACACTTCTCTGGAAGCAAAATTAGACCGTCGCTCCCTTTCTTTGAGAAATATCAGAGAACGGGCAAGATTCCGTATTCAGGAAGGAATCGTTCGAGGCTTTCGTGATTTCCTCTATGAGCAGGGATTTACCGAGATCCACACACCAAAGATCGGTGCAAAGAGTGCTGAGGGTGGTGCAAACATGTTCCGGCTTTCTTATTTTCACAGACCGGCGGTTCTGCAGCAGAGTCCTCAGTTATATAAACAGATGATGGTCGGTGTATTTGACCGTGTCTTTGAAACCGGTCCTGTATTCCGTGCAGAAAAGCACAACACCAGAAGACATCTGAATGAATACACCAGTCTGGACTTTGAGATGGGATATATCCACAGTTTCCTTGATATCTGTGCGATGGAAACCGGCTTCCTGCAGTATACGATGAACCTGCTGGAAAAAGAGTACAGCAAAGAGTTGAAACTTCTGAATATCACACTGCCGGATGTGGAAAAGATCCCTTATGTTCGCTTTGATGAAGCGAAACGCCTGGTTTCCGAAAAATACAACAGAAAGATCAGAAACCCTTTCGACCTGGAACCGGAAGAAGAGGAACTGATCGGAAAATATTTCAAAGAAGAATACAATGCAGATTTTGTATTTGTGACACACTATCCGAGTAAAAAACGTCCGTTCTATGCGATGGATGATCCGGAGGATACCCGTTATACGTTAAGCTTTGACCTGCTGTATCATGGTCTCGAGATCACCACCGGGGGACAGCGTATCCACGATCTGTCCATGCTGGAAGAGAAGATCCAGGAGAAAGGTATGACAGAAGAAGGCCTGGAACAGTATCTGGATGCGTTCCGCTTCGGTATGCCGCCACACGGTGGACTGGGTATCGGTCTGGAACGACTGACCATGCAGTTACTGGGAGAAGATAATGTAAGAGAAGCCTGCTTATTCCCGAGAGATATGAGCAGACTGGAGCCGTAAGACGGCAGAAAGGAGTCAGGGAATGAGCGAGAGAAAAATAGATGAAGCAACCATGGATAACGTAGAGATCCTTGCAAAACTGGCGCTGACGCCACAGGAGAGACAGAAAGCCATGGATGAGATGGAAAAAATCCTGACCTATGTGGAAAAATTAAATGAACTGGATACGGATCAGGCAGAGCCGCTGGTACATATCTTACCGGAGGTGAATGTCTTCCGGGAAGACCAGGTGACCAACGGGGACGGCAGAAAAGACTCTCTGGCAAATGCCCCGAAGGCAAAAGAAGATCAGTATATCGTACCAAAGACCGTATAGCAGGAGGAAGAAGCAATGGAAGAAATCTTACAGATGTCTGCGCTGGAACTGTCAAAACAGATCCGGCACGGCTCCGTCAGTGTAAAAGAAGCAGTGGAAGCCTGCAAAAAACAGATACAGAAGTCAGAGTCCCAGGTACATGCTTATGTTTCCATGGATGAAAAGATTCTGGCTCATCGGATCAAAGAAGTAGAAGAAGGAATCAAAAGCGGCAGATACACCGGTCCGCTGGCAGGTGTACCGATCGCTGTGAAAGATAATATCTGTACCAGAGGACAGAAAACCACCTGTTCTTCAAAAATGTTGGAAAACTTTGTGCCGACCTATGATGCACAGGCAGTGAAGCAGTTAGAAGATGCCGGAATGGTTATCCTCGGAAAAACTAATATGGATGAATTCGCCATGGGAAGTACGACAGAGACTTCCGCTTTCGGCGTTACCAGAAACCCCTGGAATCCGGAACATGTACCGGGTGGCTCTTCCGGCGGTTCCTGCGCGGCTGTGGCAGCGGGAGAAGCGGTAATGGCACTCGGTTCCGATACCGGTGGTTCCATCCGTCAGCCGGCAGCCTACTGTGGTGTGACCGGACTGAAACCGACTTACGGAAGAGTATCCCGTTATGGTCTGATCGCTTATGCATCCTCTCTGGATCAGATAGGACGATCGGTAAAAATGTAAAAGACTGTGCAGCTCTTTTTGAGATTATCGCAGGACATGACAGCAAAGACAGCACCAGCGCCGATGTACCGGTGGAATCTTATGATAGCCTGGTATCCGGTGGATTAAGCGGCATGCGCATCGGTATTCCAAAAGAATATCTGGCAGAAGGCTGTGACGAAGAAGTGAAAAAAGCTCTGGCAGATGCCGTTCATACCTTGAGTAAAAACGGTGCTGTAGTAGAATTCTTCTCCCTGGGATGGTAGATTATGTAATTCCGGCATATTATATCATCGCCTGTGCGGAAGCAAGCTCCAACCTGGAGCGTTTCGACGGTGTAAAATACGGCTACCGTACCCCGGGTGCGACAGAACTGCATGAAATGTACAAAAAGAGTCGTGCGGAAGGCTTCGGCGAGGAAGTAAAACGAAGAATCCTTCTGGGATCTTTCGTACTGAGTGCCGGTTACTACGATGCCTATTATATGAAAGCACTGCGTGCCAAAGGCCTGATCAAGAAAGAATTTGACAAAGCATTCCAGAAATACGACTGCATCCTGGCTCCGGCTTCTCCGACCACTGCCCCGAAGATCGGCACCAGTTTAAGTGATCCGCTGCAGATGTACCTGAGTGATATCTACACCGTGGCCGTGAACCTGGCAGGTCTTCCGGCCGTCAGCCTTCCATGCGGTATGGACAGCAGGGGACTGCCGATCGGTATGCAGCTGATCGGTGACTGCTTCCAGGAAAAGAAGATACTCCGGGCAGCAGCCGCTTACGAACAACTGCGGGGAGAATTCCCCAAAGCCTGGGCAAAGGAGGAAAAATAAATGGCAAAACAGTATGAAACCGTGATCGGTCTGGAAGTTCACGTAGAACTTGCCACGGCAACGAAAATTTTTTGCGGATGCTCCACAAAGTTTGGTGCAGCACCGAATACCCATACCTGCCCGGTTTGTACCGGTATGCCAGGATCCCTCCCGGTATTAAATAAAAAAGTAGTGGAATATGCACTTGCACTTGGAATGGCTGCAAACTGTGAGATCAACCGGTACTGCCGGTTTGACCGGAAAAACTATTTCTATCCGGATAATCCGCAAAACTATCAGATTTCCCAGTTATATCTGCCGATCTGTCACGATGGACATCTGGAGATCACAACAGAAAACGGCAAAAAAACCATTCGGATACACGAGATGCATATGGAAGAGGATGCCGGAAAGCTGATCCATGATGAATGGGAAGACTGCTCTCTGGTAGATTATAATCGAAGCGGTGTCCCGCTGATCGAGATCGTATCCGAGCCGGATATGCGTACAGCCCAAGAGGTTATTGCTTATCTGGAAAAGCTGCGTATGATCTGTCAGTATCTTGGTATCTCCGACTGTAAATTACAGGAAGGCTCCATGCGTGCCGACGTCAATCTCTCCGTAAGAGAGGTGGGAAGTGATCGTATGGGAACCCGTACCGAGATGAAGAACCTGAACTCTTTCAAAGCGATCACCCATGCGATCGAGGGTGAGAGAGAACGTCAGATCGAACTGTTGGAAGAAGGAAAAGAAGTCATCAGGAGACCCGCCGCTGGGACGATAACAAAGAATCCTCCCATGCGATGCGTTCTAAGGAAGATGCAAAAGACTACCGTTATTTTCCGGATCCGGATCTGCAGCCGATGCAGATTCCAACGGAATGGATGGAACAGATCCGAAGCCGTCAGCCGGAATTTCAGGAAGAACGCGCAGCCCGATACGAAGAACAGTACGGTCTTCCGGCATATGATGCCTCCATTCTGACCCAGACCAAACATATGGCAGATATGTTCGAACAGACCGCCGATCTGTGCGGAAACCCGAAAAAGACAGCCAACTGGCTGATGGGAGAGGGGCTGCGGCTGCTGAAAGAAAAAGGAATGGAAGCCGAAGATATGGACTTTACCCCGAAACACCTGGCAGACCTGATCCAGGCGATCGAAGGAGGAAAAATCAATCAGGCAAATGCGAAAAAAGTATTTGCAAAGATCCTGGAAGACGATGTGGAGCCACTGGCATACATGGAAAAAGAAGGACTCCTGATGGTATCTGACAGCGGCGCCATCGAAGGAGCAGTTGATCAGGTACTTGCGGAGAATCCGAAGACCGTGGAAGAATTCCACAGTGGAAAAGAAAAAGTCCTTGGTTTCCTGGTTGGTCAGGTCATGAAAAAGATGCGTGGCAAAGCAGACCCGGGAATGGTCAACGAACTGCTTCGGAAAAAATTATAAAAATGTGAAAAAGCGTAAGGAAAGGAACAACAATCATGCCAAAGTTAAATGAAAATTATCTGCAGTTAAAAGACAGCTATCTTTTCTCAGAGATTGCACACCGTACCGCTGCTTACAGCGAAAAACATCCGGACAAACCGGTGATCCGACTGGGAATCGGTGATGTTACCCGTCCGCTGTGCGAATGTGCCATCAAAGCGCTTCATGAGAGCGTAGACGAGATGGGACAGTCTGCTACTTTCAAAGGTTACGGTCCGGAACAAGGATATGCAAAAACAAGAGATGCCATCGCAGCTTATTATAAAAGAAACGGCGTGGAAGTGGATGCAGATGCGATCTTTATTTCTGACGGAGCCAAAAGTGATACAGGAAACATCACCGAGCTTTTCGGTCACGACAATGTGATCCTGATTCCGGATCCGGTCTACCCGGTATATGTGGATTCCAATACCATGTGCGGAAATAAAGTAACGTATATCAGCGGTAATGCAGACAACGATTTCCTTCCGATGCCGGACCACAGCCAGCATGTAGATGTTATCTACATCTGCTCTCCGAACAACCCCACCGGAGCATGCTATAACAAAGAACAGCTGAAAGAATGGGTAGACTACGCACTGGAAAACGAAGCCGTAATCCTGTACGATTCCGCATATGAAGCTTTTATTTCCGATCCGGAACTGCCAAGAAGCATCTATGCTATTGAAGGAGCCAGAAAATGCGCCATCGAGTTCTGCTCCCTGTCCAAAACCGCCGGCTTCACCGGAACCCGCTGCGGCTACACCGTAGTTCCGAAAGAACTGGTATTTACCTCCTCCGATGGAAGAGAAATGTCCCTGAACGCAATGTGGAACCGCCGTCAGAGCACCAAATACAACGGAACCTCCTACATCGTACAGAACGCGGCAGCAGCCATCTTCTCAGAAGAAGGAATCAAAGAATGCCAGGAAAACCTGAACTACTACAAAAAGAATGCCAAAGTCATCGCAGACACCCTGACAGAACTTCAGATCCTGTTCTACGGTGGTATCCACTCCCCATACATCTGGTTCGAGTGCCCGAACGGCATGGACTCCTGGACCTGCTTCGACTACTTACTTGAAAACATCCAGGTGGTAGGAACCCCGGGTGCCGGATTCGGCGAAAACGGCAAAAACTACTTCCGCCTGACCTCCTTCGGAACCTACGAATCCACTGTAGAAGCCATGAACCGCTTCAAAAAACTCTTCGCGAAATAAACCAACCTAAAGAGCAGAGGGGTGGAAGAGGAAAAGCAGAAACAGATTCTTGCAATAAAAGCTATCAGAAATTTTGTTTCTGAGGAAAATTGTAGAAGGATGGGATCGGTTGTTATGTATCAATCAATTAGTAGTTGTAAAAAAAGAAAATAAAAACATAGAAAATATAAAAATAATCTAAGCCTTATCACCTGAGATTAAAAAAGTACAACATTCTACACTTACAATCACCTTGAAGGAACATACAACCGTAGCATCCAGTCTCAGCCGACATCCAGCAGAGCAAGACGGAACGGGCAGGGGAAAGCGAAGGGACACTTTGTGGGCGGTTAGGAAAGCTTGAAATCCGACACTTACGGAGACTTTCCCTTGGGTCAGCTGACCAAGGGAATATAGTCGCAGTTAGTGGCTAGTTCAAAGTTGCCCTGCCCACGTCCCTCGCTTCCCCTGCCCGTTCCGTCTTGCTCTGCGTCCGCCTTGTATACAACTTTGCTCTGCATCCGTCTAGCCCACACCCTCTAGCTCTTCATCCGTTTGTACAATACCCATTTACACCATCACGTTACCATGCTATAATTAACCGAAAAACATAAAAATTAAAACCAACATGAAAGGGGAAACAAACATGTCAGGAACAATTTGGGCCTTAGTCCCGCCTATCGTGGCGATCGCCCTGGCCCTATGGACCAAAGAAGTCTATTTGTCACTACTCATCGGAATTCTGTCGGGAGCGCTGCTCTTTACAAAATTCCACATCCTTGCCGCCACCCAGACCATGATAGAAGTCATGAACTGGAAAATCGGCGACAACGTGAATATTCTGCTCTTCCTGGTATTCCTTGGAATCATCGTAGCCCTGATCACAAAATCAGGCGCTTCTCAATCCTATGGAGACTGGGCATCCAGAAAAATCAAATCCCAGAGAGGTGCACTGTTCTCAACCATGCTCCTCGGCGTAGTCATCTTTGTGGACGACTACTTCAACTGCCTGACCGTGGGAACCGTTATGCGCCCGGTCACAGACAAATACAAAGTAAGCCGCGCAAAACTGGCTTACATCATCGACGCCACAGCAGCACCGGTCTGTATCATCGCACCGATCTCAAGCTGGGCGGCAGCCGTAGGATCCTCCCTGCCGGATGACTGCGCGATTGACGGATTCTCACTGTTCTTAAAAACCATTCCGTTCAACCTGTATGCGATCTTGACCATCGTATTCATGATCATCCTGATCGGTAAAAACTTCGATTACGGTGCGATGGCAAAATACCATGCAGACCTGGTAGGAAAAAAAGAAGAAACCGCAGACGGAGACGAAGAAATCAAAATCATCGGCAATGGAAAAGTCATCGACCTGATCCTGCCGATCATCGTACTGATCGTTCTTTGTATCAGCGCGATGCTGTATACCGGTGGTATTCTTGACGGAGCAGGAGTAGCCACAGCATTTGCAGACTGTGATTCCTCACTGAGTCTGGTACTCGGATCTTTCTTTACACTGATATTTATCTTCTTCTTCTATCTGCTTCGGAAGATCATTACCTTCAGTCAGTTCTGCGAAAGCTTTGTACAGGGATTCAAAGCCATGACACCGGCAATCATGATCCTGTCGCTGGCATGGACCCTGTCCGGTATCTGCTCCGCGGATTACCTGGCACTTGGAAATTTTGTAGGAAATGTGGTAAGCGGAAACGCTGTCATCGGTGTACTGCTTCCGGCACTGTTCTTCGCAGTAGCGATTGGACTTTCTTTCTCCACAGGAACATCCTGGGGAACCTTCGGTATCATGATCCCGATCGTAACAGCCGTGATCAATACCAACAACGTATCCTTACTGGCACTGAACGTGGCAGCCGTACTGGCTGGTGCTGTATGCGGAGACCATATTTCTCCGATCTCAGATACCACCATTCTGGCATCCGCAGGCGCACAGTGCAACCATATTAATCATGTGTCCACACAGATTCCGTATGCTATGACGGTAGCAGGCTGCTGCCTGGCCGGATATCTGGTCGGTGGATTCACCGGAAACGGCTGGCTGGCTCTGATCGTAGGCCTGGTACTGGAACTGATCGTGCTGGCAGCACTGATCAAAAAATGTGGAAAAGTAAATCTGGAGTAAACGACATATGAATAACAACCAAATTATTGATATGCAATGCAACGAGACAACCGGGCGCATGATGCGTCCGGTTGCTTATATAAAAAGTGATTTTACAAGCAAATTCGGAATCCCAAGGCAGAGCGGTCTGGCAGACCTTGAAGCTGAGATCCATTTCTATCCGGAATATCAGAACCCGGAGGCTGTGAGAGGACTGGAAGAATACTCCTACCTCTGGCTGATCTGGGAATTTTCCCAGTCCATCCGAAAAGAATGGTCCCCAACCGTGCGCCCGCCAAAACTGGGAGGAAACACAAGAGTCGGCGTCTTCGCCACCCGCTCCCCGTTTCGTCCCAATCCGATCGGGCTCTCCAGTGTGCAGCTTACAGGCGTTACATTGAATCCTCAGGATGGTCCGGTCATCCATATCCAGGGCGCTGATCTTTTAGATGGAACTCCGATCTACGATATCAAGCCCTACATCCCCTATGCCGACAGCCACCCAGAAGCCCGGGGAAGCTTCGCCACGGCGCACAGCGACGACTACCTTCAGGTACAATTCCCGCCGGAACTCCTGAACAAAGTTCCGCAATCAAAACAAAAACCCCTGATCCAGATCCTGGCTCTGGATCCCCGCCCCGCCTATCAGCAGGATCCCACCCGAATCTACGGCTTCCCCTTCGCCGGCCTGGAAATCAAATTCCGCGTAGAAGAAGAAACCCTGTATGTATGCGAGGTCATCAAAGAGGAGAGAAAATAATGGAAGAAATCATAAGAAAATACTTTGCCTGCTGGCTGAACAAAGACGAAAAACCACTGACCGATATATTTGCAGAAGATATCATCTACAGCGAGTGCTACGGTCCCGAGTACCACGGAATCCGGCAGATCCAACAGTGGTTCCACGACTGGAACCAAAAAGGAACCGTACAGAAATGGGATGTCAAACAAATCTACATCAGCCGGAACACAGCAATTATCGAATGGTATTTCCAGTGCAACTACTGCAACACCCCGGGAGCATTTGACGGCGTAACCATCGCACAGTTCGATGAAAACAACAAAATATACAACCTCAAAGAATTCCAGTCCAAATGCGACCACGAATATCCCTACGAACCAGTCTAACAAGATACTGGAACATTTGAAAATCAACACTTTAAAAAGTTGAAAAGCTGACCACGATATACGGTTAAACGATCCGGAGACATATATGAAAAATCAGCCAACATCCAGAAGTGGAAAGGCGGACACGGCGGGACAGACAGCCTTTTGCTGGTGCCTTTAGCAAAGATGAGATCCAGTCCTTAGAAGAACTTGACAGTGAGCGGCTCTCCGCGAACTGGCACATAGTTCTTCTTAGGACTTACTGTAAAACCCCCTTACCTTCCGTATGGAAAAAAGCGCAAACTATCCCTATCATCTTTTAAGAATGATTTATTCATTTTACACTTATGCAGGAACTGCCTCTTTTGGCGGCTCCCATCCCAATG
>ENA-OQCO01000581-OQCO01000581.1-human-gut-metagenome-genome-assembly--contig:-NODE-581-length-19387-cov-1.601973_pt1 | contig 19387 bp, 21 predicted proteins | sample MGYA00242500_ERZ504582 | MGnify/ENA primary metagenome ERZ504582 (study PRJEB26092, sample SAMD00036346) | human gut metagenome | host: Homo sapiens | study: EMG produced TPA metagenomics assembly of...
ATTTTTCCCTGTTCTACACCTGAACCGGTAACGCCAGGGAGAGAAGAAACTGCCTGTTTCATATCAAAAGCAAGCTGATTTACATCAACACCCATTTTTCTGAAATATTCAACATTTGATTTTTTATGCCCCAGCGCTTTACTGACGCAGGAAGGGTTAACAGCAAAGGTAAAAGCTTTTTGTTTACTTTCAATAAAACTATTTCCCGCAGAATTGATTAGAAGTATATCCCGAATAATATACTCCATGCCTTTTCTGTAAAGCAAACCTTCGCAAAGCTCCTTAAACGCAGGATGATAATAGCCCGCAACCATTTCTCCCTCAACTCCGTCCGAGGCATGAAGTCCGCACTTAATAACCTCAATGCCATTAATATCAAACTCCTCAAGCATATATGCGCAAAGCTCAACAACCTCGTCAAAAGGCATAAGCTTATATTTACCTGATTCATACAAATCCGCAAGCTTAGTACCTTTTAATACTACAACCGGATATATCCTTACCGTATCGGGATGAATTTTCATAATTCTCTCAGTTGTTTTGCGTTCATCATAAACAGAGCTCCGATAAAGCCCCACCATCATCTGTAAGCCCAGCTCAAATCCATATTCACGAATTAAAGCCGACGCATTGTAAACGTCCTCTGCGGTATGTCCCCTTTCGTTAGCCTCAAGCACATGATTTTTCATACTCTGGGCTCCAAGCTCTATGGACGTAACTCCATACGACCTTAAAAGCTCCAGAATATCCCTGTCAATGAAATCAGGACGGGTTGATATCCTAACGCCTCTGAAACCTTCCGCGCCGATATAGCATTTTGCAGCTTTGAGAAGAGAAGTCATATATCCTCTGTTTATAGCTGTAAAGCTCCCGCCGAAAAAAGCTATTTCACAGTTTTTTTTATCCCTCACTTCATTCAAAGCCTGACGGCATATTCTATGAACATCGTCGGCTGTCGGAGCATACTGCGCTCCGCTTATCGTTTTCTGATTACAAAAGCTGCACTGATGAGGACATCCGGCATGTGGCACAAATATTGATATATTACTGTGTTTCATATCCCATAAGCTCCAGCGCTTCTTTTGCCGCCATCTGTTCCGCTTCCTTTTTACTTTTTCCAACGCCGGTTCCTATTACGTTTGAATTAAGGCATACCTGAACCTTAAACGCCTTGTTATGATCCGGACCGGACTGTCCGGCAAGATGATATTCAACCTTTTCTTCCGGATTCTTCTGGATAATCTCCTGAGGACAGTTTTATAGTCATTAAACGCCGAAGATTTTCTGCTGTCTATATCCTCCGGAACAAAACCCAAAACATACGTAGTCGCGGCGTCTATTCCTCCGTCAAGGTAAATAGCCGCGATAACCGCCTCGAAAGCGTCCGCTAAAATTGACGGTCTTTCTCGTCCTCCGGTATTTTCCTCGCCTTTTCCCAGAAGAATAAAATCCCCCAGTCTGATCTGCTTTGCAAACTCATGCAGCGATTTCTCACACACCAGAGACGCCCTTATTTTTGTCAGTTCACCCTCCGGAAGATGTGTAAAATGCAGGAATAGATATTGTGAAACTACTATAGACAGAACGCTGTCGCCTAAAAATTCCAGCCTTTCGTTACTATGGCGAAGCTTCTTTTTTTCATTCGCATAAGATGAATGAGACAACGCCTCAATCAGAAGCTGCTTATTTTTAAAACTATATTTCAGTCGCTTTTCCAGCTCCTCAATACGCTCGTTCAGCTGTTCCATTCAATTCTTCACCGTCCTTATTTTTCAATTGATTTTATAATTGTTTCCGTAACATTTCCGTCAACGCAGGCCTTAGCCTGTCTTATAGCGTTATAGAACGCCTTGGAGTCCGAGCTTCCGTGCGCCTTGATAACCGGCTTATTGACTCCCAGCAAAACTGCTCCGCCCTCCTCCGTATAATCCATAGCCTTCTTAAACGCCTTGATCTTTTTATAAACGAGCATCGCTGACAGCTTACCCGCTAATCCACCGTATATCTCCTTAAGCTTACCTGAAAAAAACGAACCCATGCCCTCGTAAAGTTTCAGAATAACATTTCCGGTAAAGCCGTCTGTTACCGCAACTTCAAATTCACCCTTAGGTCAGTTCCCTTGCCTCAAGGTTTCCACAGAAATTAAGCTCAGATTCCTTTAAAAGCTTATATGCTTCAATTTCAAGCTCTCTGCCCTTTGTATCCTCAATACCAATATTGACAAGTCCGACCTTAGGCTTTGAGATTCCGTTTACCTTTTCCATGTAGCGGAGGCCATAATACCGAACTGCAGCAGCATTTCCGGACGGCAGTCGTCGTTGGCGCCGCCGTCCACAAGCATTAAACGGCCTTTAGCCGTGGGAAGAATCGGCGCTAATGTCGCTCTTTTAACGCCTTTTATCCTCTTTGTGATAAATGTTGCTCCAACCACAAGAGCCCCGGAGCTTCCCGCGCTTACAAAGGCGTCTCCTCCTTCGTCGCACAGCGCCTTCAGACCAAGCGCCATAGAGCAGTCCTTCCTGCTTTTAATAATTTCCGTCGGCTTTTCGTGAATGTCGATTACAGAATCAGTATGTATTATATCCATACCGTCGATATCGATTCCGTTTTCATCAGAGATCCTTTCTATTATCTCACGGTTTCCGGTAAGCGTTATTTTTACTCCGAGATTCTCCTCGGCAATCTTACATCCTTTTATAACCTCAAGGGGAGCGTTATCTCCGCCGAATGCGTCAACAATAATATTCATAAATCTCAGCTCTTTTATTATAAATTATTTTTAAGCGCCGCCAAGGATCTGTCGGCATATGCGGCATATTTTACTTTCTTATCCTTTATTCTTTCCGGCAGTTCCGGAAGTATGCCCATATTACAGCCCATAGGCTGAAATTCTCCGCTGCAGCCTCCGCTAATATAAGCGGTCAGCGCGCCGATCATAGTTTCATGCGGCAAAACCATAGGAGCCTTTCCTTTTATGCGCCTTACGACGTTGATTCCGGCCATTATACCGCTTGCCGCCGATTCAATATACCCCTCTACTCCGGTGATCTGACCGGCAAAGAAAATATCGGAATCGCTTTTCAGACTATAATCTGAACAGAGAAGCTTTGGACTGTCTATAAAGGAATTTCTGTGCATAACCCCGTAACGGACAAATTCAGCGTTCTCTAACCCGGGAATCATAGAAAACACTCTTTTCTGTTCTCCGAACTTAAGATTGGTCTGAAAGCCGACAAGATTATACATGGTTCCCGCCTTATTTTCTTTCCTAAGCTGCACTACGGCATAAGGTCTTTTTCCCGTCCGCCTGTCTATAAGTCCCACAGGCTTAAGGGGACCGAAACGCATTGTATCCTCGCCTCTTCCGGCAAGCGCCTCTATCGGCATACAGCCCTCGTAGACCTTAAAATCCCTTTTGTCAAATTCTTTCAGCGGAGCTCTTTCCGCTTCTGTCAGAGCATTGTAAAATGCGGCATACTCGCCTTTATTCATCGGACAGTTTATATAATCGGCGTCGCCTCTGTCATAGCGCGACGCAAAGAAAATCTTATCCCTGTCAAGGCTTTCAAAGGTCACTATCGGAGCTGCGGCGTCAAAAAAGCTGAGATAATTCCCGCACTTTTTTCTAATGCTTTCCGCCAGTCCGCCGGAGGTCAAAGGACCTGTTGCAATTATAACCGTTTCATTCTCCGGTATATCGGTAATTTCCCTGTCTATTACGGTTATAAGAGGGTGAGCGGTAATCTTTTCAGTCACGCTGTCGGAAAAACTTTCCCTGTCTACCGCCAAAGCCCCTCCCGCCTCGACTGCATTTGCTTTTGCGCATGGGACTATCAATGAGCCCAGCAGCTCCATTTCCTCTTTAAGCAATCCTGCGGCAGAATCGTGCCTTGAAGCCTTCAAGGAATTGGAGCATACAAGCTCCGCCAGTCCCTTATAATGATGAGCGGGAGTGAACTTGTGCGGCTTCATTTCATAAAGCTCTACAGCGATTCCGGCGTTTGCTATCTGCCACGACGCCTCGCATCCTGCAAGTCCTCCGCCTATAACCTTAACCATCTTAATCTCCCTTTAAGTCAGATCCTTTTCATATCCGCAATCCGGCTTTTCACATATGAGCTTTCCCGACTTTCCGCCCTTTTTGAAAAGCGTGTTGCCGCACTTTGGACATTTATCCTCCACAGGCATATTCCATGTCATAAAATTACAGTTTGGATAATTTTCACAGCCGTAAAAGCTTCTGCCCTTTTTGGATTTTTTCAGTATGATCTTCTGTCCGCATAGAGGACATGTTCCCTTTGTTTCCTGAACTATCTTCTTAGTGTTTTTACACTCTGGAAATCCCGGACAAGCCAGAAATTTACCGAATCTTCCTATTTTTATTACCATGTTTCTTCCGCACTGATCGCACACAATATCCGTTTCCTCGTCCGGTACCTTGACTCTTTTTCCCTCCATTGACTTTTCAGCTTTCTCGAGAACCTTTTCAAAATCCTGATAAAACGCGTCAAGCGTATCGACCCAGTCCGTTTCTCCTCGCTCAACCGCGTCCAGATCATTTTCCATCTTAGCGGTAAACTTGGCGTCGACTATGTGCTTGAAATGATCCTTCATAAGATCAGTCGTGACCTCGCCCAGAGCAGTGGGCTTTAGCTGCTTTCCTTCTCTTTCAACATAAAGACGTGAAATAATGGTTGTAATGGTGGGAGCATAAGTACTTGGCCTGCCTATTCCGTTTTCCTCCATAGTCTTAATCAGCGACGCCTCGGAATATCTTGCGGGCGGCTGAGTAAAATGCTGGTTTCCCGCAAGCTCCTTGAGCTTTAAAACGTCTTTCTTTTCAATCGGCGGAAGCATTTTATTGTTTTCCTCGTCCTCTCCTTTTTTTCTTCATAAAGCCTTGTAAAGCCGTCAAATTTTACCGAGTAGCCTGACGCCTTGAATATGCAGCCCTCGGCTTCTATGGAAACCGATACCGTATCAAGCAAAGCGTTAGCCATCTGACTGGCAATAAAACGTTCCCATACAAGCTTATATATTTTAAACTGATCTGTAGTAAGGCTTGCCTTAACTCTGTCCGGAGTAAGATCCGGAAGAGACGGCCGGATAGCCTCGTGCGCGTCCTGAGCGTTTTTCTTACTCTTGAATACTCTCGGCGACGACGGAAGATAGTCCTTACCGAAAATATTTTCTATACATGAAGCCGCCGCGTCTCTTGCCTCGTCCGATATTCTCAGACTGTCCGTTCTCATATAGGTTATAAGACCTACAGCGCCCATACCCTCTATTTCTACGCCCTCATAAAGCTCCTGAGCCGCCTTCATAGTACGCTTTGCCTGAAAGCCCAGACGCCTTGAAGCCTCCTGCTGAAGAGTTGAAGTTATAAACGGAGGCGCCGGCTGCTTTTTTGTTACCCTTTTCTTAACGTCTGTTACAATATACTGCGCATTTTCCAGTCTTTTAAGTATACTGTCCGTCTGATCCTTATTTTCAAGCTCCGCCTTTTTTCCGTCTATATTTGCAAGCTTGGCGGCAAAAACCTTTCTGCTCGACGGAGCGGTAAATTTAGCGTCAATACTCCAGTATTCCTTGGGAACAAAATTTTTTATCTCATTTTCCCTGTCTACAATCATTCTAACCGCCACAGACTGAACCCTGCCTGCTGAAAGTCCCCTTTTTACCTTTTTCCAAAGAAACGGACTAAGCTTATAGCCTACGATCCTGTCCAGAATTCTTCTTGCCTGCTGAGCGTTAACAAGATCAATGTCTATCTTATGAAGATTATCCATTCCGGCCTTTATACCGCTTTTTGTTATTTCATTAAAGGTAACGCGGTTGTTTTCATTAAGATCAAGACCAAGCATCTGCGCTATATGCCAAGATATAGCCTCTCCCTCTCGGTCCGGGTCAGTCGCAAGGTATATTTTACCGCTTTTTTTAGCGTATTTTTTTAGTTCCTTTATAACGTCCTCTTTACCCTTCATGTTTATATATTGGGGTTGAAAATGGTTTTCAAAATCTATTCCCATTTTAGACTTAGGCAAATCCCTGACATGCCCCATGGACGCTATAACCTCATAATCTCCGCCAAGGTATTTTTTATAGTCTTAGCCTTAGCGGGAGACTCAACAATAACAAGATCCGACATATATGTTAATATTTTCCGGTTATAAACGGAAAATTCTCCTTTCAATTTTTTTCTGAAAGCCCGTATTTTCTGCCCTCTTTAAGCCGAACAGCTCCAATTATCTCAAGCTCCGTCAGGACCGCCAATATATTCAGCGAATCTATTTCAGTTTTCTCGATAATATCGTCAAGATACAAATCGCCTTTCTTCAAAACGGTTACGACGGCAAGCTGATCCCCGCTCAAATCTTCAAGCAATACGTCAGGTCCGTCGTTATAATCCGCTGTCGTTTCCTTCTGAGCTGTACGCGCTTTTTCCCGCGCGCTTTTCTTTTCTACGGACTTTCCGCGTTTTCTCTTAGCGGTGCGGCTGTCCCTTTTAGGTATATCTCCGCTCTCAGTAACTATCTCCGGTATTTCAAATTCGCTTTTGAGCATTCTGAAATAACTTGAGGTATAATAATCGTAAAGTATATCCAGATGACTGAACACGGGAACGGCGCCGTCCCGCAGATATTTTACCACTCCTGCATACCTTTTGTCAAATATATCCGCAGGAGGAATACAAAAAACAGTTCTTCCCTGCTCTGAAGCATGCTCCGCTGTAATAAGAGCCCCGCTTAACTCATCCGCCTCTGTAACAAGCGTTCCGAACGTTAGTCCGGAAATTATACGGTTTCTTGTATGAAAGCAAAATCTGTCGGGACGCGTTCCGGGAAAATATTCCGAAATAACAATCCCGTTTCGGGCAATTATATCCTTTGCCTTGGCATTTTCACGCGGATAGTCAACATCAAGACCGCATGCAAGCACAGCGGCTGTTCTTCCTCCGGCTTTAAGAGCGCCCTTATGAGCCGCCGAATCAAGACCTAATGCAAAGCCGCTTACAATAGTAAATTCTCTCCTTGCCAGTTCAGAGCAGATAGTTTCGGTAACCTCGAGGCTGTACGCAGAGGGATTTCTCGTTCCGACGCAAGATAATGCCGGATACTTATTAAAGCTTTCTATATCACCCATACAAAACAGTACGGCAGGAGGATTATAAATATTCCTGAGCAGCGGCGGATAATTTTTATCCTCAAAGGTCAGTATATTAAATCCCTTATTACCACAATATTCGAGTATGCTGTCGCACTGTTCTATATGAGTAGTTTTTACGGCACGTATTTCAGCGCTGCTCAACGACGGATGATCTCCTCCGCTGACAGCCTCATAGGCGTCTCTGACATTCCCGAAAGGACTTATCATCTCCCATATTCTTTCGTTTCCGGGACGAAGCGCCATAACAAACCATATCCAGTAGCGTGTATTTTCAGTCAAATCTCATCAGCTCCCACATAATGATACCGGCCGCCATTGCCGCGTTTAACGACTCTGCATTGCCGCTCATTTTAATAGTTATCCGTTCCGAGCATTCCATAGCCGTTTCACTGTCAAGACCGTTTCCTTCGTTTCCGATAAATACCGCACCGCCTTTACTGAAATCAATCCTTTTAACATCGCGCTCCGCATTATTCACAACAGCGGCATAGCTTTTCAGCCCCGCTTCATTCAGCGCTTCCAATAGCTCTTCCTTTTCAACATTCCTGTAAACGGGTATTCTGAATATTGCCCCCATCGTAGAACGTATAGCTTTAGGATTGTATACATCGCAGCTTTTGCAGAAAATTGCTCCGTCCAGTCCAAGAGCGTCGGCAGTTCTTATTATCATTCCGGCATTTCCGGGATCCTGAAGTCCGTAGAGTACTATGTATCTGCCTCCTCTTTTCAGCTTTTCGCCAAGTCCGTCGTCGTTTATAAAACCGCATTGAGCGAATATTCCCTGAGTATTCTCAGTATCAGAAATTTTTCTGCCAAGCTCGTCTGTAATAACCGATACATCAATGCCGTTTAAACAATGTTCATTAATACCTGCAGCATATTTTTCATAAGCGGATTCGGTAAGAAATATTTTTTTAACAGGCGCATTATTTTTAAGGGCGTCCGTCACAAGCCGAAGTCCTTCAAGGGGAAATAATTTATATCTTATACGCTCCTTCTTTGAGGACATTATTCTGCGAAATAGCCTCATAGAGGGATTATCTGCTGATTTTATAAATTTAAAACCGTTAAAATATTCATTTCCCGGCAAATACATCAACCTCGTCTTTCAATCTGAATTTAAACGAAAACACGCTCTAATTACGGATAAGAGCGTGTTTTTATCTGATTAAATGGCAGCCTTTGCCTTCTCTACGATAGCTGTAAAGCCTGCCGGATCATTGATTGCAATTTCTGAAAGCATCTTACGATTCAGGCTGATACCCGACTTCTTAACGCCGTTCATAAACTGTGAATAATTGATGCCGTTAAGCTTGCAGGCAGCGCTGATTCTTGTGATCCAAAGCTGTCTGAAATCTCTTTTCTTCTTCTTACGTCCGGCATAAGCATAGTTGCCGGACTTCATAACGGCCTGCTTTGCCATCTTGAAATGCTTGCTCTTTGCGCCCCAATAGCCCTTAGCAAGCTTGAGAGTTTTATTTCTTCTCTTGCGAGTCATCATCGCACCCTTAACACGTGCCATAGTCTTATACCTCCGTTTTACATCTCAATAATTACTTATAAGGAACTAACTTCTTAATTGTCGGAGCGTTCGCTTCGCTTGCAACTCCTGAGCAGCGGGCGATTCTCTTTCTCTTTGTATCCTTTTGAGTAAGTCTATGTCTTTTGTTTGTGTGCTGATATTTAACCTTGCCGTTTTTAGTCAGCTTAAAGCGCTTCTTAGCGCCTGAATGAGTTTTACCTTAACCTTTGCCATAACAGGTTCCTCCTTTTATTTAGTAGATGCTTTCGGCGACATGAACATAACAATACTGCGGCCTTCCATTTTAGCAGGCTTATCAACAACGCCGGCTTCTGCGCACGCTTCCTTGAATTTATTAAGAAGCTCTTCGCCAAGCTGAGGATGTGCAATCGCGCGCTTACGGAATCTTACGGAAACCTTGAGTTTGTCCCCGTTTTTTAGAAACTTAATCGCCTGATTTACTTTTGTATTAAAATCGTGAGTGTCTATTGCGGAAAACATTCTTATTTCCTTGATTTCAACTACCTTCTGATTTTTTCTTGCTTCCTTTTCCTTCTTAGCCTGTTCAAAGCAGAATTTTCCATAATCGAGAATTCTGCAAACCGGCGGTTTTGCATTCGGAGCAATCTTAACCAGGTCAAGATCCTTTTCATAAGCCATCTTCTGAGCGTCTCTGGCAGAAATAACGCCGAGTTTTGTTCCGTCAACGTCAATCAGCAATACTTCCTTATCCCTGATTTCTTCGTTGATCTGCAGTTCTTGTTTGCTAATAGTCAGCACCTCCAAGCATTAATTAGGGCGTAAAAATTAATTATCGCCAAAAATAAAAATGAGCGCAGATATAAAATCAGCACTCAATAAAATCATAGGCGGAAAACCGCGAATTATCTATATTGACCATAACAGCATAACGAGCCGTATGGTGAGAACTGATATTCTGCTTTGTTTTTACTAAATAATTATAATCTGTTTATTACGGTTTGTCAAGTCTTTTCTATAAAAAATCAGAAAATTTTCTTAATTTTACTTTTCAGTCCTTTAAATACCTCTACGCATTTTAACTTAACCTGATAATCATCGGGGTTTTCCATAAGGTCAAGCTCCTCCTTGCTGAAATAGTCCTTTGCGGTTTCATCGTCGGATTCAACGGTTTCCGCGGCCGGTATGCACAGCGGCGGATACATTACGCACCACCAGTTATGCCCTTCCGCTTCGCCTATAGTAACTCGTAAAGCCTCATAATTTCCGGCTGGCATAGTGATATTGCCGTAAACACGGCTGTCAAAATCCATATTAACAAGATTAGTCTGAGCGCCGTAGTCAAAACCGTTCTCTTCTATAACCTGAAGTACGATTCCGTTATATAATCCAGCCTGCTTCCGGCGGCGCTTTCCATATCCTCGAGAGTTTCGCAACCTCCGAATATCTCGTCAGAGCATTCAAGCAGCCTGTCTCTAACTTTAAGTTTAAGCCGCTGATCCTCTTCGCTGTCCGAATTGGCAAGTATGTGCATTCTGAGAACGTCGTTTTCCAGATTTGAAACGACAGATCCCACCTGTGCAAAATTGGAATATAATATAGCTCCGATCAAGCCTGTAAGTAAAATAATGTCTGTTTTTTTCATGTCAATCACCTCAACGGTAACATTGGCATAAAAATCAGATATTATTCATTCACATAAAAAAGTTACTGCAAATCTATATCCGCACCCTCGATAAATCCAATATAGCTCTTTCCTGCGTTGACTGAAATCAGCTCGCCCGTCTGACCGTATATCTTAACGGGCGCACCGGCAGATTCTTTAGACCATGAAACCTGCTGAGCTTTTCCCATTGAAATATAATAACCGCTTCCGCCGTCGAGACCTATATCCATAAGCTTTCCGTCGCTTCTGACGGAAATATCGGTTTCAAGCGCAAACACATTTGTAAATTCAAGCTGATTACCGGTAACGCCGTCTTTATGAGGCGATCCGGAATGATATTTTAAATACGTTCCGCTTTCACTGTCAAACTCAAACGTGCTGTAATAATCAGAGGAAAATTCCAGCTCCGCAGACATGCAGACGGTTCCCTCCGGAGCTTCGGGAGTATCGGGAGAATTGAAAACAAACGCGCCTCCCGCGTTTTCTTCATTTATATCTGTCCTATAGCCCATATCTGCAATAGCCCGCTCAAGCTCGGAGCCCTTCAGACAGCCGGTATGCTCAGTCGCATAGGACTGCGCTCTGTTCTCATCTCTGACAAAAACGGTACCGTATCCCAAAGATGAATCGTTTCCGTCGAAACGGTCTATACCTAAATCGTTAAGCGTATCCAAAGCTATTGTCCTGTCCGTTCCCCAATGACAATAAATAGCGTCCATTCCATACGCTAAGATAGGGTAATAATAACGGCAGCTTCTTACAGAGCATATATCAGGAACCTCGGTATAATCCGCATAAACAGCCATGAGTCTTGTTATTCCGCCCTCCACAGGCAGCTCGTAAATTATATCCGCGTCGTCTATACCATATTGCGGAAGAGACGCCTTTATGTTGCTTACCATTACAGCAACAGGTCTTTTGCCAACGGCATTTGCATTAAAGCCGTATTCTCCGGTCAGAGGGTTTTTCACCTTGTTTTCCTGTGCGTTTTCATCCTCTGCTTCCGATTTCTCCGATGAATATATCTGATCGGATTCGGAAGAATTCCCGCCTTTTTCAGGCTGTGAACACGCCCCAAGGCACGTTACCATTAACAGAGAAACTGCGATAGCTTTGATTTTTTTCATTTTTTTACTCCATGATAAATTTATATAAAATAACCTTTAAATCCAGAAATAATATTATCAAGCTTCTGCTTGCGTCTAATTTTCATACCGTTAAATACTATCAAATTCCAAAAGTTTTGTCAATATGCTTCCGTCTGAATTTATAACCGAATAATCCTCTTTTTTATTTCGTTTAACGATTATATCCTCATAAAACAGCCGCAGTTTGTCGAGAAAATACGATGAAAACACGTGTGAAACGTATTTACAAACCGTGTCTGTTCGATATAAAATATTATTACAGAATTGTTACAAAAAATAAACGGAGGATTACAAATGAAAAAACTCAGATTCATTTTAGCATTATTTAGCTGTTCAATGCTTATTGCTGAAGGAAGCTTACACGCCGGCGCGCTGAGCTACTGCGGTACGCTTACATATATTATATCCGATAATCATGCGGTTATAACGGGCTTTGAAGGAAAACCTGAGATCTTAGAGCTTCCGTCGGTAATAGACGGAAAAAAAGTAATGGAAATCAGAGAAAACGCATTTTATAAGTGCTCAGATTTAAAAAAAGATTGTGATACCGGAAAGCGTTACGGAGATCGGTCATCACGCATTTTATGAATGCACGTCTCTTGAAACCGCGGTAATAAACGGAAACATTTCAAAAATAGCGGAAGGAACATTCTATGGCTGTAAATCTCTCGACAGCGTCAGTATCAATTCTTCTCCTCTGTCGTTCGGCGATTACGCCTTTTATGGCTGTGAAAGCTTGAAAGCTTTTCTTTTCCGCCAAGCGTTACTGATATAGGAGAATACAGCTTTGCGGACTGTGCATCCCTATATGACCTTAATATAAACAGAGAACTGAAAAATATAGATTCTTATGCGTTTTATAATTGCGAAAACCTTAATAAGGTCAGACTTCCCGACGGGCTTTTATCTGTTGGACGATATGCAATCGGTTTTTCCTGCGAGGGTACTCTTAAAGATATAACAATAACAGGAGACTCCGATTCTATAGCCGAGCATTACGCAGATGAAAACAATCTGAAATTCAGAGAAAGAGTTTATTATGAAAACAGAAGCTTTATAAGCGCCGATACCGCCGCAGGCATATTGGCGTGGATTCCGTTTGCCGTCATATATGCCCTTCTCATGTATGCTATAATCACCAAATCAAAAAGAAAAAAGAGAAGAGCCTTCTGAAAAATAAAAAATCCGTCAGAAATTATGCTGAACGGATTTTTTTATTTTAACTCTTATATTCAATTATTCTTTTATACGGCTCACAGCAGGTCATAAGCTCAGACATCAAGCATACCCCATAAGCGCCGTTTTCTATCGGCTCACGATAATTCTCAGCGCAAATACCCCCTATTGCAAATACCGGTATACTTACGCTTTTTACAACCTTCTTCAAAAAAGAAATCCCCCTTGGTTCAAGGTCCTTTTTACATTCTGTTTCATAAATATGTCCTGCGATAAGATAATCCGCTCCAAGTCTTTCCGCAGCTACAGCCTCCTCAGGAGAATGAACTGAAACTCCTACGCGCTCGAAACCGGACGGACGACCGTTTTTGCTTATATCCGAAATTGTCAGATGTACGTTTACAACTCCAAGCGCAGCGGCAGTACGGGGACGGTTAAGCGAAATAACGCGTCTGTATTTATCATTGCCGGCTATAATTTCTTCGGCAAGCTTTAGATATTCATAATCTGTCAGATCCTTTTCACGCAATACTGCCACATAAGGCTCCGCGTCCATGATACTTCTTACCCGACTGACGAAATCGTCCCTGCAAAGCTTTCTGTTCGTAACAGCTATAACCATTATCAAACCCTCACATAGTCTGTAAATACAGGCTGAAGTCCCTTATCAAGCAATGCCTTTCTGACCTCTTCAACACTTCTGGGATCCGATATTTCAAACTGCTCGTCGCCCTTTTGTTCATTATCTCCGTGTCCGCCTATTCCGACCTTCACTCCCGCAGATATTTTTGTAGCCGCCAATCCTGCCACATTATCTCTAAATCCCGCTCTCTCCCGTGTTGAAATAGTAATACCGGCATATGGCATAAAAATTCTGTAGGCCAGCATAACCTGCAATAGCTGAGTTTCATGAACATCGTTAGGATTATTGTCCGCATTGTTTATATACGGCCTCAGTCGAGGCAGAGAGTACGATATTTCCGCCCACGGATACTTTTTCTGAATAAAGAAAGCGTGGAGTCCCGCAGCATAAGCGTCCTTTCTGAAATCGCTCAGTCCAAGAAGAGAGCCGAAAGCCACGCCTCTCATTCCTCCCATCAGCGCACGCTCCTGCGAATTGAAACGGTAAGGAAAAACTCTCTTAGGTCCCCTGAGATGAACCTCCTCGTACTTTACGGTGTTATAGGTTTCCTGATAAACGCTGACAAAATCCGCGCCCGCCTTTCTGAGCACAGCATATTCATCGGAATTCATAGGATATACCTCGACCCCGATAGTAGAAAAATATTTTTTTGCAAGACTTACCGCTTCCGCGATATATTCCACCGGAGAAGCAGATTTGGATTCACCGGTAAGCAGAAGTATTTCTCTTAAACCGGTTTCGGAAATAGTTTTGTATTCTGACTCTATCTCGTCAATTGAAAGCTTTCCCCTCCGGATTTTATTAGAGCAGTTGAACCCGCAGTAAACGCAGTAATTTTCACAGTAATTTGCAATATAAAGCGGAGTAAACATACAAACTGTATTTCCAAAATGCTTTGCCGTTTCAATTTTAGCGCGCCGCGCCATTTTCTCCAGCAGCGGCTCGGCGGACGGAGAAAGCAGTACGGCCAGATCTTCCGCGCCGATCGTTTCCTTATTCAAAACGTTTTTTACATCTATAGCGTTGTATCTGCGATAGTCATACTCGTCCGTCATTTTCAGAACCTTATTCATAATGGAGTGATCTGATTTTTCCATTCCCTCCATATATTCCATATGATCTGTATCCCGAATTTTTATCATATCTTCAATCCTCCAGAAAACCGGTCAGCGGACTTGACGCCTCGGCTTTATTATCCAGTACCCGTCCCGGTCCCGCAAGGTATGCGGCCCTTCCTGCCTCTATAGCGGCTTTAAACGCAGACGCCATCAGAGCTACGTTTCCGGCCGTCGCTATTGCAGTATTCGCCATAACAGCGGCACATCCCATTTCCATTGCTTCGCATGCCTGAGAAGGTCTGCCGATTCCCGCGTCAACTATTATCGGAAGATTTATTTCATTTATCAGTATTTTTATAAAATCTTTGGTCGCAAGTCCCTTATTGCTTCCTATCGGAGAAGCAAGCGGCATTACGGCGGCAGCTCCGGCTTCCGCCAGGCTCTTGCCGCGTTAAGATCAGGGTACATATAGGGCATAACGATAAATCCTTCCTTTGCCAGCATTTCAGTAGCCCTGACAGTTTCAAAGTTATCCGGCAGAAGATATTTCGTATCCCTTATTACCTCAACCTTTACAAAATCGCCGCAGCCCAGTTCCCTGGCAAGACGCGCTATCTTAAGCGCTTCCTCAGCTGTTCTGGCTCCGCTGGTATTGGGAAGCAGGGTTATACCATCGGGGATATAATCAACAATACTGTCGCTGCTTCCCGCGTCAGCGCGCCTAACCGCAATAGTTGCCATTTCAACTCCGGCATTTTCAATAACCGACTTAGTCATATCCATAGAAAACTTGCCCGAACCAAGAATAAAACGCGAATTAAATTCATGTCCGCCTATAATAAGCTTATCATTATTCATATCAATTTCTCCTTATATTTCACGGCTCTTCAATTCCCATAATGAGCCTTAATATCATATTTGCCTGATGTCCCGCGCAGACCGATACCCTCGGAGCCATAAGTCCGTTACCGGGCCGAGCCTCGCTTTCGCTGTCCCCGCATATATAAAGATTCCGCAATGCCTTAACGGTTTCAATTCTATTTGAGCTTTCAAATCCAGCCATTCCTGATCCGCAGACAAGCTTTTTGTCAGGCAATTCAGTCAGAACTGTTTCTGCAAGCATAGCTTTTGCTTCAGGATTATCAAAGGCTTCGCATATATAATCGCAGTCGTTTAATAGCTCCGCCAAATTTTCACGAGTTATTCTTGCATTTACGCACTCGGCCTGAATAAACGGGTTTATTTCTCTAATCTGCTCACAAAGAGCGTCCGTTTTGAACATTCCCAGATGCCTTACATAATAATTTTGCCTGTTTAGGTTACTTGGCTCAACCACGTCAAAATCAATAAGTCTTAAAAATCCGACGCCCGTCCTTGCAAGCATTACCGCTATATTAGAGCCGAGTCCTCCGAGTCCGCATACCGCAACCCTTGCTTTCTTTACTCTTTCATGAACCTCCGGTGTATGCCTTGCCGCCATCATGCTTTCAAGCTCTTCATGCGGCGGCATAACGCCTTTTTTTATTATACCGATCGTATCGCCGTCATGAAGAACCATATCGTCATTTGTCTGAAATCCGTTTAAAATAGCAATGCAGTCAGGTGAAAATCTTACGTCCCTCAGCTCAAACAGGGTTTTTAAATCCGTGTATTCCGGCCTTCCGTTTAAAATAATCCTCATATCAGCCGCCTCCGACAAAGCTTACAACCTCAAGACTGTCTTCATCGCATATTATCGTATTGCCGTATTCTGCCTTAGGCACTATATTTCCGTTTTTCATAACGGCTATTTTTTTTATATCAAAACCTCTTTCCTCCATCAAAAGGTCCAATGCCACAGGCTTTTCAATCGATGTTTCCTTTCCGTTTATCTTCATTTTTTCCTCCTTATAATAACTTTTTCTGAAAAAATGCAAAAAAAGGGCTGCACCCGCGGTGGTGCACCCCTTTCGTTCCGAAGATAAATTCTATAAAATTTACGATGTTATTATACTACATTATTTTATGTTTGTCAACTGTTTAATTCAGGAAATGAAAATTCCGGCACAGTATATTTGATTCAACTCACATCCACAAGTAAAAAAATATAAATTATTGCATTTGCCTCCGTGTTATGATATAATTTAGACGATTGTTATATGAACGGAGATCTTGAAAATGCTTGTAAACTTAATAAATATAAATAAATTCTATAACGGAAAACAGATACTTAAAAACATAAATCTCTGTATTGACGAAAGAGACAGAATCGGACTCATAGGTATAAACGGCTGTGGAAAGACAACACTGCTGCGTATTCTGACCGGTAAAGAATTACCCGACAGGTCTACCGAAAAGGACGGTATCGTATCCATGGCTTCCAAGACCTCTATAGGCTATCTGGAGCAGATGTCAGGTCTTGACGGGAAAAGCGCCGTCATAGAGGAAATGAAAGACGTATTCAGCCATCTGGACTCCGTGCTTGAGCGCATGAAGCAGCTTGAGCTTCAAATGAAAAACGATGAGTTTATTTCCGAGGACGTTTCAGAGGAATATTCAAAGCTTGCGGCATATTATGAGGCTAACGACGGTTATACCTCAGAGGTTAAAATCAAAACCGTTCTCAACGGAATGGGATTTTCAGAAAGCGATTACAACCGTGAAATAAGCAGTTTCAGCGGCGGAGAAAAAACTCGTCTTGCAATTGCCAAGCTTCTTCTCGAAGAACCAAATCTTCTTATTCTGGACGAGCCGACTAACCATCTTGATTTCAAGACTATCCTATGGCTTGAGGACTATCTGAAGGATTACAAAGGAGCCTTGCTCATAGTTTCACATGACAGATATTTTCTCGATAGAATTGTAACGTCTGTTTGCGAAATAGAAACAGGTATTCTTACTCGTTATAAGGGAAATTATACAGCCTTTACCCGTCAGAAGAAGGAAAACGTCGCCAGACAAATGAAGGAATATGAAGCTCAGCAGAAGGAAATAGCCAAAATGGAGGACTTCATAGCAAAAAACAAAGTCAGGGCTTCTACGGCCAACAGCGCTAAAAGCAGAGAAAAAGCGCTTGAACGTATGGAGCTTATAGAAAAACCTATTTTTGCCGCAAACAACGCAAAATACGCTTTGAATATGCCGTTACTCCGCCTTTTGATATTCTAAGCGTAAAAGACGTAGATATTACTGTCGGTAACGGAGCTGATAAAAAGACTCTGGCCGAGCATATCAGCTTTGAGATCAAGCGGGGAGAAAAGCTGGGAATAATCGGCGATAATGGAATAGGTAAATCTACATTTCTGAAGATAATACAGGGCATGCTTCCCCCATTCCGGCAGAATAAGATGGGCGTCAAACGTCAGAATTTCATATTTTGAACAGGAAAGCGCCAATCTTGATCCTTATAATACGGTCATGGACGAGCTTCACAGACACTATCCCATACTTACAGACCTTGATATACGTTCCTTGCTGGGAAGGGTAGGTATAACGGGAGAAAACGTATTCAAGGAAACCGGAGTTATCAGCGGAGGCGAGAGAGCCAAGGTATGCTTTGCTTTGATGACGCTTGAAAAAGGAAACGTTTTAATTCTCGACGAGCCGACCAATCATCTTGATCTTGACGCCAAGGAAGCGATTGAACATGCCCTTGACGAATTTGACGGAACAGTCATCTTCGTATCGCATGACAGATACCTTTTAAATAAAATTGCCGGAAAAATCCTTGAAATAAAGAGCGGAGGCGCCGAATTATTTAACGGAGGTTTTGATTATTATCTTGATATATCAAATAAACGCCGTTTGGCTAAGCAGCAGCTATCGGACGAAGAAAAATCACGAAAAGCGGCAGAGCTTGCCGCTGAAAAAAATATCAAAGCTTATAAATCCAAGGAACAGCGAAGTATAGAGGCAAAGAAAAGAAACAGAATAAAGGAGCTTGAGGAGAGCATAGAAAATATTCAAAAAGAGCTTGACGCTTTGCAAGCTGAAATAACCTTTGAGGAGGTATATTCAGACTTTGAGCTTATGAATAGCAAATGCAGTATGATTGACGAGACTGAAAAAAAAGGCTGACGAAATGTTCGATGAAATTGTGGAGCTAAGCGAATGATACTAATCGGTCTTTAATTCAGAAACCACCTCCCTTCAAAGCATAAAAAGTCGGGAGAAAACATTTTTTTAATGCTATAATACAGTCACAGTCAAGGATTAAGGATGGTGCTGACATGACAAGCTGGTCAGAGGGAATCCAAAGCGCTATTAGCTATATTGAAGATAATATCACTGAAAGATTAGCAATAAGCGATATAGCGGCAAAAGCGTATGTATCAGAATATCACTTTCAAAGAATCTTCCGTATTCTGTGCGGTTTTACCGTGGGTGAATATATAAGAAACCGTCGGCTTACCATAGCGGCTCAGGAGCTTTCCTCAACGGACTCTAAAGTTATTGACATCGCTTTAAAATACGGCTATGACTCTCCCGACAGCTTTGCCAAAGCGTTTGTCAGGTTTCACGGCGTATCCCCCTCGGCTGCAAAGAAAAAAGGAGCAAAACTTAACTCGTTCGCTCCTTTAAGAATTAAATTAACATTGGAGGGCGGTTCTATGATAGAATACAGAATTGTTGAAAAGGCGGCTTTTACAATTATGGGTAAAGCCAAAAGGTTCAGTTTTGAAAACTGCTACAAAGAAATACCTAAGTACTGGGACGAACACATGAAAAGCGGCGAAAATAATATAGTATGCGGAATGTACGGAATTTGCTTTGACGGCGACAAGGAAGGCTTCGAATATCTTATAGCCGATAACTATATTCCTTGGAATGAAGTACCGGACGGTTATGTAACAAGAACTATCCCGCAAGGTACTTGGGCGGTATTTCCATGCAGAGGCGAGCTTCCTGACGCGCTTCAGAAAGTAAATACAAAAATCTGGAACGAATGGCTGCCAAACTGTAAAAATTATAAGCTTGCAGGAAATTAACAATATTTGAAATGTATACTCCCCCCTGTGAGAACCTAAAGATACTTACAGCGAAATTTGG
>ENA-OQCO01000582-OQCO01000582.1-human-gut-metagenome-genome-assembly--contig:-NODE-582-length-19344-cov-1.183379_pt1 | contig 19344 bp, 21 predicted proteins | sample MGYA00242500_ERZ504582 | MGnify/ENA primary metagenome ERZ504582 (study PRJEB26092, sample SAMD00036346) | human gut metagenome | host: Homo sapiens | study: EMG produced TPA metagenomics assembly of...
CCGCGGTATGACGCCTTTTTTGGCGGAGAGTTAGGGATTCGAACCCTAGTCTTCGGGACACAGCATTTCGAGTCATTTCCCCCTTGTGATTTTTGGTGGAAATTAAGCGAAGATGGAAGTACACAACGGAAGCCCAAAAGCTGCGGTATACTGCGGATTTTGGCTTCCGTTTTTCGTTTTTATTTGAACCCACAGGGCTTTCCGAGTTCTTCCCATTTTTGCCCCGAATTATGACCGGAGGATAGAACAAGGATAGAACTGGACGCCAGATTGGGGGTATTCACACCCATACCATTTCACGAAAACGCAAATCACCATTTTGATTAGACAACTTGATCTTATTTGAACCCACTTCAAAATCCAATATTTTACACGCCAGTGAAGTACCTCACCTACCAATGACAGATGAACAAGAAAGTGAGTGCTGCACATGGATTTGACTAAGTATTACCCCGACATCGTCGCAAAGTATCCCGCCTATGTAACCAAACGGGAACTATGCGAGATCTGCCACATCTGTCCCAAGACCGCCTACAATTTGGAGCAACAAGGTGAGATTCCCTACACCATTGAGCAAAACCACCTGATCCGTAGCCACAAAATCAAGCTGACGGACATTCTTGCCTATCTCTATCGGCGTGAGTGCAGACAAGAAGCAGACAGTCCCTATATCTGTGCTATGAGAACATTCTATGACGAACACCTCTCTCCCTACTCAGACCTGCTTTCCGTAAGATATTCAGCAGATCACAGGCTTTTCGTCCTCGGCAATCGTGCGGTGGATCAGCACAGGGATTCTGAAGGCTTTCCAGCCTGGAAAGCAGTACACCGTCCCAAAGGATTTTATGCTGGACTTTCTGATAAGCCCATATTACCGCCGTATCCGCCGAAAGACCCCTCTCCAAAAGGAATTGATGGATACATTTGAGCGTCTGTGGCAGGAAAAAGGAGGCGAGTGATGTGGCACAGGTATCCAAGTATCGCTATTTGCTGAATCAGTACCCAGAAACAGTCCAAAAAGAGCAATTCCGCATTATCTGTCATATCAGCAAACGCACAGCTCGTTATCTGCTGCAATCCGGTCTGGTTCCCTGCGTACAGAGTGGGAAAAAGACCCGGAATTACACCATAAAGATGAAAGACATAGTTCGCTACCTTGAGCGCAGGGAAATCCACCCCGAAAAATACAAACTTCCCCCCGGCTCATATAGCGGGACATACGCAGTCAAGCCCCTGCTTCCCGAATCTGTGACAACGGAGGAACTGCGAAAATACTACATAGAGAGTTTCCGGGACATTCCCGACATAGTTTCCACGAGAGAGGCCGCGGAATTAACAGGCGCCACGGCATCTACGGTCGCAAAATGGATCAGAACGAAAAAGCTAAAAGCTCTTTCACATGGTCCGGCATTTATCATCCCGAGGTCAATCTGATCGACTTTATGGCCAGTGACGCATACTTGAACAAACGCTTGAAATCACAAAAATTCCACGAAAATATAGGAGGTTTTCTATCATGGAAAGCGGGAAAATAATTGTTGTAGCCAACCAGAAAGGTGGGGTAGCCAAGACCAGCACGGTCCGAAATCTGTCCTATGCGCTGGCCGAGATGGGCAAGAAGGTCTTGGTAGTTGACTTTGACCCCCCAGTATAACCTCACCACCAGTTTCGGTGTCCTGCCGACCCAGGCGCCCTATAATACCGGGACTCTTATCACCAATCTGCTTCTGGACGAATCTCTGCCGGATACCAACGAGTTCATCCAGAAAATCGGCTCTGTGGACTTGATCCCTTCCAGCCGATCTCTCACCGTTGCGGAGGCAAATCTGCTGATGACGCCGGACAGCAATGACTACCTGGCCGCTCTGCTGAACCCTCTGCGGCTGTCCTACGATTACATTATCGTGGACACCAACCCCTCTCTTGGCTCGTTGACCATCAACGCTTTAACGGCTGCCGACGAGGTAATCATCCCGATTGACCCGGAACTGTTCGCTCTGACCGGTTTGCAGGCGTTGGTGGACACCATCAAGAAAATCAAGCGGAAATTAAATCCCAGCATTGAGATCGGCGGTATCCTGTTCACCAAATGCAACAAGCGGACGAACCTGTATCGCCGTACATACGGTCAGGTCACAAAGGCGTTTCAATCGCTCCCCATCTTCAACTGTCAGATTCCCTACACGGTCAAGGTGGGGGATGCAAACAGCTACGGAATGAGCGTCATGGAACTGGAGCAGGCAAACCCCGCCTCTCTTGCCTATCTGGAACTTGCAAAGGAGGTGCTGGCAAATGCCTAAAATCAATCCGCGCATCAAGTCCATTGACGATCTTCTGGGCTTGGATGCCGCAGAAGAAAGCCCTATTGAACCTACCCCTTCCGTATCCTTGCCGACCAAGAATACCATCATCACCCTTCCCCCGCAGGCCATTCGTGCTTTCCGAGGCCATCCGTTCCGGCTGTATGAGGGCGACCGGCTCAATGATCTGGTAGAAAGCATTTCGGAACATGGGGTCCTGAATCCCGCCATCATCCGCAAGATCGAACGGGATGAAGATGGCTTTGAGTATGAAATGCTGGCCGGTCATAACCGGCAGAACGCCGCAGCCATTGCAAACCGTGAACTTCCCTGTATCGTCAAGGAAAATCTCTCCGATGAAGATGCTTGGATTTATGTGATCGAAACCAATGTCCTGCAACGCTCCTTCTCCGAAATGCTGCCCTCTGAAAAAGCGGCGGTGCTGACTCTGCGCTATTCCAAAATGATCTGTCAGGGGCGCCGGAACGATATTGTCGAGGAGTTGAAACGGCTTGAAAACCCTGATGAAATCAGGGAAACGGGACTTGTGGCATCGAGTGCCACAAGTCGAAAAAGCCGTGATGTTGTGGGACGCAGAATATGACCTGAAAGGCCGTGCTGTTGCAAACTATCTCCGCATCAATGAGTTGATTACTCCGCTGAAAAGGAGAATTGATGATGCCGAGTTCCCGATTGTGGTAGCTGTGCAGCTCTCTTATCTGACCGAACAGGAACAGCAGATGGTTGACGATGTGCTTTCGGGAAGCGAGTACAAGGTCAATGAGGGAAAGGTTGTCCTGCTGCGGGAATATACCGGAAAGCTGACCCCGGAGCGTACCGAACAGATTTTGTCCGGCGAGTTTAACCGGAAACCCAAGAAATCCACGGCTACGGCGTTCAAGGTCAAACCGGCGATTTACAAGAAATACTTTACCGCCAGCATCAGCCAGAAAGAGTTCGACAGCATTGTGGACGAGGCGCTTGCCTCTACTTTGCTCAGAAAGGACAGGAGTCCGAGCAAGAGGCCGGATAACCGGCCATAATCACCAATACAGGAAGGAGGTCAGATACCGTTGAGAAATGATGAACGCCTGCGGACGATATATGAAGTCATGGCTCCCTATATTGTCCGAAATGAACACAACTGGCGGGATTATCTGGCATTTGCATCGCAGTTCCATAAGCACAGTTTTGACAACATACTTCTTGTGTACGCACAGGACGAGGATGTTTCTATTCTGGCAACACGAAAGCAATGGGCCACCATAGGCAGAAATTTGATTCCCCGTGCAAAGGGCGTAGCCGTTTGCGTCTACCGGAATGCCAAACTCACTCTTGACTATCTCTTTGATGTAAGCCAAACTACTGGCAAAGAGATTCATCCTACGGACTGGCAGCTTTCCGATGAAATGAAAAAGGCCCTGACCGAGCGCCTGTCGTATGCACACGGTTTCCCCAAGCAGGATTTTCCCCAAGCGCTGTATGCGATGGCAAGCGAATCTGTCGCAGAGAATTACAACCACTTTTTGCAGGAACTCAAGCAGGAAACCAAAGGCCATTTGTTCACCGAGATCCCGGCCGGTGGTTTTGAAGCCCAATACATCCAGCTTTTGACCGACAGCATTTCTTATTTCATCGGCAAAAAGTGTCACCTGTCGGATGAAGAAATCCAGTTGAGTGACGGCATGGCGACGGTCAGCCATTTTAATACACTCCCGCTGGTTGCACATCTGGGTACGGCAGTAACCGCCCTTTCCAAAGGTATCCTGTTAGAAGTAGAACGGAACATCAAGATTATCAATCGTGAAAGGATGGCACAACATGAGCAAACCGAATATCAATCTGAAATACAGGGAGCAGGACGGGATGATGCTTCCCGATCTGCAAATCTCCAACAGCAGCGAAGCAGATCAACCTCTGGGCAGGTACGGCCGGATGGCCCTGGAATACCTCAGAGAGAATCACCCGGAGCGATTTACGACTTTGAAATGGATGGCAGTCTGATGGAGATCATGCACCGGGTACAGGACGAGGCGACCGAGAAGATCGAAGCCCTGACGCAGCAAATGCTCCAGCAGGAGCCGCTTCCGCAGACCGAGGACATCATGGAGCGGACGCGACACCTGAACAGTCTGAAACTGATGGCGGAGGAAACCGTACTCCAGAGCGTAGTCCTGATTCCCCGCTGACCGAAGAACAGCCAAATACAGAAGTGGCGCCGAGCGCCGCACCTGTGGGAGAGCCGTCTGAAAAGGACGGCTCTTTTTCTGTTCCTGCGGAACAACCGACACGCCATTTTACCGATGCAGAAGTCCGGCGCAATTATGAGTACATCCTGACCAGCCCCAATCTATACCCCCCAGAGCTGCACAGCGCGGTTCGCAGCGTATTGTCAGAACCGCCGCTCAATCCTGACTGGTCAGACAAAGGGCGGCAGATTGCGGCTCTCTTTACTCCCTATGGCGACCGTGAATATCAGGGCGATTTTCTCTATCGTACCCGGTTGCATGGTGAAGATGGCATTTCATTTTTCTTTGATGAAGGGCTATACCTACATTCCCTGGAACGGGCTGGCGTTTTTACTGGATGCCATGATCGAGGATGGCGACTATCCCAATCCTGTTGTAGAGGAGCAACCTGACCCCATCGGGGATTATAACATCCCTGATGAAGTTGATGAAATGGGCGGTCCTCACCGGCAAATGACCATTGGAGAAGCGGATTTTGATTATGTTCTGGATGCTGTTGCCTATGAAGCCGGAGAAACCGTAGTGGAACCGGTCAAGCCGCAGGCGATTGTTCAAATGGAAAACGACACGCCAGCAGCCGGTGACGAGCCTGCATCCGTTCCTGACGAAAATCCCCCTGTTGTTGTGGAGGCCCCCGAAACGGCTCTCCCCACAGATACAGCGGAGCAGCCTACCACCGCCGCCCGTCAAAGAAAACACGACGGCGCACAAGAATTTCCGCCGCTTTCAAGAGTTGTTCCCGGAGATTGTGTCCGGTCAATATGAGTATCTGCGGCTGGAGGCCGGAGAAGCCTACTATCCTCTGGTCATTCACCATAAATACGGTTCCCATTACTGCATGGAGCATTACTATATGCAGAACGGCGACCGGATGTATGACCCTTATATGGACTTCCAAATCGACAAAGAGGCTGGGACACTTCGGGCTTTCAGTTATGAGAACAGCGGCATTGGTGTATATAACGAGGCTGATCCCGACGACCCCGCATACGAGAAAGCAATCAACGGGTTCAACAGTTTCTTTGCCACCTGGCTGAACAATATCCGCAGCCAAGGCTATGAGCCGGTGCGGGCCTCTATGATGGTCAACGATGAAGAAGTCGATGTGGATTTGCGCCCGGCTGCCGAAGCTGTTCCGGTCGTGGAAGAAGAACAGCCGGAGCAGCTCTCCCTTCTGTCCTTGGAAAAGAGTACGGAAGATCTGCTTGTTGAGCGTGTCATGCAAAGAGGCCCACTTACCGCAGGAAAAAAAGAACAAATCTACGAGTTTGCTCAGACCCACCCCACCGGATCAGAATTTACTACTTTCCTAAAAAAGCTATATGGATATGAAGGGTTCTCCGGTGATGAAATGGGCGTGAAATACGCCATGTTCAATAGTGAAGGTGTCACTATCGAATGGCAGGATGAGCAGGGCGAAACACAGGAAACAAAGTTGTCCTGGGCGCGGGCTGCCGGTGTCGTGCAACGCCTGGTGGATGAAGGCCGCTATCTGGAAACCCCTGTTGTCAGTCTGCCGGAGCCGGAAACCGATGAGCCGCTTGAGGGAGAAACAGAACCGTATGATTACAGTTTTGAATATGGCCTTTTAGGGCGCCTTAAAGCGGACTGCGAGTATTTCTAAGTGAGGCCATCAGCACGAAAAGCATTTGTGGGCGGGTAGCGTCCATGCACAGATAGCTAAAAATGCGAGAGCTGTATGATCTGCTCCCGGAAAAGCCGGAAGGGATAACCAAAGAAATAATTGACGATTATGAAACCCGTATGGCTCCCTGGGAACACGATGAAGCAGAGGAAACACAGATTTTAGACGAAGCCCTGGACGCCCATCATGGGCAGATTGATATGCTGATGCAGGCAGTCCGAGGTGAGCTGACGGTTGGAACCATCCGGTACAGCATTTTTGAGGGGCGGCCCCATATCAGCATGATTGAAGTCTTGGAGGACTACCGCCGCCAAGGTATCGCAACCCAGATGCTCCGCTATCTGCAAGGGCAATATCCCAATGAGGAAATTGTATGGGGGTATTTGACCGAGGATGGCTCGGCCCTGTACCAAGCCGTGGTGGATGAACAGCCCAATCCCGACTATCTCCGGGTACAAAATGACCTTGAAGATATTACGCGGGAATTTGACGCTTATGTGCGGCGCCTGGATGGTGGGGCTATTCTCTCCCCCCCAAGAAGCTGCCGACATGGACGATCTGGAGGACACGCAATACCGGCTGGAAAAAGAGCTGGAAGAACTGCGCCCCATTCGCGCCTTTGTACGAATGGGCGATGGTACAGCAGCAGAGGCGCCCGCTGTTATGGATGAAGCCACCCCCACTGATCTGGCGCCCCTTCGTGAGCCGCCTGCGGCGCCGCAGGTCGCCACACACAACTTCCGTTTTTCTGAGGACTATGACCTGTATCCAAGTGGAGCAAAAACCAAATATAAAAACAATGTCATGGCAATCAAGCTGCTCAAGCAGATTGAGCTGGAAAAGCGGACAGCGACACCGGAAGAACAAATCATCCTTGCCCGTTATGTCGGATGGGGCGGGCTTGCCAATGCTTTCTCCAGTACGGCCTCTGGTTGGGAGAACGAATATCAGGAATTGAAGTCCCTGCTGACTGATGTGGAATACAAGGCGGCCATGAACTCCACCATCACAGCCTACTACACCGAGCCTGACCTGATCCGGCACATTTACCGCGCCCTGGAACGGTTTGGCTTCGAGGGCGGCCCTGACCGAAAAATCCTGGACCCCGGTATGGGAACCGGCAACTTCTATTCTGTGCTGCCGGAGCAGTTTCAAGGGAGCAAGCTGTTTGGCGTAGAGTTGGATTCCATCACCGGCAGAATCGCAAAGCAGCTTTATCCTGATGCGGATATTTCCATCACGGGATATGAAGCCACCAAATTTGAGGACAACAGCTTTGATGTGATTCTGGGCAATATCCCGTTCAACTCCGTGAAAATCTATGACCGGCGCTACAATGACCTGAACCCGTACATCCATGACTATTTCTTCATCAAGTCCCTGGACCTTGCAAAACCGGGCGGTATCATTGCCTTTATCACCAGCAAAGGAATTATGGATCGCAAGGACGAGAGCCTTCGGGAATATATCGCACGGCGGGCAGAGTTCATCGGCGCCATTCGCCTACCCAACACAGCGTTCAAGGCTTTGGCGGGAACCGATGTAACAGCGGATGTTGTTTTCTTGAAAAAGAGAACGCAGCCCATAGAACTTGATCGCGCGAATCTTCCGTCCTGGATTGAAACTGACCTGGACCGCAGTAAATGGATCGCCTATAACCGCTATTTCAAAGATAATCCCGAAATGCTCATGGGCGAGATGGTGAGCAGCCGGAATATGTACGGCAACGAAGATGGGACGGCCTGTGTTGCCCCGGAAGATTTTGACCTGAACCAGCATCTTACCCAAGCGGTTGACTCCCTGTATGCCCGTTTTACCGCAGAGCCGGATGAAGAAATCGAGGCGGACGAACCGGAAGAAAGCAATACAGAGTATGAGGACGCTCCGGCCGGAACCAAAAACTTCACCTATGTTGTTCGGGATGGCGAGATCTTCTTCTGTGAAAAAGATAAGCTGATCCCGCAGCCTTACACCGGCATGAAGGCCGAAAGAATCAAGGGATTGTGCGAAATCCGTACTGCGCTGCTGGAGGTTATCAACATCCAGTCCCATGAGTATGACCCGGTTGATCTCCAGAAAGTACAGGACACACTCAATCAGGTATATGACCGCTTCGTTGCAAAGTATGGAGCCATCAACAGCAAAGGAAACATCCTCGCTTTTTCTGATGATGACCAATTCCCCTTGCTGCGCTCTATCGAGGATGAGCGGAAAGACAAGACCGGTTGGGATAAATCAGCGATCTTCACCAAAGCCACCATCCGTCCTTTCCGTCAGGTCAACCATGCAGACACCGCCGAGGACGCCCTTCAAATCTGCCTGAATCACAAGCTGCGGGTGGATCTGCCCTATATGTCCTTCCTGACAGGAAAAGCCCCACAGGAGTTGGTGCAAGAGCTGGATACTCGCATCTATCTCAATCCCCAGAAATACTACGGTAATCCGCTGGAAGGATGGGAACTTGCAGAAGAATATCTCAGTGGTCATGTGCGGGATAAACTGCTCTACGCACGTCAGAAGGCAGCGGAAGAACCGGAACTCTTTGCCCGGAATGTAGAGGCTTTGGAGGAAGTACAGCCGGAGCCGCTGACTCCTGCCGACATCGAAGTGAATATGGGTGCCATCTGGGTTCCCATTGAGTATTACCGCCAATTCATGTATGAAACCTTCCAGACCAGCGGATATGAAAAGGTCATCGAGGGCGGCGACAACCGGCACCGCATTGACATTGAGTATTTCTCCTATACCACGACCTGGCGTGTCACCAATAAAAATGCGGAACCGGATTCCGTAATGGTCAACCAGACTTTCGGAACCAAGCGGAAAAATGCTTATGAGATTTTTGAGGATTGCCTTAATATGCAGTCCACTACTGTCCGTGACCGGCAGGAATACATCAATGAAAAGGGCAACAAGTCGGTTAAATATGTAGTCAACGCACAGGAAACCATGATTGCCCGTGCCAAGCAGCAACAGATTCAGGAAGCATTTGCGTCCTGGGTTTGGAAAGAACCGGAGCGCCGGGATAGGCTTCTGCGTATCTACAACGAAACCTCAACACAGTTCGCCCCCGTGAGTTTGATGGGAGCCATCTCGTATTTCCCGGCATGAACACGGAGATGAAGCTGCGGAAGCACCAGCTTTGATTTTGCTGCCCGTGTCATCTATACCGGGACGGGGCTTGCCGCACATGAGGTAGGCGCCGGAAAGACCGCTGCTTTAATTGCCGCCGGGATGTACCTCAAGAACCTGGGAGCGATCCACAAGGCGGTGTTTGTGGTTCCCAATCCCCTGGTGGGCCAGTGGGCAACAGAGTTCTACCGCTTTTTCCCCAACGCAAACCTTTTGGTATCCACCGCAGAGGATTTTACTCCCAAAAACCGCAACCGCTACATTTCTAAAATCGCCACCGGAGAATATGACGCAGTGATTCTGGCGCACAGCCAATTTGAGAAAATTCCAATCTCCACAGAGCGGCAGATTGCTATGCTGGAACGGCAGATCAACGATATTGAAAATGCAATCCATGAAATCAAGAGCGAAAATGGCGAGAATTGGTCTGTCAAGCAGATGGTCATTTTCCGCAAAAATCTGGATGAGCGGCTGAAAAAGCTGTCTGCCGAGGAAAAGAAAGACGATCTGCTGACCTTTGAGCAGCTCGGCGTAGATATGATGATGGTGGACGAGGCACACTTTTTCAAAAACTGCTTTGTCTTTACAAAGCTGCGGAATGTGGCTGGTATTACAACCTCAAGCAGTCAACGCGCCTTTGATATGCTGCTCAAATGCCAGTATTTACAGGAAACGAATCAGGGGCGCGGCGTAGTATTTGCGACCGGAACGCCAATCAGTAACTCGATTTCCGAACTGTTCGTCATGCAGCGGTATTTGCAGCCGCAGGAGTTGGAACGCTTCGGCTGGTCCTACTTCGATACCTGGATCGCCCATTTTGCAAAGAAAGCCTCTGTGCTGGAATTGAAGCCGGAGGGCGGCGGCTATCGGATGCGTGATCGCTTCGTCCGTTTCTACAATCTCCCTGAACTGATGGCTGTCTTTCGTGAGGTCGCTGACATCAAAACAGCGGATATGTTGGATATTCCCGGACTCCCGGCTGTTCGCACTGGTAAAGCGGAGATTGTTTCGGTGGAAGCCACACCCGCACAGCAGGCGATCATGGCCGATTTTATTCTGCGGGCGGAAGCAATCCGAACCGGCCGAGTGAAGCCGGAAGAAGATAATATGCTGAAGCTGACCGGTGAGGCCCGCCTGATGGCGATTGACCCGCGCCTGATTCGACCGGATGCGGATGGTACAGGAAGTAAGTTGAGTGTCTGCATTGAGGATGTTTATCAGGTTTGGAAGGACACCGCCGCCTCTGCTTCCACACAGCTTGTCTTTTGTGATGTTGGCACTCCCAAAGCCGGGAAATTCAATGTATATGATGAAATAAGAAATGTGCTGCTGGCAAAGGGTGTGCCGGAATCGGAGATAGCCTTTGTTCACGACGCCACTTCTGAAGCACAGCGGCAGGAACTGTTCGAGCGTACCCGCCAAGGAAAAGTCCGTATCTTAATCGGCAGCACCAGCAAACTGGGAACCGGCGTGAATGTTCAGAATAAGGTAATCTCCATTGACCATCTGGACTGTCCGTGGAAGCCCTCTGACATTACACAGCGAAATGGGCGTGGGGTACGGCAGGGCAACGAAAACCCGGAAATTATGATAAAGCAATTCGTGGCCAAAGGAACATTTGATGCGTATCTCTGGCAGATTCAGGAGCAGAAATTGCGCTATATCACGCAGATTCTCACCGGAAAACACATTGCCCGCTCTTGTGAGGATGTGGATGAAACCGTCCTGTCTGCCGCACAGTTCAAGGCGGCCGCTACCGACAATCCGATGGTCGCACAGAAGATGGAATTGGAAAACCGGGTCACGGAATTGAAAATTCTGCGTGGTGCGTGGAGCATGAACAGCTTGCTTTGGAACACAAGGTTAACTTGACATATCCATCCCGCATCCGGGAATATGAGCAGAAAATTGAGCGAGTCACGCAGGACATTTCTCTGTTGGGTCAGACCGAAGGCAAGGATTTCTCCATCGTGCTGGATGGAAAGCATTATACGGAGCGACCGGCAGCGGGCGAAGCATTTGCCCTTCTTTATCGGATGATAAGTGAAGGCCGTGGAAAAGATGAATATGAGTTTGAAATTGGTTCATATCGTGGCTTTTCTCTTTTCGTGAACTTCAATCCGTTTGAAAGGGATATTATTCTGAGGGGCGCTTTGCTGTATGGGACGGATATAGGCAATTCCGGTCAGGGAACGATTACCCGTATCGAGAATCTTGCTGAACGGATTCCCAACTATCTTGAAGATGCACGGCGCGAATTGAAAGAAACACAAAAACAACTGGCGGTTGCCCAACAGCAGGTTGGACAGCCGTTTCTTTATGAGGAAGAATTGTCGGAGAAGGTTGCCCAACTCACGGAAATCAACACTAAGTTGGAGTTTGAATCATTACAGGAAAGCGAGGTGATTTTGGATGAAAACGGACAACGATCTGATGGCGAGGAAGATTGGGATTCTGAAAGAGTTCCTGCCTGCGCTTCTGCCGAAGTATAAGATCATGCTGCTGGAGGCATTCAGCCCCCACGATCTTCTCACGGCGTATATCAAAAACACTCTGGCGGGCTATCCCCGTCTGGAAGATCAGAACTTGGATGACCTGACGCTGGAACTGCTGTACCCCACTGACGAGGCGGCAGAACACTGTATCAAAGAGTTCCTTGCTCTGCGCCTGGACGATGACAACGAGCATGAGCTGGAGCAGTGATGTGAGGTGGTGATATATGGGCGAGAAACATTCGGCTGTCGGCTATCTCTTTCGAGAAGGTGCTTTTTTGCCAGCCCAAGAAACAAAGCCGGTCCGCAATGAGTTTGGCCTGGACCTGTTTCAGCATAGAGGCTCCGTTTATGAAGGAAAAACCGGACTGCAATTCTGTTCTCTCCAGCAAGCGGAGGACTTGGCCGGTTTCGTTGAGAAGCATGGCGGTATTGAAAAAGTCCAAAAGCTGATTGCAGACAGTTTGGAGCGCACCGGTCTTTCTCCCCGCTATACCCGACCGGATGAAAAGAAAAAGGACATCTTTCCGCCAAAGGAAAAAGACGAGAACCGGGTCTTTGCCAAAGACTGATGGGCAACAAGCACTACTACTACCGCTTCTACAACGAAAACGGCATTGAACTCTACACAATGGAGAAGAAACGGGAGTTCTTCCAAACGGTTTATATTCCATGTGACGGGTTTATGGTGGGCATTGACCAGCGGCACCGACTTGAGGAAGTCCTGAAATGGCTGCCTACGCTGGAGCATGGCATCCGGGGTGAGATCGAGAGGGTTTTCAATCAGAGTATGGAAGCCCCGGACCGGTGGGCTGATCTGGGATTTGCCAATCTGCTTGGACGGTATGAGGAAGCAAAAGCCCACAATGCCCCCATTGCTGCGGAACGGCAGCGGCAAGCTAATGAAAGGCGGGCGCAGCAAGACGCCCGTGAACAGCAGTTGGCACAAGAACGACAGGCCCGTTACGATTCCGCCATCCGTGAGGCCGAAGGAAATATTATGGCGGGAAAGGAGGTGATAAACCGGGAGATCAACGGCAAATCTCTCATTATGCAGCTCTTTCGTGAGCATGAAATTCCTGTTCCTCTCAAAACACAGGGCTGGATCATCAATTCGCTTCACAGTATCCGGTACGATCCCCAAATTGGAGAATGGAACTACCGCTATTTCAAAGGCAGCCGGAACAGCACCAAAATGTTTGACCTGCTTTCCAAACTGTCCGCTGCGATTCAGACCCGACAGCAGTTTGAAGAACATGGGATGTCCCCGCCGGACAGCCCTGTATTGGACTGTGAGGAAGAACAGGATATGGAACTGTAAATCTGGTTTTTGAAAGGAGCCAATATGAAAAAAGCAATTTTGAGTGTATCCGCTGCCGCCGCCATGATTGGCGGCCTTTTCTATTTTGGCTGGTATCGCAACCGCCACGGCGCCAACTAAGCGAATCGACCTGTCTGGAGGGAGGTGAAGCGATATGCCGATGACAGCGACAATGGCGCCCTACACCCTTTTCATACTGGATGATGATACCCCTCTGAACCCTCGTGAGGATCACGACTGCCTGGGAAAAATGGTCTGCTGGCATAGCAGATACAGCCTGGGCGAGAAGCACGATTATGATGAGCCAAGCGATTTCCTGCGGAACCTGCTGTTTTCTGAATACTCCAGCGGCCATGACCGGAACAATCCGGTTTTTGCATTTCTCAAATCTGGCAAGGCCAAAGATGCCCGATTGGAATACAACCGCTCCACGCGGGAGTGGGAATTGCGGGAGAATCAGCACTGGAGTTCAGACAGCGATTGGTATGTGTCCTCCAGCTATGCGGCCTCGTTGAAAGATGAAGTCCCGGACTGGTTTTTGGATGATTGCCTTTCTGCCCTCACCACCGGCGAACTGTTTTCGCTGGTAGAACAAATGGATGGTATGGTGATTCTTCCGCTTTACCTGTACGATCACAGCGGGATCACCATGAATACCTGCGGCTTTTCTTGCCCGTGGGATTCCGGTCAGGTTGGCTGGATCTACGCAGATAAAGCGATGATCGAGCAGGAACACGGGAAAATCACCCCTGAAATATTGGAGAAGGTTCGTCAAACGCTGGAAGCCGAAGTCAAGGAGTACGACTACTACCTGACCAACCAGTGCTATGGATTCCAGCTTTTCAAGGAAGATGTGGAGGTGGATAGCTGCTGGGGATTCCTGGGGGAAATCCGGGATGTTCAGGATGCTGTAAAGGAGCATCTGCCGGAGGACTGCAATCCGGCAATCGTTGAATCGCTCCAATTTCAGTATGAGGAACTGGACATCGACGAGTATTTGGAGCGATTGCAGGAAGAAACGGAGGGATTAGACTGTGAGCCTGGATAACACAGTGAATGTTTTCATCCTGTATGGCTGCACCTTGAGCAAGGAGCGAAGTTCCATGCGAATCGTGGCCGCCACTACGGATGAAGAAATGCTGCATACCATCATCGGCGCCCAAATCCTCGGCGGCACAATGGACTACCGGGGCTTCAGCAATATGAAGGGCTTTGAACAGTTCCGGGCGGCCTGCCGTGCCGGTGATGTTCAGTATAGCAATCTGGACTATGGCTTTGTGGAGCAGACGGAAAATCTGATGCTCCCGGACTGTGCAAAGGAGCCGCAGTTTGAGAAAGCATATCGGCTGCTGAACCTGTCCGACCATGAGTTCAATGCCATCCGCAATGGTTCTCTGGAGAGCCTGGGCGAAGATCGCACCCGTTTGATTCTGGATAAGGCGCTGTCATGGGCGGCACAGAACTATGCCGGATGGGACTTATACCGCCATTTGAGAGATGAACTCGGCATGAGCAACGAGGAAATCGGAAAAGCCGGATTTGACCTGGATGAGTTCTATGAGGACGAAGCGGCGGACTCTGCGGAGTATGAAGTGGAGGCTGACTATGGCGAAGAACTTTAATTCTTCTGCTCTGCCGGAACATTGCTATGCAGTTCTTCCTGGTTCCGGGCAGCTCATAGAGGTCAGGCGCGGCGAAAAGGGCTACTATCCCTGTGCCTACTCCACCGGCGACCGTGAGTATAACAAGGTTTTGGCAAATTACTTCAATGCCCATGAGGGCATTTCAAAGGCACAGGCGGCAGCTATGTTGGCCGGTTCCATGTTTGGCTGGAATGTTCCTGCTGCCGATCCTGCCTGTTACGATGCAGAGGGCATCCCGATCCAACCGGGAGAAAAGAAAGCGCCCACCAGATCGCCGGAATATCAGTACGAGCAGGCAAAGCTCATCCGGCAGAACTACCAGCCCGGAACCAAGGTTGTGCTGGATGAAAAGATGGAAGATCCCTACCGTGAAATGCCTGCGGGACTGACCGGCATCGTAGATTCCGTTGACGATCTGGGGCAAATTCATTGCCATTGGGAGAATGGTTCTTCGCTGGCGCTTATTCCGGGCGTTGACCATTTTCATCAGGATATGACTCAGGAACCTGTGATTGAGAGCAGCGAAGAACAGGAGCCTGATTTGGAATTGTGAGGTGATGTGATATGAGCAGAAGCGCCGCTGCGTATCAGAAATTTACCGAGGATGAGATTCGGAAAGCAAACAGCGTGGATATTCTGTCCCTGGCCCGTGGCTATGGATATGAGCCGGAAAAGGCAGGCCGCAAAGCTGTCCACATGAAGCACAGCGGCGGGCTTTACATCTTCCCCGAAAACAATCGCTTTTTCCAATGGACGGGTCCTGATGATGGAGTCAAAGGCGGCGCCATTGATTTTGTCATGCGGGAAGAAAACCTGTCCTTCCCCGAAGCGGTGGGCAAGCTGATCGGCAAGGAGTTCTCTCCATCCGTAAAGCAGGTGGTTCCCTATGAGAAAAAAGAACGGGAGCCGCTGGTGCTGCCCGAAAAGGCAGACAACATGAAGCGGGCCTATTGGTATCTGGTTTCTGTCCGAGGTATCAGCCCCAAAATCGTAAGCCACTTTATGAATCGGAAGATGATTTATCAGGAAAAGAAGTATGGCAACTGCGTGTTTGTAGGCTACGATGCGGAAGGAACCGCCCGGTACTGCTCCATGCGGGCGGCCAGAGATAACAGCTCCTTCAAAATGGATGCGACCGGCTCAGATAAAAGCTACCCCTTCTTCCACGAGGGCAAAACCGATCTGCTGATTGTCACCGAGGCGCCCATCGACCTGATGAGCCATGCTTCTATTGCCGCTGACTTTTATGGGCGTGACTGGATGCAAGATCACCGTATCTCTACCGGTTGCCTTTGGAATGGAGCCATTGACCGTTATCTGGAAGGCCATCCGCAGATCAAGCGGCTGGTGTTTGCAGTGGACAATGACTATCTGGCCCGTGACAAGAATGGGCAACTGCGAAATTGGGGGCAGCTTACAGCGGCAAAATGGATGAAGGCATACACCGAAAAGGGATATGCCTGCGCGGTTCATGTGCCACATTTGAATGACTTTAACACCGACCTGGTGGAAATGCGGAAGGGGCGTTCTGTGGAGGATTTAGACCGTCAGCGTATGGCGGAGCTGGAAACCGCATTTGAACAGAGCGCCGAGGAAGAACCGGAACAAGGTATGGAGGTGTAAAATTGGCAAAAATCAAAACCTTTGAATTGGATCGCTGGAGTGAGCCGGATGAAAAGCGGCGTGTCCGGCACATCGGCATGGCCGACGCAAAAGAAACCTTTGACAGACTGCAAACGCACCTGGAACTGAAAGGTCTGCTCCCGGATGAGTATTTCCTGTTCTCCGATGAACTGACGGGCGAGCTGCCTGAATTTGACCAGGCGCTCTGTATTCCCAATTTTGGGGCCAGCGAAGGTATCTATCTGGACATTTCCCTGGCCTGCCGCGACAAAGATGGCAAGCGCTATTTTCAAAACTTTGCTACCGGCAAGACATTGGGAGAAACTGCGGACGACTATTACAGGATGTTCCGCATTGCTGCCGAATGTTCCCTGATGCTCAATGGCCGTGGAAATACCTATGAACAGAAAAAAGTGGACATCGTTCTGACCGAACAAGAGGCGGAAGCCGTGGGGACTGTGGTGGATATGGAACTCTGCGGCCACCATCCGCCGGAGGCCGAGGCCATTTTGAACTCTGCGCTGGAGAAGATCGACCGGATTGCCTTTGCAAAAGTCCAGACCATCACCTGTCACGGGAAAGACGATTACTCTCTCTGGTCTGCGGAGATCCCCAAAGATATGCTGCACTCCATCCTACACGAAGCCTGCGAACGGGTTGGAACCCTGGATGAACTGATGGACGCAATGAACCCGAGGACGGGTATGAAATGCGGCTGTTCATTCAGACACCGGGACGGCAGTTTGCGTTCTACCGTATCCCTGAACGGCTCTCCAATCTGGAGGACTACGCCAATGAGGGCTGCTCTGTCCGAGGAACAAAGGACGAAATCATGGCGGAGATTTTTACCGAGTGGGCGCCCGCCCAAGAAGATCTGGAAGATGACTTTGAACTGTGACAGCCCGCACTTTTCTTTTCATCTGTACCTGCCCGCCCCCCTGCGGGGGCGCCCCGCAACCGGAATCCGCAGGCCACGCCCTGCGGTTCTCGGTTAAGGCAGGAATAGCCGTCATACCTGACGGCGGGCTGACAGCTTGAAAGCAGTGCTTTCAACGGGTTTGCGGGTTTTTGAATCGGTATGACTTTCAAGTTCCGGTGTGATTTTTGTCACACCTCTCTTTTCAGCCATTCTACCCGCCGATTCTAACCATTCTAACGCCGAGAATGTGAGAAGTATTGGTTGGGGCCTGTTGTCTGGTACTCACTCATTTGAAAGGAGGATTGATTTGAAGGAATCGCCCATTAAAACAGAGCGCAAGACGCTCCATCTGCCGGAAGATACAGTTCGGGCGCTCAATAAACTGGCAGCCAAGAATGGGACGGACTTTTCCAAAGAAGTGCGCAGGGCGATTGACGAATATCTGGATTTGGAAACCACCGCCGAAAATATTGACATGATAAACGGGGTCATCCGGCAGGAACTCAGCGGGCAGCTCAAAGCCCTGGGAAACCGGTTGGCCGGACTGATAAATCGCCTGACGATCATATCGGCTGCGGGCTATTATGCCAACATTGCCATTATCGCAGACCTCATTGACCAAGATCGCTATTCGTCTTTTGAAAAAATTGAGTCGGCGGCCCGAAAGCGGGCATTGGCATTTGCCAATCAGAAAAACGCGGATGCGCTGCGTACTTTCATGGATGACGAGGAAATGCAGAAAGCCATCCATGCCGTACAAGGAGGTTCCCGTGTCGATTCTGATTTATAAGCAGCGCCACCGGCACCCCAACTATAAGAAAACTCCAAAAGGCAACTATGCACATATCGGTTACATTGCAACTCGTCCCGGTGCCGTGAAGAATGAGGGGATGCGCCACGGACTGTTTGGCAAACTGGAGCCGGGGGCGGTCAAAGAGTTTGACACTTGGCAGGAAGCCGCCCGCCTGGTTCGGGAGCTTTCCTATCGTCGGGTCAATATGTATCGTGGTATTATCTCTTTTTCACCTGAAACGGCCGCCGAATTGGGGCTGTCCGATCATAAAGCGTGGGAGGACTATATCGACCGCCACATTTTGACCCTGGCAAAGTTCAATGGAATCCGGGTGCAGGACTTGCAATGGGTGGCTGCCCACCATAACGAAAAAGGTCATCCCCACATCCATGTGGTGTTCTGGAATAAACATCAGCGAACAATGGTCCCTTTTGTCCATCCAAGCATCCCGGATAAAATCCGAAAACAACTCATTCGAGATACCTTTGCCGAGCGTATCAAAGAGTATTGCGAGGCCAAACAGCGGGCAAAGGAACACCTGTCGGCCATCACAGACGAAATGATTGACGAGTTTGAGAAGTACATGGAGCATCTTCACCCGCAGGAATATCGCCGTCTGCGTGAAGCGTTTGGGCGTATCACGGATGATGAGCTGGGGACTTCCCCTTTGGATAGCGTTGTTGGTGCAATGAAGATTGCCCCCTTTATCTCACGCCTGTTCGCGCTGAAGGAGAAAATGCCGAAAAAGGGGCGGCTGTATTACAAATTGCTTCCAGAGGATGTGAAGGCCGAATTGGATGCCTTTGTTGCCTTCTTGAAGGAAAACAACGAGTACATCCGCAATTTGGTACAGGACTATGCAGAGAGCAAGACCCGTCTTGCCATGCTCTATGACACCGACCCGGCGCACATCAGAGAACAGCAGGAAAAGGCTGTGGCGGAGGCCGATAAGCTGATTGCCAATAAAATTCTCGACGTAATTCGCACCATGCTGTGCAAAGACCGTGAGGTTCAGTCTTTTGAATATACAGAGGCCCGCAAAGCCTACTTCACCGAACAGATGATTTGTGAGATTTTAATTGCTTTGGAGCAGACTGCCATGAGCCTTGATATGGAATATGATGACCGGCAAAAGGCGATGAGTACAGATTTGTCAAAGGCAGCCCGAAAAGAGTGGTATCTGCGGCACAAAGATAAAGGTATGGAGCCATAGTGACCCGCAATCAA
>ENA-OQCO01000583-OQCO01000583.1-human-gut-metagenome-genome-assembly--contig:-NODE-583-length-19333-cov-4.237426_pt1 | contig 19333 bp, 19 predicted proteins | sample MGYA00242500_ERZ504582 | MGnify/ENA primary metagenome ERZ504582 (study PRJEB26092, sample SAMD00036346) | human gut metagenome | host: Homo sapiens | study: EMG produced TPA metagenomics assembly of...
GAAAAAAATGATCCTTATTTTGTATGGAGAGCGGATCAAAGCTTATTTTCATAAAGGTTGCAAGGAAAATGAATGGATTTTTGGACTATCCAAACAATGAAATTGGATACGGAAAATTATGTGTGGCAGCTAGCTTGTATAAATAGAAGAACTTACGAAAAAAAATACAAATGATATTTGTAATTTTTGTATCATATTTCCAATTTATATGATAAAATTAATAACACACTGGGAATACGAAAGGGGAAGAGACAATCATGAAAACAGAAAGATTTGATAAGAAACTGTTTAAACAGGAAGTACTCAATAATTTAAAGACTCAGTTCAGAGTTGAGATTGATAATGCATCCCAGCAGCAGATTTATCAGGCTGTGGCTTATGCTCTGAAAGAATGGATCATTGAGGACTGGATGGATACTCAGAAGACCTACGAAGAGAAAGACCCAAAGATTTTATATTATATGTCCATGGAATTCCTGATGGGAAGAGCACTTGGAAATAACCTCATTAATATGAGTATGTATGGAGAAGTGAAAGAAGCACTTGATGAATTAGGCGTAGATCTGAATGCCGTTGAAGACCAGGAACCAGACCCAGCACTTGGTAATGGTGGTCTTGGAAGATTAGCAGCATGTTTCCTTGATTCATTGGCAACACTTGGATATGCAGCCTATGGATGTGGAATCCGCTATCAATATGGAATGTTCAAGCAGAAGATCAAAGACGGATATCAGATAGAAGTACCAGATGAATGGTTAAAGAATGGAAATCCATTTGAATTAAAACGTCCAGAATATGCCAAAGAAGTACGTTTCGGTGGAAATATCCGTACAGAATATGATGAAGCAACTGGAAGAACCAACTTTATTCAGGAGAACTATCAGTCAGTTATGGCAGTCCCATTTGACTATCCGATCGTAGGATATGGAAATCATATCGTTAATACATTAAGGATCTGGGATGCAGAAGCGATCACTGACTTCCAGCTGGATTCTTTTGATAAAGGTGAATATGACAAAGCAGTAGAACAGAAGAACCTTGCAAAGAACATCGTAGAAGTATTATATCCAAATGATAATCACTACGAAGGAAAAGAACTTCGTTTAAAACAGCAGTATTTCTTCGTATCTGCAAGTTTACAGGCAGCAGTAGCCAAATATAAGAAAAACCACGATGACATTACAAAACTTTATGAGAAGATGACGATCCAGATGAACGATACTCATCCAACAGTATCTGTTGCAGAACTGATGAGGATCTTAATGGATGAAGAAGGTCTTGGATGGGATGAAGCATGGGAAGTTACAACAAAGACTTGTGCATACACAAACCATACGATCATGGCAGAAGCGTTAGAGAAATGGCCAATCGACTTATTCTCTAAATTACTTCCTAGAGTATACCAGATCGTAGAAGAGATCGACCGTCGTTTCGTAAACAAGATCCGTGAGATGTATCCAGGAAACGAAGAGAAAGTCAAGAAGATGGCGATCCTTTGGGACGGACAGGTACGTATGGCACATATGGCGATCGCAGCAGGATATTCTGTCAATGGTGTTGCAAAACTTCATACAGAAATCTTAAAGAATCAGGAATTGAAAGATTTCTATCAGATGATGCCAGAGAAATTCAACAACAAGACAAACGGAATCACACAGAGACGTTTCTTAATGCATGGAAACCCATTACTTGCAGACTGGGTAACAAAGAAACTTGGAACAGACACATGGGCAACAGACCTTTCTTTAATGTCAGGACTGAAGAAATATGTGGATGATCCAAAAGCTCAGAAAGAATTTATGGATATCAAACTGCAGAATAAAAAACGTCTTGCAAAATATATCTTAGAACACAATGGCGTAGAAGTTGATCCAACATCCATCTTTGATGTACAGGTAAAACGACTTCATGAATACAAACGTCAGCTGATGAATATTTTACATGTAATGTATCTGTATAATCAGTTAAAGAAGAATCCAAATATGAAGTTCTACCCAAGAACATTTATTTTTGGTGCCAAGGCAGCAGCTGGATACCTTCGTGCAAAACAGACGATCAAACTGATCAACTCTGTAGCTGATAAAGTAAATAATGACGCATCCATCAAAGGTAAGTTAAAAGTTGTATTTATTGAAGATTATCGTGTATCCAATGCAGAATGGATCTTTGCGGCAGCAGATGTCAGCGAACAGATTTCAACAGCATCCAAAGAAGCATCAGGAACAGGTAACATGAAGTTCATGTTAAATGGTGCACCAACACTTGGAACAATGGATGGAGCGAATGTAGAGATCGTTGATGAAGTTGGAGCTGAGAATGCATTTATCTTCGGTATGAGCTCAGAAGAAGTTATCAATTATGAGAATAACGGTGGATATCATCCATATGAGATTTACCAGAATGATAAAGACATCCATGAAGTCTTAGATCAGTTGGTAGATGGAACATATGCAAATGGTGATCCAGAACTTTACAAAGATCTGTACCAGAGTCTGTTGTTTGGTGATACAGGAAGCCAGGCAGATATGTACTTCATCTTAAAAGACTTCCGTTCATATGCAGAAGCTCAGAAGAAAGTAGAAGAAGCATATAGAGATACAAAGGATGGGCTAAGATGGCGATGACCAATACAGCAGGATGTGGCAAGTTCTCATCTGACCGTACAATTCAGGAATATGTCGATGATATCTGGCACTTAGATAAGATCAGATAGTCTTATATAGAGTCTTGAAATATAGTATTGAATATGATAAGTTAAGAGGAAGAGTTCCAAAAGGAGGAACTCTTCCTTTATTCGTGTAAAAAGAAATGATAAAATATTTCAAAAAATTTGCAAAAATATTAAGAATATGTTAAAATTCGATTGTAAAAAAGAAATATCAAGAGTAAAGATGAAAAACAAAGAAAGGGAGTAACAAATGAGGAACATTATAAGGAAACTTGCAGTGTGCTTTCTGGCATGGATATTGGTCTGCACAACAGTTGTAACCGGGCGTGGAATGCATACAGCAAAAGCGGCACAGACATTTAAGATTCATTTTATTGATGTCGGATGTGCAGATGCTGCATTATTACAGTATGGAGAAGGAACAGAAGCAAAGTATGCATTGATCGATACAGGAGCAAACCAGTATCATAATACAAAGGATACGACGATTGATACAACAAAGACACCAGTCTATGAATATTTAAATAAGATGGGAGTAAAACATCTGGAATTTATACTTCTGACACATCCTCATCAGGATCATATTGGAGGTATGGAGAAGATTCTTTCTGATACAACGATCAAGATTGATAAGATTTATGGGAATGATCTGAATATTCAGTACTTGAAAAGCAGCGAAGATAAGAACAAGCAGTCTTCAGATGAAACAAATTGGACAGAATTTGATACCCAAACATACAAGAACTTTAAAGCAGCTTTAGAAGCAAGAAAGAAACTTGCTGAAGAGGCAGAAGACAAAACAGAGAAAGAAAATCTAAAAGTAGATTATGTAGTACCAACAGCTGGCGAAACGATCAACTTTGGAGAAGCAAAGATGACATTCTACGGACCATTGGAGAATGACTACCAGTATGGACGTAAAGTTGATTTGAATACAAGACAGGAAAATAAATATTCTATCGTCACAAAGATCGTTTACGGAAGCAACTCTTTCTTAATGACTGGAGATGCCCAGAAAGAAACGATCGAGAAGATCATCGCGAAGGGATATGATCTGACAGCACAGGTGCTCAAGGAGCCACATCATGGATTTCAGGATGTCACAGAAGAAGAATTAGCCAATGGCTATCAGTATTCTGATCATAAAACAGTGATCGATGCATCACAGGCTAGTATTGCGATCATTAGTAATGGATATATGAATACAGGTGGTGTTCCATATACAAAAGTCTTAAGAGATTTATCAAAACTAGACGTCTATGAGACAGGAGACCGTGGAACGATCATTGTAACATCCGATGGCTCACAGTTATCTATCCAGACAGAGAAAGGAAATAACCAGCCAAGTGTCAAAGGAAAAGAAAGTGATGATGAAACATCATCTCCAGTGATGAAATCCATGAATATCACAGCAAACACAACAAAGCCATTGACAGCAACGAGTGTGGATGCTGCAAATACTTATGATCGTTATGAAAAGAAGAATATTACTGTAAGATTTTCAGGAGCAGCTCAAGGATTTACAAAGTTGACAAGCATTGAATATAAGTTTGTGCCAAAAGGTGTGAATAATAAAACCATAGCATATAAGACAGGAAGTTCCTATACAGTCAAAAATGGAAATTGTGGAAGATTTTATGTAAGATATAATACACCATTAGGATCAACAGAGATCAAACTTCCTGGATTTACAGTTGATACGAAAGCACCAACCAGTGTGAAGATCAAAGCGAATAAGTCAGGGATCAAAACACGGTCAACATCTGCAAAGAATACTTACAGTAAACGAATCAAGAAGTCTGTCAAATTTACATTTAGTGCAAATTATGGAACCAGTGGAAAATTCATGACACAGTATAAGTTTGTACCAAGAGGAAAAAAAGCTTCCAAGTACAAATGGAAAACAGCAAATAGTGTAACTTATAAGAAAAGAAATAAAAAAGTTCGTTTATATGTAAGATATATTGATAAATCTGGAAATATCACAACAAAGAAGACAAACGGATTTTACGTAACTAAGAAATAACAAAGAAAACGCTAGGATGGAAGTATGAAATATTTTACAAAGAAGATCATAGCGGTACTGCTGACAGTGATGCTTACAGGCATCACTGTTTTGCACGTATCGAGAGGTCAAACGATCAAAGTTAATGCAGCACAGACATTTAAGGTTCATTTTATCGATGTAGGAGCCGCCGATGGAGCTTTACTTCAATATGGAGAAGGAGAAAACGCGAAGTATGCCCTGATCGATTCTGGGGCTTATTCTTATGAGACAACAGATCACGATACGATCGATGTATCAGACCGTGTGCACCAGTATTTGCTGGATCATGGAGTAAAACATCTGGAATTTGTTGTTCTTACTCATCCACACGGAGATCATATCGGTGGAATGAAAAAGATACTAGAAGATAAGAATATTACGATCGATACGATTTATGGAAATCCATTGGAGTTTGAATATCTTGAAAGCAGCGAAGATAAAGAAAAGCAAACAGAGGAAACAGCCCGATGGACAGCATTTGATACACAGACTTATCAGACATTCAAGAAGAAACTAGAGAAGAGGAATTCATACAGAGATGCATCATTGCATATCCAGTATGTTGTGCCACAGGCCGGAACATCCGTAAAATTAGGCGAAGCGATAATGACCTTTTATGGTCCGTTAGACAATACCTACAGGTATGGAAGAGCACAGGATGCACCAAATTTAAATACAAGACAGGTAAATAAATATTCGATAGTGACGAGGATCGTTTATGGCAGTAATTCATTTTTAATGACAGGCGATGCACAGCAGGAAACGATCAAAAAGATTGCAGCCAGAGGTTACGATTTAAGTGCACAGGTATTAAAGCAGCCACATCATGGATATCAGGATGTTCGTTTGCAGGATAAACCGAAAGGTCGTTATGTATACGATTCGGATCATAAGTATCTGATCGATCGAACAGGTGCAAGTATTGCGATCATCAGTAATGGATATAAAAATGTAAACCAGACACCAGAGAGCAATGTACTTCGTGATCTGTCAGGAATGGATGTTTATCAGACATCAGATAAAGGAACGATCGTAGTATCGTCTGATGGTAAGAATCTAAGTGTGTCAGCACAAAAAGGCGGCAATGTACCAAGTCATGCGGGCTATGTAGTGAAACAGAAGCGTACCCCATTGATGCAGAAAGTTACAGTGCAGGCAAATACAAAGAAGAAAATGACACCACTTCGTTCCGAAGCCTCTGCAGCATATCAGCATTATGAGAGAAAAAACATCAAGATCAGGATTTCAGCACAGGCAAAAAGCTTCACAAATCTAAAACAGATTCAGTACAAATTTGTGAAAAAAGGAGCTTCCAAAGGAAGCGTGCCATACAAAAACGGTACAACATTAACGATTAAAGATGGTATGATAGGCAGAGTCTATGTGAGGTTTGTCACAGATGCAGGGATAGATGAGATGCAGCTTCCAGGAATTGCGGTAGATAAAAAAGCACCAACAAAGACGAAGATCAAGGTTAACAGATCAGGGATCAAGACGTTAAAAACGTCAACAAAAACGTCTTACAATAAAAAAATCAAAAAGTCAGCCAAATTTGTATTTTCAGCATCCTATGGAATCAGCGGGAAATCAAAGACACAATATAAGATCGTGCCAAAAGGCAAAAAAGCATCCAAATATCGATGGAAAACGGCGAATAAGATAACCTACAAAAAGAAGAACAAAAAAGTGAGTATCTACGCAAGATTTATCGATAAATGTGGAAATATCACACAGCGAAAGAGTTCTGGATTCTATATTACAAAATAAGGGAAGAAAGATATAAGAAGGCTTAGCTTGTATGCGAAAAGAGAATTTGTTATACTAAGAGGCAGAAGAATTAAAAATGCGAAGCAGGAGAAAGATTATGAACAGTAAAGGAAAAGGAATCATTACAGCAGTTATAGTTGTCCTGATCGCGCTGGCTGCTTTTTGCGGATTTGGATATATCAGCCAAAGAATGACAGCAAGCGAAGGAATTACATATCTTGATAAGAAAGAATATCAGAAAGCATACGAACAATTTGACCATGCAGCAGGGAAATTCACTCTCATTTTCACAAAACAAAAGAAAGATGTTTTATTCTATGAAGGAGAGGCTCTTTACCAGATGGGAGAGTATGGGAAAGCCATAGAGATTTATGATCAGCTGATCGATCATGGAGAAAGCCGGGCATATTCTTTGAAAGCATATTGCCTTGCCCAGCAGAAGAAGCTAAACAAAGCAATAGATGTATGTGATCAGGGAATAAAAGAGCATCCAGACGATGGAGAGATCTATTGTACAAATATGCGGTGTTAGCAAAGCAGGAGAAGTATACACAAGGGCTAAAAGTGATCGAGAGAGCATTAAAACAGAAGGAGCTTGAGAATAAGAAGGAAGTTTTATTCGCTAGGATCAGTGCGTATGAATCCATGTTTGATTTTGATACAGCATATCGTTATGCAAAAGCTTATGTAAAAGCCTATCCAAAGGATGCAAATGGCAAGAAAGAGCTGACATTTTTGGAGACACGATAATTTCGTGACAATTTCATGATAAGAGTTAGGAAGGACGAAAGTCCTTCTTTTTTTGTGCAGAAACAGAAAAGATCAATTGAAAATTGTGCAAAATATACAAAAATAGAAAGCAAAAATCATGACTTTATACAAAAAATAAAATTTTATGAAAAATAAGTTGACGAAATTTAGGTTTATGACTATAATCAAGATACAAAATAAAATTTCACATGAGACAAAAGTAAAAAAATAAATTTCGTGCTAAAGGAGGGAGAGCAATGAAGTTAATTGTATCAGCCCATGGAATGTTGGCAAAAGAGGTTGTGAATTCTGCGGGAATGGTGTTCGGAGCAATTGATGATCTTGACATCGTAACATTTGTTCCAGGTGAGAATGCAGAGACATTAAAAGCCAGATACAAAGAATTGATCGATGGCTATAAGGAAGACGAAGAAATTTTATTCCTTGTAGATTTATTTGGAGGAAGTCCTTATAATGCAGCATTTGAGACCGTGATCGGACAAGATCGAATGGATGTTATTACAGGATTGAGCTTACCAATGCTGATCGATGTTGTAGGAATCAGAACAATGGAAGAAGATATCAAGGCTGGCGAAGTATATGACAAACTTTCAGAAGATTATGTGAAATCATGCAAGAAATTGCTTGGTAATACAAACGAAGATGAAATGGAGGATGATGAACTATGAAAATCAATTTAGTAAGAATCGATGACAGACTGATCCATGGACAGGTCGCAACCGTTTGGTCCAAAGAAGCAAACGCACAGCGAATCATCATTTGCAGTGATGAAGTAGCAAAAGACCAGATCCGTAAAACATTACTTTTACAGGTGGGACCTCCAGGAGTAAAAGTAAGCGTTGTAGACGTAGCAAAAGCAGTTCGTGTTTACAACAATCCAAAATATGAAAAGGACACAGTATTCTTCTTATATACATGTCCACAGGATGTTCTGCGAATGGCAGAAGCAGGGGTTCCGATCAAGAGTGTTAACATCGGAGGAATGGCATTCAAGACAGGAAAGACTCAGATTACAAAAGCAGTATCTGTTGATGAAAGCGATATCGCAGCATTTAAGAAACTGCATGAGATGGGAATTGAATTAGAGATCCGTCCGGTAGCCACAGACAAAAAAGTAGATCTTATGAGCAAGATTGAAGGCATCGAAGGATAAGAGAGATACAAAGGAGGATTTAAAAATGGGAATATCTACAGTTCAAATCGTTTTATTAGTTATTTTTGGATGTATCGCTGGAATGGGAAGCGTGCTTGATTCCTTCCAGACACATCGTCCACTGATCGCATGTACAGTTGTTGGATTGATCTTAGGAGATGTAAAAACAGGTATCTTACTTGGAGGTACACTGGAAATGATCGCTCTTGGATGGATGAACATCGGAGCAGCACAGTCTCCTGACTCAGCATTAGCAAGTATCATTTCTACGATTCTTGTAGTTGTAGGACATCAGTCTGTAGCAAATGGTATCGCGATTGCACTTCCAGTTGCAGTTGCAGGTCAGGTGTTAACAGTATTTGCTCGTACAGTAACAATCTTCTTCCAGCACGCAGCTGACAAATATGCAGAAGATGCAAACTTCAAGATGCTTGATATCTGTCATGTAGCCGCATTGGTCGTACAGGCACTTCGTGTAGCGATCCCTACATTCTTAGTAGCAGCAGTTGTAAGCCCAGAAGGTGTACAGACATTATTAAACAGCATTCCGAAAGTAGTAACTGGTGGATTAACAGTTGCAGGTGGAATGATCGTAGTCGTAGGTTACGCAATGGTATTAAACATGATGGGTGCAAAATACTTAATGCCATTCTTCTTCCTTGGATTCGTAATTGCAGCGTTTACAGAATTTAACTTAGTTGCATTCGGAATCATGGGTGCGGTATTCGCAATCGTATATGTACAGTTAAATCCTAAATTCCAGACACCAGTGGCAGCACCAGTAACAGCAGGTGCAGGTGGCAGCGATGATCTGGATGATGATCTAGACGACGAACTTGACTAAGAAAGAGGAGGAATTTAAAGATGAGTGAAAAGAAATTAACAAAAGGCGATAGATTTAATATGTTCATGAGAACAAACCTTCAGCAGGCATCATTTAACTACGAAAGAATGCATGCATTAGGTATGTGCTTCGACATGGTACCAGCTATTAAAAGATTATATGATACAAAAGAAGAACAAGTAGCAGCATTAAAGAGACATCTGACATTCTTCAACGTAACACCAGCAGCTGTAGGACCAGTCTTAGGTGTAACAGCAGCGATGGAAGAAGCAAAAGCAAATGGAGCAGATATCGATGAAGGAACGATCGGAAGTATCAAGATTGGTTTAATGGGACCTTTCTGTGGAGTTGGTGATCCAATCTTCTGGGGAACATTAAGACCAATCACAGCAGCGATCGGTGCATCCTTAGCATTAACAGGAAGTGCATTAGGACCAGTATTATTCTTCTTAGCATTCAACATCGTACGTATGGCAGCACTTTACTTTGGACTTGAATTCGGATACAAAAAAGGATTAGACTTTGTAAAACATTTAGCAGGAAACATGTTACAGAAAGTCACAGAAGGAGCTTCTATCCTTGGACTGTTCGTCATGGGTGCACTGGTATCTAAATGGACGACGATCAACGTACCACTTGTAGTATCTAGAGTAACAACAAACGGAAAAACAACAGTAACAACAGTACAGAATATCTTAGATCAGTTATTACCAGGATTATTAGCATTAGTTTTAACCTTGGTCGTATCTAAATTATTAAAGAAAAACATCAGCCGATCGCAATTATCTTTATCTTATTTGCAGTAGGAATTGTTGGATATGGATTAGGAATTTTGGCATAATCTGTTAGGGGGAAAGTTATGAAAACAAAGGCAGTAAGACTTTACGGAGAAATGGATTTAAGACTGGATGAATTTGAACTGCCAGAGATGCAAGATGATGAAATTATGGCAGAGGTTGTAACAGACAGCTTATGTATGTCCAGTTACAAAGCAATCACTCAGGCACAAAAACACAAAAAAGTACCAGATGATATCAGTGAAAATCCGATCATTTTAGGACACGAATTTTGTGGAACGATCAAAAAGGTCGGTAAAAAATGGAAAGATCAGTATCAGGAAGGTGACAAATTTGTCATTCAGCCTAACATTGGAGATATCAGAGGCTATGCCCCAGGATATTCTTTCCATCATATGGGAGGAGATGCCACAACGATCATTTTTTCTGATCAGGTTATGGAAAATGGTTCACTATTAAAATACAACGGAGATTCCTTCTTTGAAGGATCTCTCGTTGAACCACTGTCATGTGTCGTAGGTGCATTTAATGCACAGTATCATATGAAGAAAATGTATTCATATGAACATGTGATGGGAATTAAAGAAGGTGGAGCGATCGCACTTCTCGGTGCAACAGGACCAATGGGATTTTTAGCAATCGACTTTGCAATCCATGGACCAAAGAAACCAAAGACATTGGTTGTCACAGGAAGAACACAGAAGAAGATTGATATGGCAGCAAGATTATACACAGTAGAAGAAGCAAAGAAGAATGGTGTAAAGCTTGTATATGTCAATACAAGAGATATAGCAGATGTCAATAAAGAGCTACGTAAATATTCAGAAAAAGGATTTGATGATGTCTTTATTTTTGCACCAAATGAAGAAATGGTAACATACGGAGTTAAAATGTTAGCATTCGATGGATGTTTGAATTTCTTCTCAGGGCCTGCTGATCAAGAATTTTCATCCAGAGTAAATTTCTATAATATTCATTATAATTCTACACATTTTGTGGGAACAAGTGGTGGAAATACAGAAGATATGAAACAATCCATTGAACTGATCGAGAACAAGACAGTCAATGTTGCAAAGATCGCAACACATATATTAGGGCTTGACCATGCGGTTGAAACAACAAAGGTGTTACCAGAACTTGAAGGAAGTAAAAAAATTGTCTATACGCACAAAAAATTTCCATTAACAGAGGTTGACAAATTCGATGAAAACAGCGATGATAAGTATATCAGAGAATTAAAATCAATCGTAGAACGCAATGGTAATTTATGGAGCGGTGAGGCAGAAAGGTATTTCATACAGAATGCTCCTGAGATTTAGAAGGGAGTAGTATGAGTAGTGATATCTTAGTTAGAGACCAGATTTTTTCAACATATGATAGTTTATATGATGCAGAGAAGAAAGTAGCCGATTATCTGATCAGTCATCCATCCGAAGCAATCGAGATGTCTGTATCAGAACTTGCATCTCACTGTGATGCGAGCCAGGCAACGATCATCCGTTTTTGTAAGAAGATCGGGTGTAAGGGATTTCATCAGTTGAAGATCAAGCTGGCCGGAGAACAACGACAGCAGGAAGAACAGGTGATATCGAACGAGATCGATATCGATCAGATGGACAAATCACTCAATAATATCATGATCAGTAAAGTGGAAGAGATCAAAGCGACGTTTCACAATTTTAATCCAGAAGAATTAAGAGAGATCGTGGATTTGATTATACATGCCAATCTGATTGAATTCGCTGCGATGGGAGATACGATCCCGATTGCACTGGATGGATCTTACAAGTTCAATCAGTTAGGATTGAAAGCAGTTAGTTCAACAATTTGGGAGAGTCAGGAAGCATTTTCCAGAACTTTGAGAAAAGGTGATGTATTTTTTGCGATTTCTGCCTCTGGGGCATCCAAAAGACTTGTGAAGATGGTAGAGATCGTGAAAGATAATGGTGTAACAACAATTGCGATCACCAATCAATCCAAATCGCCACTTGCAGAGTTATGTGATCATGTTTTGCTGACAGCAACAAGAGAACACATTTTCCATGATCAGGTTAGTTTCACAAGAATGGCAGCGATGTCAGTAATCGACACACTGTTCTTATTACTGTTCTCCACAAAATGGGATTCATTTGAGAATGTGGCACAACACGAGCAGTCTGTTGCAGAAGAAAAATTATAAAAGGAGATCATAACGATGAATAACGATTGGTTAGAATTAGAAGGGAAGACAGTCATCGTCACAGGCGCAGCATCCGGAATCGGGAAGGAAGTTGCGCAGGAGTTTTTGAATATTGGGGCGAATGTAGTTATTTCTGATATGGCAGAGAATGCACCAGAGATGGATGCAAAAGAAGGCCAGTTATTATATGTAAGAACAGATGTAACAAAAGTTTCTGATGTTGAAGCTATGGTAGCAAAAACAATAGAAACATTCGGAACAATTGATGTACTAGTGAATAATGCAGGAATCAATATTCCACGTCTGTTAGTTGATCCAAAGGATCCAAAAGGACAATATGAATTAGATGAGGCAGTATGGGATAAAGTATGCAATGTAAATCTAAAAGGTGTTTTCTTCTGTGCGCAGGCAGTTGGAAGGATCTTGGTTGAAAAAGGTGAAGGTGTCATTATCAACATGTCTTCTGAAAGTGGTCTGGAAGGATCCGAAGGACAGAGTGTTTACGCAGCTACAAAGAATGCAGTAAACTCTTTAACAAGATCATGGGCAAAAGAATTAGGAAAACAGGGAGTTCGTGTTGTCGGAGTAGCACCTGGAATCATGGAAGCTACAGGACTTCGTACGATCGGTTATGAAACAGCTCTGGCTTATACAAGAGGGATCACAGTAGAACAGTTAAGAGCAGGATATTCCAAAACATCCACAATTCCACTAGGACGTTCTGGAAAGCTTTCTGAAGTTGCAGATCTGTGTGTATATCTTGCAAGCAAGAGATCTTCTTACGTACATGGTGTGACGGTTAACGTTGCGGGTGGTAAGACAAGAGGATAGAATAATTTCTGATAGAAGATATAGAAGATAAAGATATCAGCTGGTTTTAGGATCAGCTGATATCTTTTTTTAACATAATATAGCAGGAAATTCCGATGGAACTCTCTATGATATAAGAAAGTATGGCAAAGCCGGTTTCTTTCTGGTTGCTACAAAAAAAGAATCGTTGTATAATGATTCTTAGCATCACAAATTAAAAAGAAAGGAAATATGATGTTTTCGTTTCCATAAAAACATCATACAAGAATAAAATGTTAATTCTGGCTGTAGGAATCGGAATTGTATTTTGTATAATAGTATTTATTTGTTATTCTTATAAACAAAATCAACGGTCAAAATACACATCCGAAGTATACAAAGTATTTAAAGGACAATATGAGAGAGAATCAGTGATCTCTATGGGTTATGCACAGACGAATGCATTTACGGAACCCGTAACATTAATGTTGGCAGTCAGCAAGGATGATCATAGAGTTGTAGATGTATGGGAAGTTACGCAAGAGGAGATGGAGAATAGCTGTCGGTCATGTGAAGAATATATAGGAATGGACCTGATCAAATATTATAAAGAGAATCAGGAAAGAATTGAAAAAAGTCAAATGATGAATCAGACGATGGGCAGGGATTCAGCGAAGAAGCAAGCATTTGACATGGCAGTCCAACAGATATTAGGGAAATTAGGAAAATAGATACAGGAACATATATTATGGAAGAAATCAAAAAAGAAATCATAGAGAAAGTGATCTTGGTCGCGGTTGCTGATCAAGACACAACAGAAGCAGAAGAATCTCTGGATGAGTTAGAAGAACTGGTCAAAACAGCAGGAGCCGAGGTTGCAGCAAGGGTGATCCAGGTAAGAGAAACACCACATCCAGGAACTTATATCGGAAAAGGTAAGATCGATGAAGTCAATGCTTTGTTATACGGAACTGATGCGACAGGGATCGTCTGTGATGACGAATTATCACCAGCACAGATCAGCAATTTAGAAGAAGCATTAGATACTAAAGTGATGGATCGAACACTGATCATTCTTGATATTTTTGCGAAGCGAGCATTTACAAGAGAAGGTAAGATTCAGGTCGAACTTGCCCAGTTAAAATATAGAGCATCCAAGCTTACCGGACAAGGAAGAGCCTTATCAAGATTAGGTGGAGGAATCGGAACCAGAGGTCCTGGAGAGAAGAAACTGGAGATGGACCGAAGACTGATCCGTACAAGAATCTCCAGATTAAAAGCAGAGTTAAGAGATGTTGTAAAGCACAGAGAAGTCCAGAGAAAACAACGCCAGAAGAATCACCTGCCAGTGGTTTGTATCGTTGGATATACCAATGCAGGAAAGTCAACACTATTAAACCATTTTACCAATGCAGGAGTTTATGAAGAAGATCAGTTATTTGCAACCCTTGATCCAACGACAAAGAGTTTAGATCTAAGCGGTGGGCAGACAATTCTTATGACGGATACGGTCGGTTTTATCCGCAAACTTCCACATCATCTGGTCGAAGCATTTAAAAGTACATTAGAAGAAGCCAAATACAGTGATCTGATCCTGCATGTAGTTGATGCATCCAATCCGCAGAAAGAGAAACAGATGGAAGCAGTCTATGATACATTAAAGCAGTTAGGAGCTAACGAATCACCGATCATTACAGCATTCAATAAGATTGATCTGTTAAATGGTGATGAGATCTTAAAAGATCCAAATGCAGAAGCGGTGGTAAGGATTTCTGGGAAAAATGGTGAAGGAACCGATCAGTTGTTAGAGCAGATTGAGAAAATACTGCAAAAACAGAAATTATATTTAGAAAAGCTGTATGGATATCAGGAAGCAGGTAAGATCCAGCTGATCCGAAGTCACGGACAGCTTTTGAAAGAAGAATACAGAGATGATGGAATTTACGTAGAAGCATACATTCCAAAAGAGATTCTTGGAAGTATCTAGGAGGCGAGAAAGTGATCATACAGAAAGTAATTAACAATAACGTGGTCAGTACATTTGATTCAAACGGAAAAGAAGTTATTTTGATGGGAAAAGGAATTGGATTTCGCAAGAAAACCGGGGATGAATTAGATAAGACGAAGATTGAGAAGATTTTTACCTTGGATCTTAGCGGCAAATCATCTTTTGTACAAGAAGTCATGGCGATAATTCAGGAGTTTTATGAAATCGTGCTAGATACGGAACATCCAGCATATCAGAGATTTGCAACACATTTACAATATCTTGAGACGGAAATCTTATCAAAGAAACGCCCGATAGAAGAAGACGAAGAAGATGATGTTGAATTTTATGAACGTAATCAGAAGAAGTATCCAGAAGCCTATGTGTGCAGTCAGAAGATCGTGGAACATATCGAGCAGCATTACAACTGCAAACTTTCAGCAGATGAGAAGATGTATCTGATCATTTATGTCAAAAGACTGATCTTAGAAATGGGGCATCAGTCATAAAACCAGGTTGACTTATAAGGCAAAATTTGATATTATAATATTATCGAATTTTGGATTGTGACTGGTGAGGCAGGCAAGACCTATTTAATAAGTGTGAACATTTGTTAAAGTAGGTCTTTTTTTATGCTTTTTTAAGGAATTGCACTTAGATGAGTACAAAGATAAGCCAGTTAAAGATCCAGATAAATTAAAATTATTTTATATGTGAGAAGGAGAAACAATTATGGTATCAAAGAAATTTGTCATTGAAAACGAACAGGGATTACACATGAGACCAGCAGGAGTTTTAGCGAAAGCTGTAACTAAATTCGAATCTGACGTAACTATCGTATTCGAAGATAAAAAAATCAACGCTAAAAGCTTATTAAACATCATCGGAGCTTGCATCAAATGTGGTTCTGAAATCGAATTAGTATGTGAAGGTCCAGACGAAGAAGCAGCTCTTGCACATGCAACAGAACTGATTGAATCTGGATTAGGTGAATAATCACTGCTCATAACGGGTGTAACATATAATTTGATAAAGGACGGGTGGCAACATGTATAAAGGTATAGGAGCATCTGCTGGTATCGGTATCGGTAAGATCGTTAAGATTAAGGAAGAAGAACTTAATTACACAAAACAGTCTATCGAAGATACAGAAGCAGAGAAAAAACGTTTAAGCGATGCAATTGAAGTTTTCATTGAGAAGACTCAGAAGATGGTTGAATCCATGAAAGTAACTGCTGGTGAGCAGGAAGCAGAAATCTTAGAAGGTCATATCATGATGATCCAGGATCCAGCGATCTCAGAACAGATCGAAGCTAAGATCGATGGAGAGAAGATCAATGCAGAAGCTGCTGTAGAAGAAGCTTGCGATTTCTTCGCACAGATTTTCGCTATGGCAGACGATGAACTGACACAGCAGAGAGCATCTGACTTAGGCGACATCAAACTCGTTTAATTAAGATCTTACTTGGAATTGAAGAAGTAGATATCAGTGCAGTTCCAGAAGGAACAATCTTAGTAGCAGAAGATTTAACACCATCTATGACAGCAGGAATCAATCCTGCAAACGTTCAGGGTGTATTAACAGAGATCGGTGGTAAGACATCTCACTCTGCGATCATCTGCAGATCTATGGAAATTCCAGCAGTTCTTAGTATTGAAAACATCGTTTCTATCGTTAATGATGGAGATGAAGTTGTTCTTGACGGATCAACAGGAGAAGCATTCATCAATCCTGAAGCATCTGTTGTAGAAGAATATAAAGCTAAGAAAGCAAAATTCTTAGAAGAGAAAGCTGCCCTTCAGAAGTTTGTTGGACAGAAATCCCAGACAGCAGACGGACATGTTGTGGAACTGGTTGCTAACATCGGTGGACCAGACGAAGCAGAAGGTGTCTTAGAGCGTGATGGAGAAGGTGTTGGATTATTCAGATCTGAGTTCTTATTCATGGAAAGCGATGCGATTCCATCAGAAGAAGCTCAGTTTGAAGCATACAAGAAAGTAGCTGAAACTCTTGACGGTAAACCAGTGATCATCCGTACACTGGATATCGGTGGGGATAAAGCACTTCCATATCTTGGACTTCCAACAGAAGAGAATCCATTCTTAGGATTCAGAGCAGTACGTTTCTGCTTACAGAGAAAAGAAGATATTTACAAACCACAGCTTCGTGCATTATTACGTGCAAGTGCCTTCGGTAAAGTTCGTATCATGGTACCATTAGTAACATGTGTAGACGAGCTTCGTGCAGTCAAAGCAATCATCGAAGAACTGAAACAGGAATTAGATGCAGAAGGTATCGCATACGACAAAGACATCCAGGTTGGTGTTATGATGGAAACTGCTGCAGCAAGCTTAATTGCTGACATTCTTGCAAAAGAAGCAGACTTCTTCAGTATCGGTACAAACGATTTAACTGGATACACAATGGCAGCCGACAGAGGTAACCCAGATGTTGCATATCTGTACTCTGCATACAATCCAGCTGTACTTCGTTCTATCAGAAATATCATCTCAGCTGCAAACAAAGAAGACATCATGGCAGGTATGTGTGGAGAAGCAGCAAGCGATCCATTATTAGTACCAGTATTATTAGGATTCGGATTAAACGAATTCTCAGTAAGTGCTACAGCAATCCTTGCTACAAGAAAAGTAATGTCTCTGTGGACAATGGATGAATGTAAAGCATTAGTTGATGAAGTAATGCAGTTAGAAACAGAAGCAGAAGTAAAAGCTTTATTAGAAGAAAGAGCAAGAAGCTAAGATTATATGATTTAGTTTCTTACGGGAATATGGAAAGGACCTTGGTAATTTAGTTATCAGGGTTCTTTTTTTGTATAGTAATGGAACAATATATTAAGTAGGTATACTTATTAAAAAAGTCAACCATAATATTTCACAAAAATAAAAAAGTTTTTTGTATTAAACGACGAAAAAACTAAATATGATTGCCTGTAAAATGGTGAAATGTTACAATCCAAGCATAAAGGGAGAATGAAAACGACATATCAGGATACTGTATGAACTTAAGTTCCCTGAGACCTTACGAAGTCACGGATTTCGGAGGGACAACAATCCATGGAGATGATCAGGCGAAAAATGAAGTGTGCTATACTAGTGGAATGTATCTTATTCTACATGGAAAGATCATAGTCTGAAGACAAGATATGATGGAAGAAGGAGTAAATATGATTAAAGAATTGATAAAGATAAAAGAAAATAATAATATAGTTAGTATATTTTGCGATGAAGATGATACTTCGATGTTTTTGGAAGGATATATTTACGCAATTGGAAGACAAGATTTTTTAATTAAACATATAACACCTCATGGATTAGCAGATGGGTATATTCTGAAAAAAATAGATAGTGTTATGCATTTAGAGATAAGTGGACAGTATGAAAAAAAATAGAAAATTATATTCTAAAAAGAATCAAAGACATATTGATTTAAAACTACAAGATAAAGTTAGTTTAAAGAATAATATATTTCAAATTTGTATGAATAATAAGTATATAGTATCAATTAAATGATACAAGATGATGAATGCCCAATTAAAGGAGTTATAAATAAAATTGATGATAATAAAGTAATCGTTTCAAAATTAACAGAATACGGAGAGGATGATGGAGAGGCAATATTAAAAAAAGAAAATATAGACACTATTTCATTTTTGGGAGTAGATGAAGAAGATATACAATTATTAAAAAGAAAGTAAATAGTTTCTTAATATATTTTCTGGGAAACATGTTTGTAAAAATTGCTGTATCCAAAAACAAAAAAATAAGAATGTGTAGAAGTAAATAATTTTACGAAATCTCGGAATCTTGATTTTTAGTCACAAATGATGAATTGTAAATATATTAAAATAGGGATGGTTAATTAATAAAAGATTCCGAGATTTATTTCTTTATAAGGAGCAAACCATGTATAAAATAGATAAAGAAATAAAAACTAAACTAACAGAAAAAGAAATAAAAAAGAAATTGTATAATATAAGTAGTAAAAAAAGACGTGCTTCTATCTTTTTCATACCAAATCAAGAAAAGTTTTTTATTAAAGAAATGGAAGATTCTATAGTATTATATACTATTCCGTATTATAAAAATAGGGGATTTGTTCCAAAAATAAAAATTAAGATGTATTCTAATGGTGAAAATACTATAATGACAATGAGATATTCGTTATATTTTGAAGCTGAACTAATAATAATAGCAAATATACTACTGATTATTAGTTCGCTTCTTATACTTATGTTTACTCCCAATAATAGGTATTGGGGATTGTATATTATAATTTTTGTAATTTGTTGATTTGTTTTTAGTTTAAAACA
>ENA-OQCO01000584-OQCO01000584.1-human-gut-metagenome-genome-assembly--contig:-NODE-584-length-19307-cov-2.232690_pt1 | contig 19307 bp, 27 predicted proteins | sample MGYA00242500_ERZ504582 | MGnify/ENA primary metagenome ERZ504582 (study PRJEB26092, sample SAMD00036346) | human gut metagenome | host: Homo sapiens | study: EMG produced TPA metagenomics assembly of...
ATCCTATTATAGCATCAATACTAAAATACTCAAGACATATTCTGTCTAACAATTAACTGAAACCATGTTGATTTTTTATGCATTTCACCTGTTTTGTCCTGTCTTATCGAGACAATCTTCAACTATTTTCCGCTACATTATCGCTTTTCATAATTTCTTTAAAAAAGCAGCTGCGGCTTCCGGTATGGCAGGCTGCACCGACCTGATCCACCCTTGCCAGGATCGTATCGTTATCACAATCCAGATACAGTGACCGGACATACTGAAAATGTCCGCTGGTAAGCCCTTTGACCCAAAGCTCGTTTCGACTGCGGCTCCAGTAAGTCATCACACCGGTCTCCAGCGTCTTTTCATAAGCTTGCCGGTTCATATAGGCAACCATCAGAACATCTTTATTTTTATCGTCCTGTACCACCACACAGACCATCCCGTCACTGTTCAGTTTTAACTCATCCCATGTAAATGCAGCTTTTAACGGTGTTTCTTTTTTTTCTTCCATGCTCATCGATTCCTCTGTTTTTGTATAAATATATCCCTGGAGTTCCCTTGTGTCTGCAGCTCAGCCCTTTTACAGACTGCCCTTTGTAGACAAAACTCCCTGAATCCGCTCATCCATCTGCGTTGCCTGATCCAGTGCTTTGGCAAACGCTTTGAACATCGCTTCCATGATATGATGATTGTTTGTTCCGTCCAGTACCTTGATGTGCAGGTTCATGCCGGCTGCATAGCTGACCGCATAGAAAAACTCTCTGGCCATCTCTGTATCCATATCTCCAAGACGTTCTGCGGTAAATTCACCGTCAAAGTTCAGATACGGGCGACCGGACAGATCGATACCGCAAAGTACCAGTGTCTCGTCCATGGGAAGAATCATGCTTCCATAACGGCGAATCCCTGCTTTATCGCCCAGTGCTTCTTTAATAGCCGTCCCCAGTACGATTCCGGTATCTTCGATCGTGTGATGGCTGTCCACATTCAGATCGCCGTCTACGGCAAGATCCAGATCAAAGAATCCATGACGTGCAAATCCATCCAGCATATGGTCAAAAAATCCGATGCCGGTATTCAGGCTGGCTTTTCCGGTTCCGTCCAGATTCAGACTCATCGTGATCTTCGTCTCTTTGGTATTTCGCTGTACCAGTACATTACGGGTCATACCCTGTTCTTCCAGTCTGCGGATCTCCATACCTTATTCCTCCCCTTCAAAACGCACTGCGATCGAGTTCGCATGTGCGGTCAGTTGTTCACATTTTGCAAACTGCTCGATATCTTTGTGGATCGGTTGCAGCGCTTCTCTGGAGTAGTAGATGATACTGGATTTCTTCACAAAATCATCAACAGACAGTGGGGAGAAGAATTTTGCGGTTCCGTTGGTCGGCAGGATGTGGTTAGGTCCTGCAAAATAATCACCCAGCGGCTCACAGCTGTATTCCCCGATAAAGATTGCACCCGCATTCCGAATCTTTGTCATAACCTCAAACGGGTTGGCGGTAACGATCTCCAAATGTTCGGAAGCAATCTCGTTGGCGGTATCAATTGCTTCGTCCATATCCTCTGCCACCAAAATATATCCAAAATTATCCAAAGATTTCTGAATAATCGCTTTTCTTTCAAGAACCTGTACAAATCCCTCAACTTCTTCGCTGACTTTCTTTGCAAAATCTTCACTTGTCGTGATCAGGATCGCAGATGCCAGCTCGTCGTGTTCTGCCTGGGATAACAGATCAGCTGCCACATACCGTGGATTGGCTGTCTCGTCCGCCAATACCAGGATCTCGCTCGGTCCCGCGATGGAATCGATGCTTACATGACCGTATACTGCTTTTTTTGCTAACGCTACATAGATATTTCCAGGCCCTACGATCTTGTCTACTTTCGGAATACTTTCTGTTCCAAAAGCAAGGGCAGCGATTGCCTGTGCACCACCTGCTTTATAGACTTCATCTGCTCCTGCTTCTTTTGCAGCGACCAAAACAGCCGGATTCACCTTTCCTTCTGCATTACATGGGGTGGTCATAATGATCTTATCTACACCTGCTACTTTTGCCGGCATAATGTTCATCAGAACAGACGACGGATATACTGCTTTTCCTCCCGGTACATAGACGCCTACCTTTTCCAGTGGTGTTACTTTCTGTCCAAGCATCGTTCCCTGTGGGGTGCTCTTGAACCAGCTGTTCTGTTTCTGCAGTTCATGATAACTCTCGATATTGACCAGCGCCTTGCGGATCACATCCAGAAGTGCCGGATCCACTGCTTTATATGCTTCTTCGAATTCTTCGTCTGTTACTTTTACATTGGAAGCATTGATATCTGCTTTATCAAACTGTTTGGTATAGGAAAACAGAGCCTCATCTCCGTTTTCTTTGATATTCTGAATAATCGCCTGCACCCGGCTTTCATACTCTCCGTACTGGCTCGGACTTCTTTTTAACATATTTTCCAGAATATTTTTTGTAGTTTCTTTTGTTAATTTTACAATTCTCATCTGTCTGCCTCCTTGATGACCTTTTTTAACTTTCCTAAAAGCTCTGAGATCCGTTCGCTTTCCATTTTCATGCTTACCTGATTCACAACCACTCTTGCGGACAGCGGACATACTTCTTCAAGAATATGCAGACCATTTTCCCGCAGAGTGGAACCAGTCTCTACGATATCGCAGATGACTTCGGAAAGTCCTACGATTGGTGCCAGCTCTATGGAACCGTTTAATTTGATGATTTCCACGGTCTGGTTTTTCTTATTATAAAAATAATCTTTGGCGATATTCGGGTATTTGGTGGCTACACGGATCTGCTGATTACCATCCAGCAGTTCCCGGGCAGATTCCGGTCCGCAGATACACATTCTGCATTTTCCAAAGCCAAGATCCATCACTTCATATAATTTTCTTCCTTCTTCCAGAATCGTGTCGCGACCTACGACACCCAGATCTGCCGCTCCATATTCCACATAAGTCGGGACATCCGGTCCTTTGGCCAGGAAGAACCGAAGTTTCAGATCTTCATTGACAAAAATCAGTTTTCTTGTCTTTTTATCTTTCATCTCTTCACAGGTAATGCCTACAGCTTCCAGCATCTCCAGTGTTTTCTCTGCCAGACGGCCTTTCGTCAGTGCGATGGTTAAATATCTCATGGGTCTTTCCTCCTACTGAAAACTTTTCTGATTGGTCATCTGTACTTCATCGGTAAACAGATTGATCACCTGTATCTGATCTTCTCCCACCGGAGATACAATATCCGTAAACTGATGACCCTTTCCATATGCAATATAGTCTTCCGCTTTCAGACCTTCTTCCATCCGCATACACTGGATCTGCATACCATGTGTTCTCTGCATACCGGCAATCCGGATCGCTGCTTCACGATTTCTTTCATTATATAAGACCAGTCGTTTTCCTTCCATCACCGGCACCTGAATATTCTGACGGTTCAGTGCATTCAACACCTGTTCCATTACCAGACAGAAACCGATTGCAGGGGCAGGTCTTCCAAAATGTTCCAGCAGCCTGTTGTACCGTCCACCGGTTACTAACGGCTCACCGGTGCCATAGGTAAACCCCTGGAAGATAATGCCTGTATAATACTGATATTTACTGAGCATGCCAAGGTCGAAAGAAATATATTCTTCACAGCCATAGCAGGAGGCCACCTGATACAGTTCCCGTAACCTGCGGATCGCTGCCAGTGCCTTGGGGTTGCCAGTAAGACTTTCTGCTTTTTTCAGTACTTCCGGGCCACCAAAAAGTTGTGGCAGTTCTGTCAGTGCTTCTACCTGTTCTTTGGACAGTCTCTGACTCTCCAGAAGTTCTTCCACACCGAAATAATTCTTGTTGGAGATCAGCTGGCGCAGTTCCTGAATAGTCTCTTCCGACATACCGGAGTCATCAACCAGTGCTTTGAAAAAATCCACCTGACCGATACTTATCTGGAATTCTTTCAATCCTGCTGCCTTTAAGAGTTCTACAGTCATGGCAATGATCTCACCGTCTCCGTCCACTGATGCATCGCCCAAAAGCTCCACACCCATCTGGGTGGATTCTTTCAGTCGTCCCTGGTAGCTGGAGCGGTTCACAAAGGTGTTTCCACTGTAGCAGAGACGAATCGGCATATCTTCCTGATGATAATACATAGAAGCTGCTCTCGCGATGGAAGGTGTAAAGTCCGGACGAAGTACCAGAGTATTACCTTCCCGGTCAAAGAACTTGTAAAGTTCTCTGGATGGTGTGGTTCCCACCTGCTTTCCAAACACATCAAAGAATTCGAGGTCGGTGTCTCTATGCTCTGATAACCGTATGCATGAAAGATTTTCTCCATTTTTCTCTGAAGATACAGTTTTTTTGCACATTCGGTTCCGTAAACATCCCGGACTCCTTCCGGGGTATGAAATAATTGTCTCATGGTTCTATCCTCTTCTTTAATCTTGTTATGTAACTTCGTAACTGTGCAGTAGCTTCACAGTTAATCTCATTCACTTTAGTGTGCTAATGTGTTACTATGCTAATACATTATATGTGAAGACAGCACACTTGTCAATCCCTGTCCTGCAAATCTTTCTGGATTCCGTCCAGATACGGCACCAGAATCCCACCGTGGTTCGTAAGAAAATAAGAAGGATTCAGTTCTTCGTAAAGAAAACTTTTTCTCCCACCATTCTGCGCCCGTTCCCAGAACCACCACAGATCTCGAAATGTCAGATAATAGAATTCATTTCTTCCCGAAAAATAAATCAGCAGGAAAGAAATCCCCTCCTGCTGTTCAAACTCTCTCATAAACCGCACCTGATGCTCATGGATATTGGCAAGGGGAAAGACTGTTTCTTTGCACTCTTTCGCATCGAAGCATACAGGAATCCCCTGCACTGCCCCGATATAATCCACCGTACTTTTCTGTTCAAAATACGCCAGGGTGATCTGTCTGGTATCCTTGGCGATCCGAACCGGCGTGATCGGTGTCGGCACTTTCTGAATCAGTGCCAGCCCCTTTTCACGGTACTGTTCATTGCTCCGGTTGATCAGTTCTTCCAGTGTAGAACCCCTGAGTCCTCTTGAATTCCAGGTTGCCATATTTTCCCCCCATCAGTCCTTTTCGATCACACCGATCTTGTTAAACGGGTAATAACGGAAGATCGCTTTTGCGAGAACTTTTTCTTTTTTCACATAGGTATTTGTCCAGAACCGGGAGTCCTTCGACCAGTTTCGGTTATCTCCCAGCATAAAGTAGCTGTCTTCCGGCACATAATACGGTCCATAATCGCCTTCCGGTGGTTCCGGCAGATAAGGCTCATCTAACGGTGTTTCAGAATCGTTAATATAAACCTTTCCGTCAATAATCTGCACTTTATCTCCCGGAAGTCCGATTACTCGCTTGATATACAACTGGCTCTCATCGTCCGGGAACTTAAAGATAGCAATGTCCCCTCTCTGTGGCTCGCCGAATTCATATGACAGCCTGCTTCCAAAGATCCGGTCGCCCGTCATGATCGTATCTTCCATCGATGCCGAAGGAATAACTGCATTGATCAGTACATAATTTTTCATCACCCAGACCGTTACCAGAACAAACACGATCATGATTACGTCTTCCATAAGCTCCCTTTTCAGACTCTTTTTCGGTTTCTTCTTTTCTTTCGTTTCTTCTCCGTCTATTCTCTCTTCTGTCATAATTTACCCTTCTTTCTCTCACCCTCTGTAATCCGTTCCAGTTCATCCGGAAGCGGTGCGGTAAAACATTTTCCCGACAAAGATTCCAGCGCACCGGACATTCGTGGGAATTCCACCTGCCATGCATGCAGGAACTGACGTTTCAGACCATATTCCTGTTTCAGCCTCCTATTCCAGCGGGCATTCCCGTACTTCGGATCTCCCGCCAGCGGATATCCCAGACTGGCCAGATGACAGCGGATCTGATGAGATTTTCCGGTGATCAGTTCCACCTTTAAAAGCGTTTCCTCTCCAGTGCTCCAGACCGGCTCCCAGGCGGTCTCGATCGGAGAACTTTCAGGCACCTGACCAGTGCTCACTTTTACCTGATTGGTTTTTGTATCTTTGCTCAGCCAGGCTTTCTGATGTCCCGGCCTGTCTGCTTTTCCAAGCACCAGCGCCAGATAATATTTTTTCAGCGTTCGCAGTTTCAGTGCTTCCGACAGTGCCTGTAGCCCTGCCAGACTCTTTCCGCACAACACCAGACCACTGGTATTGCGGTCCAACCGGTTACAGGGTGCCGGATGAAAAGTCTCTAACTCTTGTTCGCTGATTGCTCCCGTCTCCAGCAGATATCGCTGAAAATACTCCACCAGCGACAGATCCGACGGTTTTGCTTTCTGTGACAGCATGCCTGCCGGTTTATTGACTATTGCCACATGGTCATCTTCATAGATCACATCCAGTTTTATGTCAGACGTTTTCCTGCCGGAAACTGCCGGTCTCATCTGTTCCCCACGGATCTTTTCAATCGTCTCCTCTGCCAGATACAGCCGGATGCGGTCTCCCGGCTTCAACATTTCCTTTCCGTCTGCTTTTTTTTCGTTTAACAGAATATTCTTCTTTCGAGCATTTTATATAAGAATCCGGATCCGGCTTCCGGAAAGTACTTTTTCAGATACTTATCCATCCGCTGGCCGGCTTCATTTTTTCCGATTGTCAGATCTCTCATGTTTTTCCCTTTTACCTTACAAAGAAATCGCCAGGATTGTATGTTTGATCAGCTGAGCTCTGGACAGATCCGGATATCGTTCATCCGGCTTAAAAGAAATATTCTGCTCCAGTTCCTGTTTGTGTGCATTCAGATAATCCATCCGTTCCAGATAGGTCTTCAGTTCTTTGAAGACTTTTACTTCTACTTTATAACCGTTCTGTTTCAGGATCCCCCGCACATGATCTTCGATAAACTGTGTGGATCCGTCCATATGGCTGGTATAACCGATCACCTTGTTTCCGCAGATTGCAAAGCTTTCCACAAATACACTTTTTTCATAGGTCGTCAGATACGTTTCATAAGTTACTTCCAGCTCACCCTCGTGTTCCCGAATCTTTTTGTATACTTTCTCATCCATCGGTTTCTGCATCCACATCATGATCATATTTACCAGGGCACGGCACGCCGGAAGGCAGCCGACCATAGCAATTACCGTAATAATATTTTTCTTGGTCCTGTAATCAGAAACGCTGCCAGAAATGCTGCCAGAGGAATCAGAAACAGTGCAACTGTAATCAGCAGTCGTTTTTTCTTCTCATATCGAATATATCCATAATCACCTTTATTTACTTTTTTCATGCTGTATCCTTTCTGTTACCGTTTTTTATGCACGTTACGGATAGTCTTTTTCTTACCCATATGCTGTTTTTGCTGACGGCCGTTCGATTGTTGATTCTGATTCCCTCTTCCATTTTTTCCGTTATTTCCGATATGTCCTTTCTGCGTTTTCAGATTTTCTGCCTTCTGAGTCCTTCTGCCGTCATACGGACGGATCAGACACTTCGGGCCAAATCCGATAAGATCCTGTCTTCCTGCTCTGACCAGTGCTTCTTCCACCAGTTTCCGGTTCTCTGGCCTTCGATACTGAATCAGGGCTCTCTGCATATTTTTCTCGTGGGGATTGACCGGTACATACACTTTTTCCATCGTCCGCGGATCCAGTCCCGTATAATACATACAGGTAGATATTGTCGACGGTGTCGGATAAAAATCCTGTACCTGTTCCGGCATAAATCCCATATCCCGGATATATTCTGCCAGTTCCACTGCCTCTTTCAGTCCACATCCCGGATGAGAAGACATAAAATAAGGCACTGCATACTGTTCTTTGCCACTTTTTTTACAGCAGGCATAATATTGTTTTAAAAATTCCAGGTAAACCTTATGGGACGGTTTTCCCATCTTTTCCAGAACTTTATCGGCCACATGCTCCGGAGCTACCCTCAACTGTCCGCTCACATGGTAATCTGCCAGTTCCTGTAAAAAATGGCTCTTCGTATCTTCCAGCACATAATCAAAGCGGATACCCGAACGAATAAATACTTTCTTTACTTTCGGAATCTTACGGAGTTTTCGAAGCAGCGCAAGATAATCCGAATGATCCGCGATCAGATTTTTGCAGGGTGTCGGGAACAGGCACTGCCGGTTGGTACATGCACCCTTTGTCAGCTGCTTTTTACAGGCCGGCTGTCGAAAATCTGCCGTAGGACCACCCACATCATGAATGTATCCTTTAAAATCAGGATCTTTCGTCATCTCAACAGCTTCTTCTAACAATGATTCATGGCTGCGGACCTGTACGATCCGTCCCTGATGAAAGGTCAGCGCACAGAAATTACAGCCGCCAAAACATCCGCGATTACTGGTAAGACTGAATCTGATCTCCTCAATCGCCGGAATGCCACCTTTCTTCTCATACATCGGATGATAGGTCCGCATAAACGGAAGATGATACACATCATCCATCTCCTGCTCTGTCAGTGGATATGCCGGTGGATTCTGCACCACATAGCCCTGATTGCCATAATCTTCTATCAGAACCTTCGCCTGATATGGATCCGTATTCTGATGCTGGATCCCGAAGCTTCTTGCATACTGTTCTTTCTTCTCTTTTATCTCTTCGAAAGAAGGAAGATACAGCGGTTCCGGTATATGTTCCACACTTTTACAGCGGTATACCGTTCCCCGGATAAAGGTAATATCTTTTACATCCAGCCCGGAAGCCAGCGCATCTGCAATCTCAACGATGGAATGTTCTCCCATTCCATATGAGATCATATCTGCCCCGGAGTCAAGAAGTACACTTCGTTTCACCTGATCGGACCAGTAATCGTAATGTCCCATTCTCCGAAGACTTGCCTCGATACCTCCCAGGATGATCGGTGTTTTTTTATACGTTCTTCGAATCAGATTTCCATAGACGATCACCGCCCGGTCCGGTCGATGTCCCATCTCTCCACCGGGAGAATAGGCATCTTTCTGCCTGTGTTTTTTAGACACTGTATAATGATTAACCATAGAATCCATATTTCCGGCAGATATCAGAAAGCCCAGACGCGGTTCACCAAACACCTGGATGCTTTCCGGATCTTTCCAGTCCGGCTGAGCTATCATTCCCACCGAATAGCCCCTGCTTTCCAGGAGACGGCAGATGATCGCCGCCCCGAAAGAAGAATGATCCACATACGCATCTCCACATACATAGACAAAATCCGGCTGTTCTATTCCTCTCTCCCGGCACTCTTCCATTGTCACCGGCAAAAACTCTCCGCTCATGGCTGCATCCTTTCTCTTGGTATCTCATCATAACTTTCTATGTAGTAATCTGCAAGCTCTTTTTTTTCTTCTCTCTGGCTGGCACTGAACGTATCTTCCACCGCACAGACTCGCATACCGGCATTTTTTCCTGCCAGAATTCCCATAGGAACATCCTCAAAAACCAGACATTCCTCCGGTTTTACCCCCAGTGTCTTTGCCACCAGAAGATAAATATCCGGGGCAGGTTTTCCTTTCGGAACTTCACAGCAGGTATGTACGGATTCCAGGTATTCCTGGATTCCCTGTGCCTTTAAAACCGTCTCTACCAGTTCAATCCCGTTAGAGCTTGCAATCCCCGTCCGGATTCCCTGCTGTCTCAGCCATACCAGAAACTCTCTCGCTCCGGGCTTCAGCGGCACCTTGTTGGTATATTTATCCCTTGCCATATCCATCCAAGTACTCTTAATTTCTTCCAGACTCTCCGGGATAGAAAACCGTTCTTTAAAGTACACAGCTGTCTCCGAGAGGCTCATACCCTCGATGTCTTTTTGCAGTTCGGGCGGCAGTTCATATCCGTACCGTCCCAGATATTCGATATCGATGTCTTCCCACATCCACATGGAATCCACCAGAGTACCATCCAGATCAAACAACACTGCTTTGATATTTTCTAACATATATATTTATCCTTTATCTTTCTGTATCTGTTCCTAGAGCATGTCTGAAAATCATTTCCGCAATCTGCAAGCCCCACTTTGCGGTATATTATACCCGCATTCGGTTGCCGTAGCCCGCTACGCCGCCCTCATTCGGATAAAATCTCCCACAAACTGGGACTCGCAGCTTACGAAAAGCTTTTTCAGACACGCTCTAGAGCTTTCCGCTCCTCTTCACACAGCTCCCGGTAATTGCCTTTCGGCAGATCATCACCGAGCACAAGTGGACCCATAGTCATCCGCTTCAGATAGATCACCTGTTTGTCCCTTGCCTGAAACATCCGTTTCACCTGATGGAAACGCCCTTCCTGTATCGTCAGCAAAATCTCGGAAATATCCGCACTCTTTAAGATCTCAAGTTTTGCCGGAGCTGTCTTTGTCTCATCCCCGATATCTACCCCCTGCAAAAAAGCTCTCTGATCCTCTTCGTCTACCTTTCCGTCGATTCTTGCATAATAAGTCTTGTCCACATGTTTCTTCGGGGATAACAGCCGGTGGGCAAGTTCACCGTCATTCGTTAACAGCAGCAGCCCCTCTGTATCTTTATCCAGTCGTCCCACCGGAAACAGCTCCCTGCGAATATTCTCAGGCAACAGTTCCAGTACTGTTTTATCCCGGTTATCTGTGGTTGCCGACACATAACCGGCCGGTTTATGAAGCAGATAATAACGATATTTTTCATAACGGATTTCTTTTCCTGCCACGCATACACGATCCTGAGCAGTAGTGATCTTCTGTTCCGGTTTTTTTATCTTTTCTCCGTTGATCTCCACCTGCCCTTTGCGGATCATCTGCTTCACCTGACTTCGGGTCCCACAGCCCATATCTGCCAGATATTTATCCAAACGAATGATTTCGCTCATCTCCATCTCCTTATCACTGCCAGCGCCAGCCTGCATAATATTTATTCTTTAAACTTCCGCCGGCAAGTTTTCCCCAGCCAAGCGGATATTCATCTACACAGACTAACTGCCAGCCTTTTCTCTTTTTCAGATCCAGATCCGATACATCCAGAGTTTCCCCTTTCAGATAACGGATCACCCGCGGATCCTCCCGATTCAGATGAATCCGGTTTTCTCCCTCTCCGTCAAGCACCATCGCCAGTGCCTGAGACGGTTCAAACCGTTTTTTCTTACACTCACCAAGATACAGCCCCGTACGAAGATATCGCAGATTTTCCGGCATACCATCCTTTTTCCCAAGGGCATACAGACGTTCGTCCCGCAGATAATACTGCCATTCCCTCTTATACATGCCCCAGTTCTTCAGGAATTCTTTTGCTTCTGTGGGGATCACTGAGTTTTTTCCTGTGGCTTTTTTTCGGTTCCTCGGCTCACCCTGTTTTTCCAGCAACGCCAGAAAATGGCCTTCCCCGTTCATACGATGCGGAAAGATCCTCACACAGGCTTCCAGACCTCTGCGGCCCTTTGCAAATCCCTCATATGGTGCACAGGGGATCAGTTTCATATCCGGCCGCCGTTCCAGAAGATACTGGATCGTTCCCTCATTTTCCAACTCACTGAACGTACAGGTGGAATAGAGAAGTTTTCCTCCCGGCCGCAGCATATCTGCCGCATCCAGAATAATCTCTCTCTGAAGCTTACTATAATATTCCGGTCCCTGCTGTTCCCAGTCTGCCATCATCCGCGGCTCCTTGCGGAACATTCCTTCCCCGGAACACGGTGCGTCTACCAGAATCTTATCAAAAAACTCCGGCAGTATCTTCGCCAGTTTCTCCGATGTTTCACTGGTTACATAAATATTGGGAATTCCCATCAGTTCCAGATTCTTCAACAGCGCTTTTGCCCTGCTGTTACTGATATCATTAGCAAGAAGCAATCCTTCCCCGTTCAGTTTTGCACCAAGCTCGGTTGCTTTTCCTCCCGGTGCCGCGCACAGATCCAGCACATAATCACCCGGTTCCGGCGACAGACGGTTGGCAGGTGTCATTGCACTCGGTTCCTGCAGATAATACAATCCCGCATAATAATACGGATCTTTCGCCGGTGTACCGGTCCCGTACGTATATCCGTTGTCGATCCAGGGTATTTTTTTCAACAAGAAAGGTGTACGGGTCAGGAACTCCTCTCCCGTCACCTTTCTTCGATTCAGACGCAGACCGTTTTCCGGCTGTCTGTCATAGCTTTCTTTAAATGCTTGATATTCATCCCCCAGAAGGATTTCCATCTCCTTCTGGAATTTCTCAGGTAAGTGCATCTGTATTCTTCCTTTTTCTCATAGTAAATGTCATAAAACAATTTCTCTGTTCTACAGGTTCTGATCCCATCCCTCGCTCGTCACCGCCTGGGCACAATACCCTTCCGCAATAATATCAAGTTGTTGATGAAACCGCTTGAGCTGCTGCAGATCGTTGGATGCATAGATCCGGTAAAACTCATCCTGTATCTTCTCCACCTCTCTGCGATTGGACTTCTGATACAAATTCTCAATGTTCTGTAAAATATCCATCACCAGATTACGCTGCATCAGAGAAGAATTCTGTGCATTCATAATTTCATTTCGCACCGAAGACATCTCACCGTCCAGTGCAATAATCGCCTGTGCCGCATTGGCAAGCCGTTCTTTGACATATGGTGGAATATTTGTCTTATATTTATACTGCAGAGAATGCTCGATGGTTGCCCAGAAATTCATTGCCATCGTTCGTATCTGAATCTCTGCCTGGATCTTTTTCGGACCATTTAATGTCTCTACATGATAATAAATAACCAGATGATAGCTTCGGTAACCACTCTCTTTCTGATGTGCAATATAATCTTTGATACATTTGATTTCCATATCGGAACGCCCGGCGATCAGATCTGACACTCTCTGAATATCTTCCACAAACTGACAGATGATCCTGATGCCTGCAATATCTTCTACCTGTTCTTCCATTTCCTCAAACGGAATGTTCTTTCGTTTCATTTTTTCCAGAATACTGGTAATGCTTTTTACACGTCCTGTGACCTGTTCGATGGGAGAATACAATCCCCGTTCCCTGTGTTCCAGGCTCAGATGTTGGAACTTTTCTACCAGTTCTGTAACAGCCTGCTCGTAGGGACTGAGTATTTCACGCCATAATTGTATTTCCATGTTAACCTCTCCTTATTCTGTCGTCATAATCTAGTCTCTTTCGTACATTATAACATACTTTGCCAGTCAGGAAAACACTTCGCTGGTCAGTAACTTTCCTCATCCTATATATCCTATGCTTTTCCCTGCCTTTTCAGAACTGCAATTTTAATGTTTTCCAGAGAAAAAGGCTGCCGCGCCGCGACAGCCCTCTTTTTCACTTTTTTGTATTTTCATTTATCTGATCGTATTCATTTTCTCCAGAGTGCGTACCAGATACTTCCACATTTTTTCCGTTGACGGAATGGACAGTTTTTCTTCCGTTGTATGAATATCAATCATGGTCGGTCCGAAAGATACACAGTCCAGACCTGGGATTTTGTCATAAAACAGACCGCATTCCAGGCCTGCATGAATCGCTTTCACTACCGGTTTCTCACCAAAAAGTTCTTCATATACATCTGCCATCAGATCTCTCATCCTGGAATCTTTCCTGTACTCCCATGCCGGATAATCACCCTGTTCTTCATAAGATCCTCCCAGGAATTCTGTCAGATACTGTAATTTTGCAGACAGATGCTCTTTTGCGCTTCCCACAGAACTTCTCACACTGCTGGTGGAATATAACGCATCTTTTCCCAGTTTCAGGATGCCAAGATTACTGGAGGTTTCTACCAGTCCTTCGATTTCTCCGCTCATCTTCTCAATGCCAAACGGTACATGTACAAGATAAAATACAACTTTTTCTTTACTGACCATAGAAAGTGCCTGCACAGTTTCTTCTTTTCCCGTTATTACGGAAATAGTGATTCCTTCATCACTTCCTGCATACTCAGTGCGAAGATCTTTCTGCAGTTTTTCAGCTGTGATTTTCGCTTCCTCCAGGTCTTCCTCACCAAGAACCAGTGTTGCCTTACAACTTCTTGTAATTGCATTATCTTTCGTTCCGCCGGACAGATCTTTGATGCTGTATGCAGTCTTCTGTCCCAGTTCATACAGGAAAAGACCCATCAGTTTATTGGCATTTGCACGATTTTTATCGATTTCTGCTCCGGAATGTCCACCGTTAAGACCATCGATCAAACTTCTGTTACTACTCCTTCCATTTCCTGATATTCTACAGGAATCCGGCTGGTTCCGCTTAATCCTCCGGCACAGCTGATCCACAGATATCCTTCTTCCTCAGAATCCATGTTGATCATATGTGTTCCTTTCAGTACGGAAGTATCCAGTGCCTTTGCTCCCAGAAGTCCGATTTCTTCGTCTGTGGTAATCACACACTCAAGTGCCGGATGTTTTAATGTATCATCATCCAGAATTGCCAGCATATAGGCAACAGCGATTCCGTCATCACCGCCAAGGGTTGTTCCCTCTGCTGTCAGATAGTCTCCTTCCACTTTCAGTTTCAGACCATCTTTGTAAAATCATGATTTGAATCCAGTGTCTTTTCTGCAACCATATCACAATGTCCCTGTAAAATAGTAATCGGAGCATCTTCATAACCTGCAGATGCCTCTTTATAGATCACTACATTGTACGCCTCATCCTGATAATATTTCAGATTTCTTTCTTTCGCAAAGGAAACAAGATAATCACTGATTTCTTTCATGTTGGTGGAGCCATGTGGAATCTCACACAGTTTTTTCAAAAAAAATAAAATACTTTTTCCGGTTTTAATCCTTCTAATACTGTCATTTGCTATAACCTCCTGTAATCTGACGTACTCCGTTCGCATCGTCAGTTTTTGAGCCGCATACCTTACCCTCCGGCCGCAATACATTTATTTTAGAATAAATACATTCAAAAATCAAGGCATATATATAACCAGCCCCATTGAGAGTCACTGTTCGCTCTGTTCCCGGTAACACGCTTTACCCAATGAGCCGTCACTGTAATATCCACTGTAAGGAGATGTCCATGCGTTCTGTAATTCTGTGTATCCTTCTCTTTTTCGTTTTTATTTATCTGCTGTGTTTTCCCCAGGAAGCTTTTCAGTCCTCTGCCTCCGGGGTAACACTCTGGTTTTTTCATGTGCTTCCTTCTCTGCTTCCCTTTATGATTTTCTCGGACTTTTTCATTCATACCGGTCTGGTCTCTGTATTGCTTCGAAAGATCAAAACTGTCTTCCGCTTTTTATTCGGGCTTTCTATGTACGGCTCCTATGCACTCCTGCTTGGCCTTATCTGTGGGTATCCTATGGGCGCAAAACTGACTGCTGATCTGTTCCGTGAGGGAAAAATCACCAAAAGTGAAGCGCAGTATCTGCTGACATTCTGTAATAATCCGGGACCTGTGTTTATCAGTTCCTATATTCTCACAGACACCCTCCATCTTTCTCACGCTTCCGGATATACCTTTTTCATTTTGTATCTTTCTTTATATCTTACTTCGCTGATTTTCCGTCTGATCCTCCGGCCGGACTGTCGTGATGCCACTGTCCCCTCGGATTCTCCGTCGGCACAGACACTCCGCCATTCTCTCAGCCATATGATCGATGCTTCCATCATGCACGCATTTGAATCTGTCACCAAACTGGGAGGCTATATCATCCTGTTTTCTATTCTGGCATCTCTGGTGGTGCATCTCACTGCTCCCGTGCCTGTACTATCGTTATTTCTCACCGGATTCACGGAAATGACTACCGGAATCGCCCTTGTTGGTGCTTCTTCTATGCACTTGCCCCTCCGTTACCTTCTTTCCCTGACTTTTGCCTCTTTTGGTGGATTGTCCTGTATAGCACAAACAAGGGGAATGCTCTGCGGCACTCCCCTCTCGATTCGTACTTATATTGCAGGAAAAACAGTTCATGGAATCTGTACCCTGCTGGTTGGCTGGCTCTTACTCTTCGTCCAGACCTTCCAGTGAAGCATCTGTTTCTGCAGTTTCTTCTGTTTCTGTTGTCTCCGCACCGGATACCTGTGGTGCCAGTTCGGATCTGTTCTGTCTTACTACATCATAGCAACTCTGAATGGATGTAAGATAATTTTGTACTTTTCTCCTGATTCATTGATTGCAGTAGCAAGAATCTGTTCCATGTTTGCCATCATATCATCGGTATATGAAATAGCACTCAGACGAATATTATTTGCATCCATTGTTGCTTCATCCAGAATCTGCTGTGCCTGTTTGTTTGCATTGGCAATAGTCTCATTTGCCTGTGCATATGCCTGCTGCATTACTTCATGCTGGCTGACCATCTCTTTGGTCTTAGCCTGTGCTTCTGCGATCAGGCTGTCTGCTTTTGCCTGTGCATCAGCCAGTATCGCATCTTTATTGCTGATGATCTTCTGATATCTTTTGATCTCATCCGGTGTTTTCAGACGAAGTTCTCTTAACAGTTCTTCCAGTTCTTCTTTATTGACAACAATCTTTGTTGTAGATAATGGCTGATATTTACAGCTTTCTACAAATTCTTCGATTTCTTCAATAATCTGTTCAATTCTGCTGCTCATCTTTCTTCTCTCCTTATCGATAAGTTCCTACTTTACTATTTTTTAATTTTTATGTACCTCATCCATCACAAATCCAGGTACAAATTTGGAAATATCACCGCCGAACGCTGCCACTTCCTTTACTGTTGTTGAACTGAGATAAGCATACTCCAGACTGGTTGTCAGAAACATTGTATCCACATCCGGTGCCAGCACGCGGTTGGTCTGCGCCATCTGCAGTTCATATTCAAAATCTGTGATTGCCCGAAGGCCACGGATAATCACTTTCGCTTTACACTGTCTGGCAAAATCCACAGACAGTCCACTAAATGCGACGATCTCCACATTTGTCAGATCTTTGGTCGCCTCGTTTAATATTCTAACACGTTCTTCCACAGAAAACAACGGACTTTTTGTAGAATTGTGTAAAACGCCCACAATCACTTTATCAAAAAGCTCTGCGCCCCGTGATATTACATCTAAATGTCCATTTGTAACCGGATCAAACGAACCGGGATAAACAGCAGTTGTCATAATTCTCCTCTTTTTTTCAGAAATACGTGCTGATTTGTCTTGTATTTCTTCACTTTTATGATTTCATAACCAAGTTCTTCCGCCCGCTCCCAGGTAACATCCAGTGACTCCTCGATGATGATCTGTGTATCTTCATCAACAAGAGTAGTTCCCTGTAACGCTTCCAGAACCTGAAATTCCAGTCCTTTTCCATATGGCGGATCCATAAAGATCCAGGAAAAGGCATCCTCTCCATCCAGCTTGTTCACCGCAGACACCGCATCCGTCACCAACAGAGTGGCATCCTCTTTCAATCTGGTAAATGCCAGATTCTCCCGGATACACTCTGCTGCTTTCCTCTGCTGCTCCACAAACACACACCAGGAGGCACCGCGCTTAACGCCTCGATACCAATGCCACCGCTTCCCGCAAACAAATCCAGAAATCTGCTGTCTGCTATGGATGGCTGAATCATATTAAATAATGTCTCTTTAATTCGATCGGTAGTCGGTCTGGTGTCCATACCCTCTATGGTTTTAAGACGCAGACTACGTGCTTTTCCCGCAATTACTCTCATATCGTTTTATTTTCTTTCTTACATCTTCTTATCTTGTAACTGTTCAGCGCCCTCGCGGGATACTGCCTGCCGAATCGTTACCTTATATCTGGTTTCTCCAGTCAAGGTCGCCTCTGTCAAGTCCCAGAATCAGTGACTCTGCCGTTGCAATATTGGTTGCTACCGGGATATTGTACTGATCACAACAGCTTGCAATCTGGTACACGTTCGGTTCCTTCGGACTTGTCATGTTCGGATTGTGAAATAAAATCACCAGATCCATGGCGTTTCTCTCGATCATCGCCATAAACTGCTTATCTCCGCCCACAGACCCTGCCAGGAACTTATGCACTCTCAGATTAGTAACTTCCTCAATTCGCCGGCCGGTAGTGCCCGTTGCGTATATTTCTATGTTTCCCCAAAATCCCTTTATACGCAATACAAAAATCTTCAATCAATGTTTTTTTGCTGTTATGCGCAATAATGCCAATGTTCATGCTCTAACCCGCCCTCTCATCCAAATTTAGTTTTATTATATCAAATCACCTGGTTATCTGCAATTGTTTTTGTAAGTTTGTACCAAAAAATCTAAGGTTATCCAGTATTTGCAAAAACTTCTAGTGTTATTTTTTTCTCCTGTCACATACTAACAGCGTAACAACAAGTTACACACACGTAACTGTTTCATACTATCACAGTTACCCAAAAACAAGTCAAGGAGGAAACCAATCATGTCCAAAACTTCTACTAACACAGCAGCAGTACCGGAAGCAAAAGGTGCGTTAGACCGTTTCAAATTTGAAGTAGCAAACGAACTGGGTGTACCCCTTTCTGACGGGTATAACGGAAACCTGACCTCAAAGCAGAACGGATCTGTCGGTGGCTATATGGTCAAGAAAATGATCGAAGCTCAGGAAAAACAGATGAGCCAGGGATCCGGTTATACAGGCGGAAGCATGCAGTAATCGATTGCTGACTTCCTGAACGCACAAAATCTCCCGGGAAAATGCTCTCCCCGGGAGATTTTTCGTTGCATTGTTTTTCAGTCTCTATTATAAGCCAAAACTTCCAGTCTCTTCATTGTTGATCACATAATAAGCTGCATTCTCTTCCGGTTTTACATATACTTTGATGTCCTTTAAGTCTGCTGCTTTTTTACCCATCTCTTTCCAGATCTCTTTTACTTTTGCGGTCAGATCTGCGGATGAGAATTCTTTTCCCGCATACTGCAGATATACTTCTTCTGTCACTACAGCCGCTTTCTTTGTTGTCGTTCTCTTTGCCGGTGTTTTTCTTGCGGTTGTCTTCTTCGCAGGTGCTTTCTTTGCAGTTTCAGTTGTCTTTGCTTCTGCTGCTTTCGCGGTAGTTTTAGCTGCTTTTGCTTCTTCAGCTTTCACTGTTTTGTCTCTTCAGCCTTTACTTCCTTTGTTTCAACTGCCGGCTTTGCTGCTTTCGTAACTGTTTTCTTAACTGCCATATTCATAATCCTCCTCAAAATCACACTCAAGTTAACGTTACCGTTTCCTTCGTTACCGGCCATCTGCTTCACAGAATATCTTCTGTAAGTAATAGCCAACTACAGCAGTTAGTTTACCCCATCTTTCCACATTTTGCAAGTTTTTGTATGAAAAACACAATAAAAATCTGATTATCCGCTAAAACACAGTATCTATCAGCATTTTCAAGGAAATAAACACATCAATTTACTACTTATTTACTACTAACGAATGAGCTTGATACGCAAGTTTTCCTAGATATGCAAAGATATGGTACAGCACATCAG
>ENA-OQCO01000587-OQCO01000587.1-human-gut-metagenome-genome-assembly--contig:-NODE-587-length-19197-cov-1.662559_pt1 | contig 19197 bp, 23 predicted proteins | sample MGYA00242500_ERZ504582 | MGnify/ENA primary metagenome ERZ504582 (study PRJEB26092, sample SAMD00036346) | human gut metagenome | host: Homo sapiens | study: EMG produced TPA metagenomics assembly of...
CGACGCCGTGACGCTGGAGCAGGTGCAGGCGGAGGGCGAGGCCCTGCTGCGGCCGGTGGACTCCCTGTTCCGGGATCGTCCGGCCTATGTGCTGCCTACCCCACGGGCTGTGGCCCGCTGCCGCAACGGCAATCCCGTCTCCGTGACTGAGCCGCTGCCGGAGGGGGGAGTACCGGGTCTACGACCCGGAGGGCGATTTTCTGTGCCTGAGCCGTCTGGAGGGCGGCGTGCTGACCTCCATCAAAAACTTTTTCGGAGCGTGAATGAATTTGGAACGTACTGTCATCGCCCTGGGCTTTTTCGACGGCGTCCACCGGGGCCACGGCGCCCTGCTGCAAAAAACGGTGCAGCGGGCCGGGGAACTGGGGGCGATCCCCGCCGTCTTTACCTTTGACCGGCCACCGAAGGAGGTGGTCACCGGACGCCCCATGCCCCTCATCAACTCCCCGGAGGATCGGGCCGATCTGGCCCGGCGCATCTATGGCATTCAGCAGGTGATCCTGGCCCCCTTTGACGAGGCCATGATGACCATGCCGTGGCAGGATTTTATCACGGAGCTGCTGGTAAAGCGCCACGGGGCCGTGCATCTGGTGGCGGGCCACGACTACCACTTCGGCTACAAGAATCAGGGCGATCCCCGGCTTTTGCAGGAGAAGTGCCGGGAGCTGGGGCTGGGCTGCGACATCATCCCCAAGGTGGAGCTGGAGGGCGTTACCGTCAGCTCCACCTACATCCGCACGCTGGTGGAGGCCGGGGACGTGGAGCGGGCGGCGCTGTTTCTGGGCCACCGCCACTGCCTGACCCAGACCGTGGTCCACGGCCACCGGCTGGGCCGCACGCTGGGCATCCCCACGGTGAACCTCACCTTTCCGCCCCATGTGCTGGCGCCCCGCCGGGGCGTATACATCACACGGGTCTATCTGCCGGACGGCACGTCGCTGGCGGGGGTCACCAACGTAGGCACCCGCCCCACCGTTTCTGAAGGCACTGCTGTGTCCGTGGAGACCTTCCTACTGGATTTTGACGGCGATCTCTACGGGAAGCGCATCCGGGTGGAGTTCTGCCAACGCCTGCGGGACGAGCAGAAATTTGATTCGCTGGAGGCGCTGAAGGCGCAGATCCGGGAGAATATCCGCCAGACCCGTGACTATTTTGCCGCCGAGAGTACCCGTGGGTGAGGAGAAGGGCTTACATATTTGCAAACGAGAAGGGAAGTCCTGCGGGGCTTCCCTTCTTTTTGGCGGTGGGGGTGTTTTTTCAAATGTTTGATTGCCTCCGGCGGGTAACTTTTCCCATGAGCTGGAAAAGCGGGCAAAAGAGCCTGCAAGAAAAGCATAGCGTACAGTGCCGGTGTGTGCTATAATGGCCCCAAACGGATCAAAAGGAGGACACCGCCATGCAGCATGAGATCACCGCCAGCGCACCGCTTCTGGACGAAAAGGGCAATCTCCGGGAGCCGGGCTACGCCAAGCGCCTGCTGCCCATCTATCGCCGGGCGGACATCAAGCTCCGGTCGCCCGCATCAAGGAGTGGGACTACTACCTCGTGGCCAATGACCATTTTGCCGTGGCGTTGACCATTGCCGACAACGGATATATGGGGCTGGACTCCGTCTCCTTTTTGCAATTTGATGAGGGGTGGCAGATGACCCGCAGCCCCATGCGGGCCTTTCCCATGGGTCGTACGGGTCTGCCGGAGTCCTCCGCTGCCGGGAACACCGCCAGCAGCGGCAAGCGCCATGCGCTGGTGTTCCGCCATGTCCCCGGCGGCCGGGAGCTGACCTTCCGCATGGAGGACTTCCTGAACCGGGACACCATCGAGGGCCACCTGCTGCTGACGCAGGAGCCGGAGGAGTCCATGGTCATCTGCACGCCCTTTGACAAGCCCGGCCACTTCTACTACAACCAGAAGATCAACTGTATGCGGGCTGCCGGGACGGTGCGTATCGGGGGGCAGACATACACCTTTGACCCCGCCGACTCCTTCGGCGTGCTGGACTGGGGACGGGGCGTGTGGACGTATCACAACACATGGTACTGGGGCAGCGCCTCCGGGCAGGTGGATGGCGTTCCCTTCGGCTGGAACATCGGCTATGGCTTCGGGGATACCTCTGCCGCCAGCGAGAATATGCTGTTTTACGGCGGCAGGGCTCACAAGCTGGGGCAGGTGACCTTCCACATTCCCATGGCGGGGAAGCGGGAGGACTATCTGGCCCCGTGGCGCTTTACCTCCGACGACGGGCGGTTTGAGATGGACTTTGCACCCATTCTGGATCGGGCTGCCTGCACGGATGTGAAGCTCATCAAATCCGACCAGCATCAGGTGTTCGGGCGCTTCACCGGCACGGCCCTGCTGGACGACGGCACGCCTGTCCGGGTGAAGGACTTTCTGGGCTTCGCTGAAAAGGTGGAGAACAAGTGGTAAACGCCATAAAGGAGCGCCCCGGCCAATGGCCGGGGCGCTTCCAATTTTGCGATATAAGCTTTTTTGGCGGTTACAGGCTCTCTGCGATGTGCCGGGCTACATACACGCCGCTGGCACTGGCATGGGACAGGGAGTGGGTGACACCGCTGCCGTCGCCGATGACGAACAGGCCCTTGTGGGGTGTCTCCAGATTTTCGTCCAGCTGGACCTCCATATTGTAGAACTTTACCTCCACGCCGTAGAGCAGGGTGTCATCATTGGCGGTGCCGGGAGCGATCTTATCCAGCGCATAGATCATCTCGATGATGCCGTCCAGAATGCGCTTGGGCATCACCAGACTCAGGTCGCCGGGAGTGGCGGCCAGCGTGGGGGTGACGAAGCTCTCCTCCACCCGCTTGGGCGTGGAGCGCTGGCCACGGATCAGGTCGCCGAACCGTTGGACGATGACGCCGCCGCCCAGCATATTGGACAGCCGTGCGATACTCTCGCCGTAGCCGTTGGAGTCCTTGAAGGGCTCGGAGAAGTGCTTGGCCACCAGCAGGGCGAAGTTGGTGTTCTCCGTATGGAGGGCGGGGTCCTCGTAGCTGTGGCCGTTGACGGTGACGATACCGTTGGTGTTCTCATTGACCACCACACCCTTGGGATTCATGCAGAAGGTGCGTACCCGATCCTGAAACTTCTCTGTCCGATAGACGATCTTGCTCTCGTACAGCTCATCGGTGAGGTGGGCGAACACCTCATAGGGCAGCTCCACCCGCACGCCGATATCCACACGGTTGGAGCTGGTGGGGATCTTCAGCGCCGTGCAGACCTCCTCCATCCACTTGCTGCCGCTGCGGCCCACGGAGATGACACAGGTGCGGCCCTCATAGCGCTCCTTGTCGGTGGTGACGGCGTAGCCGTCCGCCAGCTTCTCCACGGAGCGGACGGGGGTATCGAAGAAAATATCCATCCGGTCCTTCAGACCGGCATAGAGGTGCTCCAGCACCACATAGTTGATGTCCGTTCCCAGATGCCGCACGGAGGCGTCCAGCAGGTGCAGGTCGTTCTCCAGACACAGCTTCTTGATGCGGGTGTTGCCGGTGGAGTAGAGCTTGGTGCCCTCCCCGCCGTTTTCCATGTTGATCTGATCCACATACTCCATCAGCTCCAGCGCCTTCTTTTTGCCGATGTGCTCGTGGAGGGTGCCGCCGAACTGATTGGTGATGTTATACTTTCCGTCGGAAAAGGCGCCGGCGCCGCCGAAGCCGTTCATAATGGCGCAGGTGGGGCAGTGGACGCAGCTTTTGACCTTCACGCCGTCAATGGGACAGCGGCGGCGCTCCAGCGTGTGGCCGGATTCAAACAGCGCCAGCTTCAGGTCCGGACGCTTGTTCAGCAGCTCCCAGGCCGTATAGATGCCGCCGGGGCCGCCGCCGATGATAAGAACGTCATATGTCATAAGAGATTCCTCCTGTTCTGAAAATCAACGCAAGTACCTCTATTATGCCACAAATTCCGCCGGAGGACAAATAAGAATCCCTTCTGCCAGCTGCCGCTGCCGCTCATGACGGCAAGCGGTTCTTTTCAGCTGGGATGGAAATTTTCCTTTTCAACGTCGCCGGCCTGTGGTAAGATGAAGAAAACAACAGCAGCAACAGGAGGACAAGTCTAATGAGCTATGCAGACGAACGCTTTATCCAGAACTGCCGGGATATTTTGACCAACGGCGTATGGGACACGGAGCTGGAGGTGCGCCCCCACTGGGATGACGGTGCGCCCGCCCACACGGTGAAAAAATTCGGCATCATCAACCGCTACGACCTGCGGGAGGAGTTCCCCATTCTCACCCTACGCCGCACCTATTTCAAGACCTGCATCGACGAGCTGCTGTGGATCTGGCAGCAGAAATCCAACAACATCCACGATCTCCGGGGCCACATCTGGGACAGCTGGGCCGACGGTACCGGCTCCATCGGTAAGGCCTACGGCTACCAGCTGGCGGTGAAGCACCAGTATCCGGAGGGGGAGTTCGATCAGGTGGATCGGGTACTGTACGACCTGAAGCACAACCCCGCCAGCCGCCGCATTATGACCAATATCTATAACTTTCAGGATCTGCATGAGATGGCCCTGTACCCCTGCGCCTACTCCATGACCTTCAACGTGTCCGGGCATACCCTGAACGCTATACTGAACCAGCGCAGCCAGGATATGCTGGCCGCCAACAACTGGAACGTGGTGCAGTACGCCGTGCTGGTCCACATGATGGCGCAGGTGTCGGGACTGGAGGCCGGGGAGCTGGTCCACGTCATCGCCGACGCCCACATCTATGACCGCCATGTGCCTATCGTGGAGCGGATGCTGGAGAAGGAGCCCCGTCCTGCGCCCAGATTTGTCATGGATCCCTCTGTCACGGATTTCTACCGCTTTACACGGGACAGCTTCTCGCTGGAGGGCTACGAGCCCCACCCCTTCGAGGACAAGATCCCCGTGGCCATTTAAGGAGACAGCCATGGATGCCATCGTAGCCGTGGATGCCCGCTGGGGCATCGGGCGGGACGGCGGTCTGCTGTTCCGCATCAGCGCCGACCTACGGCGCTTCAAAGCCCTGACCATGGGCCATACGGTGGTCATGGGCCGCCGGACCCTCCAGTCTCTGCCGGGGGGGCGTGGCCTGCCGGGCCGCCGGAATCTGGTGCTGTCCCGGCAGGGGGACCTTGCCCCGGAGGGGGCGGAGGTGTTCTGCGAGGTGCAGCCGATGCTGGACGCCGCCGGGGAGGATGCCTTTGTCATCGGCGGAGCGCAGGTGTATCGCCTGCTGCTGCCCGCTTGCCGGCGGCTGTACGTGACCCAGATCGACGCCGACGGCGGGGCGGACGTGTTCTTCCCGGAGCCTGCGCCGGAGCTGTGGCGCATCACGGAGCAGTCCCCGTGGCAGGAGGAGCAGGGTCTGCGGTATCGCTATTTGACCTATGAGCGAAAGGATGGGACGGATGGAATATAAGCGTTTTGGTAGCCGCATGGTGCTGCGGATCGATCGGGGCGAGGAGGTGCTGACCCAGCTGCGCCGTGCGGCGGAGCAGGAGAACATCCGGTTGGCGGCTGTCAGCGGGCTGGGCGCCGTGGGGGACTTCACAGTGGGGGTGTTCCACACGGCGGAGAGGCAGTACCATGCCCACCGCTTTCAGGGGGATTTTGAGATCGTCTCGCTGGTGGGGACCATCACCACCAAGGACGGGGAGTTTTATGCCCACCTCCACATGAGCGCCGGGGACACGGAGGGTCGTGTGCTGGGCGGACACCTGAACGAGGCGGTCATCAGCGCCACCTGTGAGCTGGTGCTGGAGATCATGGACGGCACGGTGGAGCGCCGGTTCGACCCGGAGACGGGGCTGAATCTGATGGAATTTTAAGGCGGCTGCGAGAGCTTCTGCCTGTATCCGATGAAAGGAGAGGCCCGGCCAAAATGGCCGGGCCTCTCCTTTCAGGTGTTTTTCTCATGGAAATGGTCGTATACCGCACGGGCGGCGGCCTTGGGCAGTACCACCTCCAGCTGGAGCAGCTCCGCCTGCGAAATGGCCTTGACGCTCTTGAAGTGCTTCAGCAGCGCTTTTTTCCGCACGTCCCCTATGCCGGGGATGCCGTCCAGACGGGAGGTCATGGCGCTGCGGCTGTGCTTTTCGTGGTGATAGGTGATGGCGAACCGGTGGACCTCCTCCTGCACCCGACCCACCAGCGCAAACAGCGGCGGGCTCTGCTGGATGCCCAGCTCCCGGCCCTCCGGCGTCACCAGCGCACGGGTGCGGTGGCGGTCGTCCTTCACCATGCCCAGAATGGGGACGTGGATGCCCATGGACTCCAGCTGCTGCTGCGTGGCCTGCGCTTGCAGATGGCCGCCGTCCATCAGCAGCAGGTCCGGCAGGGGAGAGAAGTGCTCGTCCCCGTCCAGATACCGCTGCATCCGCCGCTGCAGCACCTCCTGTAAGGCCCGCAGATCGTCGGCGTGATCCAATGATTTGATCTGGAACCGGCGATAGTCCCGCTTCAGAGGCTTGCCGTCCGCAAAGACCACCATGGAGGCCACCATGTCCTGCCCCGCCGTGTGGGAGATATCGTAGGACTCCATCCGCCGGGGAAGCACCGGCAGGTCCGCCAGCTGCTGGAGCTGCTCCAGCGTCTTGTTGACCCGCTCGGCGTCGGAGGTGATGCGCTCCACCTCCTCGCGGGCGTTGCGCCCGGCCATCCGCAGCAGCTCTGCCCGCTCGCCCCGCTGGGGGACCCGCAGAGTCACCCGGTGGCCTGCCCGGCCCGTCAGCAGGGCGGCGAGGGTCTCCATGTCCTCCACCGGCTCCGGCAGCAGAATTTCCGACGGCAGTGCGCCACGCTCCAGATAGTACTGCTGCAGCACCGCCGCCAGCACCGCCGGCAGGGCCTCATCGGCGGCGGTGGGGAATACCTCCACCTCCCGGCCCAGCAGATTGCCGTCCTCGATGTGCAGCACGGCACAGCCGGAGCGCACCTGCCCCACGTACACGCCCCACACGTCCGTGTCGGCGCAGACCCCGGCGATGACCTGCTGCTGCTTGCCCAGCACGGAGATGGCCCGGATGCGGTCCCGCAGAGCGGCGGCCTTTTCAAAGTTCAGCTCCTCCGCCGCATCCTCCATCTCCGTTTGCAGCTCCGCCGTCAGCTGGCGGTAGTGGCCGGAGAAAATGCGCTCCGCCTGCCGGATGCGGCGGCGGTACTCCGCCTGATCCGGCCCGCCCGGCAGACAGAAGCCGTCGCACCGGCCGATGGTGGTGGTTCAGGCAGGGGCGCTCCCTGCCGATGTCCCGCGGGAACTGCCGGGAGCAGATGGGGAGCTTCAGCGCCCCGCACACCGCCTCGATGGCAAGGCGTGTCTCCCGGCGGCCACCGAAGGGGCCGAAGTACCGGGCGCCGTCCTCCTCCGCCTTTCCCGCCAGAGTGAACCGGGGGTAGGAGGCCCCGGTGTCCAGCCGGATGAAGGGATATCCCTTGTCGTCCTTGAGCAGGATGTTGTATCGGGGCTGGTGGCGCTTGATGAGGGAGTTTTCCAGGATCAGCGCCTCGAACTCCGACGAGACGAAAATGGTGTCGAAGTGGTCCACCTGCGACACCATGGCTCTGGTTTTCTCATTGTGGGAGGCGGTGTCCTGAAAGTACTGGCTTACCCGGTTTTTCAGCTTCTTGGCCTTGCCTACATAGATGACCTTGCCGGTCTTATCCATCATCAGATAGACCCCCGGCAGCAGGGGCAGGTCGTTGGCTTTTTCCCTCAGCTCCTCCTTGGTCATGGCGCACCTCCTGACTGGCGTATTTCTCTCAGTATAGCACAAATTTTTTCAGGAAGGAAGTTGCATTTTCCGACAGATGCTGTATAATCATTCCATCGATTTGCAGAATGGGGGATATCCCGTGAAAAACAAGCCATAGCCCTGCTGCTGGCGGCGGTGCTGGTGCTCTCCGGCTGCGGCAGACAGCAGCTGCCGGAGGAGACCCCGGCGGATATGGGCCTTGCCGCCGTGGCAGCTATAGAGAGCCATACCCCGCCGGCGCAGGAGCTGACGGAGGCTCAGACACCCCCGGAGGAACCGGTGGAAGAGCCGGAGGAACCGGAGGAGCCGGACTGGTCCGCCGGAAGCAGCGACTACCCGTGGGTGCGCTCCGGCTACGCCTACTATATCCGGGTCAACCGCAGCGCCAACGTGGTCACGGTTTATACCGCCGGGGACGACGGACGATACTCCGTCCCCTATCGGGCCATGGTGTGCTCCTCCGGCGGCTCCGGGACGCCGCTGGGGGACTTCTCGCTGGACGGCTGGTATCGCTGGGAGTGGCTGGGGCTGGTGGGCGGTGTGTCCGGTCAGTACTGCACGCAGATCTACGGCGACTACCTGTTCCACTCCGTCCCCTATACGGAGCGGTACAACAAGGGCTCCCTCCAGCCGGGGGAGTTCGACAAGCTGGGGACCAGCTGCTCCCACGGCTGTATCCGCCTGCAGGTGGCGGACGCCAAGTGGATCTATGACAACAAGTACGATATCGCCGGAGTGACCATCTACGACAGCGACGACCCAGGCCCGCTGGGAAAGCCCTCCGCCCCCTCCATCGGCGGCAGCGCCTATCCCGGCTGGGACCCCACGGATCCCGACAGCGACAATCCGTGGAACAAGCCGACGGATGTGGCACCCGAACCGAAACCCGAACCGGAGCCTGAGCCGGAACCCGAACCGGAGCCGGGGGAGGAGCCTGGCACGGGAAGCGACACACAGCCCGACCCGTCACCCGGCGGCGGGAATGTTGGCGGAGAATGAGAAAGGACCGACTATGAGGATCGTAATTAAAGTGGGAACATCTACGCTGGCGCATCCCACAGGGCGGCTGAATATCCAGCGCATCGAGCTTTTATGCAAGGTTATGAGCGACCTGAAGAATGCAGGACATCAGATCATTCTGGTGTCCTCCGGAGCCATTGCTATGGGCTTCGGCAAGCTGAACCTGCCGGAGCGGCCCAAGGACGTTCCCACCAAGCAGGCCTCCGCCGCCGTGGGCCAGTGCGAGCTGATGTATACCTACGACAAGCTGTTTACCGAGTATAACCACACGGTGGCCCAGCTGCTCATCACCCGGCCGGATATCACCGGTGGCGGACAGCGGCGGGAGAATTTCCACGTGACGCTGGAGCGGCTGCTGGAGCTGGGAGCGCTGCCCATCATCAACGAAAACGACACCATCTCCACCGAGGAGATCAGCATCGGGGACAACGACACCCTGTCTGCCATGGTGGCGGCCAGCATCCGGGCGGATCTGCTGATCCTGCTGTCGGACATCGACGGCCTGTATGACAGCGACCCCCACAAGAACCCCGATGCCCGGCTCATCCCGGTGGTGGAGCGGCTGGATGACCATATTCGGGCGCTGGCGGGCGGCAGCGGATCCAGCCTGGGGACCGGCGGCATGGTGACGAAGCTGCAGGCAGCTCAGATCGCCACGGAGGCGGGCTGCGAGATGGTCATCGCCAACGGCCACCATCCGGCGGCGCTGTATGACATTGCGGCGGGTCAGCCGGTAGGCACCCGCTTTCTGGCAGGGAGGAAAGACCTATGACCACATTGGATATCCTGAAAAAGACACGGGCGGCGTGGCCCAGCATCCGCAACCGGGACGCAGAGGGAAAGAACGCTCTGCTGCGGGCCATGGCGGACAGTCTCATGGCCTGCGCCCCCGCCATTCTGGCGGAGAACCGCCGGGACATGGAGGAGGCACGGGGAACCATCAGCGATGTGATGCTGGATCGGCTGTATCTGGATGAAAAGCGGCTGGCGGGTATGGCGGAGGGCATCCGGGCGCTGACGGCCCTGCCGGATCACACGGGCCGCATCCTGTCCCAGATCACCCGGCCCAACGGCATGACCATCTGCAAGCAGCAGGTGCCTATGGGCCTTATCGCCATTATCTATGAGAGCCGTCCCAACGTCACCTCCGATGCGGCGGCGCTGGCGGTGAAGAGCGGCAACGTCTGCGTTCTGCGCAGCGGCCGGGAGGCCTACCGCACCGCCAAGGCCATCGTGCAGGCTCTGAAGCAGGGCATTGCCGCCGCCGGAGGGGATGCGGAGATCATCAACATCGTGGACGACACCAGCCACCAGAGCGCCGCCGATCTGATGCGGGCCAACGGGCTGGTGGATCTTCTGATCCCCCGTGGCGGGGCGGGCCTGATCCGCCGCTGTGTGGAGAACGCCACCGTTCCCTGTATCCAGACCGGCACCGGCATCTGTCATGTGTATGTGGATCAGTACGCCGATCTGCAAAAGGCATTGGCCATCATCGTCAACGCCAAGACCAGTCGCCCCTCCGTGTGCAACGCCGAGGAGGTGTGTCTGGTGCATCAGGCGGTGGCGGAGGAGTTCCTGCCCATGCTGAAGCAGGCGCTGGTGGATGACCGACAGACCGCCGGGGCCGTGCCGGTGGAGCTGCGGCTGGATCAGCGCGCGGCGGCCATCATCCCCGGCACCCCGGCATCGGAGACGGACTTCGACACGGAGTTTTTGGACTACATTCTGGCGGTGGGGGTGGTGGACAGCGTAGATGAGGCCGTGGCCCATGTGCTGCGCCACTCCACCGGTCACAGTGACGCCATCATCACGGAGAACGCCGAGAACGCACAGAAATTTGTGGACGGCACCGACAGCGCCGCCGTGTACGTCAATGTCTCCACCCGCTTCACCGACGGTGGGGAGTTCGGCCTTGGCTGCGAAATGGGTATCTCCACCCAGAAGCTCCACGCCCGTGGGCCTATGGGGCTGGACGAGCTGTGTACTTATAAGTACATCATCCGTGGCAGCGGCCAGACCCGGTAAAAAACGCATAAACGCATAGAAGAAGCCCCACCCGCCTGATGCGGGTGGGGCTTCTCCATGTGAAAAAGTGGGTCGGCAGTATCATTCCGGCCACTGGGGGCAGGTGCGGCGGATGTAGGGCAGTACCTCCTCCTCCGGCAGGTCCAGAGCGGCGGCCAGTTCACCGTAGAGAGCGATCTCCGCCCGGCGCAGGTAGCGCTCGTCCATCTGGCTGACCTTGCGCCCGGTCCGCAGGGCGTGCTTGCGGCGGCGGACGGCGGAGCGGATCAGGCCCGCCATGCGGCGGCAGTCGTAGGAGGTGACGATCTGCTGATAGAACTCCTTCAGCAGACGCATACTGCGGCTCTCCGGCTCCTCCGGCGGCAGCTGGGGCAGCTGAGCGATCAGGTCCTCCGCCTCCTGCCGGGTGAGGATGGGGCGCATCAGCACCTTGGTATCCACCGGGGTCAGCACCGTGCCGCTGCGGGTCAGAGGCGTCAGCGTATAGTAAAGCTTGGTTTTGTCCGTTCCGGACAGGGAGGAGGGTCCCACCGCCGCTATGCGGCACACCCCTTCTCCTCCATAAATGACCAGTTGGCCTTCCGTAAACATCCCATTCAACTCTTTTCTCGTATACATTTTTATCCATTTCATTATAACACATTCTTAATAAAATGTAAGAAAAACTTTTTATCTCTCACAGATTTTCCGTGAGACACGGACTCTTGTCAATGAGACGGATATGGGGTATAATCAAGAAAAATTCTTCCGGGAGGTGCCAGTCATGGATAATGCACTGAATGAAAAGCTGGATCTGTCGGCCCTGCATCTGGGGATCATCTCCGTGGGGGCGCTGCTGGGAGCAGTGGTGACGCTGGTGGTCTGCATCTTGGCGGTGCGGATCATCACGGTGCTGCTGCGCCGGGTGCTGGGCAAGACCACGCTGGAGCAGCGGGTCAGCAAATACATCGTCAGCACCGTGCGGTTCGTGCTGTGGGTGGTGACGGTGCTGATCGTGGCTCAGCAGCTGGGTATCCCCGTGACATCGCTGGTGGCACTGTTCTCGGTGGTATCACTGGCGGTGTCACTGGCGGTACAGAACGTGCTGGCCAATGTGGCGGGCGGGCTGGTGCTGCTGGTGACCAAGCCCTTTACCGTGGGGGATTACATCGATACCCCCAGCGGGGAGGGAACGGTGCGGGAGATGAGCCTGACCTATACCTTTCTGGAGACCATGGAGGGCCAGCGGCTGGCAGTTCCCAACAGCACCCTGTCCTCCGGGAAGATCATCAACTACTCCACGCTGGCCACCCGGCGGCTCCAGCACAAGATCACGGCCTCCTACGACGATGCCGTGGCGGACGTGCGAAGGGCCTGCCTGACGGCGGTGGGGCGGACGGCCAACGTGCTGGCCGATCCGGCGCCGGTGGTGTACGTCAGCAGCTACGGCGAGAGCAGCATTGAGTACATCGTGCGGTGCTGGACGAAAACAGAGGACTACTGGCCGGCGTATTATCAGCTGCTGGAGGAGATACGCAACGCCTTTAACGAGGCGGGAGTGGAGATGTGCTACAATCACCTGAACGTACACATCATCGAGAAGAAGGAGGAGACGGAATGAACATCGGATTGCTGGGCTTCGGCGTGGTAGGCGGCGGCGTGTGGGAGCTGGCGCAGGAAAACCGGGCCTTGAATGTGAAGAAGGTGCTGGTGCGCCGGGAGGCGCCGTCACTGGGCAAGGCGGCGGTGCAGGACGTGGAGGCCATCCTCCGGGATCCGGATATCGACACGGTGGTGGAGGTGCTGGGAGGTCTGCACCCGGCCTATGAGTGGATCTGCCGGGCGTTGGCGGGGGGAAGAACGTGGTGACGGCCAATAAGGCGGTCATCAGCGCCTACTACCGGGAGCTGACGGCGCTGGCTTGTGAAAACAGGGTGGCGCTTCGCTGTACGGCGGCGGTGGGCGGAGGTATCCCATGGCTGGTGAATCTGCAGCGCTGCCGCCGGGTGGACACCGTGACGGAGGTGGGAGGCATCATGAACGGCACCACCAACTTCATCATGGATGCCATGGCCCGACAGGGTGCAGATTTTCCCGCTGTGCTGCAGCGGGCGCAGGAGTTGGGCTATGCCGAGGCGGATCCCAGCGCCGACATTGACGGCGACGACATCCGCCGGAAGCTGACCATCTCCGCCAACATCGCCTTTGATGCGCTGCTGCGGGAGGAGGACATCCCGGCCTTCGGTATCCGCACCGTCACCGGGGCGGATGTGGCGGACTTCCGGGCTCATGGCTTCACCTGTAAGCTGCTGGCCTGCGCCCTGCGGACGGAGACGGGCGTGGCCGCCTATGTGGAGCCTGCGCTGGTGGCGGAGGGCGAGCCGGAGGCGGCGGTGCCGGGGAACTATAACCTCATCTCCTGCACCGGGGAGCTGCTGGGCCGCCAGAGCTACTTCGGGCAGGGCGCCGGGCGGTATCCCACGGCGGCCAATGTGGTGCAGGACTGTCTGGATCTGCTAACAGGAGAGGACGGCTTCTACACGGAGACGGCCCGGCCCATGGCGGTAGAGGCCGATGCCGTGGCACATCCCTACTATGTTCGCACCCGGACAGCAGACCCGTGGCTGGAGAGCGTCACGGCGGACCGGTGGGATAGCGGCGTCATCACCGGGGCCGTGCCGGTGGGGCAGATGCTGCGCTGGGCGGCGGCCCAGCGGCAGCGGGATCCCGGATGCTTCGTGGCGGGCATCCGGTGACGGTTTTTCGATGTTTACGGAAAACTTCATAGCCTGTTCAAATAAACGTAAAACGTCTGTGGTATAGTAAGAGCATCCCAAACACGGAGAATCATTCTGACATGGAGAAAAGGCATTTTACGGAAAACCAGAAAAAGCTCATCGGCGGGGTGGCGATCGTCATATTTGTGGTGTTCAGCGCTGCTATCTGCTGGTTCGTGGGCAAGCCCATGGTGAAGTTTGTATCCGAACCGGAGAAGTTCCGAATGTGGGTGGACAGCCACGGCCTGTGGAGTCAGGTGGCCTATGTGGGCATGACACTTTTGCAGGTGCTGGTGGCCGTCATCCCCGGTGAACCGCTGGAAATCAGCGGCGGCTATGCCTTCGGTGCGGTGCAGGGCACGGTACTGTGTATGCTGGGGGCTTTTCTGGGCAGCGTGGCGGTATTCGCTTTTGTGCGGCGGTTTGGCCGGGAGCTGGTGGAGGTTTTCTTTCCTAAGGAAAAAATCGAGTCTCTGCGTTTTTTGCAAAGCTCTCCCAAGCGGGAACTGCTGTTCTGGCTCGTATTCGTTGTGCCGGGGACGCCCAAGGATTTGCTGTGCTACTTTGCGGGACTGACCGATCTGTCCTGGGGCAAGTGGCTGCTGATCTGTTCGTTGGGGCGTGTCCCCTCCATCATTACCTCCACCGTGGGCGGAAACGCTCTGGGTGGAAAAAACTACCTTTTTGCCATTCTGGTGTTTGCCGGAACGCTGGCAGTCAGCGCCATAGGACTGCTGATCTACCGAGGCCTATGCCGTAGGCACGAGAAGAAGCAAAACGGCAAAACGTAAAAAAAGCATCCCCTGACCTGCTGGTCAGGGGATGCTTTTTTACTTAGTGTCCTTTTTTCGGGCCAGCTCCGCCAGCTCCGGGAATTTCTTGGTGATGTAGCTGTAGCTGCCCCGGCCATGGGGGACCAGACAGCCGCTGCAATCCTTGATGCCGTCGCCCACATAGGCGAAGTTGCCGCCGCACTTGTCGCCCAGCGCATAGAGGGGACAGTAGCAGAACAGACAGTTGAAGTCCTCCGGCTTGGCTGTTTTGTGACAGGGGAAAAATTCGCACTGAGTGTGCTGGAAGAAGGAGTAATGGCACTCCTCCGGCTTGGTGGAAAGGGGCTTATCCATGGGGTGACCTCCGTTTCAAGTGATCCGTGGGCCGCGGGGCTCACGGAATGAGTTTCATGGGTGGATAGGCTCATGGGATTGATAGAACCTACGAGCCGATACCATCATACCAGCTTCCGCAGGGAACGTCAAGTGCAGTTGACATAATGTGAAGCTGAGAGCTGCACCGTTTCCCCGGAGCTGCCCCATATGCGACCAGAGCGCTGCGGTACCCCCGCAGCGCTCCGATAGCTTTCACGCCGAATAGATTTTATTGAACCGCCTGATTGAGCGGAATGGAGACAGGCTGATGATGGCCCGCAAAGCCGCCTGTTCAGCGGCAGCCGTGATCCCGGAAATAGGGGATCTTGGGCAGCTGCCACAGCAGGAGCATCCCCAGCCCATAGCAGGCGATGGCCTCTCCGGCGCCTACGGTCAGGCCGTTGATGGCCCATGTGGCGGGGAAGGCGGCGGTAAGGCCCGTCTCCTCATAGGCGATGACAGCCCCCACCAGCAGAGTGTTCAGCACCACCGGCGGCAGAGGGGCCAGCCATTTTTTCCGGCATCGGGCCGTCAGCAGGGCGGCGATGAGGGTGGCCAGAGATCCCACGATCAGGTCCAGCAGACCATAGGGACTCAATATATTGGTGATGAGGCATCCGGCGAACAGGCCCCAGACCGTCTCCGGAAAGAAAAAGGGGAGTACGCACAGCGCCTCAGAAAAGCGGCATTGCACGACTCCGAAGGTCAGGCTGAACACGGAGCTGAAAAGACTCAGTACGGCGTAGGCGGCGCCCACGGCGGCGGCCCGTGTCATGTGTTGGGTTTGTAGCTTCTGCATGTTTGGTATCCTCCCATTTTTTGTTTAGAGAACGGCGTGAACCGAACGAACGCCGCCAGCGGCGGCGCTTGGACAGGGAGGGCCCCTGTCGCAGGGAGTATACCACATCCGGCGGCAAAAGGGAAGAACTTTTTCCGGTTTGGCCTGTGGGAGAGGGATTTTCTGTATAAAAAGGGAGGGACAAGCGTCCCTCCCTTTCTGATTCAGTGCATGGGACAGCCATGGGGCTTATCGCCCCGGCGCTCTGCCCGGCACAGGATCATCTCCCCGGCGATGCTGACGGCGATCTCTGCCGGTGTCACCGCACGGATGGCGGTGCCGATGGGAGTGTGGACCTGTGCGATGGATTCCTCCGGGATGCCCGCCTCCCGCAGCCTCCGGTTCACGGAGGCGGTCTTGGTGCGGGAGCCGATGACCCCCACATAGGCAAACGGCCCACGGAGGATCTGCTCCTCCACATGGAAGTCGTGCATATGGCCGTTGGTCATGATGACCACGAAGTCCTCCTCCGTTACCGTGAGGTAGTCCTTGATGGAGGTGAAGTCCCCGCAGATGATCTCCTCCGCCGTGGGGAAGAGCTTGCGGGTGGCCAGCTCCGGGCGGCAGTCGAACACCACCGGGCGGAAGCCACCGTCACCAGCAGGGGGCACAGGGCCTGCGAGATGTGGCCCGCCCCGAACAGCAGCGCCCGCTCTCCGATGGGCAGGGGCATACTGAACACGCCGCCCCGCCGGATGCAGTCGGTCTGGAGAGAAGCGGGGCCTACGCCCTCCGGCAGATCGCCCCACAGCAGACCCTCCGGCCCCAGCAGAGCGCCGCAGCCGCCGTCCTCCCGCAACACCAGCCAGCCCCGCTGATGGGCGGTGAGCCGTTCTGTCAGGGCCGAGGCCAGCGCCTGCCACGACGCATCCTCCGCCGGGATGAACTGGAATGGGCCGTCACATCGCCGCCGCACACCATGCTGATATCGCCGCCGGAGGCGGCGGTGTGCAGCAGAAAATCGTGGACGGCAGAGCGCTTCTCCCTCAGCAGAGCCATGGCCATCTCCTCGCTGCGGCATTCCACAGCACCGCCGCCGATGGTACCGGTGAGCCGGCCGCTGGCACCCACCAGCATCTGGGAACCGCTCTTCCGGGGGGCGCTGCCCGCTGTGTCGATCAGCGTCACCAGCACCGTGTCCCGGTGCTTTTCCATCTCATAAAACAGCTGTGCAAAGATCTGATTCATAGCTTCTCCTTGTTCCATTGCAGGATCCGACTCCGCAGACGCTGATAGAGCGCCTCACGGCTTTCCGGTGTGATGTAGAATACCTCCCCGCAGGGGTGCTGGCGCACCCGGCGGAGAAAGTCCGTGTCCTTGGGCTTCACGGCGGCCAGCACCGGCGTGGAGCCGTCCAGCGCCGCCAGCACCGCCGCCTGAAACCGGTGGGCGTCGTTTTCCAGAAAGCCCAGCTCGTCCATCACCAGCAGGCCACCTGACGTCAGCAGCGGCGGCCCCAGCCGGTCAAAGGCCTCCGGATACCGGACACTGCGGCGGCTGTCGCAGGTACCCACCAGATGCTCCGGGTCATAGGGCCGCTCCTCCGGCGGCAGGGCGGCTGCGTGCAGGTAAATGGGGAACATCCCGTCCCCGTCCGCCTGGGGCAGGCGGCGGGTGACGAAGCCGCCTACGGGACGGCAATTTTCCGCCAGCAGCCGGCGGATGAGGGTGCTTTTCCCCACACCACGCTCCCCGCAGATGAGAATGTGCTTTTCCATGCTACGCCTCCTCCATGGCCGGAATCTCCACCGCCAGCAGGCACAAGTCCTTCCGATTGGGCAGGTAGTAGGGAAATTCCGCCGACGGTCCCGCCGTCAATCGGTGCAGGGGAGGGTCTGCTCCGCCGCTGCGGTCATAGAGCCGGAAAAACCGCCGGGCATCCTCCAGCGATCGGAAGGGCTGACCGAACTCCAGGGAAAACCGCTCCATCCGATAGGAAAGGCCCAGATGGCGCAGGGTATCCTCCGAGTCCGCCGCCGTGAAGCCCACCGGCACCCGGCCGGTGCTGAACCGGTGATAGGCGTAGTCACGGCGGATGAGCAGCACCGTTCCCCGGCACTGCTGCCGGGCCACCGTCAGCGCTTCCTCCACGCCGCCGAACAGGCAGAACACCATGGCGTCGTAGGGCGTTTCCGGCGGCAGGCAACGGATATCCCCCAGCCGCACCGTGAGACGGGGGGTCATGGCCTGCCCGCTGCCGGAGGTTCTCCAGCGGCGCCGCCGCACGATCCACGGCGGTGACGTGGCGGCAGTAGGGCAGCAGCGCCACGGACAGACCGCCCAGCCCGCACCCGGCGTCGCACACATGGGCCTGCTTCGGCAGATAGGGGGCGATGCGCCGGGCCAAGGCCGGATAGTAGCCGCAGCAGGCCATGGCGTCCTGCAAAAAGACCATGCCCTCCGGTGTCCAAGCCTGCATCATCCGCCGCACCTCCCGTGTTTTTTTCAGCATAGCAAATCTGCGGCGGGATTGCAAGACCGCCCCGCCGCCTGTGGGAAAATTCCGCCATAGGGAACGGAAATAACACAGAAAATTCACATTTTCCCGCCGGGGCGTCGTATTTACACGGCACCCTGTAAATGCTATAATCATAAGATACGAGATCAGGAAAGGAACGGACCCACATGGAACTGCACGCAAAGCTGGTGCGCTCACAACTGAATTTCTTCAAGCCTCTGGCGGAAAACTGCTCTCTGGAGCTGACCCGGAAGGGGCAGGACAAGCTGGGGGAACTGATGACGGCCATGCACCGGAGGGAGACCTTTTCCCGTGAGCATGACTTCCGGAATTTTCAGGGGGCGTGGATCATGCCCAAGGACGAACGCCGTACCGGCGTGATCCTGTACCTCCACGGGGGCGGCTACACCTGCGGCAGTCTGGAGTACGCCAAGGGCTTTGCCTCCACGCTGGCCACGGAGTGCGGTGTCCGGGTGTTCTGCGCCGCCTACCGGCTGGCCCCGGAGCACCCCTATCCCGCTGCGCTGGAGGATGCGATGGAGAGTTATGAGTATCTGCTGAAAAAGGGCTATCCCGCCCGGCAGATCCTGCTGTGCGGCGAGTCCGCCGGCGGCGGGCTCATCTATGCCCTGTGCCTGAAGCTCAAGGAACTGGGGAGGCCGCTGCCCTGCGGGCTGGTGGGCATCTCCCCGTGGACGGACCTCACCTCCTCCGGAGCCTCCTTCGAGACCAACCGGGACGTGGACCCCTCCATGACCCGTGAACTGCTGACCTTCTACGCCGGGTGCTATACCCAGACACCGGAGGACCCCCTGTGCTCCCCGCTGTTCGGTGATCTCCACGGTCTGCCGCCGTCCCTGCTGTTCGTGGGCGGGGACGAGGTGATGCTGGACGACACCCGGATGCTCCATGAGAAGCTGCTGAAGTCCGGCTGCCGCAGCAAGATGCACATTGCCCCGGAACGGTGGCACGCCTATGTGCTGTACTGCCTCACCGAGAACATGGAGGAGGACTTCCAGTCCATCAACCATTTTCTGGATAAGGTACTCTCCCCGGCCCGGAGCCTGCGTGGATGCGGCTGGATAACGCCGCCAAGATCTACCCTGCCGCCAAGCGCCGCAACTGGAACAACTTTTTCCGCCTGTCCGCCACCCTGACGGAGCCGGTGGATGTGGCAGTGCTGCGCTCGGGCGCTGGATGTGACGGTGCG
>ENA-OQCO01000588-OQCO01000588.1-human-gut-metagenome-genome-assembly--contig:-NODE-588-length-19169-cov-1.284792_pt1 | contig 19169 bp, 25 predicted proteins | sample MGYA00242500_ERZ504582 | MGnify/ENA primary metagenome ERZ504582 (study PRJEB26092, sample SAMD00036346) | human gut metagenome | host: Homo sapiens | study: EMG produced TPA metagenomics assembly of...
GCGTTGCGCAAGATCATTTTTTCGCAGGAATACTGACGTATTTCAAGGAAAATGACGCGGCGCACCGCAAAAGGCCCGCTGTCCGGTGCGTTGGGAGTTTTCAGATACACCCTACATGAACGGCGCAATCGCCTGCCGGTACATCTGCTCGACGAACCGGATCACGCTCTGCTGGTCAAACCGGTCATACCCGTCCAACACGACGCTCAGAAGTCCGTTCGACAGGCAGAGATAGAGCATTTCCAGCTCGTCTGCGGACGCATTTTTCAGGGTCTTTCGCCACGCGGAAATGCTCAGATCGTGCGCATATGCGATCATCCGGTGAATCAGCTCCGTGCTGCGACGCCCGAACAGCAAGACACGGCAGACCGCCTCGTTTTCCTGAACGATCCGGTAAAGCCACCCACAAGCCCCGCAATATCAAACGAGCGTGTATAGCTCTGCATGGATCGTTCGAACTGCCCAAACAGTTCCTCCTCGATGCTCTCCAGCAGGTCAAAGCAGTCGGAATAATGGGCGTAAAAGGTCGCGCGGTTCAGTTCTGCTCGTTCGCAAATCTCCTTGACCGTGATCTTATTGACCGGCTTGTGCTGCATCAACTCCAGCAGCGCTTTTTTCAGCACCATCTTGGTGTATTTCACTCTCGCATCCGTCTTCATTGCGCCTCCACAAAAAGTTTACAAATTAAGCCGACAGTTTGGCGGGATATGTTGCCGTTCTTTCAGCTTTCGTCAAACTGTCTATGGTGTTTCCGGCTGTTTATATTATATTATAATTATGAAAGATAATCAACATCTGTAGGATTACCAAAGGAGGATGTGTGATGTATCAAAATTACCTGATCACCGGTGCCACCGGCTTCCTCGGAAGTGCCGTGGTTCAGCTGCTGCTGGCGCACGGCTGCCGTGTTCTTGCGCTCGTCAAGGACCGTGACCCGCTCATCTATACTCTGCCGAAACATGTTGCCGTCTTTTATGGCGATCTCACGGACAAGGAGTCTCTTCGTGACTTTTTTGCCGCAGGAGGCGATGATTTCTGCGTACTGCACTGTGCCGGTCTCATATCCATTGCCTCAAAGCCGGATGAGGCTCTCTATGCCGTCAACGTGCAGGGCACGCAGAACATCGTCGACCTGTGCCGGGAATTCGGCGCAAGTCGGCTGATCTACGTCAGCTCCGTCCATGCGATCCCGGAGAAGCCCGCACCGGAAACGATCACGGAACCGGACCGATTCGCGCCGGACGAGATCCTCGGCGATTACGGAAAAAGCAAGGCCATGGCAACCGCTCTGGTTCTGGAGGCGGCGCAAAGCGGTCTGAATGCCAGTGTCGTCCTGCCCTCCGGCATCCTCGGCCCCGGCGATCTGGCGCGCGGAAATATGACCCGGATGCTGCTTGCCTTCTGCCGTGGCCGGCTGCCGCTCGGCGTCAAAGGCGGCTACGATTTCGTTGACGTCCGGGATGTCGCGGCCGGTGTACTCGCCTGCACGGAACGCGGAAAGGCCGGGGAATGCTACATTCTTTCCGGCCACTACGCGAGCATTCAGGACTTGCTTGCCCTGACGGCTTCCCTGCTTGGCCGGAAAGTGCCAAGGCTCTGCGCGCCCGCCGCACTGGCAAGCTGCGCTGCGCCCATTTTTGAGAAGATCGGCCAGCTCCGGGGCGAGCGCCCCTTTTTCACACCTTATTCCTTCGCCGTGCTTCGCTCTAACGGGCATTTTTCAAACGCAAAAGCAGTGGGCGCGCTCGGCTTCCACGCCCGCCCGCTCAGAGAAACGCTTCAGAGCATGATTCTCTGGTTTCAGGGGCAGAATCTGATTTCTCCTGCTCGCTAAACGGCATGTGCCCGGTCTCGCTCTTAACTCTCCCCTGTTTGAAAACGGAAACGGGCAGCGTGAGTTTGATCACGCTGCCCGTTCACAAGCAATCATGTTGAAATATTTCAGTGTCTCCGTGATTGCTTTTTCCGCCGCTGTCCCCTATAATTGAAAAGAAAGCTGAATGTCCACTATTGAGAAATTCCGATGAAGATCACGGCCTCGCGTCCCCTTCGAAAGCATTGGACGCCCTATGCCGAGCTGCAAAGGAGCAAAGCTGATGGACGGCAAGGTCTTCAAGAGCAGCGTCGGGCATCAGGAGCTTGCGGCATGGTTGATGGACTTGAACTTTGAGGGGCAGACAAATCGGAATTTGGCAAAGGAGTGTGATTGTATGAGAAAGAAATTCTTTGTGGTAATTGCAATTATAGTTGTTTTAGTAATCCTATTAACCCCTGTTCGTATGAACTTAAAAGACGGCGGAAGTGTAAGGTATAAAGCATTAGTGTATGAAGTTACAAAAATACACCAACTTTCACCAGAAGTAGATGGTGTAAAACCATATATTGACGGGTTCGAAATCAAAATACTCGGAATGACAGTTTATAGAGAAACAAACGAATAGACAAATTCCAGTTTAACGAACAGGAGATGATGATCGCATGAAGATCCTATATGAACTATCTTGGCTATGGGAAACACTGGGCATTGCACTTTTGGCTGCGGCTGTCTGCATGGCTTGCGCTGCGCTGATTGGCAAGGCAGCGAAGAAGAAACTCAGCAAAAAGTCGTTGGCCGTCATAGGGGCTGCGGCATTTGTGGGCGCGATTCTGGCGATCATTCTGATTGCCCGGACGCCGATGCCGCTTTGACAGGATATCCGGGACGATATGATTCTGGATAACAGGTATTTATACGAGATTCTGACCGAGGGAAAATACCTGGAAAAGATCCCGCTGGACAAGCTGCTGACCGGTGCAGAATAAGCGTCTGAGAAGACTTTAACAAAATCGCAGAAACGCAAAAAGCGATATTTGACGGGGAATAAGCGTGGCAAGAATCCATACGTATCAGGCATTTGATGCCATAAAGATTGAAACAGGCAATCAGGCGGTACAGGAGATTGCGGATGAAATCTGTGTCCTGTAATAGAAGCTCCAATTTGTCAAGCAGAGCTTGCGTCGGAGTCATAAGCTGCGGATACCACACGGGAGAGAATCGCAATCAGATTCTCTCCCGTGTGGTATTTCCGCTCTATTCTCTGGGCGGCATTCTGCCGCAGGAATGCTTCTCCGGGCAGAAACCGATGGCTCTGCACTTTGGCATGAAGTAATGGCTGACTGTGTAGTCCCACTCCTCCGAGTAACCGCTCAGCTCCCGACATAGGTCGCTGAACAGTGCGCGGTATTCGTGATATGCACGGCTGCACATCCTCTGGCGCGACATATCCATGAGATTCCGCAGGTTGTGCTTGCAGACGATCCTCGTCTCCATGCCGAGCGGCAGCCCCATCGCGGAATCCTCGCGCGGGACGCCGAGCTCGTCCAGCCGGGCAAGATGCTTCTGAATTTCCATCATCAGTTCATCGTAGACTGCCTTTGCGGCCGAACGCTCCGCAATGCTGGCCGGCGTCACATAGTCAAAGCCATGCTCATAGTTGATATAGCGCGTGCTGGCCTGCAGCCGCGTCGGCTGGCCGCCGATATGCGTGTACCACTCCCGGATCACCCTTGCCGAATATCCCTCCAGCGTCAGATAGACATCCGGAAACTCAAACGTTCTTCCATGCCCGCTCTCCAGACAGTCCAGCCCTCTGCGATAGTTCTTTTTTTCATCCGCAGTGTCCGCACCCCAGCAGATCCCCGCTTCAAACCCGATCATCGTGATCGGGTTCTTGCATGTGTAGTTCTGAATCATGACTCTTCCCATCGTTCATTCCTCCTGTTCTGCACCAATGCCGTTATGCAATTCTGACAAGCCCCCAGCTGATCCAGTCCCATGCACTTTCCCGTCCGCTCCGTTCGGTGATGACAAGCCGCTGCTGTTCGTCAAACTGCCACGCGGCGGCATCCAGACCGATATCCGAGGCCATCCAGGCCGGGCGAAAGTTCTTTCCCGTCCAGTCGTAAATATCAATATGCTGCGACCAGCCCCAGTCCGGTCCGGTTTTCCAGAACGGCCGGCTTTTTCCGAACCGCCCCCATCGCCAGACGAGGAGCAGCAGCTCCGGCGCTCCGTCATGGTCGATATCGCACCAGAGCAGGCTCTGCACCTTCTGTCCTGCCGCCGAGCGCCAGATCTCACTTCCGTCAGAGACTGCACGAAGCGTTTTTCTGTGCAGACTGAGCTGCTCCGGGCCTTCCTCCGCCGTACAGAAACAGTCTGCCTCCTGCCAGACGATCCAGCGCGGCAGAAAACAGCCCAGCCGCCAGAGGAGCAGGCCTGCGCCGCAGACAGCCGCCAGCACCGGAAGCAGGAGCCATTTTCTCACTCCTGCACCCAATAGCTTTGCGTCCACCCCGGCTTCTCCGGCGTTTCATCCTGATGGAAGCGCCCGTCCGGCGACATCCATTCGCCGATCATCTGCCGCCATTCACTGTCTGTCAGACGCGCCGACAGCGGCTGACGGAACTGATAGAAGTTATAGACGACGCCGGAGGCGATGCGAAGCGTTCCGTCCACCGGCACGATCACATAGATCTGCGCCGGACGGCCGTTCGCGGCCTGTAAAACCATTCCGTTCGGGTCTGTGGCAAGATCCGTCACCAGGGACGCCGGGATCTCCCGTGCGTCGAGATACTCCGCATCTGTCCGGTCTTTGACGGCTTCGATCCAGAAATGCTCCAGCGTACCGCCGTATTCCCGGATGAGGTCATATTCCTCATCCGACAGCCGCTCATTCCGCAGCTCCTTCCGGCTGATCGCCTCAAGACTCCGCGCGAGCGAAGCGAGGCGTGTCAGATTTTCGCGGTCGGCAGGATCCAGAATTCCATATGTCTGAAGCCCGTCTGCCGTCTGCTCCGCCAGTTCCGCGAACCGGCGATAGACCTCCGTCTCCGGTTCCACATAGCCGCGGTCATCCAGCTCCTCCGGCGGGCCGCCGCCCATCTCCGCCATCACCTGCTTGGCATAGAGTACCGTGTCGTGCTTGAGTTCCGTAAAGCTGCCCGCGTAGGTTTCCAGCGCCTTCTTTTTCCACTGCTCCGTCGTCATGAACGACGGGTATCCGGCGCCCTTTTCCACCAGAAGAGGATTGAGCGTGTACAGCCATCCCGCGTAAAGGCTCGCCGACCACAGCTCCTCCGGCGCTTCCTTTACTGCTTTTCGGAGCATCTGCATCTGCTCCGGGTAGTGTGCGTAAGCCGCATCGCCCTGCTGCGTCAGAATGGACAGCGCCGTCTCGGAGCCGAGCGCCGCCGGCATATCCAACACATCCGGCAGCATCCGCCGTTCTCCCTGTGCGTTTTCCCTGACCTTGTTGTACACCAGCTGCTGCATCACGGCGGCATCCAGCGTAAAGCGCTGCCCCATGAAGCGGAAGCCCTTTCCCTCCTCCGCTAGATTGACCGTTCCCTCCGGGTCGATCACCGGGATGGAGTTGATCTGCGGCGCGGCCAGCGCCTGATCTGTTCGGTATAGTGTTGATAGGCAGTCTCATCCGCGCGCAGCAGTTCCGTGTCTGGAATGGTGCCGTAGGCAGCCTCGATTGCCGGCAGATACTCATAATAGCCAAGATCGTCGCTGACACCCGCAAAGAACGAGGTCACGGCATAGAGCTTTTCCCAGCTGTCCGACGCTGTGTCGTGCAGCGCCAGTGTGATCAGCAGCGCCGTGCGGTTCATATCCTCCTTCTTCTGCGTGAAATTGATCTGCCCGTACCACATCATCGCGCGGAAATACGTCTCCAGCGTCTCGTCGCCTTCATAGTAGCCGCGCGGCTTGAACTGGGAATAATCCAGAAGATCTTCCGTTACAGCACACGGGGCAATACCCTCTGCTGCATAAATGGCAGACAACTCCTGCGCAGCAGCATCCTTCACCTGCTCCGGTACCTGAATTTTCGGATCCTGGAGCGCAGCACCCACCGCGAAATACGCTGTGCTGCGCTTTGCCGCATTCTCCCACGCTGTTCCGGTCAGTGCGTCCAGCTGTGCGGCAGATGCGCGCAGCATGTCTTTGCTCAGCGTTTGCAGCTGCGCGGCAAGCTGCTGCTTTTCCGTCCGGTTCAGAAGCAGGCTGAAATACAGGTGATAGGTATGCATCATGAATCTACCGTTACAAAATTCGGGATCTGCAGATAGCGATTCCATTCATAGCGGCCGAAAAACTCGGAATAATAATCCGGCTCGACCACAAACAAATTCTGCGCAAGGATGGCTTTGGCCGTGTCGGAAAGCCCGTTCCACTCCATCCATTCCAGATTTGTGATCTCATGCAAGTCCCCGGATACACTGTAGTCCGGCACAGCTGCAGCCGTCTGCACGTCAGCGGCCGTGAAACGGAGAAACTGTGGCCGCGCCAACGGCTCTGCCGGAACCACTGCCGCTGCTTCCCGCCTGTCCACCGTCAGTTCCTTCCACCGGGCTTCTTTTTTCCGCTGTGCGAGCTGATATACAAGTACCGTGCAAGCCACGATCAGCGCCAGCACACCGGCTGCGATGGCAATCAGCTCCATGGGCTTGATTCTATGCCGGTTTCCACGTCCATGGGCTGCGGCAGCGCCGCAATACGGGCAGCTGCGCTCATATTCCCGGAGTTCTTTTCCGCACTTTGGACAAAACATGATACCGCCTCCTTTTCTGCGCTTCTGTTTCACCTCTTTTACAATTCGAGCTTACCATACAACCGCGATTCTGGCAAGACAAATCCAGAAAAAAGGTTCCTGCCAGCCTAAGCTGCAGAAACCTTTTTCTTAATCTATTGATTGAATTTTCGCCGGTAGGCGCAAAGGCCTCCAGGATCACCGCGACGGCCTCAGCACGGCCATGGACACTGTCGACCTCCGCGTTTGTATCCGGCTCCAGATGCTTGTAGACGCTGAAAAAATGGCTGATCTCATTGGAGATATGTGCCGGCAGATCGGACAGGGAAGAATATCCGTTGAACATCGGATCGCCAAACGGGATCGCGAGAATTTTGTCGTCCATCGCACCATTGTCGCGCATGGTAAAATATCCGACCGGATAGACCCGCACCAAGCTCATCGGGCGAATTGGCTCGCTGCACAAAACCAGCACGTCCAGCGGATCGCCGTCATCGGCATAGGTGCGCGGGATAAAGCCGTAATTGGCCGGGTAGTGCGTCGAGGTGTAGAGGATCCGGTCCAACCGCAGCGCACCAGTCTGCTTGTCCAGCTCATATTTGTTCTTGGAGCCCTTTTCAATTTCGATCACCGCCAGAAAATCCTCCGGCTGCATCCGCTCTGGGCTGATATCGTGCCATAAGTTCATCAGTCGACCTCCTTTTTCCTGCGCGTTCTTGTTTACGTTTATTGTATCGAATACAGCCCTTTTTGTCAAATAGCGACCGCCTCGCATACAGATGAGAAGCCAGACGGCTATCCTCTACAGCTGTACGCAGATCACTTTTCATGCTTTGTAGAGCTGCGCATCATGTGATTCACTCCTGAAACAGTTTTTCTTCCACGGGCAGTTGCATGACTACGATTTGACTACTATCAACTGTAAAACCGAAAAAGCCGGTTTGTCCAGTGTTTTCAATGGTTTTCGGAAAGTTCAGAGAAGCTGGCTGTTCTCATTAAAAACCGTGCGCCCCTTGAAAACGCAGCATTTTATCCGTTGATGCCTGAAAACTCCGGCCCTGTAGGCAGGACGGCTCAGCCCTTGACGGAGCCGGCGGTCACGCCCTTGACAATATAGCGAGAAAGGAAGATGTACACGAGCAGCACCGGCAGGATGGCGAGCAGGATGAACAGGAATGTGAGCCGCTTGAGCTTAAAATGATAGGCGTGCAGGCCGTAGGCGGTCAGCGCGGAAAAATAGGTGGACAGGATGGCCGTCGCGGCTGCGATGATAAAGCTGTTGAGCATACCGCGCGGGATGTTGATGGAGCTGTCGTTCCACGCGTTTTTGAGGTTCTCCAGAAAATGTCCCTGCGGCAGCGCCTTGAAGCCGCCCTGCAGATCCGCGTTGGTCCGGGACGCGTTGACGATCAGCATATAGAACGAGAACAGGCAGAGGACCGACAGAAAGATCAGCAGCGCGTAGACCAGCACCCGGCTGACGGTCAGCATGGCGCGTGCTTTGCGGCTGTCCGTGGAATTCTTTTTCATTGCGTGCGCCTCCTCAGTTTTCTTCCTGCTTCGTCAGCGATTTGAACACCACAAGGCTCAGAAGACCTGTGATGATGAAGATCACGACGGAAATTATGGAGTACGGCTATGCGTTCCTCTATGAACGCTACCGGCTGCCGCTCTATGTGACGGAGTGCGGACTGAGCTGCAACGACCACATATTCCTGGACGGGCAGGTCCACGACGCGGATCGGATCGATTTTCTGCACCGCTATTTACTTGCGCTTTACAGAGGATGTGAACGGGCAGACATCCGCGGCTTTTTCCACTGGTCGCTGACCGACAATTTTGAGTGGCACAGCGGCTATGCCGAGCGCTTTGGCCTGATCTATGTCGACTATCCGACGCAAAAACGGATTTTGAAGGACAGCGCGCGCTGGTATGCGCAGACCGTCCGGGAAAACGGTAAAAATCTGCAGCGTCTGATTTCAGCAGCGCAAACGCACTGAAACGTACAAATGCCCCGCGATCCGGATGGAACGCGGGGCGTTGGTTTTGGTTTCTTACATTCTTTCCGGTGCGGAGAAGCCGAGCAGGTCGATGCACGTCTCCAGAACGCCGCGGGTCAGGTCGATAAGCGCGGCGTAGCTGGCCTGCCTGCGCTCGTCCGGCTCTGTGAGGATCTTGACATCGTGATAGAACTTGTTCGCGGCTGTCGCAAGCTCGTAGATATACGCGCAGACGGCGTTCGGCGCGGAATCGCGGTAGGCCGTCCAGAGCGCGTCCGACATACGGCTGAGCACGAGCATGAGCTGCTTCTGCTCCGCACTCTCAGGCGGCAGGAGCTGTGCGCCCGAAACAGGCTTTCCGTATTTCGCCAGAATGGACTTGATACGCACGATGGTATACAGAATATACGGGCCGGTGTTGCCCTCGAACGACGAGAAGCGGTCGAGGTCGAACACATAATCCTTCGTCGGCAGATTGCTGAGGTCGCCGTATTTGAGCGCCGCCATGGCGATGCATTTGGCCGTCTGCGGAAGCTCCTCGTCGGATACGGTCTGGTTCTCTTTGATCTTGCTGGTCACGTAATCCGTCACGTCCGCAATGAGCGTTTCCAGGCGCATGACGCCGCCCGCACGGGTCTTGAAGGGCTTGCCATCCTTGCCGTTCATCGTGCCGAAGCCGATGTGGCCGAGCTGCGTGTCCGCGCTGACAAGCCCGGCCTTCTTCGCCACGCGGAAGACCTGCTCAAAGTGCAGGTTCTGCCGCTTGTCGGTCAGGTACATATATTTCTGCGGGTGATAATCCTGCTCACGCTGGACGATGGTGGCAAGGTCGGTCGTGGCGTAGAGCGTCGCGCCGTCGGATTTGACGAGAATGCAGGGCGGGACCTCCTTCGCGTCCGTCTCCTCCTGCACCGGCACAACCAGCGCGCCCTCGGATTCCACGCAAAGCCCCTTTGCCTTGACGGTTTCGAGCATCTGCGGGATATACTTCTGCGCGTCGCTCTCGCCGAGCCACACATCAAGCTCACGCCGAGATTGTCATAGTTGCGCTTGAGGTCTTCAACGGACACGCGCAGGATATGCTGCCAGAGTGCGCGCTCGCCGCGTTCGCCGTGCTGGAGGCGGAAGGTCTCCTCTGCGCGCGGGCGGCGAAGGCTTCGTCCTCCTTGCTGCGGGCGCTGGCGGCAGGGTAAATGCGTTCAAGCTCGGAGATCGTGAACGGCGCTTCGGCGGGGTATTCGCCGGTGTAGTCCGGGTCAAAGTACGGAAGGCCCGGCTTTTCATCCTGCAGCTGCGCCATGATCAGGCCCATCTGCAATCCCCAGTCGCCCAGATGGATATCGCCGATCACATGATTGCCGAAGAACCGGTAAATGCGCTTGAGCGATTCGCCGATGATGGCGCTGCGCAGATGACCGACATGCAGGGGCTTAGCCACGTTCGGCCCGCCGTAGTCCAGCACGATGGTGCAGGCATTGGGATCGTCCTGTGCGCCGTAGTGCGGGGCCTGCGCCATTTCGCGCAGATAGGAAGCCAGATAGTCCTCGGAGATCTTCAGGTTCAGAAAGCCCGGCATCACAGCCTCGGCGCTGGAAAACATCTCGTTTTCGCCCAGCGCGTCCAGAACCGCGTTTGCGATCTGGATAGGGGCCTTGTGGTACTGCTTCGCGGCAGCCAGCGCGCCGTTGCACTGGTACTCGCAGAGGTCGGGGCGGTTGGAAAGCGTCGCCTTGCCGTAGGCCGCGTCGAATCCGGCCCGCTCAAACGCGCCCGCCAGCTGCTCGGAGATCAGATCGATCAGAAATTTCATGCGTGTCACCTTTATCCTGTCATAATTTTTTACATTATAACAGACGCCGCCGCGGTTGTACAGAGGCAAAACGGGCCGTGCCGCCCTTACGGGCGGCACGGTTTGTATTCGGGGAATGACGGAGCTTTGCGCTGCGGATCAATCGTAAACCAGCAGGGCGATCTTTTCGTCGTCGATGTTGGAAGCGTCATACCACTGAGCGCCGGTGTCGACGTCTTCAACAGCTTCGCCGTTGGCAGCCGCGACGGCCAGAGCAACAGCCTGGTAGCCGATCTGGTACGGATCCTGGGTGACGGAGCCGTAGAACCAGCCCTGACGGACCGCGTTCTTCTGGGCAGCGCCTGCGTCAAAGCCGGCGACGACCAGACCCGCGTACTTGCCGCCCTCAGCCAGATCCTCGCCGTCGGAGACAGCAGCCAGGAAGCCGGTGACAGCGCCCTCGTTGGAGCAGAAGATCGCAACGGGGTTCATGCCCAGCAGGGAGTTGGCAGCGGTCTGCACCGCGGTAGCCTCGGTGGTAGCGGAGATGGCGACCTCAATGATGATGGCGGGAGCGTCGACCTTCTTTTCCCACTTGGCGTGGCCTTCGATGGAGACCTTGCCGGCTGATAGGTCTCGGCGATCTTGGCCATTTCATTGACGAAGCCAGTGGTACGGCCGGTGACGGAAGCGGAGACAGCGTCCTGAGACAGGCAGCCGATGATGACGGGGTTGTCGGAGGTCGCGTTCTTCATGGCCTCAACGACAGTCTCGTTCTCGTTGAACTTGTCGGCAGCGATGGCGGCAGCGTTTTCGTTGTTGGTGCAGGCGGTCGCCTTGACAGCGCCGGTGGTATCGCCGGGAACGCCGGAGTCAAAGCCGATGACGGGGATGTTCTTTTCCGCGCACTCTTCCAGGATCTCGGTGACAGCTCGGTGGACAGGGCAGCCAGCGCCATGGCCTTGGGGTTCTTGGCGAGCTCGGTCTTGACCATGTTGACCTGTGCGTCGATCTCAGTCTCGGAAGCGGGGCCGTCGAAGTAGATCTCTACGCCGAGATCCTTGGCAGCATCCTCGGAGCCCTTGGCGACTGCCTGCCAGAACTGATGCTGGAAGCCCTTCGCCATGACGGGGATGTACATCTTTTCGCCGGTGGTCTCCTCAGCGGGAGCCGGATCCTCGGTCTTGGTTTCTTCGGTTGTGGTCTGTTCGGTCTTGGTGTCGGTGGTTTCGGTCTTGGCCGGTTCCGTCTTGGCCGCGCAGGCAGCCAGAGCGAGAACCATGACCAGTGCCAGAAGCAGAGCGATCAGTTTTTTCATTTGGTGATTCCTCCTAAATTATTTTATCAAACACGATTTCCGTGCTTAATACAGGATGATGCGGGCTTCAGCCCTTCTTGACGCGGTTGGCAGCCTTCGTTCTCGCGATGTCGAGCAGGACAGCGCCGATGACGACTGCGCCGGTGAGGAACGTCTGCCACGGGGCCTGCAGGCCGCAGTTGGCAAGGCCGGTCTTGAGGACGGACATGATGAACACGCCGATGAGCGTGCCGACCATCGTGCCGGAGCCGCCGGACATGGACGTGCCGCCGATGATGACGCCGGTGATGCCGTTCATTTCCTGGCCTGCGCCGGTGCCCGGAGTGATGGTGGTGTAGGCAGCGGCATAGAACAGGGCGCACATGCCGATGAAGAAGCCGGAGAGCGTATAGACCGCGACCTTCCAGTTGTCGACCTTGATGCCGGACAGGCGGGTCGCCTCTTCGTTGGAGCCGATGGCATAGACATAGCGGCCGAACTTGGTCTTATGCAGGATCAGCGCTGCGATGATGAAGAAGCCGAGCAGCCAGAACGCGCCGACCGGGAAGCCCCTGACGCCGAACAGCTCCGCACGGATGAAGACCTTCTTGAACCAGCCGCCGACTTCGGCGGTGGCGGTGGGCCAGGTCTGGGACTGCACCTTGGTGATGATGGAGCCGAGGCCGGCGGCCATCATCTGCGTGCCAAGGGTCGCGATGAAAGGGGGCAGCTTGAGCTTGGCGATCAGAACGCCGTTGGCAAAGCCGAACGCGATGCCCACAAACAGCGTCAGCACGATCGCGAGGATCAGCGGCCAGCCCTGCTTGAACGCGTAGCCGCCCAACAGCGCCGCGCACATCATGACCGTGCCGAGCGACAGGTCGATGCCGCCGGTGATGATGATGAACGTCACGCCGAAGGCCATAAAGCCGATATAATAGCTGGATTCGAGAATATTCTTGACCGTATCGAGCGTCAGGAAGTTATTGCCGAAGATTGAAAACACGATATACAGAATGACCAGCGCAGCAGGCGCGAGCAGCTTCTGCATATCCAGCTTTTTCTTACCTACGTTTTCCATAATGATTACCCCACTTCTCTCTTGGTTGCATATGTCATGATGGTTTCCTGCGTGGCCTCGGAGATATCGAGTTCACCGGTGACGTGACCCTCGCACATGACGATCACGCGGTCGGACAGGCGGAGCAGCTCCGGCATATCGGAGGAGATCATGATGATGGACTTGCCTTCCTCTGCCAGCTGCGTCATCAGCTTGTAAATCTCGCTCTTCGCACCGACGTCGATGCCGCGCGTCGGCTCGTCGAAGATCAGCACGTCGCAGTCGCGCAGGATCCATTTGGAAATGACGACCTTCTGCTGGTTGCCGCCGGAGAGGCTGCCGACGCGGGCGCGGACAGACGGCGTTTTCGTGCGGATCTGTTCGGCGTGCTCCTGCGCAAGCCGCTGCGCCTTTTTGTCATGAACAAACGGGCCCTTGAAGATCTGCTCCAGGCTCGGCAGAACGGTGTTGTCCGCAACGGACAGGTTCAGGCACAGGCCGTAGCGCTTGCGATCCTCGGAGAGATAGCCGATGCCGTAGCGGACGGCGTCCTTCGGGCTGCGGATCTTCACATCTTTTCCATTTACCCGGATCGTACCGGAATCCATCGGGTCTGCGCCGCAGATCAGGCGCATCGTCTCGGTACGTCCCGCGCCGACCAGACCGGCGAAGCAAGGATCTCGCCCTTGCGGAGCTAAAGGAAAACGTCCTTCACATCGAGAGAGTTCAGATGCTCGGCCTCGAGCACGACGGGCGCGTCGGGCGGGCACATGGATTTTGTTTTCGGCTCCTCATAGATCGTACGGCCGACCATGAGCCGGATGACTTCGGAGATTTCCGCCGTGGGGGTGTCGAGCGTGGCGACATACTGGCCGTCGCGCATGACAGTGATGCGGTCGGTGATGCGCTTGAGCTCATCCATGCGGTGCGAGATATAGATGATGCCGACGCCGGTCTTCTTGAGCTGCCGGATGAAGACGAACAGGTCATCGATCTCCGTGTCGGTCAGGACGGCGGAAGGCTCGTCAAGGATGAGCAGTCTTGTGTTCTCATGGGACAGCGCCTTTGTGATCTCGACCATCTGCTGCTTCGCGACTGACAGCGTCTTGACGACGGCCTTCGGGTCAAGCTCCAGATGCAGCTTGTCGAACAGCTCCTGCGTCATGGCGTTCTGCTTTGCCTTGTCGACGAACGGGCCCTTCATGGGCTCGCGGCCGATATAGATGTTTTCCGCCACGGTCAGGTGCTGCATGAGGTTCAGCTCCTGATGGACGATGCAGATGCCGAGCGCCTGCGCGTCGCGCGGGCCGTGGATCTCGACATGCTTTCCAAAGAATTCGATCGTTCCGCCGTCGCTCGGGTAGATGCCGGTCAGCACCTTCATGAGCGTCGACTTGCCGGCGCCGTTTTCGCCGACCAGCGCCATGACCTCGCCCTCACGAACCTCCAGCTGCGCGTTGTCCAGCGCGTGGACGCCCGGGAAGTATTTCTGGATACCGGTCATTCTGAGAATCGTTTCGGCCATGTTTCTTTTCACATTCCCCTTTCTCCTGCGGCGTGTTTTCCTGCTTGTGGAAAACGAAAACGTTTTGCTCTTGCAGCGCGCAAACCCGCTTCGCGCCGGGCGGAGCCTGCTCTCATCCTGGAGCCGGGCGGGAGGCTGCGCTCCCGTGCCGCTTCGGCGGCACTCCTTCCTTACAGTCTCCATTGTAGCAGGCCTGCGGTGGAACAGGCATGAAAATTGTCCACAAAAAGGTGAAAATTGTGCGTTGAAATTATACAAATTTTTTATTCCTCCGGGGATATGACGAAAACCCGCAGCCCACGTTTCTGTCCGTTCTCACTCGGACAGGCCGTTCCCAAAAACTTTCTTGCTGCATGGGCTTGCGCGGGGGAGAATTTGGAGTATAATTCAAATCATCTATAAGTATCAGTGGGAGAATGACTGTATGGCTATGATCCGTGAATTCTTCCAGAATCTTCTGTATCAAGTCCCTTCTATCGGGATTTCAGATATTGTCGATATCCTGGTCGTTTCGATAATCTTCTATTCGCTCCTGCGTCTGATCCGCTCGACGAGCGCAGCGCGCGTGGCCCGCGCGATCTTGCTGCTGCTGGCCATCACGCTGCTGACGGACGTGCTGAATCTCTATACATTAAACTGGCTGCTCAACAAGATCCTTGAGGTCGGCGCAATCGCGCTCATCATCGTGTTCCAGCCGGAGCTTCGCCGCGCGCTTGAGCGTGTCGGCGCGCAGCTGCATTTCCATCTGCTCTCGTCCGAATCGGGCGCGACCACCGAGCAGAGCGCCATCTCCGCCACGGTGCAGGCCTGCGAGATCATGTCGCGTGAGCGTGTCGGCGTCCTGCTGATTTTCGAGCGCGAAACGCCGCTCGACGAGTATTTCAAGACCGGCACCATCGTCGACGCGCAGCTGTCCGAGCAGCTGCTGCGCAATCTCTTCTTTAAAAACTCGCCCCTGCACGACGGCGCGGTCATTGTCCGCGGCGGCCGTGTGGCTGCGGCGGGCTGCGTCATGCCGCTGAGCGACAATCCGCACCTGCCGAGCGACCTCGGCACGCGCCACCGCGCAGGCGTTGGCACGAGCGAGGTTTCCGACGCGGTCGTCGTGATCGTCTCGGAGGAAAACGGCACGATCTCCGTCGCCATCGGCGGGATGCTCAAGCGCCATCTGGCCCCCCAGACGCTGCAGCGGCTGCTGTCCAATGAGCTGCTCGCGGACGAGGCTGAGAAGAAGACGCTGCTCAAACGGCTCGCCGGATGCTTCAGCAGGAAGGACGGTTCCAAATGAAAAGTAAGCTCTTCTCCCTGATCGTCTCCGTCCTTGCGGCCATGTGCCTGTGGGTCTACGTCATGACCGTCGTGAACCCGGACGTCGATCTGACCATCGGCAATATCCCCGTGACGTTCTCCGGCGCGGAGGTCCTGCGCGAGGATCACGGGCTTGTCATCACCGGCGACTATCAGGAGTTCGTCTCCGTGCATTTTTACGGCAAAAACGCTGATCTCAAGACGCTCGACCAGCATAAGGACGAGCTGAAGGCCGTGATCGACGTGTCCAAGGTGCGCAGCACGAAGGATTACACGATGTCCTACGACATCACGCTCCCCAGCGCCGTGTCCGCCTCGTCTATCACAAAGATGGACAAGTCCCCCGCCACGATCACCTTTACCGTCGAGCGCCAGATCCGCAAGTCCGTCGAGGTGCGGGGCGATTTCTCCAGCGTCAAGATCGCCGAGGGCTATATGCTCGACAGCACCAGCTTTGATTTTGATTCCATCACCATCGAGGGCCCGGAATCGGTCGTCAACACCGTCGACCACGTCCAGATCACCATCGAGCGCAGCAATGTGGACAAGACCATCACCGAATCCGTCCCCGTCGTGCTGCTGGACAAGGACGGCGCGCAGGTCGACCCGACGCAGCTGACGCTCAGCGCCGACGCGATCGAGGTCACGATGAAGATCGTCAAATATAAGGTCGTGCCCATCGAGGTGCAGTTCACCGAGGGCGGCGGCGCGAAGCTTTCCGATCTGGATTGGGACTATGAGCCCAAGGCCATCACGCTCTCCGGCGATTCCACCGTGCTCGACGGCCTCAATTCGATCCAGCTTGAGCCCATTGACCTGTCCGCACTTCCGAGCAACGACGAAACGGTCGAACGCGCCATTCTGATCCCGAACGATGCCAAGAACGTCTCCGGCGAGGAGACGGTCTCCGTCCGGATCACCATCAAGGGCAAGCAGATCAAGACACTCCGCACGACAAACATTGTATTTGTCGGCGTTGACGAGGAAAAATTCAAGGCTACGAGCCTGTCCCAGCAGGTGCAGGTCACCATCCGCGCCGACGCGGCCGACGCGTCGCGGATCTCCGCGACCAGTATCCGCATCGTCGCCGACATGAGCGGCTATACGCAGGAGGGAACGTATCAGGTGCCGGTCACGGTCTATGTCGACGGCTTCGACTCTGCCGGAGCCATCGGACAGTATTCCATCGCCGCAACGCTTGCCGCAGCGGATGAGCCGGACGAACAGCCCTGAAGAAAATGGAGGAAACAACGTGATTAGAAGTATGACCGGCTATGGCCGCGCGGAAAAAATCATCGACGGACGTGAGATCACCGTCGAGCTGCGGGCAGTCAACAACCGCTATCTGGATCTGAACGTCAAGCTCCCGCGCGTCTATGGCTTTGCGGAGGATGCAGTCAAGTCGCTCGTCAAGGCGAACGTGAACCGCGGCAAGCTGGATATGTTCATCACCGTTAATGTCACCGAGGATACGAGCGTCAAGATTGCACTCAATAAGCCCGTTCTGGAAGGGTATCTGGCCGCGCTCAAGTCCATCGCCTCCGATTACGGCGTCCGAGACGACATTTCCGTCACTGCCCTGTCCCGCATGCCCGACGTCTTTGTGATCGAGAAGCAGGAAGAGGACGAGCAGAAGCTGACGGACGATATCCTGTCCGTCGTCAAGGAGGCGCTTGCCAAATTCAACGCCATGCGCGAAAAGGAGGGCGCGGCCATGGAGGCCGATCTCCGCAGCCGCGCGAAGACCGTTCTGGCGCTTGTGGAAAAGGTCGAGGCGCGCAGCCCCGTGACGCTTGCGGAGTATCGCGCCCGGCTGACTGAGAAAATGCAGGAGGTACTCGGCGCAACCAATATCGACGAGGGCCGTATTCTGCAGGAGGCCGCCGTCTACGCCGACAAGATCGCCGTGGATGAAGAAACGGTCCGCCTGCGCAGCCATCTGAATCAGCTTGACCAGATGCTGACGGCCGGCGGCCCCATCGGCCGCAAGCTGGACTTCCTGCTGCAGGAATTCAACCGCGAGTCCAACACCATCGGCTCCAAGGGCAACGATCTGGAGCAGGCCCGCACCGTCGTCGACCTCAAGGCGGAGCTGGAAAAGATCCGCGAGCAGACGCAGAACATCGAATAACCGGAGGCAGACATGAAGCTTATTTCGATCGGCTTCGGCAACGCCGTCGCCGCTGCGCGCATTCTCGCCGTCGTCAGCCCGGATTCCGCGCCCATCAAGCGCGTCGTGCAGGAAGCGCGGGAGCGCGGGATGCTGCTCGACGCCTCGTTCGGGCGCAGAACGAAGTCCGTTCTGCTCATGGACACCGACCATGTGATCCTCTCGTCCGTCACGCCCGAGACGATCTGCGCGCGTATGGAAGAAAAATCATCGGAGGAGACGAATTTGCAGCCATGAAGGGAAAACTGTTCGCGATCTCCGGCCCCTCCGGCGTCGGAAAAAATTCCGTGCTGAACCGCGTCATGCAGCTGCGTGACCGGGTGCAGTATTCCGTTTCCGCGACCTCCCGCCCCATGCGTCCCGGCGAGATCGACGGCAAAAGCTATTATTTTGTCACACGGGAGCAATTTGAACAGATGATCGCGGCGGGCGAGCTGCTGGAGCACGCCGAATACGTCGGCAACTACTACGGCACGCCCCTAAAGCCCATTCAGGCCGCGCTTGCCGCCGGGACCGACGTCGTGATGGACGTGGATGTGGTCGGTGCGCTGAACATCAAAAAGCGCCTGCCGGAGGCGGTTCTTGTCTTCATGGCCGCACCGTCGATGGCCGAGATCCGCCGCAGGCTCGCTTTGCGCGGCGATGTTTCGCCGGAGCTGATAGAAAAGCGGATGGACCGGGCAAAATGGGAATACGGCCAGGCCGGACAATACGATTATCTCGTCGTCAACGATACGGTCGAGCACGCGGCGCAGGAGCTGCTTGCGATCATGACCGCAGAAAAGTGTAAAATGATGGATCGCATCCATTGCATAAAGGAGGAACTCTAATGCTTTACCCCGCCATGTCGGAACTTCTCAAGAATGTTGACAGCCGCTATCTGCTCGTCAACGTCGTCGCGCACCGCGCCCGTCAGCTGTCCATTGAGTCCGAGCTCACGCACGAGCCGCTTGAGGAAAAGCCTGTCACGCTCGCCATCCGCGAGGTCGCTGCCGGCCAGCTCAAGGCCGAGCTTGACGATAAATACAGACACTGAGCACCCATCCCGGCGCAGGCAGCTGGCCTGCGCCGGGTCTTTGAATGCCGGAATCAGCTTATTTTTTCGAAAATTTGCGGCGAATCCGTACTTCCCTGCAAATTTTTGAGCGCAAATCTGATTTATAGCAGCCATTCAAAGGCAACTGCTTGCAAATCTGTTGTCCCGTAACAGGCGGCGCGTACCAAAGCGCCCGTAAGGTGAGTATGTGTGTTCGCAGAGACTGTAAAACAAGTGCTTGCCTAGGGTGTATCTGAAAACTCCCAACGCACCCGGACAGCGGACCTTTTCACGCTGCGCTGCACCATTTTCCTTGAAATACGTCAGTATTCCTGCGAAAAAATGTCTTGCTCAGCGCAAAAATTTCTCGCTGCCGGTCACATTGGGAGTTTTCAGATACACCCTA
>ENA-OQCO01000589-OQCO01000589.1-human-gut-metagenome-genome-assembly--contig:-NODE-589-length-19154-cov-3.174699_pt1 | contig 19154 bp, 17 predicted proteins | sample MGYA00242500_ERZ504582 | MGnify/ENA primary metagenome ERZ504582 (study PRJEB26092, sample SAMD00036346) | human gut metagenome | host: Homo sapiens | study: EMG produced TPA metagenomics assembly of...
TTTTGCTACACCCCATAAGAGAAATACCTTCTCCAAAAAAGACAGCTTTGGCTGTCTTTTTTCTTTCTTGCATATCAATAGCCGGTCCGCCGGCTCAAGTTCGGTGCCCTGCTATCAATAACGGAAAAATCGTGGCTTATACGGGAAAATAATATTTGCAATTCACAGGAAGCTATAATAAAATGGAAAAGTATTATCAGAAAATAAAGGAGTTTGCGATATATGAAAGCGATTTTGCAGGGATTTTATCAGAAAGAACATTTCTGGCTGAGACTTGGCGTGGTACTGCTGGCAGTATTCGGAATGGGATTTGCATTGTCGTTGCTGCTGCTGGTGGATATGGGAACAGATCCGTGCAGTATGATGAACAAAGCGATTTCCGCAAAGACCGGTATGAGTTTTGGAAACTGGCAGGCACTGATGAACACGGTGCTTCTGGTACTGGTCGTAATCTTCGGAGGAAGAAATCTTGGCTTTGGAACACTGGCGAATATGTTTCTCATAGGATACTTTGTAGACTTCTTCACATGGATCTGGAACCGGGTACTGCCGGCAGATTTTTTTACCACGCTGCCGGTTCGGATCGCAGTACTGATTCCATCGGTGATACTGTTCATTCTGACAGCTGCTTTATATATGGATGTGGATATGGGAACGGCTCCCTATGATGCCATTCCGATTATTATTTCCGGACATTTGCCAAAAGTACCGTTTAAGGTGATACGGATCGCCTTTGATTTTTCGGTAACCATGATCGGGTTTTCCTTTGGCGGAAAGATCGGAGCGATGACTGTCATTATGATCCTGGCTCTGGGACCTGTGATCCAGTGGCTTGGCGATATCATGAAAAAGCATTTTCCTGCACTGACAGGAGAAGGATGAGAATAAAATAGAATATAAGTGTAACTATTTAGCAGGCGGTATCCTGTGCGGGTACTGAACGGTTACATATAAGCGACTGCGAGAAGGGAAGGGAAAACATGGAAGATCTGAATAATGTACTCCGTGCACAGGAATATATCAATAAAATGCGACCGGTATTTAATAAACGGGCCTTATACAGCGATGAGACAGCACAGTACAGAACACCGATGGAACCGGAACCGGGAGATATCGTGACGGTTCGATTCCGGACACTGAAAAACAATGTAGATGCTGTTTATTTTATCAGCGGTACGATCCGCAAAGAGATGAAAGTGGAGGAGAGCCGGGAAGGATTTGATTATTATGCGATTCAGATTCCGGTGGGAAGTGAACCGATCCATTATTATTTTGAGATCCGGGCAGGAAAAATTGTCTGTTATTACAATGAACTTGGTGTGACCCGTCAGTTGCAGGAACAGTATTCTTTTGGTATTATCCCGGGATTCCATACACCGGACTGGGCAAAAGGGGCGGTAATGTACCAGATTTTTGTGGATCGTTTTTATAACGGAGATAGCTCCAACGATGTGCTGACAAATGAATATTTTTATATTTCCGGTCACAGCAGACGGATCGAAGACTGGAGCAAGATCCCGGACAATATGGACGTGAACAATTTCTACGGTGGCGATCTGCAGGGTGTTATGGATAAACTGGACTATCTGCAGGATCTCGGTGTGGAAGTCATCTATCTGAATCCGATCTTTGTATCACCGTCGAACCACAAGTATGACATTCAGGATTATGACTATGTGGATCCGCATTTTGGAAAGATCGTTCATGACGAGGGCAATCTGCTGGCAGACTGGGACAAAGACAATACCCATGCCAAACGATATATTGACCGTGTGACCAACAAAGAAAATCTGGAAGCCAGCAATCAGCTGTTCATCGAGCTGGTGGAAGAGATCCACAAAAGAGGCATGAAAGTGATCCTGGACGGTGTATTTAACCATTGTGGATCCTTTAACAAATGGCTGGACCGGGAACGGATCTATGAAAATCAGCCGGGCTACGAAAAAGGCGCATTTATCAGTGGAGACAGCCCGTATCACAGCTTTTTTAAGTTCCATAATGAACACAGCTGGCCTTACAATGAATTCTATGACGGCTGGTGGGGGCATAATACCCTTCCAAAGCTGAATTATGAAGATTCTGAAAAACTATACGAGGATATCCTGCGCATCGCGAAAAAATGGGTTTCTGCACCGTTTTACGTGGATGGCTGGCGTCTGGATGTGGCAGCGGATCTGGGACACAGTGCGGAGTACAATCATAAGTTCTGGAGGCAGTTCCGAAAGGTGGTAAAAGAGGCCAATCCGGAGGCGATCATTATCGCAGAACACTACGGAGATGCCAGTCCGTGGCTGCAGGGAGATCAGTGGGATACCGTTATGAACTATGATGCGTTTATGGAGCCGATTTCCTGGTTTTTGACCGGACTTGAAAAGCACAGTGATCAGTACCGGCAGGATCTGAAAGGGAATGCAGAGTGTTTCCGTGATTTCATGCGCTATAACGGTTCACGATTCTATGCACCGTCTCTTCTGACTGCGATGAACGAGCTGGATAATCACGATCATTCCAGATTCCTTACGAGAACCAACAGCCGTGTAGGACGTATCAATACAGTTGGCGCGAGAGCAGCCGAGGAAGGAATCAACAAGGCTATTTTAAGAGAAGCAGTTGCCATTCAGATGACCTGGCCGGGTGCTCCTACTGTTTATTATGGAGATGAAGCCGGTGTCTGTGGTTTCACCGATCCGGATAACCGGAGAACGTATCCGTGGGGACATGAGGACCAGTATCTGTTACAGTTCTACCGGGATGCGATCCGGATGCACAAAGAACTTCCGGTATTAAAATACGGATCTGTAAAGATACTGAAAGAGGATTATAATCTGCTCTCTTTTGGCCGATTTAATGAAAAAGAGCAGGTTGTCGTTGTCATCAATAACAACAACGAAAACAAGAAAGTAGAGATTCCGGTATGGGAGACCGGTATCAGCAGAAGTGTCGATACTACCATGACCAGAATTCTTGACAGCAATGCTATCGCGTACGATATGGAACAGAAAGAATACCCGGTAGTGGCAGGCTACCTGGAACTGGAGATGTCCCCGCTGGAAGCAATTGTCCTGTGCAGAGGATGTGAACTTCCACAGAAGAAGGACAAAGAAGCTGCTGAGAAAGAGGGAGATGCATCCACAGTTCTCAATAATTAAAAAACTAAAAATATCTTGCAAATCAGTTAGAAAAGACTTGCAATTTAAAAAAGATTGCGTTATAATTTTATCTTGTCAGAGCGTGTGAATGCTCTGACAAGATATGGATGGATTCCCGAGTGGCCAAAGGGGACAGACTGTAAATCTGCTGCAAATTGCTTCGGTGGTTCGAATCCACCTCCATCCATTAGGATAAAGGTAGTTCAGAGTTGAAATTGCTGAAATGATAGCAAAAAGGCTCGAATCCACCTCCATCCATCGGATACTAAATAGTATCCATTATATATATGAAAGTTAGCTAGTTGGGACAGTGCTTGCACGTATGCCCACGATTGAAGCCGCATTCATATGTATATGCCGCAGTGGCGGAACTGGCAGACGCCCGGGACTTAAAATCCCGTGGGTAGTGATACCCGTACCGGTTCGATTCCGGTCTGCGGCAGTAGGTGAAGATAAGAGAAACGTTGAAGATGCAGCGTTTCTCTTTTTTTGCTTTACAGGAAATTGCTTTTCTGAAAATTAAAAATACTCTGCCAAAAGCTTGAAAAGGAAATGACAAAGTGCTATTGTCGATATTGAGGCAAGGATCAGATGGGTATGCAGCAAATGGTAGATGGGAGCATATATGGGAAGCTTAAGTGTAATACCTTTCATAGGAATTTTGGGAATACTGTTTATAGTATTTAATATATTTCTTTTTGTGCTGGTAGTACTGACGATTATATTTGGTGTTATAAGATTTAAGAAGAAAAAGTTTAAAAAGATATTTCTTGTATTATTAGCGATAACTGTTTTAGCAGGAATAAAGGATTATCAAATAGTAAATGAATTTGTGAATTATGATGAGATTAAGCATCAGAATCTGATAAAAGAAGAAGGAAAAGAGTTAGTTGCTATCAGAGATAATGATTATAATAAAGTGGAACAATATTTAAAAAGCGGGTGGGATCCGAATGAAAATACAAAGTCGGTGTATTATTCTATAAAGTATAATACCGAAAGTAACAAGAAAAAAGATGAGTGGAAAATATTAGAATTACTGTTAAAACATGGAGCAAACCCGGATGTCCAGATTTTTCAAAATCCAACAGGAGTAAATACACCATTAACCTATACAACAGAATGCGGTTATTATGGAGCAACCAAACTTCTGCTGGAATATGGTGCAGATTGTAATTTTCAAGAAGATTATATGAAGCAGAATGGTTTACTTGCACTTAGATTTTACGAAAATGATGCAGCTGCCAAAACGTTGCAGTTATTGCTTGATTATGGAACAGATTTGGATATAAAACAAAGTGATAATAAGTCAGGGCGAGAAGAATTAAAAAATTTTCAGAAAGATTATATGAATGTAAAAGATAAAGTGCCAAATTATGATGAGATAGTGGAGATTATTGACAGACTTAAAATATAAAAATCGGGAGCAACGAATTTATTGCTCCCGATTTTAGATAACAAAAAAGCACGAGACGGGATTCGAACCCGCGACCCTCGCCTTGGCAAGGCGATACTCCACCACTGAGCCACTCGTGCATAAATAACTGATATTCAGTTGAAAGCGGGTGATGGGAATCGAACCCACGTATCCAGCTTGGAAGGCTGGTGTTCTACCATTGAACTACACCCGCAAGTGTTTGTCGCTGACAACATAATGTATTATATATTAGTCAGTCGAGATTGTCAAGAACTTTTTAAAACTTTTTTGAAAAAGTTTTAAGTTCTTTCTATCGGATCAACCGATAATGCCCAGAACCGGAATCGAACCAGTGACACGAGGATTTTCAGTCCTCTGCTCTACCAACTGAGCTATCTGGGCAAGCTCGAGGTATATATTAGCATACTTTTTTTGAAAGTGCAAGATATAAAATCCAAATTTTGTAAAAAAATACAAGAACAGAAAATTCATATATTTGTAAACAGGGAACGGCGAGTGACTATTGAGATAACCGGAAAGATACAGTATAATAAGAGCCATTCGGAGGTTATAATGCAATGGCAGAAAGAAAACATATATTGCTGGCAGCAATCAATGCAAAATATATCCATTCCAATCTGGCGGTATACAGCTTAAAGGCGTATGCGAAAAAATATCAGAACCAGATTGGACTGGCGGAGTATACGATCAATCAGAATCCGGATGATATTTTAAAGGGGATTTATCGCGATCATCCGGAGGTCCTGTGCATTTCCTGCTATATCTGGAATATTTCTTATGTGAAGAATCTGATCCGGGAAGTGCATAAGGTGCTTCCTGACACAGCCATCTGGCTGGGAGGACCGGAAGTGTCCTATGATGCGCGGAAGGTGCTGGAGGAGCATCCGGAAGTGACAGGTGTGATGAAAGGGGAAGGGGAAGTGACTTTCCTGGAGCTGGCGGGCTTTTATCTGGAAGGCATCTCAGAACTGGCGAAGATTGAGGGAATTACCTACAGGGACGGGGATCAGATCCAGGAGAATCCCTGGAGAGGAATCACGGATCTGAGTACGATTCCGTTTGTCTACAAAGATCTGAAAAAATTCGAAAACCGTATCATTTATTACGAGTCGAGCAGGGGCTGTCCGTTCTCCTGCAGCTACTGTCTCTCCTCGATCGACAAGAAACTGCGGTTCCGGGATCTGGAACTGGTCAAAGAGGAATTACAGTTTTTCCTGGATCATAATGTGCCACAGGTAAAATTTGTGGATCGGACTTTTAACTGTAAACACGATCATGCGATGGCAATCTGGAAGTACCTGATCGCTCACGACAACGGGATCACGAATTTTCATTTTGAGGTGGCAGCGGATCTGTTAAATGAGGAAGAGATCGCACTGATTCGTACGATGCGTCCGGGAATGATCCAGCTGGAGATCGGTGTGCAGTCGACGAATCCGGATACGATCCGGGAGATCCACCGGAAAATGGATTTTGCTCAGGTATCCGAGGTGGTGACACGGGTGCAGGAAGGACATAACGTACATCAGCACCTGGATCTGATCGCGGGTCTTCCATATGAAGACTATGATTCGTTTGGAAAATCATTCTTTGATGTCTATCAGCTGCGGCCGCAGCAGCTGCAGCTGGGATTTCTGAAAGTGTTAAAGGGATCCTTTATGTATCAGGCGGCGCCGGAGTACGGTTGTGTATGTCAGAGCCGGGAGCCTTACGAGGTGCTGTATACCAGGTGGCTGCCATATGATGACGTTCTGCGACTGAAACTGGTGGAAGAGATGGTGGAAGTCTATTATAATAGTAATCAGTTCGGAAAAACCCTGCGTGCGATAGAAAAATTATTTGATAATCCATTTGCACTGTATGAGGCTCTGGGAGCATTTTATGATCAGAAGGGGTATATGGATATTTCGCATACCAGGATCCGCCGATACGAGATTTTACAGGAATTCCTGCAGGAATATGTAGATGAGGAGCAGATGGATTATTACCGGCAGCTGATGATCTGTGATCTGTATGCGAGAGAAAATATGAAAACCAGACCGGCATGGGCGAAGGATCTGAAAGCGTATAAGAGAGACATCCGGGAGTTTTATCTGAAGGAAGAAGAGACGCATGAGTATCTGCCGGAGTATGAAGGATATGATGAGAAACAGCTGGCGCGTATGACCCATCTGGAGCGGATGGACTACGATCCGGATACCGGAGTGAGGGAGCCGTGCTGGATCCTGTTTGATTACCGGAGCAGGGATGTACTGACGTACGATGCGAAAATGGTAAAATTATCATTGGTTGACATAATGCAAAAATAATTGCCTGTTGCCTGCCGGGGAAAAACGGATGGCAGATGAGCAGAAGTATGTTTTCCGGTACAGGGAGCAGTTAGTAGGAGAAGACGAAGGGTAAGAGAGAAAGGAAAAGAAAATACGATGGAAAAAACAGCATGTCCGTCCAGCTATGTGGTTGTGGATCTGGAGACCACGGGGCTGTATCCGTCTCAGGATCGGATCCTGGAGATCGGAGCGGTCAAGGTTCTGGACGGAGAGGTGGCAGATACCTTTTGTATGTTTGCAGATCCGCAGATGAAGATTTCGGAGCGGATCCGGGAATTAACGGGAATTACACAGGAGATGGTAGCAGGACAGCCGACACCGGCAGAAGCAGTGCGTGCCTTTCTGGATTTCTGCGGGGAACTGGATCTGATGGGACACAACCTGATCTTTGATTACAGCTTTCTGAAGCATCAGGCGGCGGATCAGAAGATTCCTTTTGAAAAAAATGGAATTGATACTCTGAAGATCGCAAGAACGCTGCTTCCGGATCTGGAGAGCAGGAGCCTGACGAATCTGTGCGGGTATTTTCAGATCGACCGGGCACACGCGCACCGGGCGTATCACGACGCACTGGCAACCCATGAACTGTATCAACATCTGATACGGATCGCAGGAGAAGGGCAGGAGCGGATCTTTCAGCCGAAACAGTTACAGTATAAGGTAAAACGACGCGGTCCGATCACACCGGCACAAAAAGCATACTTGAATGATCTGGTGAAATATCATAAAATAGAACTGGATGTGTCTGTTGACAGCTTAACGAAAAATGAGGCATCCAGGAAAATCGATACGATTATTGCCCGGTACGGGCGCATAAAGAGGTGAATGAAAAATGAATATGTGGAAGAAAAACAGAAGGCAGATTGTAGCGGGAATTATCGCAGTTATACTGGTACTTGCGATGGTGGTTCCGATGGTTTTGGAAGTAATGTTATAAGGGATTGACATACAGATGAAGAAGAAAATAATGGCGGCCCTGCTGGCGGGAGTCATGCTGTTACAGCAGCCTGTCAGCGGATGGTGCGCACAGAATACAGAGCTCACACAGAAGTCAGAGGCGAGGCAGGAGAGTGAAAGCAGTGAAGATACGGCTGACGGAAGTGAGGAAGACACAGAGGCTACCGGAACAGCTGCTGCAGATGACGGAGAAAACAGTCAGGAAGAAGACAGCGAAGATGTGCCGACACTGCAGGCAGAGACGGATGAAGTCACACTCGATACCGGTACCTCGGACAATGCGCCTGAGGGACAGCGGAAGATTCTGGATCATATTTACGCGGAAAGTGTGGATCTGTCCGGTATGACGCAAGAAGAGGCACAGGAGCGCTGCAGACCCGAGTGGATGAGATTACAGGTTATCAGATCGTTCTTCATATGGATGATATGTCCACCGGTGTGACAGCAAAAGAACTGGGTGTTACCGGGGATAATGACGGCACGATCCGGCAGGCGATGGATGTGGGACAGGTCGGCAATGTCATCAAACGATATAAGGTGAAAAAAGCACTGGAACAGGAAAATCTGCAGCTGGATCTTTCTTATCAGGTAGATGAGGAGAGTGTGAGGAAGGCACTGGAGACCTATTGTGTAGCGTTGAACCGTGAAGTGGTGAATTATGAGTTGACCAGAGAAAATGGTGAGTTCAAGATCACCAACGGTGCGCGTGGAGTTACCTTGAATGAGGATGGTTCTGTGGATAAAGTGAAGGATTATCTGGAACATGTGTGGAAAGATGGTCCGGGAAGTGTGGATCTGGATGTGGAGATCACAGAGCCGAAAGGATCCCAGGAAGAACTGGCGAAAGTAAAGGATGTACTGGGACAGGGAGTCACCGATTATTCCGCCAGCAGCGCAGCCAGAGCGACGAATGTAAAAAACGGTACTTCCAAACTGAACGGGAAAGTTCTCTATCCTGGAGAGGAGATTTCCGTCTGTGACAATATGGTACCGTTTACCGAAGAAAATGGATATGCACCGGCCGCATCATATGCGAATGGTACGGTAGTGGAATCTTTTGGAGGAGGTATCTGTCAGGTATCTACAACCTTATATCAGGCAGTATTACAGGCAGAACTGGAAGTGACAGAGCGACATAATCATTCCATGATCGTCAAATATGTAGAACCGTCCATGGATGCGGCAATTGCAGAAGGTGCAAAGGATTTCCGGTTTGTGAATAATACGGAAGCACCGATTTATATTGAAGGATATACCTACGGAGGAAAAATTTATTTTAATCTGTATGGAGAGGAATATCGTTCTGCAGACCGAAAAGTGACCTATGAAAGTGAAACGCTGGAGACTATTGATCCGACGACCGAACTGACTGCAGATCCGGAGAAAGCCTTTGGAAGTATGGAACAGATCCAGAGTGCCCATACCGGATACAAGGCAAAACTGTGGAAAATTGTCACGGAGAATGGGGAACAGGTCAGCAAAGAAGAAGTAAATAACAGTTATTATCAGATGACGCCAAATAAATACAAAGTCGGTGTAAAAACCAGCAATGCGGAAGCGTCCAGCGCCATGTATACAGCAATTGCAAACAACGATCTGAATCAGGTCTATGTGGTACTGAACCAGTATGGCGGCTGACAGATGCGGAGGAGAAAATCATGAAGATAGGAAAACTGCCGGAACCGGTATTGATCCGTTCGGTATTAAAACAGGTAAAACACAGAAGAGAGGAAGTACTGGTCGGTCCGGCGGTAGGGCAGGACTGCGCCGCTCTTGAGGTAGGTGAAGATGAAGTTCTGGTGATGTCCACGGATCCGATTACGGGAACCGCAAAGGATCTGGGACATCACAGCATCCATATCACGGCAAATGATCTTGCGGCAGCCGGTGCAGATCCGGTGGGAGTGATGCTGACTGTAATGCTCCCGGATACCGTTGAAGAGCCGGAGATCCGGAAAATGATGCAGGATGCGGAAGAAACCTGTGAAAAACTGCATATGGAGATCCTGGGCGGGCATACGGAGATCACCAACGTGGTAAAGCAGCCGTTGATCTCCGTAACCGGTGTTGGCAAGATGAAAAAAGAGAATCTGTGCACGGTATCCCAGATCCGTCCGGATCAGGATATCATCGTGACCAAATGGATCGGTCTGGAAGCAACAACGATTCTCGCAAAAGAAAAAGAAGATGAACTCAAAAAAAGATTTCCGGCTGTTCTGATTGATACAGCAAAAGATTTTGACCAGTATCTGTCCGTGGTACCGGAGTCACGGATCGCCGTGGAACATGGTGTATCCTCTATGCATGATATCACCGAGGGCGGTGTCTTCGGTGCGTTCTGGGAGATGGCGAGCGGAGCCGGTGTCGGTCTGGAAGTGGATCTGAAGAAGATCCCGATCCGCCAGGAGACCGTGGAGATCTGTAACTATTTTGGGGTCAACCCCTACCAGATCATGTCCAGCGGTTCCATGATGATCGCGGCAGATGATGGTCACGAACTGGTGAGAAAACTGGAACAGGCAGGCATCCATGCTGTTGTGGTAGGTCGTACCAACAGCGGGAACGACCGGATCCTTCGAAATGGTGAGGATGTCCGATATCTGGACAAACCGCAGCCGGATGAGTTATACAAAGTAATGGGGTAAGAGAATATGGCAAAGTTAAATATTGTTCTTTATGAGCCGGAGATCCCGTCCAATACAGGAAATATCGGACGTACCTGTGTGGCGACAGGTACGAGACTGCATCTGATCGAGCCGCTGGGCTTCCGGTTAAATGAAAAATCAATCAAACGTGCAGGGATGGATTACTGGGATGACCTGGATGTCACCCGGTATATCGATTATCAGGATTTTCTGGAGAAGAATCCCGGTGCCAGGATCTATATGGCATCGACAAAAGCACCGCAGACCTATACGGAAGTGCAGTATGAGGAAGATGCCTACATTATGTTTGGAAAAGAAAGCGGCGGGATTCCGGAGGAGATTTTACTGGAAAACCAGGAGACTGCGATCCGTATCCCGATGATGAACGATATCCGTTCGCTGAATCTGAGCAATTCCGTAGCGATCGTACTCTACGAAGCGCTGAGACAGCACAATTTTGATCATATGCAGCTGGGTGGTCATCTGACCAGATATGAGTGGAAATAAAGAAAGACAGGATAAAAAAAGCAGGGGAATCAGCTCGTTCCCCTGCTTTTTTCTAATGTAAAGATGAATTCGGTACCGACCCCTTCAGTACTGATAACATTGATATTCTGATTGTGTGCGGCAACGATCTCGCGGACAATAGATAGTCCGAGCCCGGTACCTTTGCGGTCTTTGCCACGGGAAGAATCAATCTTATAAAAACGATCCCAGATTTTATTCTGTTTTTCTCTGGGTATACCCACACCGGAGTCTTTTATGGATACGAAAACTGTACCATGACGTTCGGAAGTTTCTGCCTTGATGATGGAGCTGTCTGAACTGAATTTGATGGCGTTATCGATCAGATTGTACAGTACCTGCTGGATCTGTTCCATATCGGCGTGTACCATCAGAGTTTCTGATTCCAGATGCAGTTCAATGGTAATCATCTTTTTACGGCAGATCCCCTCAAAAGTGGCTACTGTATTTTTGATCGTACGGTTGATATCAAAGTCGTTCATATGCAAAGGACGCCCTTTGGAGTCCAGTTTATCCAGGGTCAGAAGACTCTGGGTCAGCTTTTCCAGACGTTCGGTCTCATCAACCACGATTTTCAGATAACGATCCTGCATCTCAGGTGGAATCGTTCCGTCCATGATCGCTTCCACAAAACCCTTGATTGAAGTAAGGGGGGAGCGAAAATCATGGGAGACATTGGCTACGAATTTGTGCTGATATTCTCCCGATTTGCTCAGTTCTCCGGACATATAGTTCAGGGTATCGGCCAGGTAGCCCATTTCATCATTGGTTGTGACAGGAATGTTATAATCCAGATTTCCTGCTGCATATTCGTTGGCTCCTGCGGTGATTTTCTTCAGCGGCCGGTATACGGAATGAGAAAACAGACCAAGAATCATGAGAGAACAAAGCAGCAGGATCGCAAACACGATATGGACCGAACCGAGAACGGATTCTTTCTGATCAATGATCACGGTCATCGGAAGATGAATCGATACATACCCTTTGGTGGTCAGGTTTTTCGTGATAGGAACCAGTGTGCTGACCATATTTTCCTTAAAATATCCATGAAAAGTACCTGTAATATAATTGTCTGATCCCATGATCGCAGGATCAAAGTCTTTAAGCGAGCTTTGTGCCATTGCAGTGTATGGTTTGCCGGTATCAATCAATGGCTGTCCGGACGGGTTCAGAATCAGGATCCGGGAATCCTGAAAAGCAGAGAGGGTCTTTAGCTGATTATAGGCAGCTTCCACATCTGCATTGTCTGAATAATCCGTATTTGCCTGATAGGAGGCGAGAGAAATCGCTTCTTTGTACAGGGCGGCTCCGGTGTCTTCCAGAATATGTTTCTGGATCAGGGAAGATCCCAGCGTAGAGATTAACACCGTTCCGAGAATACCGAGAAAAATATAGGCTGTGATAAATTTGGAATACAGTGTTTGTTTCATCAGGATTTAACCTCAAATTTGTAACCGATGCCCCATACAGTACTGATCGACCAGGACGGATGATCTTTGATCTTTTCACGCAGTCTCTTGATATGTACGTCTACGGTACGGGTATCGCCGATGTATTCATATCCCCAGATATGATCCAGAAGCTGTTCTCTGGTAAATACCTGATTAGGTGAGGAAGCGAGAAAATACAGAAGTTCCAGTTCCTTTGGCGGCATGTCGATAGTCATCCCCTGATAGATAACGGAATAGTTGGTCAGATTGATGATCAGATCCGGATATTCCACGTATTTTCCGGCAGGTGCCGACGGAGCGGAAGGGGCAGGCTGGAAACGGCGGAGAACCGCTTTGACCCTGGCTACCAGTCTTTGGAATCGAAAGGTTTGATCATATAATCGTCAGCACCCAGTTCCAGGCCGAGCACCTTATCAAAAACTTCTCCTTTTGCAGAGAGCATGATGATCGGTACATTGGATTTGTGGCGGATCTCTCTGCAGACCTGATAGCCGTCCATACCGGGAAGCATCAGATCCAGGAGGATAAGGTTCGGCTGAAAGGAAGGAAATGCACTCAAAGCTTCTTCCCCGTCGTTGACAATCTTACACTCAAAACATTCTTTGGTAAGATAAAGAGATATCAGTTCGGCGATGTTGTTGTCATCGTCTACAATCATTATTTTCTGTTTGGATACCATAAAAAACTCCTTGTTGTAGCGGGATATTACCTACTGAATAGTTATTTTATTTCTTGAAATTTACGATCGTAACACCGGCATCTCCTTCGCCAAATTCTGCAAGATGGAAGGAAGAGACATATTTTACCCGGCGCAGATAGTTATGGATGCCCTTCCGCAGGGCTCCGGTACCTTTTCCGTGAACGACACGGACACTTGGAATATGTGCCAGATATGCATCATCCAGATACTTATCCAGTTCCGCGATGGCTTCATCGACGGTACGGCCGAGCAGATTGATCTCGATGCCGACGGATGAAGATTTTGACATCTTGATCTTCCAGGCGCTGGTGCGTTGCATATTCGGTGCGGAGATCACGGTTTCTTCCTGTAACAGTACCAGATCGGAGATATGGATCTTGGATCGCATAATACCCATCTGTACCAGAAGATAACCTTTGGCATCCGGGAGGGTGCTTACCGTTCCTTTGAGATTCAGACTCAGTACTTTCACACCATCGCCCAGATGCAGATCGGAAGGCTTCAGATTACCTGTGACCTTCTTTTCTTTCCTGGACATATTGCTTTCGACTTTGTTCATCTTCTTACGGAGATCCTGTCGTTTATTTTCCATTTCTTTGATGGAAATATTGGCTTTTCCGAATTTGTTAAAGTCTTTGATCGTCTGATCCGCATATTCTTTTGCATCACGGAGGATTGCATGTGCCTGCTCGTTGGCTTCCCGGAGGATCCGGTCACGCTGTTGGTTCAGTTTTTCCTGCTTGGTCTCCAGCTGTTTTTTCAGATCTTCGACTTCGGTCTTGTAGCGGGCAATCTCCATGCGTTCTTTTTCGATGGTGATACGGTTTTCTTCCAGGGTGGAGATCACATCCTCGAAGGACTCGTCTTCCTGGCTGATCTGTTTTTTTGCATCATCGATAATATACGATGGCAGTCCCAGCTTACTGGAAATGGCAAAAGCATTACTCTTTCCGGGAACACCGATCAGTAAGCGGTAGGTAGGACGAAGCGTTTCCACATCAAATTCACAGGAAGCATTTTCTACACCCGGTGTGGAGAGTGCGTACACTTTCAACTCACTGTAATGCGTGGTTGCCATAGCACGGATGCCCTGTTTTTGCAGATAGTTCAGAATCGAGATTGCCAGTGCGGCACCTTCCGTCGGGTCGGTACCGGCACCCAGTTCATCGAAGAGAACAAGGGACTTCGGATCGGCCTTTTCGATAAAGGAAACCACATTGGTCATATGGGAGGAGAAGGTACTGAGTGACTGTTCGATACTCTGTTCATCTCCGATATCCGCATATACCTCCTCAAAAACAGATAATTCAGAACGATCCAGTGCAGGAATATGAAGACCTGCCTGACCCATCAGAGTCAGAAGCCCGACGGTTTTTAAGGAAACAGTTTTTCCACCGGTATTCGGACCGGTAACGATGAGCAGATGAAATTCTTTTCCAAGATGGATATCGATCGGAACAACCTTTTTCTTGTCGATCAGTGGGTGACGCCCTTTGCGGATGTTGATATAGCCTTTGGTATTAAAGATCGGTCGTGTGGCATTCATATCCATGGCAAGGGCAGCGCGGGCAAAGATAAAGTCCAGTTCTACCAGATTTTCCAGGTTATAGCGGAGATTTTCACGTTCCTGGGCAGCCATGTTACTTAAAGAAGCCAGGATGACTTCAATCTCTGCCGCTTCTTTCATCTCCAGATCACGGATCTCATTGTTCAGTTTTACGATCGCCATCGGTTCGATAAAGAGGGTGGAACCGGTGGAAGACTGATCATGGATCATACCAGGTACCTGGCTTTTGTATTCGGCTTTGACCGGGATACAGTAGCGGCCGTTTCGCATGGTGATCACAGCGTCCTGCAGATATGTTCTTGCGGAGCCGTTGACCATACCGGCAAGCTGTGTATGAATGCGTTCGCCGGTCACTTTCATCGAACGGCGGATCTGTTTTAAGGTTGCGCTTGCATCATCGGCGATCTCGTCTTCGGAGAGGATGCATCGACGAATCTCTGTATTTAACAGCGGCAGAGGTTCCAGGGCATCGAAAAGATCATCCAGAGAGTCCCTCTGTTCATTTTCTTTTTCACGGCGGCCGTAAGATTTTACCCGGGAGGTATTATCCAGAAGGGCACAGATCTGCAACAGTTCTGTGATCCCCAGGGTACTTCCGATCTCCAGGCGTTTCAGGGAACCGCGGATATCTTTGGCACTGCCGAAGTTGATGTTTCCTTTCTGAAACAGACGGGACAGGGCATCCTGAGTCTGTTCCTGCTTATATTCAATCTCTCCCGGTGAACAGGAAGGAAGAAGATCCTCGCAGCGGATCTTTCCGAGAGGGGAAGAAGCATGGGCTGCAAGCATCTCGATGATTTTGGTATATTCCAGTGTTTTTAAAGCTTTGTTATTCATAATGTTATATCCTTTCTATACGCCTTATTCTACTCTATCTGAGAAGGAAAAGAAAGGCAAAAAGCCGGGCAGCAAAAAGTTTTTTCGGTATGTCATAAAATGTTCATATATATTTGATAAAATATTAAGGAAATTCTCAGGCAGCAGCCGTTTTTCCATTGTGTTACGGAAAAGCAGAGTTCAAAACACAGGGAAAAACGGTGCAGTTACAGTTGGAGTCAGAGACAGGAGACTACGTGTATGGATAAAAAGAATGATCACAAGCAGGACGAATACGATTTTTACCGGGAAGTGATGAAAAAGAAGCCTCTGGATAAACGAAAAATCGCGGTGAGTGCGGCAGGAGTGGCAGCAGGAGCGGTATTGTTCGGTGTGATTGCGGCATTTGTATTTGCAAAGTCGGTGCCTTATTTCCGACCGGAGGAAGAACAGCCGAGAGTGAATATCGTGGAGGGAGCATCGACGGACGGGGGCGAAGAAAATACTCCTCAGCAGGAGATACCGGAAGAAGAAAGCGGAGATGCGCCGACCGATGAAAATGATACAACAGACACGGAGACACAAAAAGAGCCGCTGACTCTGCAGGAATATTCGGATCTGTATCAGCAGATTTCAGAGGCAGCCAGTGAGCCGAAAAGTTCTGTAGTTGTGGTACAGGGATTTACCAACGATGTGGACTGGATGAATAATTCCTTTGAAGACGAAAAGCAGGCCTCCGGCTTTCTGGTGGCAGATACGGGAAAAGAATACTACGTGCTGACAGAATACCGGGTGGTGGATACGGTGGACCGGATTCTTGTGACCTTCTGTGATGGCAATACGGTAGACGGGCATTTTCTCAAACAGGATGAGGCTACCGGACTTGCAGTGATCAAGATTTCCAGAAATGATCTCAGCAAAGAGACAAGAGATGTGATTGCAGTGGGTGAACTGGGAAGCGCATCTTCGGTGAATCAGGGAGATCTGGTACTGGCACTGGGAAGTCCGTCCGGTTATCCGGATTCGGTAGTCTTCGGCCGGGTGACTTCCACAACAAATGTGAAAAGTACGGTGGACAGTGAATATCATCTGTTTACGACGGATATTATGGGAAACAGCGAGGGAAGCGGGGTTCTGGTCAATCTGGACGGAAAAATCGTGGGTGTGATCGCGCAGTCCTTTTCCGGGGAGGCAGATACCGGGGTGGTGACGGCATTATCAATCTCGGATCTCCGGAAACTGATTGAGCAACTGTCAAATAATGAAGATCTGATATACCTCGGTGTCCGGGGACAGGATATCAGCAGCAGTCTCTCACAGAAAACCGGAATTCCTACAGGTATTTATGTAAACTCCGTGGAGGAAGATTCTCCGGCGATGAACGCTGGGATCCAGAACGGAGATGTGATCGTGAAAGTGGGAAATGAAAATGTCGAGACGCTGTCGAGACTGCGAACACGCCTGGATCAGTCGAAAAAGGATCAGAAGATCAAAGTGACGGCGATGCGGAAAGGTGCGGAAGGATATGTGGAAATAGTGTTTGACGTAACGCTGGATGCGTTATAAACTATAAAAGAGTCTGTAAAAAAGAATAGTGAGATAAAAAATGTGGTATAGGGACGATGGCTTTCTATACCACAAAACTTCTGCGGAGTTTTCACTGACAGAAAATCAGGCAGAAAGACGGAAGGAGATTATATGAAATTTATTCAGGAATTTTTTGAGGGATGCCGGGTGTCCGGAATTTACCTTTGTAAACATAAACAGGCAGCAGTGACAAAAAACGGAAAACCATATGAAAATGTGATTCTGCAGGACAAGACCGGGACAATCGATGCCAAGATCTGGGATCCGAATTCGCTGGGGATTGATGATTTTGAAACACTGGATTATATTGAAATCATGGGAGATGTCACCAATTTTGCAGGTGCACTGCAGCTGAACATCAAGCGTGCAAGAAAAGTCCGTGAGGGAGAGTACGATCCTACCGATTATCTTCCGGTGAGCAAATGTGATATCGACGAGATGTACGGAGAACTGATGGCGATTATCAAAACCATCCAAAATCCATACCTGTCCCGTCTGTTAGAACTGTTTTTTGTGGAGGATGAAGCATTCATCAAACGCTTCCGCTTCAATTCCGCAGCCAAGACAGTACACCACGGTTTTGTGGGCGGACTGCTGGAGCATACGTTAAATGTGACCAAACTCTGCGATTTTTATACGAAAGCCTACCATGCACTGAACCGCGACCTGCTTCTGACCGCAGCAATCTTTCATGATATCGGAAAGACGAAAGAAATTTCTGCATTTCCGATGAATGATTATACCGATGACGGACAGCTGCTGGGCCATATTATGATTGGAGCGGAGATGCTCCATGATGCGATCCGTGAGATCCCGGATTTCCCGGCAAAAGTGGAGAGTGAGTTAAAGCACTGCATCCTGGCGCACCATGGAGAACTGGAATACGGTTCCCCGAAGAAACCGGCACTGATGGAGGCGGCAGCGCTGAATATGGCAGACAACACGGATGCCAAGATGGAAACATTTACCGAGCTTTTCGACAATGCGAAAGATCCGAACGAATGGCTTGGCTACAACCGGCTGTTTGAATCAAATATCCGTAAAACCAGTATGTAAAGAAAGGGCAGATCCATGGAATACAAAAAGAATGATCTTCTGACTGTAACCATCGAGGATATGGGACATGACGGGGAAGGAATCGGAAAAGTGGACGGTTATACCGTATTTGTAAAAGACACAGTGATCGGCGATAAAGTACAGGCAAAGATCATGAAGGCGAAGAAAAATTACGGTTATGCCAGACTGGTGGAGATCATGGAGCCGTCGAAAGACCGGGTCGAGCCACGCTGTGCGTACGCCCGTCAGTGCGGCGGCTGCCAGATCCAGGCACTTTCTTATGAAAAACAGCTGGCATACAAACAGCAGAAGATTGAAAATAATCTGATCCGGATCGGAGGTTTTCAGAAAGAAGAGATTCCGATGCAGCCTATCATCGGCATGGAAGATCCGTACCATTACAGAAACAAAGCGCAGTTTCCGGTGGGATGCGACAAAGAAGGCCATCTGATCGCCGGATTCTATGCCGGAAGAACCCATTCGATCATCAGCAACCGGAAATGTTATCTCGGCGTGGAAGTCAACGAACAGATCCTGAATCTGGTGCTGGCGCATATGGAAGCATATGATATCCCGGCATATGACGAGACAACCGGGAAGGGTCTGGTGCGTCATGTACTGATCCGTTATGGATTCCAGTCGAAAGAGATCATGGTCTGTCTTGTCGTCAACGGCAGCCGCATCCCGGGAGCGGAAGATCTGATCGCAAAACTTCGCGAGATTCCGGGAATGACCAGCATTTCCCTGAACATCAACCGGGAAAAGACGAACGTGATTCTGGGAAGAAAAGGGAAACTCTTATGGGGACAGGAATACATCACCGATACGATCGGACCGATCGCCTATCAGATCTCCCCGCAGTCTTTCTACCAGTCAATCCGGTGCAGACACAGAAACTTTACGAAAAAGCACTGGAATACGCAGGTCTGGAAG
>ENA-OQCO01000590-OQCO01000590.1-human-gut-metagenome-genome-assembly--contig:-NODE-590-length-19148-cov-2.325325_pt1 | contig 19148 bp, 16 predicted proteins | sample MGYA00242500_ERZ504582 | MGnify/ENA primary metagenome ERZ504582 (study PRJEB26092, sample SAMD00036346) | human gut metagenome | host: Homo sapiens | study: EMG produced TPA metagenomics assembly of...
TTGGAAGTCGGACTGATTTCCAACCGCCATTACTCATATTCGCCCAGCGAGCCACCGTCACTGATCCAAGATGGACCCGACGATTCCCGCAACAATGGTCAGGACCAAGGACCCCAGTACCGACCACCAGAAACCGTGTACGAAGACGCCCACGCCGAACAGACTGACCGCCAGCCAGCTGGCGAGTCGCATGAACAGCCAATTGATAATCAAGGTGACCAGCCCGAGAGACAGAATCGCAAACGGCAGTGCGATCAGATGCACAATCGGCTTGATTGACGCATTAATCAGCGCCATGAACAAAGCGAACGCGGCGATGCCGAGAATCGGAGGCTCCCCCACCGGGGTCATGCCGGGAGTCACCGCGACCATGACGGCGGCGGCGATAGTCATAATCAACCAGCTGGTCAGGAAACTTCTCATGGCCCAATCGTAGCGCGGCAGGTTTTACTATTGGGCAAAACATGAGATGATGTTGTGCAGAAACGGTAAGAAGGTATTGCCGTTCCCGATTGAGAGGGGACTGACCCGCATGACTGATAATCAACAACAACCGTACGGTTCGGACAGTGTTCCGCAGCCGGCACAGCCCGCACAGCCGGCACAACCGTCTTACGGCCAAGATGCCGCACAGCAGCCGCAGGGCTATGGCGCCCCACAGCCCGCCGCATACGCTCAACCCGCCGCCGGAAGCTACGGCCAGCAGCAACCGCAATACGGCCAGCCCGCCGGCGCATACGCCTCAGCCTCAGTACGGCCAGCCGCAGTACGGCCAGCCGCAGTACGGCCAGCCCGCACAGCCCGCAGCGGGCTACGGCCAGCAGCCCGGCTATGGACAGGCTTACCAGCAGCCGAACGCCTACGCGCAGCCGCAATACACCGCCGCTCCGTATGCCGCCGCCCCGGTGGGGCAATCGTCCAAGTCCAAGCTGGCTGCCGGCCTGTTGGGCATCTTCCTCGGCGGACTTGGTGTGCACAACTTCTATCTCGGCAACACCGGCAAGGCCGTGGCCCAGCTGCTGCTGACGCTTGTCGGCTGGATTCTGCTCGGACTTGGCCCAATCGCAGCCGCCATCTGGGGCTTTGTTGAAGGCATCATCATTCTGTGCAGCAAGCCCGGCTCACCGTGGCATAAAGACGCCAACGGCTACGAACTATCAGACTGAAACTAACCTCGGGCCACGTTCATTGGGCCCCTGATCAACCACGCCTCTGCAGGTATCATCTCGATGCCGCAGTCGCAGCGGGATGCGACACGCCGGCCGTGTACATGAGTTCATGTACACGGCCGTTTTCTTTGTTGCTTTCACCCTCAAAACAAACATTTATCATGTTCACTTTTGCAAGATATGAACATCAGACATCACAGACTACCATAACTTCCCAATTGCATTACCAATAGATTAATAACCGGCAAAACGGCTTATATCCGCCATTTTTCATGCTAGGCTTTGAAACCAGCACATCAACAAAGTGCACAATCCTTTTCTACAGAGAAGGTAACATGTTGTTCAATTCATATGTGAATCGAACAATGCCAGTACTTCCCTAGGTGCTTGCTTGGGGAACGCCATGCTGAAAGGAACACATTATGGCGGAGGGAAAAGTCATCATCGTCAACCCGGATATGTTCGGCAAGGACCCGGATTCGAAAACAACCAAGGCCAATGAAGTGGCCAAGAGCTTCGGCCTGAGCGACGCGGCGTTGGCCGAGGTCGAGGACTTCAAGGCACAACTCACCAAACACAACGCCTGGGATCTGCCGTTCATGGGATACGTCAACGAGGATGGCTACGGTTACGCCTACGTGCCCGGTGCCGCCGTGGTGTACGACCCGTACTGGGACGCCCACCAAGCATTCCTGGCGCTGCCTAAGGACGTGCAGACCGCATTCGCCATTCGTATGCTGTTCACGCACCGTCCGGTCGACCGCTATGGCGCCAGCATGTTCCTGCATTACCAGCGTGGCTTCAACGTGAAGTTCGAGGGTATCGGCGCGAACCAGTACTGATTGGTACTGACTATCAACCATCTTTTTCGGATTGCCCGATAAGGGGCGTATAACAACGGTGTTATACGCCCCTTATCTGTATTCAGTGTCAGGCGATGGCCGCCCGCCGCCCGACACAGGCGAATCAGTATCGCACGAGATTCAACAGTTCCTGCTGTTTGGCATAGCGGGAAACGTTGGTCAGGGCGATGCGGATGATGTGTTCGGAAGTCTTTTCCAAATGATTGCCGCCGGCCACATGCGGGGTGATCAGGCAATGCGGCTCATCCCACAACGGACTTTCCGCCGGCAACGGCTCAGGCTCGGTGACGTCCAATCCGGCACCGTGGAGCCGTCCATTGTGCAAGGCGTCAGCCAAGGCCTCGGGATCGATGGCGTCGCCACGCCCGGCATTAATCACGATGGCTGTGGATTTCAGACGACCCAGACGATCCGCATTCAGCAGATGATGGGTCTGCGGCGAGCGCGGCACCGCCATCGCCACCACGTCTGCCAATGGCAACAGCGTCTCCAGCCGCTCGAAGCCATACATCTTTTCAATGCCCTTGGCCGGCACGTCCGCATGACGGCGCACGCCGAAAGTACGCATACCTACGGATTGGGCAAGCTGAGCGAAATGCGACCCGATGTCACCGACGCCGATAATCAGCGCGATGCCACCTTCCGGGCTCAATACCGGTCCTTCATCCTGCCACTGATGATCACGCTGATTGGAGGCATACCGGTTGAGGTTCTTCATCAATGCCCACATGGTGGCGAACATGTGTTCCGACACGCTTTGGCCATACGCGCCGCTCGCATTGGTGACCATGGTGCCGCGAGGCAGCACACCCGGGCAGATGTACGCATCCACACCGGCGCTGAAGGTCTGCAACCATTCAAGACGGGTGTATTGGGAAGCCTGCGAGACCGGAAAGTTGCCGATGACTGCGGTAGCTCGGGAGCGAAGCTCCTCGGGAACAACGGCCGACCAGACCATGTCGCCGCGGTGCGCTTCGTCGCCCACGAATTCCTGCGGCACATCGCGAGCCGCCTTGGCGAAAGCCCGCCGTTCTCCTTCGTTGAGTGGCAGGCAGTTGACAATCAGCTTATGCGTGTTCTCAATACCCATGGTTCACCAAACTAGGCGGCAGGGCAGATATTATCGCGGTTTCCTCATGCTGAACCAATGCCGAGCTGCTACCGGACCAATGCCGAATCCGCCCCATCAAACCCCACCAAACCAAGGGACAACCCATTGCGCATCGACCGTAGCGTCCGCCCCGAACCGTACACTCACAGGTGGTTTTGTGATTCCATAGCGTGCAGCCAAGGCAGTACGATTGCCGGTTTATCCGCACGCACAGGTACCTACGCCGGTTGGTAAACCTTACATTCCATACCTTGCAACCGAACGTTTAGGAGCATGTATGCCTGAGCAGCATATTGATAACGAGAAGATTCCCACACGTCTTATCGGCGCGATTGTGGCTGTCGGCTCACTTGCCTTCATTGGCATTCTGACCGAAACCGTGATGACCGTGCTTTTCCCCGCACTGATGCGCGAATTCCATGTCGACACGGCCACTGTGCAATGGATTACCACGATTTATCTGTTGGCGGTGGCCGCTACCATGCCCATCAGCTCGTTTTTGAAGCGCCGATTCGCGCTGAAAACCATTTTTCTTGCGGCTGTGATTCTGGCCATCGTTGGCTCGCTGATCATGATCGTCGCCCAAGCCTTCCCGCTGCTGATTGTCGCCCGCATTATTCAGGGCATTGGCTCAGGCGTGGCCACGCCGTTGATGATCAACATCATCCTGGAGCAGTCTCCTCGTTCGAAAATCGGCCGATTGATGGGCGTAGGATCGCTGGTCATTACCGTGGCTCCGGCCATCGGCCCGACCGTCGGCGGCGCGGTGACCACAGTGCTGCCGTGGCGCGCGATTTTCGTCATCGCCATTCCGCTGGTGCTAATCGCAGCATGCATCGGCATGAAGTGCATTGAGCAGAAGACACCGACCGAGGCTGCCTATCTTGACCCGATTCAGCTTGGGTCCATTGTTGTCGCGTTGGTCGGTCTGGTGCTGGCGCTCAACCAAGGTGGCGTGGCCATCAGTGCGGCGGTGTCCGGCAAGTCAGCCACACGCTCCGGCATTATCGCCATTGTCAGTCTGATTGCGGGCCTCGCCTTGTTGATCGTGTTCGCCATGAGTTCCAAGCGTGCCTTCTCCCCGCTGCTGCGCCTTGGCATTCTCAAGGATCCCGCCGTACTGTTACACGCCTGCGCATATCTGCTGCTGCCATTGGTCGCCATCGGCTACGGCTATGTCATCACCAATGTGGCACAGCTCTCGCTCGGCACCACGGCATTTGTGGCCGGCTCTCTGGTGCTGCCCGGCGCACTGGTCGGCGCTGTCTGTGCCCCGCTTGGCGGCTGGTTCTACGATAAGTTCGGCGCGGTCAAGCCGATTCTGATTCCGCTCGGCATCGCTATTTTGGGCCCAGTGCTTATGCTGGTGTTCTCGATGCAGCTTACGCCCGTGCTGCTCGCCGGATTCTATTTCATTTTCGGTCTGTTCTATTCCATCGGCAATGCGAATGTGATGACCAGTGGCCTGTCGGAGGTCTCTCCCGAGTTCAAGCCGGACGGCAACGCCATTTTCAACACGTGTCTTCAGTTTGGCGGCGCTGCCGGTACCGCACTGTTCTCCACGATTCTTTCCGTGGCTCAGGCCGGCGCAGGAGAAGAAGGCACCGCTGAGTTTGCTCACGCCACTGCCGTCGGCGGCACATGGACGTTTGCAACGATGACGGTTATCTGCCTGATTGGCTGGTGCTGTCTGGCCACCGCGTTCCGCATTCGCGCGGCACGTAAGCGTGCATAAATCCGATCATCAATAGAGTCCCAGCTTTCCAAACACGTGTGGGGCGTGCCCCGGGAGAATCCCGGGTCACGCCCCACACGCTAATGAAAGGAAGAAAAGGAGAAAGAAAGCTTTGGCGGGCAGTGCCGGCTGCTGTGACCTTGCCATCACAGCAGCCGGGCTGATCCCGCCTATTCAGTTATGGTGTGTGTCGTATTCGGTGCGGAGACCGAGCGGGCAAGCCCGCTATTTTTTATCTCCGCCGACCGCCATCACCGCGCGCTGAAGCACAACGAAGACGAGGATCATGAGACCGATAACGATGGTGGTCCATTCGGCCGGCACACCGAAGTCAGAGGTGAGCGGATCGAGGATGGAGCGGACCAGAGAGCCGAGCACGGAGCCGAGCACGTAGCCGAAGCCACCGGTGATGATCGTACCGCCGATGACCACGGAGGCAACGGCGTCGAGCTCCCAGCCAACACCCACAGTGTTCTTGGCAGAGCCGATGTTTGCAGTGTACACGATCGAGGCCAGGGCGGCGAGAGTCGCAGAGGTCAAGTAGATGATGTACTGCGTGCGCTTGACCGGCAGACCCATGAGTTCCGCGGAGGAACGGGAGCCGCCGATGGCGTAGATGGTGCGTCCGGTGCGGGTATGGTGCAGGAAGACGTAGCCGAAGACCACAACCACCAGTGCGATGATCACGCCGACGTTGAAGGACAGATCGTTGGAGATCTTCGGATTGTCGATGATCTTGATCACGTTGGAGATGAACGAGAAGTCATTGCCCTGCGGGAAGGTCAGCGAGTCGGTGGAGATGATGGAGGCAAGACCACGGGCCAGGAACATCGTCGACAGGGTCGCGATGAACGGCTGCATGTTGAATTCCTCGATCAAGGTGCCGGCCAGCAGGCCGAACACAGCGCCGATGAGCAGCATGATGATCATGACCAGGAAGGCGGGCACGCCGGCGTTCGCCAGCTTCAGGCCGACGACTGCGGTGATGGCCACGATAGCACCGACAGACAAATCGATACCACCGGCAGAATCGGCAGGGTCATGGCCACAGCCAGAATAATCAGGTAGGCGTGGTCAATGAACAGGGAGGAGATGAAGCCCAGTCGAATGTAGGTGCCGAACAACGCCTGACCCATGATGATCATCAGGATGAAGATCACCACGGCCGCGAGGGTCGGGATCATCTGACGATCGAGCTTGAAGCCCTTCTTGGGAGCCTTCACTTTGTTTGCCGTAGCTGTTGTCATGCTGCCACCGCCTTAGCTTGAGCCTTGAGCGCGCGCTTGCGTTTCATATTCGCGCTCAGGTTGTGAATCTTCGGAGCCTGCATCACGCAGATCACAATCACAACGACGGCGAAGAAGGCCGGAGTTGCCTCGGCGTTGACGCCCAGGGTGATGATGGTCTTGCGGATCATGGCGATAATTACAGCACCGACAGCAGAGCCGGCGAGGGAGAACTTACCACCCAGCAGTGAAGTACCGCCGATGACGACTGCCAGAATGGCGTACATTTCGAGGTCCTGACCGGTCTTAACCACGTCGACACGCATCACGGATGCGGTGGCGAACAGACCAGCGATGGCCGCGAGGAAGCCGGAAATCGCGTAGACGAGGAAGAGGATCTTCTTCGGCTTGATACCGGTCATACGGGAGGCTTCCTGGTTGATGCCCACGGCCTCAATCATCATGCCCATAGCGGTCTTGCGGCACAGCAGGCCAACGAGAATCACAATGATAACGGCGATGACGAAGTTGGCGGGAATGCCCAGAATGAAGCCGTTGGCGAACCACTTCAGCGGTTCGTTGCCAGCAACTGCGGAGGCGTCGGTGTTCTCACCGGAGGTGATGACCTTGGCCATACCACGGCCGGCGAGCATCATAATCAGGGTGGTGATGAACGGCTGTAGGCCCAGGAAGGAAACCAGAGCGCCGTTGACGCAGCCAATGGCCAGACCAACAGCCAAGGCGATGAGGATGGAGAGCACACGTTCATGCCATTGGACAGGGTCTGCATGGCGGCGGCACCTGCCACTGCCATAACGGAACCGACCGAAAGGTCGATACCGGCGGTGGAGATAACCAAGGTCATACCGGTTGCAATCATCAGGTATCGGGCAGATTCCTGGAGCATGGTGATCAGCGGGCCGGCCAGACCACCGGTGTTGCTGTTCCAGCTCAGAGCCAGGAAGTCATGCTGGAAGATGGTGCAGATGATGACCAGAAGAATGAATGCGACGATCGACCAGGTCAGGTTGCTGCTCAGCAGCTTCTTGACAAAGTTGTTGCCCTCGTCTTTTGCCTTTTCAGCCATCTCATGCCTCCTTTCCGGTGTTTACGTTGGTGTTAGCGATGGTTTCGACGATGGTCGCCTGAGAGACGGTGTCGTCGTTTTCGATTTCTGCGATCTTGTGGCGGTCCTTGAGAACCTCGATGTCGTCGGACAGACGCACGACCTCTTCAAGCTCGGAGGAGATGAAGACAACGCCCATGCCCTGAGAAGCCAGGTCAAGCACGACCTGCTGAATTTCAGCCTTGGCACCGATATCGATACCACGGGTCGGCTCGTCCAGAATCAGCAGCTCGGGGTGCGTGGCCAGCCAACGGCCAATGAGCACCTTCTGCTGGTTGCCGCCGGAGAGATTCTTGACCGGGCGATCCGGGTCGGCGGGACGAACGTTGAGTTCCTTCATGTACTTGTCAACGATGGCGTCCGCTTCCTTCTTGGGAATCGGCTTGAACATACCGCGCGTTGCCTGCAGGGCGATAAGGATGTTCTGGCGGACGGTCAGGTCGCCGATGATGCCCTCATCACGACGGTTTTCGGTGGAGTACGCGATTTTGTTCTTCAAAGCCGTGTACGGATCGGAGATGTTGACCTTCTTGCCGTTGAGCGTGTAGGTACCCGAATCCGGCTTGTCGGCACCATACAGGAGTCGACCAAGCTCGGTACGACCGGAGCCCAGCAGGCCAGCGAAGCCAACGACCTCACCCTTGTAGATGTCAACATCAACCGGGTTGATGGTGCCCTTCTTGCCGAGGCCCTTGACATCGACGATCGGCTTCTCGCCAGGGGTGATTTCACGGCGAGCCTTCTTGGCACCAATCTGGGACAGCTCGGCGGCGGACTTACCAATCATCATGCCGATGAGTTCGTCGCGCGGGGTGTCCTTGGTCATGACCTCCTTGATGAACTGGCCGTTACGCAGAATGGTCAGACGATCGGTAATCTCATAAATCTGATCGAGGAAGTGGGAGACGAAGAGGATGGCCACGCCCGAGTCACGCACCTTGCGCATGATCGCGAACAGGTCCCTGACCTCGTTGGCATCCAGCGAAGAGGTCGGCTCATCGAGAATCAGCACCTTGGCGTTGATAACCATAGCGCGGGCGATGGCGACCAGCTGCTGCATAGCGATGGAGATGGAGCTCAGCGGAGTGTGCGGGTCAATGGATTCGAGGCCCATCTGTGCCAAATACTTCTTGGCGGCCTCGTGGGTCTTCTTCCAGTCGATGCCGAAGGGGCCGCGCTTTTCGTGGCCCAGCATCACGTTCTCACCGACGGAAAGGTTGGTGCACAGGTTCACTTCCTGATACACGGTGGCGATACCGGCGTTTTGTGCGTCGAGGGTGCCGTTGAACTGCTGAGGCTTGCCGTCCACCATAATGGAGCCGGCGTTGATCTTGTACACACCGGTCAGAGCCTTAATCATGGTGGACTTGCCTGCACCGTTCTCACCCATCAGGGCGTGAACTTCGCCCGGGTAGAGAGTCAAATCAACACCATCCAAGGCCTTGACGCCCGGGAATTCAATCGTAATGCCTTTCATTACGACGATGGGGTTTTTATCTGTCATGTCTTTGCCTTAAACGAGAATGAAGTGTTATCGTTTTGTGATATTTGAGCCACACATGAGTGATGGTGTGGAAGGAACATCCTTCTCACACCATCACATCAATTATTTGGTTCAGTTATCAATGAGTCGCAGCAGACTTATCAGTAGGCGCGGGTGTTGTTGTCCAGAGCTTCCTTGGCGGAGGCGGCGTCGAAGGTCTTGGACTCGATCTCGATGTCCTTCTCAACGGTCTTGCCATCCAGGTAGTCCTTGACGGCCTGAGCGGTTTCCTTGCCGAAAATCGGGTTGTACTCGATCACGTAGGAGAGGTCACCATCAACAAGAGCCTGCAGAGCGTTCTTGGTACCGTCGATGGTGATGATCTTGACCTTGCCCTTGAGGCCGGCGGCGTCAACAGCCTGAGCGGCACCGAGGCCCATCTCGTCGTTCTGAGCGAAGATGAACTGCGGGTTGTCGGACTTGTACTTGTCGAGCAGACCAGCGGTCACGGTCTTGGCCTCATCAGTGGACCAGTTAGCGGACTGGGACTCAAGAACCTTGACGTTGGAGGCAACCTTGTTGCCCCAACCAGTGCCACGATCCTTCACCACGGACAGGCCGGCAGGGCCTCGAGGATGAAGCCGTTGGCGCCATCCGGGAAGTTCTTGTTCACGAACTCGGCAGCCTGCTCGCCGCACCAGACGTTGGACGGTCCGATGTGAGCAACGATGGCCTTCTTGGCCTCGGCGTCCTTGACGTCCACGTTACGGTCAACGGTGAAGACCGGAATCTCAGCCTCAGCGGCCTTCTTCAGGGAGTCATCCCAACCGGAATCCTCGGTGGAGGACAGGATGATGGCGTCGACTTCGTCGTTAACGAACTTGTTGAACGCCTGAATCTGCTTCTGCTGATCGTTGTTCTGGGTCGGAGAGTAGGTCAGGTCAAAGCCGGCATCCTCGAATGCCTTCTGAATGTCCTTCTCGTTGGCGGTACGGAAGCCGCCCTCAGGACCGACAGCCACGAAGCCAACCGTCTTCTTGCCGGAGTCCGAGCTGCCACCTGCGTTGCTGGAACCGCATGCGGCAACGCTGACAAGCGCAGCAGCAGAAGCAACGAGGGCAATGGCCTCTTCCAATTCTTCATAAATACTCCTCCTCGAGCAGTGTTTATTTTTTGGATGATCTTTCATCCTGTTTGGTGACTGTTCGTCATCGACAGCCTCTAGTATGACGCTCACAGGCCAAATGTTCAATCGCATGCGATAACAGTTTGATAACAGGTTTATAACAAATTAATAACAGTGGTTCAAAAATGGCGTCGCAACACTGTTTTGCCTTGATAACAGACCAATAATAGTGATTGGTTGCGCAGCGGCAATGCCGCTCGCCAGCCGAGCGACAAAGCCGTTGCCTCATACAACAAGAAAGGTTATTATGAACACCGTTTTTCTTATACCATCTACTGCGCACCGAGGGCAGTGACCTGGCTATCGGCGATGGTCCAGGAACCGTCGAGTGAGCCAGAAACGGAGCGAACAATACCCAAATCGTCCACAATGGCCAGGCGACGGGACAGGCTAATCTGCCCCGATGCCATCGACGTTATGGTTCCATTAGGCAGACGCTGCGCATTGGCCGGGCCTGGTGCCATTTGACGCCATGCCTCTTGTCGTTCGCTATTTCCCTCAGGAGGTGTGGTGGCGTACACCAGATTCAGATCGTTGTAGAACGTGAGCATGGTGACGTGTCTGAGCACACTCACTTGGGTGGCCGCTTTGCTCAGACCGCTCAGTGTTTTATCACCGTTGCGCGCCACACCGGTCATCATCACGCCGTTCGTGTCCTCGCCCTCGACTGCCAACGCCAATCGGCACCCTTCCGGAGAAACCGCCAATGCCACAATGCTGTCGGCAGCGCCAAGCCAATCAAGCTTCAGATCGGTTTCCTTGCCCCCATCTGACACATGCAATTCGCGCCCGTTCTCGGATACAGCCCATACTTCGCCATCCAGACCTTCGGTAATCGATCGCATCGGCTCGCCGGAGAACATCACACCACAGGACGCACCATCAGATTTCAGGCATTCGACCACGCCGTCCGCACGCAACACCGCGCCGCCGGATGAGGAAAAAACGAAGCCCCGAGCATCGTCATATCCGGGGGCCTCCCCTACACGCAACGGACTGGAGCTGGCCAGGGAAACGATATGACCACCGGTCAACGTGTATACGCCCGCTGTCGGCTGCTCGGTAGTAAGTTTCACATTTGCGTCGGCATCGGAATAGTCCACTCCATCGCCGGTAATCCTCAGCGCGTATTCGGCATTGCCGTCGCCCATAGTCAGACGGATGCGATGTACCAGCAGGCCTCGTTCTTCCTCGTTCAACGCATTGATACCGCTGTTGAGGTGTATCTCCACCACATTGTTCTTCACCGGCACGCTGTCGACCGCGAGTTTGATGGTAGACAAGCCGGCGCCTCGCAGCACTCCTTCCAACCAGGAGGGTGCATCCGAGAGCACTTCACCGACTGCCTGGGTGCGCCAGTTGCGCCAGCTCAACCAACGAATATCCGGGATAAGTTGCTTGCCGGAAGTACTCACCTGATACACGGATACTTGGCGGAACACCTGTTCAAAATCTGCGGTGGAAATCACCACGCCGCTTTCCAATGACGAGATGCGCCATTGGCCGCTTTTCTTCATCAGCGTATAGGGAAGCCTGCGCGTTTGGGTGCTGTTTGACGGCGTGTATACGCCATGCGAATCCAAGGAACCCACCACCTGAAGTTCCACTTCCACAATCAGTGAGCTTTCCGCACCTTGTGGCGCGCTTATGGTGTTGGCGCGTCGGCGGAAATCAGGGGTGCCGCTGTATACCAGTGCCGCAGAATCTCCATTCCACCCGGCAGAAGCCGAGCCAGTCAGGAATTCGCGAGCCACGCGATAGCCATCGGACTGCACGCCAGCAGGCATAGCGTCATAGAACCCTTTGACAATGGTTTCCGGCTGTGCATCGTCCGCAGGCCCCTGAGGATTGGTGTAAACACGCTGGGTCTGCTGTTCCACCGGTGCCAGAGTCTGCACCGAGCCGCTAATCGGCAAACCGAACGGACTTGAGCATGCCGTCATCGTGACGCAACAGACTATGGCCGCGCCTGCGGCGGCAATCGTTCTGGTCACTCGTCTCATAGCGGCCTCCCCATCATCGTGTCGCGGCGAACCTCATGATAATCATGTGTGACTTGGCTGGTGGCCACACCAAACCCACCGGTAACACGCAGGTCATCGGGCGTTTCAGAAGCAAAATTCACCGGCAGTTCAGCGTCCGCCACCTCACCTTGGTCGGGGTCACGCGGCAGCAATACCAAGAACCAGGTGCCCTCCCCCACTGCCGAACGTACACGGATAGTACCGTGGTGCAGCAAGGCATCAGTCATGGCGATGGCCAAGCCCAATCCGGTGCCGCCGGTAACGCGCGAACGTGAAGGGTCGCCTCTCCAGAATCGATCGAATACATGAGCGACTTTGTCTTCGTCGATACCAACGCCATAGTCGCGAACGCTGATGGCCACGGCTTTGCGGTTGGCCGCGACACGCACTTCGATCGGCCGGTCCTCAGCGAAATCGACGGCATTGGCCAACAGATTTCTGACGATGCGAATCACTCGACGCGAATCGATACGAGTCAAAACCTGCACATTGGCAGATACGTGTGAATCGGCACCCGTTTGGCTTGGGCGATGCCGGCAACTTGGTCCACTGCCGTTTCAATTGGTTCGCATAAATCGGTTTCCACAAGGTCGAGTGCCGCATAACCGGCATCGTAGCGGGAGATTTCCAACAGATCGGCGAGCATGTCTTGGAATCGACTGATCTGGCCGGCCAACAGTTCGACCGTACGCTTGGTGGAGGGGTCGAAGCCGTCTTTTTTCATTTCGAGCAGGTCGGAAGCCATACGCATGGTGGTCACCGGGGTGCGCAATTCATGACTGACGTCGGACACAAATCGTTTCTGGAAAACGCTTGCTTCCTCCAGCTCATCAATCTTCTGGTTGAGCGCATCAGCCATCGTATTGAAGGATTGCTGCAGCACACCAAGCTCATCCTTACGATTCACGGTAACGCGCATATCGAGATTGCCGGAGGCCAGTGTTTCCGAGGCCGCTGCCACTCGTTCAATCGGGCGCACGATGCCACGAATCACCAGCCAGATTACTACGCCCACCACGATGGACAGCAACGCACAGATGACCACCAGACTGAGCTGAATCTGCGTCAAGGACTGCTGCTGGAACGTGTACGAATAAATGGCGAAGAATTCGAGGTTGCCGGCCACGCCAAAGTCCAATACGGTGCCGAGCACCGCTGCGGGCGTCCCGCTGCCCGACATGCCGGAATCACCGGGAATTTCGACCGGCTGATAGAACACGCTGTCATCCAAGTCGGAGGCCACGGACGAACGGATGTCATCAGAAATCAGACTTTGATAGCTGGGTTCGGTGGATACGGGGATGATGGCACGCGAGTTGGTATCACGACTCCACAAATACACACCTATCAGGTTGGAGGGCCCCTCGGATTGCAACGAGGACGCCAAGTCATTGACCAGCTGCTGGATCTGCACTGCGGTGGAGACATCGGCCGCGTCCAGACTGGTTTGGGCCTGCTGCACCATGTTTGAATAGTCGGCACGCGACTGCGAAGTGATTTGGGTAAGCAGCGAGGCGCGCACTGATACCATCGATACGCCAGAGAAGACGATGGCCACGGCCAGTGTAAGAATCACGGTGAGGGCCACGGTGCGGGCCTGCAGCGAGCGACGAACTTCAGCGCGTCCGTGGCGCAGCAAGCGTTTGAGGCTGAATCGAGGGCGCAGGTTCATTGTTCAGGAGTGACGAACTTGTAGCCGATGCCACGTACGGTCTGCACGATTTGCGGGTTCTCGGGGTCGTCCTCCACTTTGGCCCTAAGGCGTTGAACATGCACATTGACCAGGCGCGTATCGCCGGAATTCTCGTATCCCCAGACATTCTTGAGCAGGCTGGAACGACTGATGGCCTCGCCGGCGGCGGCCGCAAGCATGAACAGCAGCTCGAATTCCATCGGAGTAAGATTCAGGTCCTTGCCATCCTTGGTGGCGGTGTGTTCCAAACGGTCGATGACGATGGATCCGCGTTCCAGATGGTTGACGTTTGCATTGCCACCGCTTGCGCCACCGGTGGCACCGTCTTCGGCGGCCGGCTTGGCGATGCGGAAGCGTGCATGGATACGCGCCAGCAATTCGGCCACTTTGAAGGGCTTGGGCACGTAGTCGTCGGCCCCGGCTTCCAAGCCGGCCACGACGTCAAGTGTGTCTGATTTGGCGGTGAGCATGATAATCGGCACATTAGAGGTAGCTCTGATGCGGCGGGCCACCCCCGTGCCGTCCAGCCCGGGGAGCATAACGTCAAGCAGAATCAAATCGGGCTTGACGATGGGGAACATTTCCACAGCCCTCAGCCCGTCCAGGCAGGTCACGGTCTGGAATCCCTCGTTTTCCAAAACAAGACTAAGCATTTCGCCGATGGCCTGATCGTCGTCCACGATGAAGATGGTCGCCATGGTGTTTGCCTCCCCTTTTTCCACTGTTATTGTTGCGTTACACTTTACTCCCCTATGTTCATTTCTGTTCGGGTTCCCCGCCATGCAACATCGGGCGAATCTTGGCAAGACGCTGGCTGACTTCGTGTTCGTAGCCGCGATCGTTGGGATGGTAGTACTCGGTGCCACGCAGCTCTTCGGGCATATATTCCTGTGGCGCCACGGCACCGGGCCAATCGTGCGCATACTTGTAGCCCTCGTGGTTGCCCCACTCTTTCATAAGCTTGGTGGGGGCGTTCCTCAAATACAGCGGAACAGCGCCGATCTTGCCGGCATCCACGTCCGCGAGCGCCTGGTTAATGGCGTTATAGCTGGCGTTTGATTTGGGCGCGGTGGCCACGGCAATCGTAGCTTCGGCCAAAATAATACGTGCCTCGGGCATGCCGACCAGCGCCACGGCCTGCGCCGCGGCCACGGTGACCTGCAAAATCTGCGGGGCGGCCATGCCGACTTCCTCGCTGGCGGCGATCATGATGCGACGGGCGATGAAGCGCGGATCTTCACCCGCTTTCAGCATGCGTGCCAGATAATGGATGGCGGCATCCGGATCGGAGCCCCGCATGGATTTGATGAATGCGGAAATCACGTCGTAATGGTCATCGCCGTCTTTGTCGTAGCGCACGGTGGCGGTGTCCATTACCGTAGCCACGATTTCGGGGGTGATGATGGGTCGGCGTGCGCCCTTTTTGCGGGCTTCGTCGCCAGTGACCGCGCCAGCCGCGGCCTCCAGAATCGTGAGACTCTTGCGTGCGTCACCACCGGCCATGCGCACGATGTCGGCGATGGCTTCGTCCGTGGCTTTGACCTCGCCCCTGAGACCGCGGTCAGTCAGTGCACGCGCGCTGCACCAGTTCGATGAGCTGATCAGGCTCCAATGACTCAAGCTTGACGACCACCGAACGGGAGAGCAACGGTTTGATGATGGAAAAGCTCGGGTTCTCGGTGGTGGCGCCGATAAAGGTCACGTCGCGGTTTTCGACGGCGGGAAGCAGCGCATCCTGCTGGGATTTGGAGAAGCGATGTACCTCGTCGATGAACAGTACGGTTTCCTGGCCGCGTGACACGAGCCGTTCGTGAGCGCGGGTGAGTACGTCGCGCACGTCTTTGACGCCGGATGTCACGGCGGAGAGTTCCTCAAACACGCGGCCGGATTGGCCGGCCACGATGGTGGCGAGCGTGGTTTTGCCGACGCCTGGAGGGCCGAACAGGATTACGGAGCTCGGCGCGGTGAGACTGCCTTTGCTGGCCGGATTGGCGAGGCGGCGCAGCGGCGAGCCCTGGCCCAACACCTGCGTTTGGCCAATCACCTCGTCCAAAGTGCGTGGACGCATGCGCACCGCCAACGGCCGCGTCATCGACTCCGGCGCATCAGCCGCCCCAAACAAATCGTTCTCACTCATAACGTCCTATAGTACCCCAGTGTTCGAACAGACGTTCGAGCTGCACCCTGGCTTCCCTCAGAGAGGGGAGCCAAGAAGGAATCAGTTACTCACCTTGTAGTCGTGGAAGACTACTTCGCCGGTGTCTTGGGTGGCGTCGAGGTCCACGATGCCTTCGATGGCCCAATCGTGATCGCCATCGGAATCATCGATAATCTGACGCACCTTCCACGTATGCTCGTCGTTCTCGTGCTTGTCATCCAACATGAACAGTTCGGGCGAGCGTGCTTCGGCGCCGATGCCCACGTACTCGTGCTCGTCGTAGTAGTCGTCGAGCACATCTTCCCATTCGTGCACGCCGTAGCCCCAGTCCTTGTCGAGCGCGCCGAGCTTGTCCGGCTGGTCAAGGTCCATAAGCCGCACACGGCGGAACAAGGCATTGCGCACCAGCACGGTAAGACCACGACGGTCCTCGACCACCGCGCTTTTTGCGCCGGGCGCCGCCAAGGAGGCCGCCGCCTCGGACTGGTCGGCGGAATCGCCGGCGTTCTCCCATTCATCCACCAGCGAGGAGTCGATGGAGCGCACGAGCACGCGCAGCCAGGAGATGATGTCTTCGAGTTGCTCGTCACGCTTTTCGGGCGGCACGGTACGCGCCAGCGTGCGGTAGGCGTCCGAGAGGTAGCGCAACAGGGTACCTTCGGAGCGGGCGATGTTGTATCGGGTGATGTATCCGGTGAAGTCGGAGGCGGTTTCCACCATGTCGCGCACCACGGATTTCGGCGATAGCAGTAGTCGTTGGCCCACGGCACATCGTGGCGGTACTGGTCGAACGCGGCTTCGAGCATGTCTTCCAGCGGCTTCGGATACGTAATCTCTTGCAGCTTATCCATACGCTCGTCATAGTCGAGTCCGTCGGCCTTCATATCGGCCATCGCCTTGTCTCGGGCCTGACGCTCCTGGGCACGCAGCACCTGCTTGGGGTCTTCGAGCGTGGCCTCGGCCATGGAGATCACGTCCAGCGCATAGGTGTCGGACTCGGGGTCCAGCAGTTCGAGCGCGGCCAGCAGGAACGGGGAGAGCGGCTGGTCGAGGGCGAAGTCGTCCGGCATATCAAGGGTCATGTAGTAGTCCTTGCCGCCGTCCTTGCGGCCCTCGGTTTCGATGACTTCGGTATCGAACAGGGTTTGGAAAATCTCGTCGGCCCGCTGGTGCAGATGCTCCTTCTGGTCGGGGGTCTGCGCGGAATCGTCGATGAGATCGTCGATACGGGCACGGGCGTCGCCGCCCTGCGCCACTTCGTTGAGCACCATCGAATGCGTGATTTTCAGGTGCGGGACCAGGGTTTCCGGTTCGGCGTCGATGAGCTTGTCAAACGTGCTCTGGTTCCAGGTCACAAAACCTTCCGGAGCCTTCTTGCGCTTGACCTTCTTGAGCTTCTTCGGGTCTCCCCCGGCCTTGGCGATGGCCTTCTGGTTTTCGATTTCGTATTCGGGAGCCTCGGCGATCACCAGTCCCTCGGTATCGAATCCCATACGACCGGCTCGTCCGGCAATCTGGTGGAATTCACGGGCGCGCAGGCGGCGCATCTTGGTGCCGTCGAACTTGGTCAGGGCCGTGAGCACCACGGAGTGAATCGGCACATTGATGCCGACGCCCAATGTATCGGTGCCGCAAATCACGGGCAGCAGACCCTGCTGGGCGAGCTGTTCGACCAGGCGGCGGTAGCGAGGCAGCATGCCGGCGTGATGGATGCCGACACCGGTGCGCAGCAGCCGCTGCAGAATCTTGCCGAAGGCTGTGGTGAATTTGACGCCTTTGATGGCTTCTGCGATGGCTTGGCGCTGTTCCTTGCTGGACACGCCGGTGGAGGCGAGCGCCTGCGCGGTCTCCAGCGCGGCGTCCTGCGAGAAATGGACCACATAAATCGGGGTTTCGCCGTTGCGGAAGGCGAGTTCCACGGTTTTTTCCATCGGATCGAGCGTGTATTCGTAGCTTAACGGCACCGGTCGCGGCGCGTCGGCGATTACATCCACGTCCGGGGTGTCGTTCAGATCGGAGAGCTTGTCGGCAATGGCGTCCACATTGCCGAGCGTGGCGCTCATCAGCAGGAACTGGGTCTGCGGCAGCGTGAGCAGTGGCACCTGCCACGCCCAACCGCGCTCCGGATCACCGTAATAATGGAATTCGTCCATCGCCACAAGGCCCACGTCGGCATGGGTGCCTTCGCGCAAAGCCTGATTGGCGAGGATTTCGGCGGTGCAGCAGATGATCGGCGCGTCCGCGTTGATGTGGCTGTCGCCGGTGATCATGCCGACGTTGTCGCGGCCGAACACTTCGACCAAGTCGAAGAATTTCTCCGACACCAGCGCCTTGATCGGAGCGGTGTAATAGGAGCGGCGGCCAGTGCATAGGGCGGCGAAGTGCATGCCGAGCGCCACCAGCGATTTGCCCGAACCGGTCGGGGTATTCAAAATCACATGGTCGCCGGCCAAGAGGTCCATAATGGCCTCTTCCTGATGCGGCCACGGCTCGATGCCCTTGACGTCTTCCACCCAGCCGAAGAACCGTTCGTAGATGTCGTCGGCCGTAAGATTCCGTTCGCGTCCGTCGCCGTCCCATTCGGGGGCCAGCCGCCCCAGGGATCCGTATTCCTTCTCGTCAGTCATAATGCTCAGTCTACCTAGTGGCCTATTCCGACGGCACGAGCCGCCCTCCGTCGCTATGCGACGCCTCCCGCCAGCGGGCGGAGCCATGCGAAGAGCTGTGCCATGCGCTTGGCTCCGCCAATGGGAGGATCGCTCACGCCAACCGGCGGCGCACCTCGTCGGGGTCCACCTCGGGTTCGAGGGGAGGCCAGGTCATGTTCATGTTCTTCAAGGTGGTGCGCAGCAGTTCGGAGACCACGGCTCGCGAATACCAGCGGTTATCGGCCGGAACGAGGTACCACGGTGCGGCGGCCGTGCTGGTTTTCTCGAACACTTCCTGCCAAGCGAACATGTACTCATCCCATCGGTCGCGGGCCTCGAGGTCGGAGATATCGAATTTCCAGAACTTGGTGGGATCGTCCAGTCTCCCAAGAAAGTGTTTTTTCTGTTCTTCCTGGCCTACCACGAGGAAGATCTTGAGGATGGCGCATCCGCTGGCGGCCAGTTCACGTTCGAAATCGTTGATCTGGTCGTAGCGGGCACGCCATACGTCTCGGGATAGGTGCCATAGACGTGCGGCATGACCACATCTTCATAATGGGAGCGGTCGAATACGGCAATCCACCCCGGCTTGGGCAATTCACGCTTCACACGCCAGAGGAAGTCGTGGTCGAGCTCCTCGGCCGCAGGCTTGCCGAAGCCATGGTAATGGATGCCCATCGGGTCACTTGCTGAACACGTGACGCACGATGCCGCCCTTGCCGGAGG